>Ga0210064_1000005_pt1 | contig 91485 bp, 87 predicted proteins | sample Muzzi_CordC_D2_FD_185531 | JGI IMG/M metagenome (GOLD analysis project Ga0210064, IMG submission 185531) | Wetland microbial communities from San Francisco Bay, California, USA, that impact long-term carbon sequestration - Muzzi_CordC_D2 (SPAdes) | ecosystem: Environmental > Aquatic > Marine >... | reverse complement strand
CTGGTCAACCGTGACAGCCCGCGGGCGGATTTGCTTGCGGGAGTAACCGGGGCGTTCATTGTGCTGCCCCAGGGCGTTGCCTTTGCCCTGATCGCGGGGCTACCGCCCGAGTACGGCCGCTATGCCGAGTTCGGCACCCCCTCGCGGCATCAACTTCATCGATTTCGCGGGGGCCGAATTGCTCGCCCGGCAGTCACGCCTGCTGCGCCGGCGCGGCGGCAGCCTGTATCTGTGCAAGGTGAAGGAAGGGGTGAACGGCCGGCTGGCCAAGGGCGGTCACCTCGAGGAGGTCGGCCGGGACAACGTCTTCCTGTCCAAGACCAATGCCATCAAGGCCATTTGCGACCGGTTCGACCGCGACCGTTGCCGTGCCTGCGACAAGCCCATCTTTCGTGAGTGCGCCACGATGGAAGGCCCATCGGATGCGCTGCGGATCTGCGAGGAGCCAGTCCTGTAATGTGAGCAAACGGCTAACTGCCTGATTGACCATACGTCATTCATTGTTTGGTGGATATTCCGGGTAAACCGGCATAGTGTCACCCGAACACGACCATGCGGCCCGCGAGTCCCAGAATATCCGCGCCTGGGGTTGTATCGGTGGCTCGGCATTCAGCGAGCCGGCCGGTATGATCACCCCATCCAGCGCGGGCACCACCCTTGGCATCGGGCTGCCACATTGCGAGCAAAAGCAGTTATAAAACCGCCTGGCCTCCGGCACCTTGTAACGCCGCAGCAGTTCCTCGCCCGCCAGCCAGGTGAGACCACCCACCGGCGTCACCAGCAAATTACTGGCATGCCCCGTACCCGTCGCCTTGCGGCAGCGCCGGCAATGACAGTGATAGAAGCGCTGCGCCTCACCGCTGATTTCGTATTGCACAGAGCCACACAGGCAACCTCCGGTTAAGTTCATATCTGACATGTATCACTCCTGCTTGTAATCAGGTGACAGACTGCTTGCATCGCATTCAATCCCCGTCATCGAACTCGGCGTATTTCGCCGCACTACCGCGCGACTTTTCCGGGGGGTATTTCTGTTCGTTCAGTTCGATCTTGCGGGTGACGGCCTGCTCGAGGTCGATATGCAGTTTGTCGGCGAGGCGGATGAGGTAGATCTGGATGTCGGCGAGTTCCTGTTCCACCTCGGCGAGCTTTTCGGGCGGTAGCACGGCGCTCTGGGCTTCCGTCAGCCACTGGAAATGCTCGACCAGTTCGGCGGCCTCGACGATCAGCGCCATGGCGAGGTTTTTCGGGGAATGGAATTGGTCCCAGTCGCGCGCGGCGGCAAATTCACGCAGGCGGTTCCTGATGTGTTCCAGTGAGTCCATGATGATTGCGTTGTTGTGGCACCGGTTACGGTGGTGGCGTTATCAACAGGGATCGCAGCCCGTCGCCTGACTGCCGCAGAGACCGGGGTGAACGGTCATGGTTTTAGGCATGGATTGCGTTATCGTCAGTGACCATTGCTTTATTATACCTGTAGATGCAGCGGCAGGAATGCGGCACGCCTATCATGCGCTCATTCACGCAACGGGGCACTCTCCGGTGGAGCAGGAGAAAATTGCAACCTGACGGCATCTCACCGGGCCGGTTTTCGGTCTACAATACTACCGTCGACACATGATCCGTGACTGCCTAATGAAGGAGTATAAAATGATGAGAAACCCGCTGAAGGCTGCCCTCATACCGGGTCTGCTATCCTGCCTGCCGCCCGCCCTGGCGGAGGATGCGCTGATCAGTTTCAGGGTGCTCACCCCCGAGACCGCGCTGGATCTGGCGCAGGCGACCCTCGATACGTGCCGCAAGCAAGGGTACCAGGTCGCGGTGGCGGTGGTCGACCGCTCGGGCACACCCCAGGTAATGCTGCGTGACCGCTATGCCGGCGTGCACACTCCGGACACGGCCACCCGCAAGGCATGGACGGCGGCCAGTTTCCGGACCGACACCCTCGGTATGGCGGAAGAAACCCAGGCCGGCAAGATGCAGTCCGGGGTGCGTTTCGTGGAGAACGCCCTCATGCTCGGCGGCGGTGTACTGGTGGAGGCCGACGGTTCGATCGTGGCAGCAGTCGGGGTATCCGGGGCACCCAGTGGCGATATCGACGATACCTGCGCCCGGGCCGGCATCGAGGCCATCCAGGAGGACCTGCTGTTTTAGGTACACCAGCACCGATGCGTCCCGGCCGACTTCATCTGTTGATTTGCCTGACAGCCCTGCTGCCGATGACCCTGCTGCCAGGCTGCGAGGATTCGCAGACCCTGGATGGATCACCGCTGCTCGACACCCGTGACGAGGTCCCATCCGGCACGCAAGCTTCCATGACCGTGGAACCGGGTGCAGCACCGGTGCCGGCCGAACCGCCTGTCGAGGAACCATCCCGAACGGTTGCGACCATCCACGAGGCGGCCGTGGAACCACCCGAAGCCGTGGATGCACCACCTGAGGCGATCGGGGCGGAGGAGTCCAAACCCCTGATACTGACGATCGACACCGAGCCTGCGCCGGAGAAAACCGGGACCGGCATGGGCGAAATGCCGGACTCCGACTGGCTGGGCAACAGGAAGGCCGCGGGCGGATCGGGTAGTGAAGCCGGTTCGGGCAAGCTGCTGCCACATCTATTCGACAAAAAAGAAAACCAGGAACCGGTTTCTGTCAGAAGCGAACTGCTGATCGAGGAAGGCAGCGTGGAATTATCCAGACCGGTGGATGGCGCAGGCGTGGTGATCGAATTCAAGACCGATTAGCGGTTGTCTCTTGGTTCGTACCTCGCTGCGGGTACGGCACAGCTCCCTGCAGTAAAACGGGTCAAGGGGCCGTTTATGCCTTTTTGCCTATGGGTACGGAACGGGTACTCCTGCAGGTTCCCGGGAGGCCTTGCTGCAGAGGCACCGCCCCGGAGTGCGCCGGGTGTGAAACGCTAACGCGGCCGGGAGGTACGCCGGTGTTTCCCCGTTGCGCCCTTCTTGCCGTCCGGGCGAAGGCCGTGCTCGCGGGGCGGTAGGCCGGTGTGCGTGGTGAGAAGTTTTTTGCCCCGGGTGCGGCACTGGTGGGCCGGCTCGGAATTCTTGCGACGCGGGGCCTGATAGGCTCCGGGTGTGCGGGGCTGTTCCCCGGGGATGAGCTGGTGGTCACCGCTGCCGATGAGATCGGCGCGCCCCATTTTTTTCAGGGCGGCGCGCAACAATGGCCAGTGCTTCGGATCATGGTAGCGCAGGAACGCCTTGTGCAGCCGGCGGCGTTCGGGTTCCTTGACGCTGTCCACCCGGCCACTCTTGTAGGTCACCTTGTGCAGCGGGTTCCTCCCCGAATGGTACATGGCGGTGGCGCTCGCCAGCGGCGCGGGATAGAACGCCTGCACCTGGTCGGCGCGGAAGCCGTTGCGTTTCAGCCAGAGCGCCAGATTCAGCATGTCCGCGTCGGTGGTACCCGGGTGCGCGGCGATGAAATACGGAATCAGGTACTGTTCCTTGCCGGCCTCCCGGGAATAGCGTTCAAACAGACGCCGGAAGGTATCGTAGGAACCGATGCCCGGCTTCATCATCAGCGACAGCGGGCCGTCCTCGGTGTGTTCCGGGGCAATCTTCAGGTAGCCGCCGACATGGTGGGTGACCAGTTCCTTCACGTACTCCGGGTCCCGGACCGCGAGATCGTAGCGCAGGCCGGAGGCGACCAGGACCTTCCTGATGCCCGGCAGGGTGCGCGCCGCACGGTACAACCCCGTCAGTGCCGAATGATCGGTATCGAGGTTGGGGCAGATGCCCGGGTACACGCAGCTCGGCTTGCGACAGGCGGCCTCGATCACGCGGCTCTTGCAGGCGATGCGGTACATGTTCGCGGTGGGACCGCCGAGGTCGGAGATCACCCCGGTGAAGCCCGGCACCTTGTCGCGGATCTCCCCGATTTCACGCAGGATGGAGTCTTGCGAACGGTTCTGGATGATGCGGCCCTCGTGCTCGGTGATGGAACAGAAGGTGCAGCCGCCGAAGCAGCCACGCATGATGTTCACCGAGAAACGGATCATTTCATAGGCGGGAATACGCTGCTCCCCGTAGGCAGGATGCGGCATGCGCGCGAACGGCCGGCCGAACACGTAGTCCATCTCTGCGCTCGCAAGCGGGAGCGGCGGCGGGTTGATCCAGAGATCGACCCCGGCATGGGCCTGCACCAGGGCGCGGGCATTGCCGGGGTTGGTTTCGAGGTGCAGCACGCGACTGGCATGGGCATACAGCACGGCGTCGTTGCGCACCTTCTCGAACGACGGCAGGCGGATGACGGTCCTGCTGCGCTCGAGCCGTGGCGGCGGGGTGAAGGACACCAGGGGGGCGCCGCTCTCGTCGTATTCCACGCCGACCTGTGCGGCGTTGCGCCGCTGTTTCTCGCAGTCATCCATTGCCCGGAGGTTAAGGTAGGGATTGACGATGCGGTCGGTCCGGCCCGGCCGGTCGATGCGGGTGGAATCGATCTCCATCCAGCCGGCCGGGGTATCCTGGCGGAGAAAAGCCGTGCCGCGCACATCGGTGATGTCAGCGATGGCCGCGCCCTGTGCCAGGCGCTGCGCCACCTCCATCACGGCGCGCTCGGCATTGCCATACAGCAGCATGTCGGCGGTGGCATCCACCAGGATGGAGCGGCGCACGCGGTCCTCCCAGTAGTCGTAGTGGGCGATGCGCCGCAAGGAGGCCTCGATACCGCCCAGCAACACCGGCACCTCCGGGAAGGCCTCCTTGCAACGCTGGGCGTACACCAGCGAACAGCGATCGGGCCGCGCCCCGCCCTCTCCGCCCGGTGTGTACGCATCATCGGAGCGTGGCTTGCGATCCGCTGTATAGCGGTTGATCATGGAGTCCATGTTGCCGGCGGTGACACCATAGAACAGGTTCGGCCGACCCAGCGCCACGAACGCTGCACTGGAATGCCAGTCGGGCTGCGCGATAATGCCGATCCGGAAGCCCTGCGCTTCCAGCAGCCGACCGATGACCGCCATACCAAACGATGGCTGGTCGACATAGGCATCGCCGGTGACCAGGATGATGTCGCAGGAATCCCAGCCGAGCGTGTCCATCTCCGCCCGGCTCATGGGCAGAAACGGTGCAGTACCCATGCCAGCTGTCCGGTATTTCGGGTAGTCGTACAGGGCGGTGCGGGCGTGCGGGATAGTGATGGCGCTCATGGGGATGGTCCGGGGTGAACGGTTATTCTAGCCTTTTTCCCCGAATGCGTCGCAGTGCCTGTATCGGGATTCCCCTGTTTACCGGCGGCAGTCACGGTCTCCCCGAGCGCGATCGCATTCCACAACCAATTGCGATCGCTCTCCACAACCAATCGCGACGGAGGGCGGCGCCCCTGCAGGTACCTATTCGCGGCCGCCATACCGGCCACCTCAGGCTACCGAGGGGAGACCCGCCAGCGCCATGGCGATCTCGGACTCGTCGTATTCCCGATCGACCAGCTTGCCGTCCAGGTAGTCGCGGTAGGCCTGCATGTCGAAGTGTCCGTGACCGCAGAGGTTGAACAGAATGCAACGGCTGACGCCATCCTCCTTGCAGCGGAGCGCCTCGTCGATGGCGCCACGGACGGCGTGGTTTGCCTCGGGCGCGGGCAGGATGCCCTCCGCCCGTGCGAACTGCAGGCCGGCCTCGAAGCAGGTGAGCTGTTGATAGGCACGCGGTTTGATGTAGTCGAGCCGGGTGATGTGGCTCAGGAGCGGAGCCATGCCGTGGTAGCGCAGACCACCGGCGTGGAAACCGGGTGGAACATACGTCGAGCCCAGGGTGTGCATCTTCACCAGCGGGGTCAGGTGAGCGGTATCGCCGAAGTCATAGGCGTACCGGCCTTTAGTCAATGTCGGGCAGGCGGCCGGTTCAACGGCGATGAACTCGGGCGCGGCACCGCCGCGCAGGCGTTCTCCCAGGAACGGGAAGGCAATACCGGCAAAATTGCTGCCGCCACCGGTGCAGCCGACGATGACATCGGGATAGTCGTCGGCGTGCTCGAACTGGCGCCGGGCTTCCTGGCCAATTACGGTCTGGTGCAGCAGTACGTGACTGAGCACACTGCCGAGGGCGTATTTGGTGTCGTCACGCGCGACGGCCTGCTCCACCGCCTCACTGATGGCGATGCCGAGGCTGCCGGTGCTGTCCGGATGCTCCGCGAGGATCGCGCGGCCCGACGTGGTAAGGTCGCTGGGACTGGCGATGCAGCGGGCGCCGAAGCTCTCCATGAAGCTGCGCCGGTAGGGCTTTTGCTGGAAGCTGACCTTGACCATATACACCTCGATGTCCAGCCCGAAGAAGGCACCGGCGATGGCCAGTGCCGAGCCCCACTGCCCGGCCCCGGTTTCCGTGGTGATGCGTTTGACACCCTCTTCCCGGTTATAGAAGGCCTGCGGAATGGCGGTGTTGGGCTTGTGACTGCCGGCGGGACTGGTGCCTTCGTACTTGTAGTAGATGCGGGCCGGCGTTTCCAGCGCCTGCTCCAGGCGCCGCGCGCGGTACAGCGGTGTCGGGCGCCACTGGCGATAGACGTCACGCACCGGGCCGGGGATCTCGATCTCGCGTTCCTGGCTAACTTCCTGCTCGATAACCGCCATGGGAAAGATCGGAGCCAGGTCTTCCGGCCCGATCGGCTGTTGGGTACCGGGGTGCAGCACCGCCGGCGGCGGACTCGGAAGATCGGCCACGATGTTGTACCAGAATCCGGGAATATCGTGTTCGTCCAGGGTGTACTTGATGGAATCGGACATGGTGCTCCTCCGGGTGAAAGGAATAAACGCCTTGCTTACCGTAACGCATCGATATCCTGCAAGTCACCCATAATCCGGATTTATCACCTGGTGGCGGAGTATTATTTGAATGTACCGGGGTGTGAGGAAATTAACATACCATCAACAGGTAGCGTGTTATCGAACATTGTCTGTTCCGGAGAGAAATCCGGGCTATGGAAATCAAGCTACGGGTGTCTTTCAGAACGGCTATAATCGGGAGAGTAGTGACAGCTGATATTAACAACCACCGGCAGGTGCCAATCGGGCCATGCCATACACCACATGAGGCAACACCATGAAGTGCACTTATCGTTATCTTGTATCGATCCTGCTGGTGCTGGTGGCAGGCACGGCATTCGCCAGAACGGTCGAGGATTATTCCAGGACCATTGATCTCTACAAAAAATCACCGGCGGTACAGGGCTATTTTGAAAACGCCTACGGCTATGCCGTATTTCCAACCGTCGGCAAGGCCGGCTTTGTTGTCGGCGGTGCAGTGGGCGACGGGCAGGTCTACGTCGGTGGCCAGGTCACCGGCTTTACCACCCTTACCCAGTTATCCGTCGGTTTCCAGCTGGGCGGCCAGGCCTTCAGCCAGATCATCTTCTTCCAGGATGAGCGCGCCTATACCGAGTTCACCACCGGCGCCTTCGAGTTCGATGCCACGGCATCGGCCGTTGCCATCACGGCGGGGGCGCAGGCGAGTGCGGGCGGTACCGGCAACACCGCCGGGGCGAGTACCGGTCCGGCCAGCGGCGCGCAGGCGCGCAACTCCTACAAAAAGGGCATGGCTACGTTTATCCACGCCAAGGGAGGCCTGATGTATCAAGCCGCTATCGGCGGGCAGAAATTCAGTTTTATGTCGCTGGAAAAAGCCAGGGCCGAAGCTGAAAAAAAGGCCGCAGACTAACCCGCTGCGTTGCAGATAAACCCGCTTCCCGGCTGCGATACCGGGCCTTGCCGGGTGTCCCGGAAACGGGGCGCCGGCTTGATTACTTTTTCCACTCCGGCAAGTCGCCCATCATCTTGATGTCATGCACCATCGCGAGCGCCATCCACTCCTCCAGCGGAAACCGGATACCGCCGTCTTCCTCGCCGTACTTGTCGACCAGTTGCTGTTCGATGTCCTTGTTGAAATCGAACACCCCGATGCCGCGCATGCCCCAGCCCGAAAACAACCGGGCATCCACCACGCTGAAGCTGACCAGCTTGATGTCCTCGTGACGCGGGTCCTGGACGATTCTCATGAAGGTTGAATTCACGTCCTCGAACCTGCCCTCGAATACCTGCAGGAAATGGGTGTTGGTCGCCAGTAGCGTGCCGGTTATGTCATTTTTCTCGTTGTTGGTTTCACTCTTGTGCAGGATATCCTTGATGACATCCCAGTCGAGTTCGACGGTACTGCGGCTTTTATAGATGAGTCGATACATGGTTTACCCGGGTGCGTGGTCAGTTGACTGCAAACATGCCTGCGAGCATAGCACAGGACCTGCGCCCTGCCAGTGCAGTTTCAGGGTCGGGGCCGGCAGTGCGCAAACCGTGGAATGGTCAAGACCCGACCGCGGTTTTTGTTTACCATAACCCGGTGACCGCACTGCTCGATACCGCGATCGCCCGCATGGGCGATATCATCCTGGGGAAGGAGCACCAGTTGCGCCTGGCCCTGACCTGCCTGCTGGCGCGCGGTCACCTGCTGATCGAGGACCTGCCCGGCGTCGGCAAGACCACCCTGGCGCATGCCCTGGCCACGGTGCTCGGCCTGCACTACCAGCGCATCCAGTTCACCAGCGACCTGCTGCCGGCCGACATCCTCGGGGTGTCTATTTACAACCGCGACACCGCCGACTTCAAGTTTCACCCCGGGCCGGTGTTTTCGCACATCGTACTGGCCGACGAGATCAACCGCGCCACTCCCAAGGCGCAGAGTGCGCTGCTCGAGGCCATGGAGGAGCACCAGATCACTATCGAGGGTGAAACCCGCGAATTGCCCCAACCGTTTTTCGTCATCGCCACCCAGAACCCGCTCTACCAGGTCGGCACTTTCCCGCTGCCGGAATCCCAGCTGGACCGCTTTCTGATGTGCATCGAACTCGGCTATCCCGACAGCACTGCCGAACGCCGCCTGCTGCGGGGGGACGACCGCCGCAAACTGCTGGCCGACATGCAACCCGTTATATCTGCCGGCCAGCTGCGGGAGCTGCAGGATCAGGTCGATGGCATCCATGCCGCGGACGCCCTGCTGGACTACCTGCAGGCCCTGATTGAATACAGCCGCCAGTCACCGCAATTCCGGACTGGGCTGTCGCCGCGCGCCGGGCTGGCGCTGCTGCACGGCGCCCGGGCCTGGGCCCTGCTGGCGGGGCGCGACCTGGTGTTGCCGGAAGATCTGCAGACCGTGCTACCAGCCGTGGTCGGCCACCGCCTGCAGGCCCAGGGCGAGAAATCCGAACCAGTGGCGCGCAGTGAGCAGGTCCGGCTGCTGCTGGAAGCCGTACCGGTGCCCTGACCCGCATATTTAATGAAGGGTTCGGGCATCCGGGCCACGCAGGCAAAGCGCCCCGACGGGAGAGAGAATCAGCTGCCATGCAAACCCTGACTCTGCGCGACCGCTTCCGGCTGGTACGCTTTACCCGGGGACTGGGGCCCGAGGCGGGACCGGTCCACCTCGACCGGTCGCGGGTGTTCATCCTGCCTACCGGTGCGGGACTGGCCTTCGCCGGCCTGCTGCTGGTGATGTTGTTCGGTGCCATCAACTACAACAACAGTCTGGGGCATGCGTTCACCTTCCTGGTGGGCAGCATGGCACTGGTCTCGATTCTCCATACCTACCGGAACCTGGCCGGACTCGACTTCGCCGCCGGCCGGGTAACCCCGGTATTCGCCGGCGAGCGCGCCGGCTTCGAACTGCTGGTGACCAACACCAGCCCCTGGCGGCGCTACGCACTGCAGCTGGAGGCGGCAGGTCAGCCCGCGGTACGGTTCGACGTGGAGGCGCAGCATACCGCCAGCGTGAGTGTGCACAACAAGGCCGAACACCGCGGCATCCTGCGGCTGGGGCGCTGCACAGTCTCCACACGCTACCCGCTCGGCCTGTTCCGCGCCTGGGCTTGCCTGGAGTTGCAGGCGGAGTGCCTGGTCTATCCGCGTCCCGGACCGGAGCGGCCGCTGCCGCAGAGCTCGGCCTACAAACCAAATCAAAGCGGTGACAAGGGCCGCGGGGTGGATGATTTCGTCGGCTTTCGCCCCTACCGGCCGGGGGATTCCCCGCGCCACCTGTTCTGGAAGGCGGCGGCACGCGAGCAGGCGCTGCTGGTCAAGCAATTCGGTGGCGACCGCGCCGATGAAGTCTGGCTGGACTGGAACCGGCTGCCGGGTCTCGATACCGAGGCCCGCCTGAGCCAGCTGTGTCGCTGGGTACTCGACGCATACCGCCACCAGCGATCGTTCGGCCTGCTTCTCCCCGGTACCGAGATTGCCATTGACGGCGGCGGTGCCCAGCGGCAGCGCTGCCTGGAGGCGCTGGCGCGTTTTGAATAAACCGTTGCAGACGCCCGCGGTCGCCTTGCCCGCCCGCACCCAGACCTGGCTGATTGCGGCCGTGGGACTGGTAATCCTGCCACATCTCCCGCGTCTGCCCTGGTGGCTGGCGCTGTTCGCCGTTACCGCCGGCCTGTCCAGACTGCGGATGCTGCGCCGGCACGGCGGACGCAACCCGCCGCGCGGCCTGCTGCTACTCATGACCGTGGCCGCCTCCGCGGGCATCTACCTGCGCTATGACACGCTGCTGGGAAAAACGGCCGGTGTCGCGCTGCTGGTTGTCATGCTGGTGCTGAAACTGCTGGAGCTGCATACCCTGCGGGATGCGCGGCTGGTGATCTTTCTGGGTTACTTCCTGGTCATTACGAATTTCCTGTTTACCCAGACGCCCCTTATTGCCGTCTATATGTTCGTGGCCACGGTGGTCATCACCGCAGCCCTGTCGGTCACAACGCACGCCGGGCGTCCGGCACGAGAGCACCTGCGTCTGGCAACGGTACTGCTGGCGCAGGCAGTGCCGATCATGGTGGTGCTGTTCGTATTTTTCCCGCGCATCACCGGTCCGGTCTGGGGACTGCCGAAAGATGCCTACGCCGGCCTGACCGGGATCAGCGACCATATGTCGCCCGGTGCCATCAGTTCACTTGCACAGTCCGATGCCACGGCCTTCCGGGTGCGGTTCCCCGGGGTGGTACCCGCGCCCGCGCTGCGTTACTGGCGCGGCCCGGTGCTGTGGCAGACCGACGGCAGGACCTGGACGCCGGGACGCTTCGAACGAACTCCGCGCGAGCCGCAGCCTGCCGTTCATTACTCGGGCGAACCGGTACGCCAGTCGATCACCCTGGAAGGCCACAACCAGCGCTGGCTGTTCGCACTAGACCTGCCGGCGGAGGTTTCGATTCCGGCCCTCCATACACCGGACTTCCAGTTGCAGGCGTACCAGCCAGTGCGCGATCGCATTCACTACACGGCAACCTCCTGGCCCGACTTCCACACCGGAACCCTGGACCCCCACCTGAAAAAGGCCGCCCTGCAACTGCCCGCTGTCGTCAGTGAGCGGGTGCAGGGCCTGGCGCGTGACTGGCGCACGCAGGCGGAAAGCGATCGCGCCGTGGTGCAGCAGGCGCTGGCGTATTTCCACAGCGAACCGTTTGTCTACACGCTGGAACCCCCGCTGCTCGGGGAAGACCCGGTGGATGAATTCCTGTTTACCACGCGCCGCGGGTTCTGCGAGCACTTTGCGGCCGCGTTCGTGGTGCTGATGCGCAGCGCCGGCATCCCCGCACGCGTGGTGACCGGCTATCAGGGCGGCGAATACAATCCGGTGGGAGATTACTGGCTGGTCCGCCAGTCGGATGCCCATGCCTGGGCCGAAATCTGGTTGCCCGATGCCGGCTGGGAACGCATCGACCCGACTGCTGCCGTAGCACCCGAACGCATCGAACAGGCACTCGACCCGGGGGCGCAGTCGACCGGGGCCGCCGTACGGTTCATGATAACGGAATCCGGCCTGCTGGCCCGCAGCCTGCGGGGACTGCGCCTTACACTGGATGCACTGAACACCTACTGGAACGAGTGGATCCTGGCATACGGTCCGCAACTGCAGCTGGAATTCCTGGCGGCGCTGGGTTTCGGCACCGCGGACTGGCAGGGAATGGCGCTGGCATTGCTGGTACTGACCAGCGCCCTGCTGCTGGGCATCGCCTTCTGGATGCTAATGAGGCCACCCTCGCCGGCCGACCCGGTGCTGCACGCCTGGCGGACCTACTGCGCACGCCTGGCCCGTCTCGGCGTCCGGCGCCGGCCCGGGGAAGGGCCACGGGATTTTTCGCAACGGACCATCACCGTCCGGCCGGAGATCGCCGCACAGGTGGATGCCATTACCGGCCTCTACATCCGACTGCGCTACGGCAACCCGGCCAATCCGGCACCCGGGATTGCGCTACTGCAGCGCCTGGTGCGCCGCTTCCCGCGTGCCGGCGGTTAATACACATATTCAGGTGTATAGAGGAATAACAGAGACCGGCAAACATCAATGGCATCATGACTGGCATAATGGCGCCCTCTCCCGCAGACATTCGACGCATGAGTCCGATTTATGCGCGTAATAGCTGATAGAATAATTACCATGATTCCGTCGTTAGAAAACAACACCGACAACAACGATAAAGCCGACAGCTATCCATACCCACATTTGATTCAGAAGTTACTGGCAGACTCCGGGTTGAAACTGAGTGCATCCTACCCATGTCCATAAAAATAAATTATCAAATGATATTGCTGCTCCTTGCCTGCTGTGGAACAGCCGTTGCCGATTATAAAGAAGATATTGGATATAACCGGCTGGTTGATGAGCAGGGCGTGAATACACCGGACGGTAACGGTGTGCTCGTGACCCAGGCGGAAGCCTTGAATGGTGATACACATAGCTACATGCCTGATGTGGCTGACGGGCAATTCACCGGCAAGATCATTACCGACAAGTCTGACAACAATCCTGCCGGGGCATCTTCCGGTCACGCGACGGGAGTCGGCCGGTTGTTCTATGGAAACAGTTCGTCCATCACGCCGGAGATCTCTCTGGTTAACGCCTACTTTGCGGACACCTGGCTGTACAGTGATTATCTGCAAGTCAACAATAGTGGCTCAAAACCGGAGGTGGTAGCTGACCGTATCGCCAATCACAGCTGGATCGCAGACTTGACTTACACCGAAGCTTTAGAGGTCGTTAAACGGGTTGACTGGGTCATCGAGATCGACGAGTTTCTCCAGGTCGTTGCAGTGAAAAACAACACTTCCACAAATTCACGGCTCCTGAGTTCTGCCTTTAACGTCATCACCGTGGGTACAACCGATGGCATACATGGCAGAAGTACCGCAGCACTGGATGCCCCGTATGTTTCCGGGCGCACCCGCCCGGAACTGGTTGCACCATTCACGAATACCAGCAGTTCCACTCCTGTCATTGCCGCTGCTGCAGCCCTGCTGATAAACGTTGCCCATGCCACAGCATCACTTTCGACAGATCCGGCCGCGACAGCAACCAGCAATCGGGCCGGATCTATCATCTACAACTCAGAACGTTCAGAGGTCATAAAGGCCGTTTTGATGGCGGGTGCAGACCGGGTAACAAACAACACCACAAATCCCGATCCGGATACACCCATGGATATTACCGATTATCGCGTTGATCCGGCGGATCAGTCCGCCAACGGCCTTGATGTGCGATTCGGCGCGGGACAAATCAACATCTACAACAGCTTTCACATCCTGACGACGGGCGAGCAGGACAGTGAGGAAGACAAGGGTGTTGCTGGCGGCAACATCGGTTCGTACGGATTTGACTATGACCCGTCCTTTGGCGAAGCCGGCAATAATGTAACAGGCTCTTACTACTTCTCGACCGGCGCAAACCAGGCGATGTTGACGGCCGCCCTTGTCTGGAATGTCGATGTTGCAGATGATGCCGGTCTTTCTTTCCCCGGGGTGGCAACACTACATGATCTGGATCTCCGCTTGTATGATGAAACCGCTGGCGGCAATGTCGCGGTAGCGGAGTCCGCCAGCGAGATAGAGAATACCGAAAATATCTGGATTCAACTGCCTGCTGGCAGGGACTATCGGCTGCAAGTAGTACCGAAGGCCGGACAGGCATCATTTGAATGGGATTATGCGCTTGCCTGGCAATTGACTGCCCTGATTGACACCGATGGCGATGGCGATCCCGATAATATCGACACGGATGACGATAACGATGGCCTGCCGGATACGGATGAGATCAATGTACTCGGAACAGATCCGCTTGATCCTGACTCAGACAATGACGGCCTGTTCGATGGCAGGGAAATTGGTTACGGCACGAATCCTCTGGCTATGGATACAGATCTCGACAGCTTCAGTGATGGTAAGGAAATTGCGGCTGGTTCGGACCCGCTCGACGGAAATTCAATCCCGTTGTCGAAAGGTAGCGATGGTGGCAGCAATGGCGGTGGATGCACCATGTATACCACCGACTCTCCTGACAGGGTGGACCCGGTCTGGCTGCTCCTGTTACTCCTGGGCACAGGATACGTAGTGCGGCCCACCACGGTCATACCTTAAAAACTGCATCATATCTCCAGAGATGGCTCCTTCAGGTACCGTTTCAGGAAAGGGCAACATCCCCATAGCCTGGTCCGGGTTACTCAATGTCAGCATCGAACTGCTTTCCCAGGATCCAGGCTGTAATCGCTTCCGCAGTTTTCTCCTCCAGGCCCCGGAAGGAATGCGCGCCGCCCTGGCATGGACGGGTTCCCCGGGGCGCAGTGTCACCCCCCGTGATCCTCATGACATCGACTTTGCCGGAAGACTGTTCGTAGAAATCCTTCACCCGGTTCAGATTGCTGTAGGGCGTGCCCTTGCACGGATCCTCCCGGTGCTGTACCAGCAATACGGGAACAGAGATCACCCCCGACCGATAGTCCATTACGGCGCCATGCCGGCCCCGCGAACGGGCGGATGACAGGATCATGCCTGCAATTCCCTCATTTTCCAGCCCGGTGGTAATGCTGGCAGGTGACAGGCTGCTGCGGCAGTGTCCGTGCAGATAGGGATTTTGGCCGAACCGGTCTTTCAGGTAATGAATGATCCGGCGTACATCTTCCAGGTGTTCACCGCTGGACCGGAACGCCGTGTCCATGCCATCCGCCCGGTCCGAGGGGGGTGCAACGAGGGCCACCGCCAGACCGTTTCGGCGGTAGGTCTCCCGGGTCTCTTCCCTGACCGTAAAACCACCGCCTTCATGCTCCAACCGGTAGCCACCGGGGCCGGTATTGACGAAACGCACCACCCCTTCATGTCCGGGAAACAGGATAACGACTCCTTGTACCTCACCCGGTGGTTCGAGAAGCAGAAAGGACTGCATAACGCCCGGGCGGGTATCCAGGGTTACCAGTTCATCGGCCGGCAGGTCGCCGGAGATCACCAGCAACAGGATGCCAGCGACTCCGGTCCTGAACCCTGTTCTCATTGCGCTGGCCACGTCGAATATTTCATGTCCGGATCGCAAAGGACCACTGCCACCGTGTCACTGCACGAGCTACATGGTCAGGAAATCTTGACGACGATATCATGCAGCGCCTCGCCGGCCCGCGCCAGACGGTCGGCCGCATTGGACAGGTGGCGATAGATCTCACGGCGCTTGAAAATCTCGATCACCATACCCACGGCCGTCGCCTTGGTATCGGCTTGCTCGTTTTCCAGCTCGGCTATGTAGCCTTCTGTATGGAACAGTTCACCCAGCGCCCGGCGATAGACCTTTTCGGAACTCCGCTCCGCCTTGCGCGCCGCCTGGGCGTCTGCCTCGGCCAGCCTCGGGTTTTCAGCCAGCTTCTGGTATCCCCGTTGCACGGCGTAGGCACCTTCTTTCAGTAACACGGCCAGTTCCAGCATGTACTTGTCGGGCTCCACCTTCAGCACCTCGATTTCCCGGGTCGTGGTCTTGGCGTAATTGACGATGTGATCGATACTGGTGATCGCACGGTAGAGGTCCTCGCGGTCCATGGGCGTGGAAAACGCTTTGTTGAGGATGTCGTTGTTGCGCGCCTTGAGTTCGTCTCCCCGTTTTTCCAGTGCCCGTACCTGCCTGGCCAGACCCTTGTCGCCACTCTCCATGAACTGGACAAAGATTTCCAGTGCCTCGACCGCCAGGTCACACTGCTCATTGAGCAGGGAATAGAAGTCCGGGGTGCGCGGAAAAACCCGGTCTACCAGCCGGGAAAATAACGAGTCTGTAGTACCATTCATTCCAGTCTTCTCCATGCGGGGCTGTATTGCAGCCTGAATTTGTAGAAGCGCAACCGCGGCCTAGGCGAGGCCAGTCGACAGATGCACCAGGTAATAACTGATAATGGCCACCACGGCGGAGCCGGGGATCGTGATGATCCAGGTCTTGACGATCTCACGTGCCTTCCCCCAGCGAACCGCCCGGGGTCGCTCCGAGGCACCGATACCCATGATGGATGAGCTTACCACGTGGGTGGTGGACACCGGGGCACCAATCATCGACGCCGCGAAGATTACGGAGGCGGAGGTTAATTGCGCATCGAAGGCATGCAGCGGCCGCACCTTGTAAATGCCGAATCCCACGGTGCGCACAATACGCCAGCCACCGGACATTATGCCGAGGGTAATCGCGGTGGCGCAGGAGAGAATGACCCAGAACGGCACCTCGAACTCCGTGATGAAGCCGCCCAGCAGCAGCACCAGGGTGATGATTCCCATACTTTTCTGGGCATCGTTGGCACCGTGCGAAAAGGCAAGCCCGGCGGCGGTAAAAAACTGGACACGGCGCAGATACCGGTTCGCGGCCGGGGTTGCCGCCCGCAACAGGAATTTCATCGTACGGTGAATGAGGAATCCGGCCCAGAAACCGATAATCGGCGAGACCACCAGGGCAATGAGCACCTTGGTTACCCCGGTGAGATGGCCCACGGCCAGTTCACCGAACCCCCACACCACATGGTCGGCACCGGCGGACACCACCACGGCACCGACCAGTCCACCGACCAGGGCATGGGACGACGAGGATGGGATGCCGAACCACCAGGTACCCAGGTTCCAGGTGATGGCCCCGAAGACGCCGCACAGGATAATCGCCACGGCATCCAGTGATTGCAGGTCGCCGATATCGACGAACTTGCCGATGGTGTTGGCCACCGCGGTACCGCCCAGCAGCGGGCCCAGGAATTCGAAGACCGCAACAATGATGACGGCCTGTATCGGCGTCATGGCACGGGAGGCAATCACCGTGGCGATGATGTTGGAGGCATCGTGAAAACCATTGGTGTAGTCAAACACCAAGATAATGATGACCGCTGCAATGGCAAGCGTTACCAGGACGTCCATGGGTCCTCCCTGAAAAATTATTGCTGCTACCAGTCAAAATCCGAAGGCTGGCGGTTTGCGACGGGCATATTACACGAAGCTGGACCTGAGTGGTTGAAGTTTCCGGGAGGTAACCATGCAGCAAGTAAAATTTATCCTCCTGGTTCACGGTTACGGTTTTTCCGGTTCGGGTTACTCAGGGCATGGCCCAGACCAGTCTCTCGACCGGTTCCCGGTCTCACCTTCTCCTGCCCTGCGCTCCTTGGGGGCCAGCGCTGCACGCTGTTCAAACCCGCTCCCGCAGATCTGCCTGGCCCAACCCGGCTTTGCAGCCTGCGCGGGATGACCGCGGTAAACCAGCCCGCAGTGGTGAACCCTGCAAACAACAACCCGGCCAGCAGCCCGGCGGCATGCACTTCCGGCACGCTGGGCCAGAGTGTGTGTGTCAGCAATGCATCCTGGCGGACAATTTCGATCAGCACCTTGCCCACAGCACCGGCCGCGATGACGACCATCAAGGGATGGCGCTGCGCTCGCCAGGACAGGAGGAGGTACGCCGCCAGCACACTATTGAGAATGCCCGAAAGCCCGCAGTAGTAGCGCAGGCCAGCATCCCCCCACCACAGCCACGCATCGACCCCGGCCATCCCGGCGCCGAGCGCCAGCGCCAGCCAGCGCCACTGCAGTGTCTCGAGCAGCCAGCCCAGCAGTACCAGTGCCAGCAGGTTCCACAGCAGATGCCCGCTATCACCGTGGACCCAGTGTCCGGTGACCAGGCGCCACCATTCACCCCGTGCAATCGCCTCGTGGTCATAGATCCAGGCCTCCGCACCCGGACCGGCGAAGCAAAATAGTGTGGCCGCCAGGCCGGCAAGCCACAGCGTCAGCCACGGCAGCGGATAGCGGCCGCGACTGACGCCCTTGCTGACCGTTGCCAGCATCAGGCCGGCTTCGCGTGCGCGCGGTGCCGCCGTGCCAGCCAGATCAGCGGTACCAGCAACAGCAGCGACCAGGGGTCGAAGGCCCCGCCGCCGAAGCCGGGCCGGTTGCTGCGGTACATCGGTTGCTGCGCATCGGCACGGCGAGATACCGCCGGACGCTGCGTACGCAGTTGCCGGGCGGCGTGTTCGGTCGCGAGCCGGTCACGATTGCTGCGCCGGATGCCGCGGGCATCGAACACCTCCTCACGCACCACCACCATGGAGGTATAGTCAGTCACCAGGCCGTACTCGGTGCCGAGATCGATGACCGCCTGTTTCCTGTCCGCCTCCTCACCGAAGTCCTCCATCTCCGCCATCAGGTCCTCGATCCGGGCATAGGCCCACAGGCGTTCGATTTCGGGATTCTCGTTCGCGGTCGCGGGGAAATCGAACTGCGTCCGGTAGGTCTTCTCCGTACCCGAGATGCGTCCCTCGAGCGTGATGTCGGCCGGCCCGTCGCCCCAGTAGTGGCCGAACAGGACCAGCTGCTGGCCGCGATACAGGCTGCCTAAAGTCTGCGGTGTAAGGTCCGCGGTCCTGATTCCGCCGATCTTCAGCTTGACGCCGTGCAGCGCCTCGTGGGTCACCTTGCTCGACATCGCCAGCACCTGGCCAACGATGTCATCGCTGTTGGAGACGCTGATACCAAATCCGCCCGAGGCCCTGGTCAGGGCGTCCAGCAGCGGCCGGTTGGCGCTGTTGCCCATGATCGCGGTGAACAGGCGTACATCCTTTTTGCGGATCAGCTCGAGGAACTTGCGCTGGCGGGTCTCGCCGACATTGGCCACCCCGTCGGTGACCAGGATGATGGCGCTGGTACGATCCGCGGCCAGTGAATCCAGCCCCTGGTGCAGGCCCTCGAACAGGTTGGTCCCGTTCTGCGGGGTGATCTGACTGACCGCCTGGCCGTAGTGCTGGATCATTTCCGGTGTGGCGTTGACGAACCCGGAGGTCAGCTCCCGGGCACCGGTGTTGAACACCACGATCCGGAAGCGGTCATTCGGCCGGAATTTTTTCAGGGTGCGCTGCACACCGTCGGCGAGCGTGGCGTATTTACCCTGCATGGACCCGGAGACATCCAGCACGAACACCCAGTCGCGCCCCTCGGTGATCGGCTGCAGGTCATCGCCCGGCGTCACCACCAGCATGAAGGTACCGCGCCGCTCGCCGGCGGGCTTGTTCGCGATCAGATCGACCGAGCCCGGCAGTCCCGCCTGATGACGCCAGTACACGACGATGTCCGAGTCCAGCGTATACACCGCAGTCCCCGGGTGACTGACCGCCTCGCCGTCGGCTCCCGGCATCGCTTTGCCGGGATCAATAGGCGCAAGGGCCGGCTGCATGAGGCCCTGACGGTCCGCGCCGATGTGTACGCTCCATTCACCGGCGGTTTGCTGGACAATCTGTGCCTGACTCTGGTTGGGTACCCGCACGGCATCCACGGGATAGGCGGACTTGACCTGCAGGTCGAAGCGGAAGCGCCCGGTCACCGCCTCGTTCGCCGTCCAGAAAGCGAGCTTCTGGTCATCCACGCCACCCTCTTCCAGCGGGTAGACGTAGCGGCCGATGGCGGTATCCACCCGGGCCGGCTGCAGGTACACCAGGCGGATGCGCGTGTCCTGTCCGGCGCGCACCGGAGATACCTGGATCTCAAAGGTGCGGTAGGCATCCTTTTCGGTCAGGCCGGCGTCACGGCCCGCCGTCTTTTCCTCCTCGTAAACCCGGCGCGCCTGCTCGCGTTCGAGGACTTCGCCAGTTACCGGCTTGCCGTCGATCCACAGGGTGAATTCGGCCACCGATCCGTGCTCGGGCACCGGGAAGGAATACCTCGCCTCGAGATCCATGGCATGGGGATTGTGGAAGACCTGCTCGACCGTGGTGACTGCATAGCCGTCCTCGATGACGACGTGCACCTCGTGATCACGGATCTCCAGCGGCGGCAGGGAACCATCGGACGGCGTCAACAGGCCGGCCGCCTGGGTCATGCCGGAAATCAGCAACAGGCCGAGGAGACGGCCGCTAAAACGGACAAATTGTGCATAAGTAATCTTCATGATTTCCTCCTTAATTTAGATTACAAGACAACAAGTTAACCATCGCCTGCTGCCATCCCATAAATTGAACAGTGTTCATTTAGTGACCTTGAAAAACCCCGGCAGGGGTGGTTCCCGGCTCACCGGGGGCATTTATTGAACAATGTTCAATATAACCATAGCACTTAATTGAACATCGTTCAATACCGGCGTACACTGCAATCAATCAATGCGGCAAGTCAGGAACGCGATATGGCACGGCGCAGTGAACATTCCCGGGATGAGATTCATACCATGGCCCTCGAAGCGGCCGAGCGGATCGTTGCGGCAGAGGGTTACGGCGGCCTGAATGCCCGCAAGGTGGCGGCCGCCATCGGTTACACTGTAGGTACGCTGTATCTGGTTTTCGAGAACCTCGATGACCTGGCCCTGCAGGTCAATGCCCGTACCCTGGATACACTCTATGAACGCATGGTTGCCCGACTCGAGGACTGCAACTCGCCGCCGGATTGCCTGCAGCGGCTCGGCCAGGCGTATGTCCGGTTCGCCACCGGAAACGCCAATCGCTGGTCAATGATCTACGAAATCTCCCTCGCATCCGACCGGGCGTTGCCCGATTACTACCGCGACAAGGTACAGCGTGCGCTGGCACTCGTGGAGCAGGCCCTGGCCCCCCTCATGACCGGGAAATCCGACCACGAGATCGCCCTGGCGGCACGGGCACTCTGGGGCGGCGTACACGGGATCTGCATCCTGGCACTGACCGACCGCCTGGACGTGACCGGTCCGGAGTCCGTGGAGGAGTTGTCCACGGTCCTGGTGCGCAACTTCGTGGCCGGGCTGACGCAAGCCTGAACATTATGTCGACCGGGTTACGGATTGTCCGCAGGGTATTGTCGGGATGGCTGTTCGCCACGGCGTCCGCCACCTCGGTTCAGGCCGTCGAGTTACGCAACCAGGAAATTCCGGTAAATGGCAGCCTGCAGCAGGTCAGCGTACCGGAGGAATACACGCTCGAATTGCTGACCACACAACTCGATGAACCCCGGCTGATGACCTTCGTCGATAACGGCGACCTGCTGATCGGCTCGCAGTCCGGCGCGGTATACCGGCTGGCACCCCCCTACTCCCGCCCCGAAGTACTGGTCGAACTGGATGATTATCCGCACAGCGTGGCCTACCGTGACGGCCGCCTGTACATCGCGCAGACGAACGGGCTGTACAGCGCGCCCTACCGCCCGGGTCAAACAGAGATCCCGGAAGGCTCGGTGACCCGCGTGGCCGCGTTGCCGGGCGGCCGGGGCCACAGCAGCCGTACGGTGGGTATCGGTCCCGACGGCAGGATTTACGTCAGCCTCGGTATCAGCCGCAATTGCAGCGACCAGTACCTCGGCTCCGAATACCCGTTCGAGGACCGTCGCGGCGGCGTGCTGGTACTGAACGAGAGCGGCAAGCAGCCATACTTCGAACCCTATGCCACGGGACTGCGCAATCCGGTCGGCTTCGACTGGCATCCGCAGACCGGCGTGCTGTACGCGAGCAACAACGGGCCGGATCACCTGGGATTCGAACAGCCGCCGGAGTACTTCAGCCGCCTGGAGGAGGGTTCGTTTCACGGCATGCCATGGTTCCAGTACGACGGCACGTCGCTGCAGCGCGACCGCTGTGTGCACACCCGCCCGCCCCGCCCGCAGGGGCAGGTAACGCTGCCGGTTGCCACCTTCCCCGCACGCAATGCGCCCCTCGGGGTGGCGTTCGTGCCGGAGGGTGCAATGGATGAACGCTTCCGAGGTGACGCCATCGTCGCCCTGCACGGCTCGTGGGGCACCCCGCCGGACGGTTCGGCGTTCGGTAATCGTGGCGGACGGCGCCCGCCCGCGCTGGTACGGGTACGTTTCGAGGATGGCGAGGCACAGGGTGTCGAGACATTCATCGACGGGTTTCAGTCCGCCGGTGGCCAGCGCTGGGCCCGGCCGGCCGGCGTTGCCTTCGGACCCGACGGTGCCCTGTATTTCACCAGTGACAGAGAGGTGAACGCCCTGTTTCGCCTGCGGCGCACCGCCGCCCGGTGAGAAATCCGGGCTAGAGATCCAATGCGGTGAGTTCGAGTTCGTAGGTCGCCTCGTCAATCTCCTCCCGGGTGAACAGTTCTGTACCCGGGTGCGAGGCCGTGGCACTGCCGCAAATCACCCCCAGTCGCAACATCTCTTCCGGCTCTTCACCACGATGGACGGCGGCCACCAGACCGGCGACCAGTGCATCCCCGCAGCCAACCGTGGAATGGACCCGAACCCGCGGCGCGGTGCAATGGTAGCTGCCCCGCGGACCGGCCATCAGGGCACCTTCGGAGCCAAGTGAGATGCAGACGAACTCAATGCCGCGCTGCTGTACTTCGCGTGCGGCCATGGCAACCTCCTCGATGCTATCCAGGCGGCGCCGGATGCTCATCTCCATGACATACTTGTTGAGCCGCACCAGATACGGTTTCGCCTCCAGCGCCTGTTGCAGCAACGGACCGTGAGCGTCCACCACTGCCTTGCCGCCCTGGGCCCTGATCCGCTCGGCCATGCGAAAATAGTGATCATCCGGTACACCCGGCGGGACGGAACCAGTGACGATGCCAATGCCGTTACCGCAGTCGGCCAGGAATCGTTCGGACACGGTCTTCAGCAGTCCGGTCGGAATCTCGGGTCCGCGACTGTCGACCTCGTACTGGCTGGGCGGTGACTTCTGCAACAGCGTTGCATTGAGACGGGTCTCGCCCGCGACCCGGAAATAAACATGGTTGTCACCCAGGATATCGCCCAGCAGGCGCAGCAGCAGGTCACCGCTTTCACCACCGATAACACTGCAGCAGTCAATCGGCAAACCCAGTTCGGTCAGTGCCCGGGCCACGTTGATGCCGTTCCCGCCCGCGTGGTAGGAGGTTTTATCAGCCGCCACCTTGCGATCGGCAATCAACTGCGGGAGTTCGTAACTGATATCCACGGCGGGATTCAGCGCGAGTACGGCAATGCGCCTGTTCTGCTCGTCAATCATGGTGCTCTCCGTATTAACTCAGGATTATCTCAGGCCTTCCCTGAGGATCAGGCTGTGTCCGCTCATGGCGGGAGGCCGAGGCAGGCCCAGCAAATCCAGTACGGTGGGGGCGATATCTGCCAGGCCCCGGCCAATACCGAGCCGCACCGGCCCCTCACCCATGATGAGGAACGGGACCGGGTATTCGGTGTGCTGCGTATGGGGCTCGCCGGTATTGGGATTGACCATTTCGTCGCAGTTGCCGTGGTCGGACGTCAGCAGTATGCGCCAGCCGCGCTGTAGTGCCGCCCGGAAGACCCGGTGACTCTCGGTGTCGATGGTCTCGACGGCACGGATGATTGCCTGCGGTCGCGCCGTGTGGCCGACCATGTCGGTATTGGCGAAGTTGGTCACGATGAAGTCATAGCCGTCGCTCTCGATCGCCCGGATCAGCTGGTCGGCCACATTGGCGGCACTCATCTCCGGCTGCAGGTCATAGGTCGCCACCTGCGGCGACGGCACGATCACCCGTTCTTCACCGGGATAGGGCGGCTCCCGCCCGCCATTGAAAAAATAGGTCACGTGGGGATACTTCTCGGTCTCGGCACAGTGCAGCTGCAGGAGACCTGCCTCGCTGAGCACCTCCGCCAGCACATGATCGGGGCTCTGCTGCGGGAACAGTACGGGAAACGGATAGGTGGCATCGTATTCGGTCATACATACCAGCCGGCGCGTGCCGGTATTGCCACGGTCAAAGCCATTGAAATCCACCAGACCCAGGGCGGCGGACAACTGACGCGCGCGGTCACTGCGGAAATTGAAAAACAGCACCGGCTCGTCATTGGGGATACCGTGATGACCGGCAATCACCGTGGGCAGGATGAATTCGTCCCCCTCGCCGCGCTGGTAGGCCGATTCGATAGCCTCGCGGGGGGATGCCGCTGTAAGGCCATCGGCATTCACCAGGGCTGTCCAGGCACGCCGCGTTCGGTCCCAGTTCTTGGCCCGATCCATGGCGCAGTAACGGCCGCTTACCGTGGCGATATACCCCCGTTCCAGTTTGGCGAGCGCTTGCTCGATTTTCTCCAGGAAGGCAAGCGCCGCCTTCGGGGCGGTATCACGCCCATCGGTCACCATGTGCAGCACCGGCTCGATGTCCGTCTTGCGCAGCAGGTCGAGGATGCCGAGCAGGTGCTCGATATGTGAATGGACCCCGCCGTCAGACACCATGCCCACGAGGTGCAGTCGCGTGCTGCCCTCCAGCAGGCTTTCCCAGACCGGGTTTGCGGCCAGGGATCCGTCGTAAATGGCATTGGCGACCCGTATCAAGTCCTGCTCCAGGACCCGGCCCGACCCCAGGGTGAGGTGGCCGACCTCGGAGTTGCCGAACTGTCCGTCCGGCAGGCCGACGGCGCGACCGGAGGCCTGCAGTGCGGTATGCGGCCAGCAGGCGAAATAGTGGTCGAGGTGGGGTGTGCGTGCCAGGGCCCAGGCATTGTACGCCCGGCTGGGGTTGAGTCCGAATCCGTCAAAGATCGCCAGTAAAACAGGTTTGGGCTTCACATCATTTCCCGGAGGTTATTGCGGAACGCGATTCCACGGCAGCAACGCGGAATGATAATCCGCTTCCCGGGTTGATGCGAGTTCCGTTTACGCGCAGTAGCGGCACCGGCCAATGTGGCAGCGCTTCCCGCATTCCCGTGCCGGCGATTGCCTACAGGGTCTCGATAGTACGCACCATCCGCTGGCGCAGTGCGCTATCCGGAAGCCGGCCAAATCCGGCACCCATGTTGTCCGCCATGTGTTCGGCTTTGGAAGTGGCGGGAATTGCGCAGGTTACTGCCGGGTGCGATACGACGAACTTGAGGAAAAACTGCGCCCAGCTAGCACAATCGAAATCCGCCGCCCACTCCGGTAACGGTTTGCCGCGTACCATCCGGAACAGGTCGCCACGCTGAAAGGGGCGGTTGGCCAACACTGCAATGCCGCGTTCCCGTGCCAGCGGCAGCAGGCGCTGTTCCGCAGCCCGGTAGCCAATATTGTAACTGAACTGCACGAAATCAAATGGCGCGGTTTCCATGGCCAGTTCCAGTTCGTCGTGATTGCGACCGTGTGACGTGGTGATACCGAGGTAGCGCACCTTGCCGGCGGCCTTCCATTCCTGCAGGGTTTCGAGATGTATCTGCCAGTCACGCAGGTTGTGGATCTGGATCAGATCGAAGCGCTCCACCCCTACCAGGTTCATGGATTTCCGCATCTGCTCGATGCCCTCCTGCTTTCCCCAGGTCCAGACCTTGGTGGCGGCAAACAGCTGTTGCCGGTCATAAGGCACTGTTCGGAGCAGTTCGCCGAGCACCGCCTCGGCGTTACCGTACATGGGCGAGGTGTCGATCAGTCGGCCGCCCTCATCGAAAAACACCTGCAACACCTTGAGGAGCCGGGCCCGCACCTCCGGTTCCGGCCCTACGTCATGGGTGCGCGAGGTACCCATGCCGATCACCGGCAGACGCTCGCCGCTGGCCGGGATGGGGCGGGTGATGGCGGCTTTGCCAATCGCCGGCAGCCGGGACGGATGCAGCAGCAGGGCGGTGCCGAGGCCTCCCAACAGGTTGAGAAAGCGCCGCCGCGATAAATCAGACAGGTTCATATACCGGATATTACCGTGTTTGCGCCCGGTGCGTCTGCGCCTGTCCCAGACGATACGCCACCCATGCCCACAGCACGGCCAGGGGTACGGCAATCCAGGCGATGGCGGACAGACCCAGCCCCAGCGCCCGCAATCCGGCAAAGGCCCAGCCACTCAGGGCATCGCCGCTGCGATAGACCACGGTATCGATGAAATTCTTGGCCTTGTATTTCTCCTCGCGCGCCAGCACGACATAGAGCATCTCGCGGGCGGGGCGCATGATGGCGTAATTACCGGCGCGGCGCAGCACCTGCACCACCACCAGTACCGCCAGCACCGGGGCCAGACCCAGCACCAGGAAACCGGCACCCAGCAGCAGCGGCACCAGCGCCAGCGTCCATCCCAGCCCAAGCCAGTTCACCAAGCGCCCGGTCAGCAACAGCTGCAACCCCAGCGTCAGCACGTTCACGGCCAGATCGATACCGGCAAAAACGGTCGTGCGTCGTGCCGGGTCGGCAAAGCTGTCGCGAACGATCTCGGCCTGCTCGAAATAGAGAAAGGTCGCCAGCGTGGTGAACAGCAGCATCAACAGGCAGATTCCCAGCAGATAGGGTGAATGCAGCACCAGCCGGATGCCGGCAAATACATTGCCCCCGATGGCCTGCTCGTCCTCGGCCGCGGTGTTGTCAGGTGACCCCTGCCCCGACCGCCATGCACCCAGACGCTGAATGCAGAACACCGCCGCTCCCAGCAGGAGCGCCGACAGGGGCAGCAGGTTCACCGGCCCCAGCGGCAGCGCCAGCGCGGCGGTAAGCAACGGTCCGCAGATCGCCCCCGCGGTACCCCCCGCAGCAATGAATCCGAACAGCCGCCGCGCCTGTTCATTCGTGAAGATGTCGGCCATGAAACTCCAGAACACCGATACCACGAACAGGTTGAATACGCTGGCCCAGATAAAAAAGGCGCGTGCCACATACGCATGCGTCACATCCGATTGAAACAGGACAAAGAAGGCCAGCAAGTTGATCATAAAGAAGTAATACACATACGGCAGGAAACGGCGACGCGCGAATCGCGAGGATACCCAGCCGAACAGCGGTACGACCGCCAGCATCACCACGAAGGTGCCGGTGAACAGCCATTGCAATTGCTCCACCCCGCCCGCCACGCCCATCTCGTCGCGCATCGGCCGCACGATGTAGTAGCTGCAGAGCAGGCAGAAAAAATACACGAACGCCCAGCACAGGGCAGCCAGTTCCTGCCGCTGCACATTGACCAGCCGTTCCAGCACGGTTGCGAGTCGCCGACTCAGGGTTGCGTTTTCCGACACGGGCATGCAGGGTGTTTCTAAGGACACCAATCCTGACTGTGCAGCATCATGCGCCTTCCAGTGCGGCCTCACGGGCGGCCTGTGCCGCGTGGTCGCGGGCCAGCATGAGGTAGACCGCGGGCACCACGAACAGGGTGAACAAGGTGCCGATGCCGAGACCGGCGGCCACCACCAGGCCGATATGGAAGCGGCTGACCGCGCCCGGGCCGCTCGCGATCAGCAACGGCACCATGGCCATGATCATGGACACCGTCGTCATCAAAATCGGGCGCAGCCTGATCACGGCTGCCTTGATGACGGCATCGTGTTTCGAAAGCGCCTCGTGAATCTGCAACTGGTTGGCGAATTCCACGATCAGGATGCCGTTCTTCGCGATCAGGCCGATCAGTGTGATCAGACCCACCTGGGTATAGATATTCACCGTCGCGACCCCCAGGGTGAGAAAGGCCATGGCACCGGCGATCGACATCGGTACCGACACCAGGATGATGACCGGGTCACGCCAGCTTTCAAACTGGGCTGCCAGCACCAGGTAGATCACCAGCAGGGACAGGAAAAAGGTGATCACCAGACTGCTGCCCTGCTGCGCGTACTGGCGCGACTGACCCTGGTAGTCCCAGGTGAAGCCGCGCGGGAACAGGGCCCGCGCCTGTTCCTCGAGGTAGTCGACCGCCTCGCCCAGGGTGGTGCCGCCGGCCATGACGCCTTCGACGGTGATGGAGTTGAGCTGCTGGAACTGGGTGCGCTTGCTGGGCTCGACCGAATCCTCGAAATGCACCAGGGTCGAAAGCGGGACGAGTTCCCCACTGTCGGCACGCAGGTAGTAGTTGTCGAGCATCGCCCGGTCGAGGCGGAATTTCCGCGCCACCTGGGGGATCACCTTGTAGCTGCGTCCCTCCAGACTGAAACGGTTCACGTCGTTGTCACCCAGCAGCGTCCCCAGATTGCGCCCGATCTCGGCCATGCTGATCCCGAGATCGCCGGCACGATCCCGATCAATGACCACGGTGGTCTTGGGACGGGTGAACTCGACCGATTTTCTCAGGAAGGCGAACTTGCCACTCGCCATCGCCGGACCGATCAACTGATCTGCGATAGCGTCCAGACGCAGGTAGTCGGCATCGCTGGTGATGACGAACTGTACCGGCAGGCCGCCGCCGGAACCGGGCAGGCTGGGACGGGGGAATACCGCGACCTGCAGCCCGGTCACCTGGTTGAGCTTTTGCTGGACCTCCGGCTGGACCTCCATCTGGCTGCGCTCGCGCTGCGCCGGCGGCGGCAATTTTATACCGCCGAAGGTGGTACTGACATCACCGCCGAAGCCGAGCAGGTAGAAGCTCTTGTCATACTCCGGAACACTCTCGAACAGGGAAACGATTTGCCGGCCATAGGCCTCGTTATAATCGATGGTCGCAGTCTGCGGTGCCGTGGCCTGGAAGAACAAAATGCTCTGGTCCTCGTCCGGGGCCAGTTCATTCTGGGCAGTAGTGAACATGAAGTAGATACTGAACAGCACCACCATGGCGAACACCAGGGTGACGGGCAGGGAGTCCAGGGCAACGCCGAGGGCACGCCGGTAGCGCTCGGCGAGGCCATGGAAAAAGCGTTCCACGCCGCGCTCGAAGCGACCCTCTCCGCTGGCTTCCCGGAGCACCCGCGAGGACAGCATGGGAGAGAGAGTCAGTGCCACGACGCCCGAGATCAGCACCGCGCCGGCCAGGGCAAAGGCAAACTCGGTGAACAGTGTGCCAACCAGCCCCCCCATGAAGCCGATCGGCGCGTAGACTGCCACCAGGGTGGTGGTCATGGCGATGATCGGCAACGCCAGTTCGCGCGCGCCCTTGATGGCCGCGTTCTGGCGCGTTTCGCCCTGCTCGATATGGCGATGCACGTTCTCCACCACGATAATCGCGTCATCCACCACGAGGCCAATGGCCAGCACCATGGAGAGCAGCGTCAGCAGGTTGATCGAGAATCCCATCAGCAGCATCAGGAACACCCCGCCGACCAGTGACAGGGGTACCGCCACCGCCGGGATGAGCGCGGCCCGCAGTGTGCCCAGCGACAGGTAGATCACCAGCAGTACGATCAGCACCGCCTCGATCAGGGTACGGAACACCTCGCGAATGGAATCCTCGATAAATACGCTGGCATCATACGGGATGCCGGCTTCCAGTCCGGACGGCAGTTGCTCGCGGATATCCGGCAGCAGTTCATGCACCCGGTTCGCGACCGTCAGCGGATTGGCGCCCGGAGCCTGTTTGATGCCGATGAATATGGCGGTCTTGCCGTTGAACCAGGTGGTCGAGTCGTAGTCCGCCGCGCCCATCTCGGCATCGGCGATGTCGCGGATGCGCACCAGGGTATCTCCCTCGGTACGCAGCACCAGTTCCTGGAAGTCCCGCTCGCGGCTCACATCGGTGGTAGCGCTGAGATCGATGGCCACATAGGCGCCCTTGGTCTGGCCGATGCCGGAGAGGTAGTTGTTGTCACGCAGCACCTGCTGGACTTCCCCTGCGGTCACCCCGAGGGCGGCCAGGCGCACGGGATCGAGCCAGATGCGCATCGCGAAGGTCTTGTTGCCGATCAGTTCCGCCTTGGCCACACCAGGCACGGCCTGCAGCTTGGGCTGCACCACCCGCAGCAGGTAATCGGTGATCTGCGAAGGCGTCATCGCGTCGCTGTAGAACGCCATGTACATCAATGCGGTGCGTTCGCCGGTGGTGGAGTCGATCACCGGGTCCTCGGCATCCTCGGGCAGGATGCTGCGCTGGCTCGCCACCTTGGCCTGGATCTCGGAGACCGCGGCCTTGGGATCGTAGTTGAGCACCATGCGAGCCTCGATGACCGAGCGGCCCTGGCGGCTGGTGGACGTGAGGTAGTCGATGCCGTCGGCCTCCGCGATAGCCTGCTGCAGCGGCGTGGTGATAAAACCCTTGACCAGCTCGCTGCTGGCCCCGGGATAGGCGGTGGTGACGGTGACGACCGTGTCCCGGGTTTCCGGAAACTGGCGAACCTCCAGCAGGCCGATGGAACGCAGCCCCACTACCAGGATGAGCAGGCTCACCACGCTCGCCAGCACCGGCCGGTGAATGAACAGGTCAGTGAATTTCATGGGCGGGTAATCTGCGGTTCCAGGGCAATGCGGTTGTCGATTACCACCGCCTGGCCGTTACGCAGTTTCACCTGGCCGGCGCTGACCACGCGTTCTCCCGCCGTCAGTCCGGCAACAATCTCGACGCGCCCGGCGCGAACTTCACCGGTAGTGACCTGGCGGCGCTGCACCTGCAGCCCGCCGTCCTGACCCTCGATCACGAAGACCGCATCGCCATAGGGGTTGTAGGTGATGGTCGTCTGCGGCAGGGTCAGCACACCGGAACGCACGGGTAACAGGGTGCGCACTTCGGCGAACATACCGGGACGCAGCCGTTCCTCCGGGTTTTGCAGCGTGGCGCGAATCTGCACATTGCGGGTACCGGGATCGATGCCGGGATTGATGGCGCTGATCCGGCCCTCGAAAATCTCGCCGGGCCAGGCCTGCACCTCGACTTCAACGAGCTGTCCGGGTGCGATACGCGACAGGAAACGCTCGGGCAATGTAAAGTCGACGAAAATCGGTTCCAGCGATTCCAGCGGCACGATCGCCGAACCGGGGGCCAGGTAGTCACCGAGGTCCACCCGACGGATACCCAGCCAGCCGGCGAAGGGCGCCGTAATGCGCTTTTTTTCTATCAGCGCACGCCGGGTAGCCAACTGGGCCGTGGCATTTTCCAGCCGCAGCTGGGCTTCGTCGTAGTCCGACCGGGAGATGGATTTTTTCTCCACCAGTTCCTTGCGGCGCTTGAATTGCAGTTCGGCGAGGCGCCGTTCGGCGATAATGCCATCAAGTTCGGCCTGGTCGACGCTGTCGTCCAGCTGCAGCAGCAGCTCGCCGGCAGCCACTCGCTGACCGGACTCGAAGCGGATTTCACTGACCTTGCCGGCTACTTCGCTGGTAACGAGAATACCCTGGTTGGCAACCAGGGAACCGATGGCGGACAGCCAGGGCCTCCAGGTCTCCACCTGTACCTCGGCCGCGGCCACCGTGGCGGGTGGTGGCGGCTGGGAAGCCAGTGCCGCGGCCTGCCGCGCCTGGTAGAACTTCCAGCCGAAGATACCGCCCAGCAGCAGGCACAGCAGCAGCAGGACAAGGACCATACGTTTCGCCATAGTGGCTGTCTCTCTTTGGTTGAGTCGGTTGGCATGCGCACCGCTACCTACGACTGACTGAATGCACCAGAGTGTACACAACCGCAGCCGCACTGATCACCCGTGATCTTTCCCAGCACTCCTATGGTACCGGTGGTGCGCGGCAGGTGGAATATCCGGCATATCGCTCACCGGCACCCGTCTTTCTGGACAGCCGCCCGCGGGCGTAGTTCATGAGAATTCCGCGTGGGTCACGCGGCATACACAGCAACGGTCTGGTGATTCTAGCCCGGATTTCTCACCGGGCGGCGCTGGAAAATCGTATGCCATTGCAGCCATTGAAAGTTGTGCTGAACATGCAAATTACAGTGTGTTTTATTGAGATGCCTATCCCGGCTCTGGCTGGTTCTCGTGCGCCAGTATCCGGGATTCCGGTGAGAAATCCGGGCTAGTCCAGCAGGGTACGGATGATACGTTCGATCTCGGGGTGATCGAAGGCCCGCCCGCCGACCGCACGGTACACAACGCGCCCCTGCCGATCGATTACGAAGGAGGTCGGCAGACCTTTCACACCGAAGTCTTCGGCTACCCGGCTCTCCGGATCGAACAGGATGGGAAAGGTGGGAAACACATTCAACTGACCCATGAAGGAAAACACATGATCGGCGTTTTCCCACTGGTTGATCGCCAGCACCACAAATGGCTGGTCGCGCAGCGCCTGATAGAGCCTTTCCAGCGAGGGCATCTCCCGCCGGCACGGCGGACACCAGGTCGCCCAGAAGTTGACCAGTACGACCTTGCCGCGATAGTCCCCGAACGTGTGCCACTCGCCATCCATGTCCTCCAGCCTGAAGTCCGGTGCCGCGACAGCGGGATCCAGCCGGATGAGCGTGCGGCTCAAAGCGGGCTCCTCCCTTTGGGCGACCGCCGTACCCGCGGCGCCCATGACCAGGCAGGCCAGCAGTACAACGAAAGCCGTCATTCGTTCAGGGTGCGACTGGTTCGGGCTCCGTCGGTGCACAACGCAGCCCTTCGATCTTTCCGATATGCGTCTGGTCATGTTGACTCCAGCTATAAAGCAAGTCGAAGCGGCCGCCGGGCGGCAACTTTACAGTCGTGAAACCCTGCCCCCAGTCCCCCACTTCGAAAGTCTGATCATCGGGCAGCATGGACCAGCGGAATGCCACGCCCATTTCACGCCACTCCCTGACCCAGTCCGATTTGGTCCGGAGCCGGTGTTCCACCCCGTCCGGTGTAACGTAGCGCCAGTCCTCCACGCGGTAGGCAAGCGGCGCATTTGATTCATTCTTCACGATCGTTCCGAACACGCAGTAGCTGCTGACCTTGTCGATCACCACCTGGGGCAGACCACGCGAGGCATACACGGCACGGACGTAATCAGGCACGATCTGCACCAGCTCCAGGCTGAATTCCTGTCCCTGCGCCTTCCAGGAGGCCAGTCCGGTAGCGGGATCCACCTCCCGACCTACCTCGCTTGCCGCAGCCAGCGGAGGCCACAGCAATACCAGCAGGCTGCAGCAAACCAGGCAACCGGCACGACAGGTGAACGGGATTTTCGCCTCAGCTGACATCGAACTACCGGGATCGGGAATACCTGACCACATAGTATCCGGAATTGCAGAATAATCCATAGCTGCGGTGTTCGTGCTCCGCACCACCGTGGCAGACCGGGATTCCGGATAATGGTGTCGATAATCCCGGTGTGGTGACCTCATTCGCCGGTCTGTTACAGTGCAGGCTGCTACCGGGGGACACGGGTACTGATGCACTGGCTGGGCCTGACACTGTTATCCGCCTTCTGTCTTGCCTCTGCGGACACCGTGACGAAATACTATCTATCGAATTACCGGCCCGGTGAGATGGTACTGGTGCGGTTTGGCGTCACCGGCGCATTGCTGCTGCCGTTGTTGTTCCTGCAGCCCTGGCCGGAACTGACGGTACCGTTCTGGGGCTGGATGGCGGCATTGCTGCCGCTTGAGATCCTCGCGATGTGGTTGTACATGACGGCCATCCGGGAGGCGCCGCTTTCCCTGACGCTGCCGTACCTGGCCTTCACGCCGGTGTTCAACACCCTGACCGGCTATGTGCTGCTCGGCGAAACGGTATCTGCCACCGGCTTTGCCGGTATCCTGCTGGTGGTAGCCGGGGCCTGGCTGCTGAATGTGGAACGGGCACCCAACAGATCCCTCCAGGACCTGGCCGCGCCCTTTCGGGCGATTGCCCGGGAACGCGGTTCCCGGCTGATGCTGGCGGTGGCGGCCCTGTACAGCCTGACCTCGGTCATGGGCAAGGGAGCACTGCAGACAGTGCCACCGGGATTTTTCGGGCCGTTCTACTTTGTCGTCCTGGGGGGCGTGGCGGCGCTGGTGTTTGCCTCGAAACAGGCGAGCCCCTGGCAGGTGCTGGCACGGTACCCCGTGGCACACTTGCTGGTCGGAGTATTCATGGGCCTGATGGTCGTGACGCATTTTTATGCCATTCAGCAGGTGGAGGTGGCCTACATGATCGCGGTGAAGCGCCTGAGCCTGCTGTTCGGGATTGCCTACGGCGCCTGGTTATTCGGTGAAACGGGGCTGCGGAAGAACCTGGCCGCCGGCACGCTGATGGTGCTGGGAGTATTCCTGATTGCCCGCTGATTGGCCGCTGCCCGGAAGCGACTCCTCGCGGAGGCGAAAATATATTTAAATCGTAGTAAGATACGCGGCATTTAGCATGTATAATCAAGCTCGCTATCGCTTTCGGGAGGCGCATCATGCGGAAGATCGTCATTATTAACAGCAAGGGGGGATGCGGCAAAACCACCCTGTCTACCAACCTGGCGAGTTACTATGCCGCCAACGGGTATCCCTCCGCCCTGTTCGACTATGACCCCCAGGATTCCGCCACGCGCTGGCTCAGCCAGCGCCCGGAACATCTGGCGCCGATTCACGGGGTGGCCGCGGCGCACCCGCCACAGGGCAACGTCACCCGTACCTTCCATATGCGTGTACCACCGGGTACCCGACGGCTCATCCTGGATACCCCGGCATCCCTGAAGCGCATGGACCTGATCGAGGTGTTGCGCGGCGCCTCGGCCATTCTCGTCCCGATTCTGCCCTCGGCGATCGATTCCCATGTAACCGCGGCATTTATCACGGACCTGCGAGCCGAAGCCCGCCGGCATGCACCCGAGGCGGCCATTGCTATCGTGGCCAACCGGGTACGCCGGCATACGCGGGCCTTTCATATGCTGGTGCAGTTTCTCGAGGACCGGGGACAATCCCCGATTGCCTGTCTGCGTGATTCACAGAATTACGTCAATGCCGCCGCGGAGGGTATCGGGATTCATGAAATGAATGCCAACCAGACCCGCGTAGACCGCAACCACTGGCAAGCCCTGATTGACTGGCTAGAGCCGGACCGGCCGCATGCGGAAGCGACCCCTGCCAACATCACCCGGGAACCGGTGAGTGCCTGACGACCGGGCAGTTGCACAGCGCAGCGCTGGATTCGCAGGCGGTACCGGTTACGCGACCTGTACGGGGATGCTGTTGCGGGTAGCCCGGATGCGGTTGTTTTTATCCAGATAGACGAGGGTAGGCTTGAAAATCGCGGCCTCCTGTTGCGACAGCACCGCGTAGGTGCAGATGATGACCCGGTCGCCGGGGCTGGCCTTGTGCGCGGCCGCGCCGTTGATGGAGATGATGCCGCTGTTATCCTCCGCGCGAATCGCATAGGTGGTGAAACGTTCGCCGTTATCCAGGTTGTAGATCTGGATCTGTTCATATTCGCGAATATTCGCGGTGTCCAGCAGACACCCGTCAATGGCACAGGAGCCCTCGTACTCGAGTTCCGAGTGCGTTACATTGGCGTGATGCAGCTTGGACTTCAGCAATGTGACTTGCATACGGGATAGTTCCTGCAGCTTTCTGATTCAGCAGGTGATTATCCAGACTTGCGTGCCAGAATACAAGAAACAGACATGCATATTTCCCCGGTTAACCAACCTAACTGATTGATATTTCAATATTGTCAATCAGTCGAGCCGTACCGAGCCAGGCGGCACTGAGGACCCGTAGCGCCGTGTCCTGTGGCGTGGGTTCCGCAAGATCGGTAGTGCGACGGATACTGACGTAGTCCGGCCTGAAGCCCGCCGCAGCGAGATCGCCCATGGCCCCGGCCTCCAGCGCGGCATAGTCCGTTGCACCGGCCTCCACCTGCGCCTGCACACCGCAGAGGGTACGGTACAAGCGGGGGGCCATGGCACGCTCGGTGGCATTGAGGTACTGGTTCCGGGAACTGAGTGCAAGGCCGTCCGCCTCGCGTACCGTGGCGACACCTTCGATGCTGACTGGAAAGCATAACTCATCCACCATACGCCGGATGAGAACAAGTTGCTGATAATCCTTTTCACCGAAAATGGCGATATCCGGCTGCACCATATTAAATAACCGCGCCACCACCGTGGCAACGCCGGTAAAAAGCACCGGTCGAAATGCGCCACACAGGATAGCGCTCAACCCCGGCACCTCCACGCGCGTGGTCGTGTCGAGATCGGCCGCACGAATTTCGCGCGCTTCCGGGACAAACAGGAGGTCGGCATCCGCCTCCATCAGTGCCGTGGCGTCGGCAGCGAGGGTCCGCGGGTAGGTGGCAAAATCCTCCTCGGGACCGAACTGCATCGGGTTGACGAAGATACTTGCCACGACCCGCTCGGCAACCGTCCGTGCATGCCGCACCAGTTTCAGATGGCCGGCATGCAGGTTACCCATGGTGGGAACCAGGGCAATCCCATTTCCCTGGCCATGCCATGCATGTACCCGGGCACGTAACTCCGCTGTGCTGTTTACAATTTCCATCGGTCGACTCAGAAGCTGTGCCGGTCGTCCGGGAAATCACCTTCCTTCACGGCCCGTAAATAGGCCGTCACGGCTGCCGGGATGCTGCCGGTATCCTCCATGAAGTCCTTGACAAATCGTGGTCGTCTGCCGGGAGTGATTCCCAGCATGTCATGGAGCACCAGCACCTGGCCGTCACAGCCGGGGCCGGCGCCGATCCCGATCGTCGGCATCCCGACGCTCCCGGTGATCCGGGTGGCGAGTTCGGCCGGTATGCACTCCATCACCAGCAGCCCAACACCGGCCTGTTCCAGCGCCCGGGCATCGGCCAGCAAGGCGCGGGCGCCGGCCTCATCCCTGCCCTGTACCTTGTATCCACCATATTTTTCAACGGACTGCGGCAATAACCCAATATGGCCGCAGACCGGAATGTCATGCCTGACCAGGTATTCCGAGATGCCCGCCATTTCCGTACCACCTTCCAGCTTGACCATGTGCGCACCGCCCTGCTCCATCAGTCGCGTGGCATTCGCCAGCGCCTGGTCGGGTCCTGCATAGCTCCCCGCCGGCATGTCCACAACGCGGTAGGCAAATTGGCCAACGCGTGCCACATTTCCGGCATAATGAAGCATGTCGGACAGGGTCACCGGCACGGTGGATTCGTATCCCATGAGCACCATGCCAAGCGAATCGCCGATGATAAACAATTCAATGCCTGCCGCTTCGAGGAGCCGGGTAAAACTACTGTCATAACAGGTCAGACTGGCGATTTTTTTACCCTGCCGCTGCAGGCGTCGCAGGGTATCGAGCGTGACCGGCGACCGGGTCATCAGATCGTGGCCGACATCGGGTTGAAATACTGCCGCCCGGACCTGGCAGTATGGATCTGCTCGATCAGTGCCTGATAGTCCGCTTCATTATTGATCAGGTCGATATAGGCGGCATTCACGATCAGCAGGGGGGATGCCTCGTAATAGAGGAACAGACGCGCATAGGCTTCGGAGAGACGGTGCAGAAAGTGCACATCGATCCTGCGCTCATAGCGGATGCCCCGCCTGGCGATGCGTTTCAACAGCACATCTTCCGGCGCCTGCAGGTAGATCACCAGATCGGGTACCGGGGCATCGACCGTCAGGTGGTTGTATACCTGTTCATAGAGTTTCAGTTCATCCGCATCCAGCGTCAATTCGGCGAACAGACGGTCCTTTTCCATGAGAAAGTCGGCGACACGCACCGGCTGGAACATATCGGCCTGGCGCATGTCCGCCATCTGGCGGGCCCGCTGGAACAGAAAGAACAGTTGCGCCGGCAAGGCACCGGAACGCGGATCCTGGTAGAAGCGTTCCAGGAAGGGGTTTTCCTCTGCGCATTCCAGCAGCAGATCGGTTTCGAAACTCGCGGCCAGCCGGCGCGCCAAACTGGTCTTGCCTACCCCGATGGGACCTTCAACCACTATGTAACCGGGATGTTCGTGACTCATTTACCGGTGATCAGCTTTTTCAGACCGTGGTTTTCGCACCTGGCAATAGCAACGCTGAGAAAGCCGCATTCCGGGATATTCAGGTTACCGGCGATCTCCGCCAGCGGGATGATAACAAAATCGCGTTCACACAGGCCAGGATGTGGAACGGTAAGGGTAGCGGTATTGATCTTTTTATTGCCATATAGCAACAGATCCAGATCCAGTATACGGGCCCCCCATTTCTCTGCGTTACGCTCACGCCCCTGCCGGTCTTCGATATCGATCAGCGCCTGCAGCAATTCCTCCGCTGACAGCAAGGTTTCCAGAGCAGCCACGGCATTGACATAATCGGGCTGGTCGGGCGGACCCAGCGGCTTGCTGCTGTACAGGCTGGAACGTGCCGCAAGCAGCGAATCGGGAATCGCATCCAGCTCCTCGAATGCCTCCTGTACCTGGACAACCGGATCATCCAGGTTGCTGCCGATTCCAATATAAGCGATCAGTCTCAAGCCTGCTCTCCGCCGGATTTGCGTCGTGGACGACGGCGCTTGCGCGGGCGCGCCCGTGTCGTGGTGGCTACCTGTTCACCTTGCTGCGGGTGCAGTTCCTGGAAATCCGTCCACCACCGGGCCAGTTCCTGCGGCACTTCGCCGGCCTGGGCGCGCAGTAGCAGGAAATCATACGCCGCACGGAAGCGCGGATGGCCCAGCACCCGGATACTGCGGCGGCCGCCCTTGCGCTCAAGGCGTAACTGTAACATCCAGATCTCGCGCATGGGCAGTGAAAAACGCCGTGGCGTGGCCATGACGCGGGCCTGCTCGGCGATCATCTGGGAACTGGCATGCTGCAGCGCCTCCACCGGATGCTCGCCTTCCGCCTCGAGGCTCGCAGCGCGGTCCCGAACCGGCTGCCACAAAAACACGGCAAACAGGAAGGCCGGGGTGACGGGTTTACCCTGCGCGATCCGCGTATCGGTGTTTTCCATGCCATGGCTGATGAGGGTCAGCGGGAAATGATCTGCTTCGTGGGCAAGCGCCTGCTCCGTGAGCGGAAACAGCCTTTCAAACAAATGGTAGTGACGCAGGGCCTCGAAATTGGCCAGTGCCTGGCCGCCCATGAAAAGCTTGAGCATTTCGTCAAACAGGCGTGCCGGTGGTATATCACCCAGCAGGAAAGCCAGGTCCTGGACGGGCCGTTCGGTGTCCGGGTGCAGACGAAATCCCAGCTTGGTCGCGAAGCGAATCGCCCGCAGCATGCGTACCGGGTCTTCGCGATAGCGGGTTTCGGGATCTCCGATCAGGCGCAGCATGCCGGCATCCAGGTCACCCATGCCACCGGCATAGTCGATTACCGAAAAGTCGGCGATGTTGTAGTAGAGCGCATTGACGGTAAAATCACGGCGGAAGGCATCTTCCTCGATCATGCCGTAGACATTGTCGCGCACAATGCGTCCTTCGCCATCGATATGACGTGCATCATTGTCGGTGCCGGTTTCCTCCTGCAGGGCGCGGAAGGTGGCAACCTCGATGACTTCACGGCCGAACAGCACGTGTGCCAGGCGGAAACGGCGCCCGATCAGGCGGCAGTTGCGGAACAGGCGCCGCACATCCTCGGGGCGGGCATCGGTCGCAACATCGAAATCCTTCGGTTCGCGCCCGAGCAGCAAATCCCGTACGCCACCACCGACCAGGTGCGCCTGATAACCGGCATCCCGCAGCCGGTACAACACCTTGAGGGCATTTGGACTGATGCTTGCCCGCGAAATCGGATGACGGGAACGGGTAATTACGTCGGGTTCGCCGTGGTATTGGATACTTCCTGCGTTACTCACAGTACATTGCTTGTGGATGAAAAGGTTGGGCGTATAATACCACCGCTTTGTGCTGCATGGGCGATATGCCCGCCTGCTCCCTTCGTCTAGTGGTCAGGACACTGGCCTCTCACGCCGGTAACAGGGGTTCGAGTCCCCTAGGGAGCGCCATTCACCGTGTGATGAATAAGCCCGAGCAAAAACCTGCCTACGAACCCGCCGGGCTGTTTCGCCGCCTGATGGCGATGTTCTATGACACACTGCTGCTGTTATCCGTGTTGCTGTCTGCCACTGCCCTGGCAATGCTGGTAACCAGGGGGGCTCTGGATTACCACAACCCGCTTTTCCGGAGCTGGCTGTTTCTTTGCTGTTTCGCCTTTTACGCCTGGTTCTGGCTGCATGGTGGCCAGACACTGGGCATGCGTGCCTGGCGGCTCCGGGTGCAACGCCGCGACGGGCAACCCATAACGATATGGCAGGCATTGCTGCGCTTCCTGTCCGCCATTCCCGCTTGGGGATTGCTGGGGCTGGGTTATCTGTGGATGCTGGTTGACAAGGACCGGATGGCCTTGCATGACCGCTTCTCGGAATCAGTGATCGTACGCTTGCCGAAGTAATGGACTACCTGCCATGGGTACGCGGTGATAATAGGGAATCCACCTCCTGGTCACAGTAGCCTTCCGGCTATTACCCGCCCGCGCTTACCCCGGCGGGCATCAAATCCGCCGAATGGCGTAGATACCCAAGCATAAAACAACCAGACTGGGCACGATACTGCCAAGTATGGGGTGCAGTCCGTAGACCTGACCCATCTGTCCGGCCATCTGGCCGGTCATGTAGAAGCCGAAGCCGGCCAGTACGCCAACGAAAATTCGTTGTCCGGCCCCCACCGAGCGCAATGAGCCGAACACGAATGGTACCGAGATAAACAGCATGACCAGTGCCGAAAGCGGTGTCACGAAGCGACGCCACAGGGCATATCGATACTGCCGAGTGTCCAGCCCGTTGGTATCCAGATAGACGATAAACTGTTGAATATCCTGTACCGACATGTTTTCCGGCTGCAGCATCACGATACTGATCAACTCCGGTGTCAGCAGGGAGGGCCAGGTAACGCTTTCCTCGTGGTGAACCGCTACGCCATCATCCGCAAACACACTTTGCCGCATGTCATGCAATACCCACTCCCCGGCCCGGTAGTCAGCCGTACTGGCATGGGTAGCCGATAGCAGCTGCCGGTTCACGTTAAAATCATACACATCCAGGTCTGCCAGCCGGTTGTCATCAATAATCTTCTTGGCAAAGATATAGCGCGTATCTTCACGCACCCAGAGGCCGTCCCGCCCCATAAAGCTGATGCGTTTCTCAAGCGCCACCGCCCGCAACTGCTGGCCGTACTGTTCAGCGACTGGTGCCACGAATTCACCCATGGCAACAATGAACACCAGCATGATCACCCCCGCCTGCAGGACGGCCCGGACGATCCGCGACACCGGCAATCCGACGGCACGCATTGCGGCCAGCTCACTGTGTACCGCCAGTGTACCCAGCCCGATCAGGCCACCGAGCAAGGTCGCGGTCGGAAACATCTCGTATACACTGCGCGGCAGGGTAAACACGGCGTACTGCAACACCTTCAGAGTGGTATAGCTGCCCTCCCCGACATCATCGAGCTGGCCGATAATAGTGAAAAACAGGTCAAGACCCAGAATGACCAGCAGCGCAATACCGGTACCGGCCATGACGACACCGGCAATGTAGCGGTCGAGGATCTTCATTTACGGCGCCGCAGCCGGCACGACAGTCGCTCGCCGTTCAGCAGCACAAAGGCCAGAGCCACCGGTAGCAGATGTACCCACCACACACCCACCGGGACGGGTATAACCCCCTGTTCCACCCATACCTTGGCGGTAGCCAGCAGGTTGAAGTAGACCACAAAGACCAGCACTGCCATGGCCAGTCCGCCGTAACGGCCCTTGCGTGGCGACACCCGGCTCATGGGCACCGCCAGCAACACCAGCACCAGGACCGACAGCGGTACCGACAGACGCCATTGCAGCTCGGCAACATCCTCGAGGTTGCGGGATTCCAACAGGAGCGTTGTGGGAACGATTTCACTCTTGGATGACGTTCGCGTCTTGCCGGGCATTTCGATACGTACCCCCTGCCGTGCAAACTTCATGATCCGGTACGTCGCATCGCCCGGATTGCCTTCATAACGATAACCATCAGCGAATACCAGGTATTCGTCCCCGCTCTCGGGATCGATCATACGCCGGGCACTGGCCGCTGTAATGACCTGCGGGAGTTTTCCGGCCTTCTTTTCACCCTTGACATGGACAAACAGGTTTTTCATTTTCTTCCTGTTTTCCGACAAACGTTGCACGTAAAATGTTATCTGGCCACCACGCAATGAGCTGAACCGGCCGGCACCGAAGATCGAAACATCGGCCTGCTGCTCTGCCTGTCGTGTGATCCGGTCACCGTAGGCCGAAACTCCGGGGCTGACGAAGAGGGCCATCCAGCCCGTCAACAGGGCGACTCCCATCCCCATGCCCAGCAGCGGCTGATACAGGCGCCACGGACCTACGCCACAGGCACCCAGGACCGTCATTTCACTATCCCGGTAGAGCCGGCCCAGCCCCATCACCACACCGAGTGCGAGCGAGAACGGCATGATATAAACCAGCAACCATACGGTTTTAACCCCCAGCAGGATAAAGATTACATCACCCGGCAGTTCACCCGCTGCGGCCTGCGCCAGGTATTGCACCAGGCGATGACTGATCAGGACCAGCCACAGAATCAGCGTAATGGCCAGCCAGCCAAGCAGGACCTCCCGGAGCAGATAGCGGTCGATAATTCGCAACATTGGATGGATTCACCCGCGACATGAAAATCATGTCCGCTTACAGTACACTCCCTGCTGTTTTGGTTATCATGCGGATGCGGCTACCGTATACCACAAGACCTGCAATTCGCAATCAATTCAACCGCACAATCAGGAGCTCTGCATGAAATTCACTGTCAAGCGCGAGAGACCGGCGGCGGTCAAGACCGGTTGCGTGGTGCTGGGTGTATACGAACGGCGCAGGCTGACGACAGCGGCAAGCCAGTTCGACAAGACTACCCACGGGCTGCTGGGCAGAGTGATGAAAGCCGGTGATATGGACGGCAAATGCGGACAGACACTGCTGGTTCACTACCCGCACGGCGCCGGCTGCGAACGCGTCCTGCTGGTAGGTTGCGGCAAGGAACCGGAGTTGACCGACAATCGTTATCGTGAAGTGGTGTTCGGTGCCGCAATTGCCCTGAACGACTCCGGTGCTGCCGATGCCGTCAGCTACCTCACTGACCTGAATGTCGGAGACCGCGACAGTTACTGGAAAGTCAGAACGATGGTGGAGGTCACTGCAGCGGCACTCTACAAACCCGATGAACTCAAAAGCACGAAAGACCGGGCCAGCCACCCGCTGCGCCGGCTGGCGATTGCTGTTGCAGCAGATGAAACCGCTGGCGCGCGCAAGGCACTGACTGCAGGCATGGCGATTGCGGCGGGTGTCGAGCTGGCGCGCTCCCTCGGCAACCTGCCGGGAAATATCTGCACACCCTCCTATCTGGCCAGCCGCGCGAGAAACATCGCCAGGAACTGCAACAAGATCAAGGGAAATGTCCTGGATGAAGCCGCCATGAAGAAACTCGGCATGGGTGCCCTGCTTTCGGTCGCGCGTGGCAGCCAGGAACCGGCGAAACTGATCAGTCTGGTATACAGCGGCGGAAAACGGGGTGACAAGCCGGTGGTACTGGTCGGCAAGGGGGTAACCTTCGACTCGGGCGGTATCTCCATCAAACCGGCGGCGGCGATGGATGAAATGAAATATGACATGTGTGGCGCCGCCAGTGTACTCGGCACCCTGCAGGCCTGTGCCGAAATGAATCTGCCACTGAATGTAGTCGGAGTGATACCGGCCACCGAAAACCTGCCGGGTGGCAACGCCAGCAAACCGGGGGATATTGTTACCAGCCTCTCCGGCCAGACCATCGAGGTCCTGAATACCGACGCCGAGGGCCGTCTGATTCTGTGTGATGCCCTGAGCTACTGCGAGCGCTTCGATCCGGAAGTCATCATCGATATCGCGACCCTGACGGGCGCCTGTGTGGTTGCCCTTGGCAGCCACGCCGCCGGCCTGCTCAGTAATGATGCTACCCTGGCGGACGAATTGCTGGCTGCCGGTGAATACAGCGGAGACCGTGCCTGGCATCTACCCCTGTGGGATGATTATCAGCAACAACTGGACAGCAATTTCGCGGACATGGCCAATATCGGTGGCCGCGAGGCCGGCACCATTACCGCCGCCTGTTTTCTGTCCCGCTTTACCGGGAACTATCGCTGGGCACATCTCGATATCGCCGGGGTGGCCTGGAAACAGGGTAAGGAGAAAGGTGCAACCGGACGACCGGTGGCCCTGCTGACCCAGTTCCTGCTGGACCGCTGCCGCGAAATTACCTGATGGTTCACGGCGATGACCCGGATCGACTTCTACATTCTGCAAGACACCGGCAATGCGGCAGCCCCCCTGTTTACCTGCCGGCTGGCGGAAAAAGCCTTTCATCAGGGTCATGAGGTGTATATCAACACAGAATCCGCCGCGCAGTTACAGCAGCTCGACGATCTGCTCTGGACATTCCGGGCCGGCAGCTTCGTGCCACACGGTGTTTGTAACGACAGCGACGCCTGCCAGCCTCCGGTCCTGCTGGGTCATGACACCGAGCCGCTTGACAGCCATGACGTCCTGGTCAACCTCTCCGGCAAGGTACCGCCCTTCTTTGGCCGTTTTAACCGGGTAGCTGAACTTGTCAGTGGCGACGAGGCACAACGCTCCCGGGGGCGGGAGCGCTATCGTTTTTATATGGATCGCGGTTATACACTGACCACCCACCGGATAAGCTGAAGCAAATGACATTACACCAACCATTCACACTGGATGAAAACGGCCTGCCGATTCTGACAGATATTATCCCGGCAACCGTCACGGGTACATCAACGGAGCTTCCTGCGGATTCGTTGCCAGCCCTGTCGGCAGAGGAAATTGCCGAAACACTGCTCCGCAATGAATCATTCCGGCAGCAGCTGGACAAGATCGCCGCAAAACTGACGATCACTATACGCCAGCAGATGGAAAACGCCATCCGGCCTGCCATTGGAGAAGTGATAACCCAGGCTCTCAATACCAGTGGCGATTCTGCATACAGGCTCATCGGCCAGCAACTCGAGCATTCACTGCCCGCAATTCTCGCTCTTGCACTTCAGCAGGAAAGCAAGGAAAACCGCTAGCTTACATAGCTTGCGCGGATACCTGGGCTATAATCCCAGTCCGGGCCGGCTAACGGCCAGGTTTACCAGGCGCAGAAACCCAGATGGAAAAAACCTACAATCCGCATACCATCGAGCAGCACTGGTACGAGACCTGGGAGCGGGAGGGGCATTTTGAGCCTTCCGGGCAGGGGAAATCCTATTGCATCATGATCCCGCCACCCAACGTCACCGGCAGCCTGCACATGGGGCATGCTTTCCAGGATACCCTGATGGATGCCCTCATTCGCTACCACCGCATGTGCGGAGACAATACGCTGTGGCAACCAGGCACCGACCACGCGGGTATCGCCACCCAGATGGTGGTGGAGCGGCAGCTCAACAGTGTCGACAAGACCCGCCACGACCTGGGACGTGCAGCGTTTATCGAACGTATCTGGGAATGGAAGCACGAATCCGGCGGCACCATTACCCGTCAGTTACGGCGTATGGGTTCCTCGGTGGACTGGAGCCGCGAGCGCTTCACCATGGACAAGGGCCTGTCCATGGCGGTCAGGGAAACCTTTGTCAGGCTGTATGAAGACGGCCTGATCTATCGCGGCAAGCGCCTGGTTAACTGGGACCCGGTCCTGCATACCGCTGTATCGGATCTGGAAGTGGTCTCCGAGGAAGAACCCGGGCATATGTGGCATATGCGCTATCCTCTGGCCGATGGTTCCGGATACCTGGTAGTCGCGACGACCCGACCCGAAACCATGCTGGGAGATACCGCCGTCGCGGTACATCCGCAAGACGAACGTTACCGGCACCTGGTGGGAAAATCCGTCAGCCTGCCCCTTGCCGGCCGCGAGATACCCGTCATTGCCGATGATTATGTCGATCCGGAATTCGGGACCGGCTGCGTAAAGATTACGCCTGCACATGACTTCAACGACTATGAGATGGGCATGCGTCATGACTTGCCTCTGATCAATATATTTACCGTGGATGCCTGTATCAATGACAGCGCTCCCGGTGAGTATCGGGGACTGGATCGTTATGCGGCGCGTAACCGTATCGTGGCGGATCTCGAGGACCTGGGGCTGCTGGAGAAGATCGAGGAGCACCGGCTGATGGTCCCGCGCGGTGATCGTTCCGGGACCGTGGTCGAACCCTACCTGACCGACCAGTGGTTCGTGAAGATCGCTCCGCTGGCAGAACCGGCCATCCAGGCGGTGGAGGACGGCCGCATCCGGTTCATTCCGGACAACTGGAAAAACACCTATTTCGAGTGGATGCGAAATATCCAGGACTGGTGTATCTCGCGCCAGATCTGGTGGGGCCACCGGATACCGGCCTGGTACGATGCGGAAGGCAATGTATTCGTCGGGCGCAACGAGGCCGAGGCGCGGGAAAAATACGGGCTCTGCCAGGATACTGTGCTCCACCAGGACGAGGATGTACTGGATACCTGGTTTTCCTCGGCACTCTGGCCATTCAGCACGCTGGGCTGGCCGGAACAGACCGGCAGTCTGCGAACATTCTACCCGACCAGCGTACTGGTTACCGGCTTCGATATTATATTTTTCTGGGTGGCGCGCATGATCATGATGGGCCTCCGGTTCATGGGAGATGTTCCTTTCCGGGAGGTCTACATCCACGGCCTGGTACGTGATGCACATGGCCAGAAAATGTCCAAGTCCAAGGGCAATGTGCTGGACCCGCTCGACCTGATTGATGGTATCGATCTGGAAACACTGGTAGCCAAGCGGCGCGCGGGACTGATGCAGCCCCAAATGGCGGACCGGATCGAAAAGCATACGCGCAAGGATTTTCCGGACGGGATACCCGCCTTCGGAACCGATGCCCTGCGTTTCACTTATGCGGCGCTGGCCTCCACCGGCCGCGATATCAATTTCGACCTGGGCCGGATCGAGGGATACCGGAATTTCTGCAACAAGCTGTGGAATGCGGCCCGCTATGTGCTGCTGAACACCGAGGGCAGGGACTGCGGTCAGGACGGCATTCCGGTTGAACTCAACGCAGCAGACCGCTGGATCGTGTCTCTGCTGGAAAAAACCCGACAGCAAGTCACCGCGGCGATCGAAAGCTACCGTTTCGACCTGGCGGCACAGGCGATCTACTCATTTACCTGGGACGAGTATTGCGACTGGTACCTGGAACTTTCCAAAGCGATACTGACCAGCCAGAACAGCCGGGAGGCAGAACTGCGCGGTACCCGCCGTACCCTGGTCACCGCACTGGAAACCCTGCTGCGTCTTGCACACCCCGTTATCCCGTTTATTACAGAAGAGATATGGCAGCGCGTGGCGCCGCTGGCCGGTATCGAGGGGAAAACCATAATGTTGCAACCCTACCCGGTCGCCGACAACAGCCGGATTGATCAAACGGCCATCGATGAAATCGAGTGGGTCAAGGATTTCATCATCGGCGTACGCAAGATACGCAGCGGTTACAACATCGACCCGCGCAAGCCACTGCCGGTATTGCTGGAAAACGGCTCGGCAATCGACCGGGAACGGCTGACCCGAAACGCGCATTGCCTGGCATCGGCCGGACGAGTGGAATCCACAACCTGGCTGGAAACGAAGGATCGCGCACCTGAGTCTGCTACGGCCCTTATTGGTGAAATGAAGCTGCTGATTCCGCTATCCGGATTGATCGACAAGGAAGCAGAAATCGTCCGGCTGGAAAAGGAGCTGGATAAAAAGGTCGGCGAACTGGGGCGTTGCGAGAAAAAACTGTCCAACACCCGTTTCGTGGAGAGGGCACCTGCTGCCGTGGTCGAGAAGGAACAGGCACGCGCGACCGATTTAAAAAATGCAATTCACCGGCTGGACGAACAGCGACAGCGAATACAGTCGCTATAGCCCCCAGGCTTCACGAAGGCGGCCCACGCTCGGGTTACCCACACTGTAAACCAAGTTTGAGCTGGCCATTATCCGGGCTTATGGGCAAGCTGCAAGTTGAGCCTGTCCGATTTCAGTAATAATCCAGCGGGGTCACAGGGGCTAAACACCTGCCATCAGCATAACGAGCTTGACAACACCCCACACCGTCAAGATAAAAACCAGGGTGACAATCAACCCCACCAGGATGTAGTGGATCGGTTTCCCGTGCACAAAATCCTGCGTGTGCTTGCTCGAACTCTGCACACCGAACATGCTTGCCAGAACGCTTCCAAATACGCTGAAAAGCGATGGCGCCTGTTGCTTGCCTTCATTTTCTGAGTTCATGTACTGCCTCTCCCGGGAAATGTCGCCGTATTCTACCCGGCACGAAGCCAACCGCAAAGACGGCAACACCCGGCGACGAATCCGGCAGCCGGGGGCTTGCATCATCAACATACCATGCAGCAGATATCCAGTCGCTTTTTCGGCTCAGCTGGACCGCCAGCCGGAAATCTTAATAAAACAGGGTTGTTGCCGATATATTTCGTTGCCGCAGGTCCAGCTGACAGCACCTTAATAATCAGTTGGTTATGTGGCATCAAGACAAACTGATCAGAGTGCAGCGAGTCCTGACCGGAACGAGCGCACGGAATCTTCTACGCAACGATGTGCTATGGATACAATCGTAATTGTTGATGACCAGTCAACCAGCCGCCAGGTATTGGTGCAGCTGGTCAGGTCAATCGAGGCAAAACCCGATATCCAGTCGTTCGCAAATCCCGTCGAGGCACTCGGCTGGATGGGGAAGAACCCGGTCGACCTGTTACTGGTCGATTACAAGATGCCGGAAATGAACGGCATCGACGTAATCCGCAAGTTTCGTGCGTATCCCGCCTGCGAACACACTCCAATCATCATGGTGACCTCAATCGAGGACAGACAGGTGCGTTATGATGCACTGGAAGTTGGCGCCACTGACTTCCTTATGAAACCGGTAGACCACCATGAATGCCGCGCACGTTGCCGCAATCTGCTGACACAATATCAACAATACAAGATTATATGTGATCGTTCGCACTGGCTGGAAAAACGTGTTGCCGAGGCTACCAGTGAAATCCGGTTGCGCGAGCGGGAAACCCTGCTACGTCTGGCAAAGGCTGGTGAATACCGTGACGAGGAGACCGGGAACCACGTTATACGCATGGCGAAATATTCCAGACTTATAGCCGAGGTACTCGGTTTCTCCGGGCAGGATGCCGACGTCATCGAAATGGCCGCTCCCATGCATGACATCGGAAAGATCGGCATCCAGGACAGAATCCTCCTGAAACCCGGCAAGCTGACAATGGAAGAATTCGAGATAATGAAAGAACACACCTTGATCGGTTACGACATTCTCAAGGACAGTCCTTCCATGTTTTTGAAAATGGGTGCGACCATTGCGCTCAGCCATCATGAAAAGTATGACGGGGCGGGTTATCCTCATGGATGGAAAGGGGATAAAATACCAATCGAGGCAAGAATAGTGGCTGTAGCCGATGTCTACGATGCCCTGGTTTCCGAACGTCCATATAAAAATGCCTGGAGCACGGAAGCTGCACTCGAATATATGCAAAACCAGCGTGGAAAGCACTTCGATCCCACCTGCCTTGATGCATTCCAGGCCCAGCTCGACACCGTAGTGAAAATACAGAGTATGCTGCCGGATACAATGGAAACGAAAAACCTGAAATATTCCCCGTAATAGTCGAAAACCTGTGTCGGATCCAGGGCTGTAGGTCACGCCCGGCCCGGTCCACGGGATATTGAACTCCCCCGCCCTGCATTAGCCAAATGCAGAAACACCCCGATATAAATGGCCATACCCCTGGCCAGGGTATTGTGCAATTACATGCAAGCAAGCGAAACTGACTGAATGTATAGGATCACTCGTGGCATACTAGTCCGTAATCAGTACCCGGACTCGAGTCAGGCTGAGGCAAAGCGCTTATGACGCAGAATTATTACCTGCCGATAACCTGGAGATTATAATCTGAACACCCGATTTACCGACGGCACATACCTTGACAACAACCGCTAAACTTATTTACGAGAAACTGGCGCATGCCGGTATTCACGGACCATCTAGTGACGAATGTGCTCTGTATGAGCGACATTTAACTCGCTACTTTGAAAGAGAGTACCAGCGCCATATAAATAACCCCATTTCATCGAAAGACTTGGGGATTACTACTGACAGAGGACCCATGTCAAAAGACACAAAATCTCTAATGGAGAATCACTACGATGAAAATCTTAGTTTTTTCGAGAGTTTCCTTGATAAGAGATTTTTTGCCTACACGATGGCATATTACGGTGACACACCAGAATCCATTCTGGATTCAAAAGCATCTTTGGAAGAAGCGCAAAATGCAAAATTTTCACTGATTATAGAGCGCGCTCAGATTGAAGGCCATGAACGTATACTTAATATAGGCTGCGGATTTGCCCCTCTGGAAACATATCTATTACAAGAATTCCCAGATATAAAGATCGTTGGCATCACACCCAGCAAAGTACAAGTCGCATATATCAGGGAGAGGATGCAGAACCCGTCGGACCCATTAGGCAGCAGTCGTTTCAAATTAATCGAAGGGCCTTTTGACCAGATACCGACAAATACACTAGGAAAATCCAGCTACGACACTGTGATTACAGTCGGGCTATTTGAACACGTGGTGAACATGCATTATGTGTTAGAGCGCATTGCAAAATTATTAGTTTCAGGTGGCAAAACATTTCACCACTTCATCACATCCAAGGTAACCGTTCCACAATTTCTAGACCCTGACAAGACCCGGATTGGTATGTATTTTCCTGGAGGCCACGCTTGGCCATCTGATGAAATTACCAGATTTACAGAGCACCTTGATCTGGTGAGTAATTGGTTTATTAATGGACTAAATTACTGGCGCACTCTCGATGAATGGCACCGGCGTTACTGGGCAAGTATTCCTTCCCTGTATGGTTCGGTATTCGACACAAACGCCATCGCCCACTGGAATTCTTATTTCTCACTCTGTAAAGCGGTCTTTGCCCCAATGAATGGAAACTTCTATGGAAACAGCCACTACCTCTTCAAACTGCGAAGTTGATCAGCAGCCTTCTGCCCATGCACTGAGTACCAGAACCGCGTTTAATCCACCGAAGGCGAATGCATTGGATAGTGCAACGTTGACTTGCTGTTTTCGTGCACTATTGGGCACATAGTCCAGGTCACATCCTTCATCCGCGTCTGTAAAATTGGCTGTAGGTGGTAGCAAACCATGGTATATTGCAAGTACTGTTGCAATCAGTTCCAGCGCGCTAGCAGCACCAAGGGCATGACCGTGCATCGACTTGGTTGAAGAAATCGCCAGTGACTCTGCATGAGAACCAAAAACGCTATGTATAGCTTCTGTTTCTGCCAGATCATTGGCAACGGTGCCGGTGCCGTGTGCATTGATATAATCAATCCTGTTCACAGAAATTCCAGCATCACCAATCGCACGCGTCATGGCAAGGGCGAGTCCGTCAACATCAGGACGCGTAATATGGCCTGCATCCGACGACAGACCACATCCGATAAGTTCTGCATAGATGCGTGCTCCCCGGTTTCGCGCATGCCTCTCGGACTCCAGTACCAGTATGCCTGCCCCTTCTCCAAGCACCATACCCGACCGGTCTCTTGAAAATGGTCGACAGGTATCATTGGACACAACCCGGAGTGCCTCCCAGGCCTTTAACAACCCGTAGGTAAACGGGGCATCTGTCCCTCCGACCAGCGCCACATCCACAAGGCCTGACTGGATCATCATGCGCCCCTGGAATACTGCATGCGCCCCTGATGCACAGGCACTGGCCACCGAAAATACCGGTCCTTTTATACCAAGATACTGGCTAACTGAACTTGCAGCAGCACTGGGCATGCCCTTCGGGATCGTCAGGGGGTGAGCGCGGGATTTTCCTTCCTTGTAGAGTCGTGCATAGGTTTCTTCATCTGTCTGCTTGCCACCGCATCCGGTACCTATAATTGCAGCCGCCCCCTCCAGAGATCCATGGCCAGTCAAACCAGAATCATCCAGTGATTCCTGTGCCGCCAGAACCGCAAACTGGGAGAAACGATCCAATAAGGGTAACTTGTCATTTGAAAAATACTGCTCAGGCTGAAATCCTTCCACCATGGAACCTGTTGTTATTTTAATATCACCTTCAACAGCCTTCAGCGGCTTGATCGCGGAATGTCCCTCACTCAAGGCTGTCCAGTAATCGTTAACACCAATCCCCAGGCCGCAAACGTTACCGAGCCCAGTAATTACCACCCGGTTAGTCATACAGAATTCTTTTCATCCAGGATTTGCTGGAGCTTGTTCACGATATCATTGACTGTTTCAAGTGAGTCAAAAACTTCATTCGGAATTTCAATATCGAGCTGATCTTCCAGCTCATAAAGAACGGTGATTGCTCCGAGTGAATCAATCCCAAGAACATCTAGCCTCATCTCAAGATAAATCTCCTCAGTCTGGCATTCTAGGTGATTAGAAATCTCTTTTATAACAGTTTGTTGAAGCATATTTATAATGCGTATATTTAAGTATGTAAGTTAAAGCATTATAACAATGTGGCCGCTACTTATCCTGTTATTTGTAACATTTTACGTGAGTATACCGGAGAGACTTATAACAATGTCTGTAGACCGTCTAATAAACGCAAATGAACCAGTTTCTAAGAAGAGATTTACTAGAATCCTGCACTCGTTTGTATATCTAAAAACCCCTGAACAAGAGCAAGCGGCAATACGTATTGCAATACCGTTGGCTGTATTTGGTTATCTCATATTCAAAAAGCCACATCTTGAAGAAAGTTTTCAGATGTGGGTCCAAGGAATCTATTTTGTAATTACTTTCTTCACACTCGCACTAATTTTATATATATCAACAATCGCTTGGTCCAATCACGTCAAAATATTTCGCGTTACTGGAATTTTTGTAGACATAGTCGGACAGAGCTATGCTCTGTATCTAACAGGTGCTATTGGCGCACCTTGGTATGGATTATATCTATGGGTAATTCTCGGGAATGGATTCCGATACGGTGAGAAATATCTCTATCTAGCTACCGCTATATCATTGATCGGTTTTACCAGCGTTGTTCTATACACCCCATACTGGACTAATAATATTGGACTCGCTATAGGACTAAGCTTCACATTGCTGTTAATACCAGCATATTCGGCCCTTCTAATACGACGCCTTAACGAAGCACTGCAACGTGCTGATGCTGCGAGCCATGCCAAGAGTGACTTTCTTTCATGCATGTCACACGAGATCCGCACTCCGCTTAACGGGATACTCGGCATGACTGACCTGCTGAGGTTAAGTACCCTTTCCCCCGGTGACAAGGAGTGTGTCGAGACAATTCATGCCTCCGGCCATGCTTTGGCACGCCAGATAAATGAGATTCTGGATTTGTCAAAGATTGAAGCAGGGCTGCTTACGCTGGAAGAAATCGAGTTTGATCTATATGCCCTGGTCAACAGCACATTGAAAATCTTCCAGCCACAGGTTCAGGACAAGCAAATCCAGCTCAAGGAAAACCTGGATACGAAGACACCTTATTTACTCTCGGGTGATCCACACAAGCTTCGTCAAGTCATAACCAATCTGGTTGGCAACGCAATCAAGTTTACCGACAATGGTTTCGTTTCCGTGAATGTGTACCCGCGAGAACTCGAAACCGGGCGGGCCGTCCTCAGGTTTGAGGTTGCGGATACCGGTATTGGCATAGCACCCGACCGCCTGCAGGCCATTTTTGAGCCTTTCACACAAGCTGACAACAGCGTATCCAGAAGTTATGGAGGAACCGGGCTGGGCACGACAATTTGCAAGAACATAATCGAACTGATGGGTGGGGAAATCGGCGTGCAAAGCACCCCGGATGTGGGTACCACATTCTGGTTTGATATCCCATTTAAACTCGGGGAAAAACATGCCACTTGCAGTATCCAACCATGGACCGGTGAATGCAATGTACTTTGCCTTGCGCCTGATGAAGCCACGCAGAGCAGTGTCATTGCCATGCTGAAAGACTGGCAAATAGATTACGATACTGCAATGACGATAGAACAGGCTGCTGATCTTGTACAGAACAGGGCAACCTCTGGATTTTTCTACAACAGCCTGTACATTGACGGAATGCCATACGACGATAAACTGACTGAGCTGTTATCCAGGATAAAAACCGATCATTCATTCAAATATGTATCAGCGATTCTGATTGACCATGGAAATTACCCACCCGAGGCAATAAACGACACTCACGATCAGATATTTTTTCTCGATGCGCCGGTTGAAAAGCGCATCCTGTTTAATACACTGCATGCATGCTATTCGAGGCATAGTACCGAGGAAGACATCCTGCATATTGCTCACAGCAAAAGCAGACAGTGCAGCACCACGAAACCACTCGCAATACTTATCGGGGATGATAACGCGACAAACCGCATCGTGCTGCAACGAATGCTGGAAACCATGGGTCACCAGTGCGAGGTTGTTACGGGTGGTGAAGCGATACTTGAATCACTTGAAACCGGGAAATATGATGCCGTCATTGCCGACAAGAATATGCCCGACCTTGGCGGACTGGAAGCCTTCCAGGCTTATTGCCTCGCGCACGGCGGTGAACCTCCACCCAACTTCATCATCCTGACGGCTGATGCAACTGAAGAATGCCGGGCCAGTTGTGAAACTGCCGGCATCAGATTTTTCCTGACAAAGCCTGTGTCACTGGCAAGACTGCAGGAAACGCTTTCCACTATCCATGAACCTGATCAGGCAACCGTTGTGGAAAGCATGACTGCCAGCAACAATCGGGAGGAGGACAGGGAAGATAGTGCTAGCACAACTGCAGACGAACTCCCGATACTCGACGAGAACGAATTCGAAAAATTAACCAGTTTGTCAGCTGGTAATAACGCGTTCATGATCGAGCTGATCAGCAACTTCGAAACCGATGCGGATAATGATATACGCGGGCTGGAATCTTCCGTTGCCAGCCACGACTGGGAGGCATTCAGGGATTATGCACATGCATTGAAGGGAGGCGCCCTGTACCTGGGGCTTGCCAGGCTGGCACAGCTCAGTGTAAGCGCACAGCATATTGAAGAAGATGAATTTCGCCAAAACGGCATAACACACATTCTGAACATCAGGCAGGCTGCTGATGACGCGTTACTTGCATTAGAAAGAAAAAAATCGATGTTCCAGGAATCCGTCGAACCAGACCATACTCAGCTGGTAACCAAATGAAAATCATCTGAGTCAGTCATGCTGTCTGCCCTGGCGTACCTTCTGGTCTGGGCACGGGCAAAATACGCCATCAAGCGCCGGTTCTTGTTGCTCAGTTGCAGGGCTGTATCAACCCAGATTTCGACGACATCGAGCAACTCATCGTAACTCACCGGAACTGTCCGGTCGGCAGCCGCCTGAAATCCATGCAATCCGGGAGCCAGCGCGGAGTGTCTCCGCATGTAGTCTGCAGCAGCAACCCTGCCCTCGCCATCAGGCGCCAGAACATCGACCACGCCAATATCGTACAACTCGTTTGCCGTATAGACCCGATGATCCATTATCAACCGCCGTGCCATTCCCGGCGTTATTTTCCTCACCAGCAAGGACAGTGCCCCCATCCCGGGAAACAGGCCAAAGGTGATTTCCGGAAACCCGAATCTGGCACGCGGTTCCGCAATCAGCACATTGGCCGATAACGCGGCTTCAAACCCGCCACCCAATGCCTCACCCTCAACCAGGGCGATCGTGGTAAAAGGAATATTGTAATGAGTAGCGGTGGCGTACTGGATATCGATACAAGCCCTGGCGTAACGATGCAAACCCTCACGGTCACCCGCCTCTATCAGTTCAATGAAATAGGCCAGGTCACCACCCAGATTGAATGCCCGTTTGTCAGTGGAAGCCGCCACCTGGAACAGCGTCCTGTCGGTACGACCACTATGGTATTCCGCCTGCGCGGTTTCTTTGATGGAATGCTGTACGATACGAACATCTTCAAGCAGGGCGTTGGTGAAGCAGGGGCGACTGATATATTTGAATTCCACCCATATCGCTCGCGCAGTACGATCATACGACACATCGAGATGCCGCAGACGACGTTGTAGCAGGTCATCATAACTTTCCAATTCTCAGCGCTCCTCGTTGTTATATTCTTGTTTTAAATGCAAATTTTCGATAGAACTGGTATCTTGGTTTTTATTGCTTTTCCTTATACACCGTTATTCCATTATTTTCAAGAAGTTATAAGCGGCTTCGCATCACACACATTATGTTGCGGTATTGGATTATGAATTGTATATATCTTGTATTTCCAGTGCCTTATCGACGCTAACATTGTGACATTCAATATTCATTTATTTTCAGCTGAAGTATTGTTATTAATGGTGGCTAGTGATCGCCAAACAAGCCGTCACGATCCACCTTTACCCGTGACAGCATCAGGGCGCCTGCCACAAACAACACCAGCAACGATAATATCCCGACCCGCGGGCTGCCGGCCAGACTCCCGACCCAACCCATCATGACCGGGCCAAGGATCGCGGCGAATTTACCCAGCATATTGTAAAAACCGAAAAACTCAGCGGTACGGCCCGCGGGAATCATGCGTGCGAACAGCGACCGGCTCAGGGACTGTATCCCGCCCTGGGCGAGGCCGATCGCAGCGGCAAGGGCGTAGAATTCCGCCACCGTGTCCATCATCGCGCCGCGCAGTGTCACGATCAGGTAGATCACCAGTGCCAGGAAGATGCCGGCTTTCGGCCCGAAACGGTTGCCGATTCGCCCAAAGGCGAGGGCCGCCGGGAAGCCTACGAACTGGGTTACGAGCAGCGCCAGGATCAGATCCTTGTACCCGAAACCCAGCGAGAGCCCGTAGTCAACGGCCATCCGGACAATGGTGTCGACACCGTCTATGTACAGCCAGTAGGCGATCAGGAACAGCCAGACATTGCGCAGCCGCCGGAGTTCATGCAATGTCCTCCAGATCCTGTTGAGTCCCGCCACCAGCACATTGACGGCAATCCTGTGCCGGTAGTCACCGGGCTCCGGAACCAGAAAGACCAGCGGCAGGGAAAAGACCAGCCACCAGACAGCCACCAGGAGAAACGACAGCCGTACTGCCATGGTGCCGCTCTCGATGCCGAACCACTGCGGATGCAGTGTCATCAAGACATTCAGGGCCAGCAACAGGCCACCACCCAGATAACCCAGGGAAAATCCGTAAGCAGACGTCCTGTCAAGATCCTCACGGTCACAGACAAACGGCAGCAGGGAATCGGAGAAGATGCCGGCCCCCGAAAACCCGATGAGCGCCGCAATATACAGGCACATCGCCACCGGCCAGTTTCCCTCCCCCACCAGGTACAGGGCCGCCGTCATCGACACCCCGAGAGCGGCGAACATCAGCAGCATCCCCTTGCGGCGTCCGAGGTAGTCGGCCACCGCACCCAGCAAGGGCGCCAGCAGGACAAACAGCAGGCTTGCCAGGGAATTCGCTACGCCGAGTCGGAAGGTGCTCTCGGTTACGGGCACCCCTGCATTCCAGAATTCCTTGAAAAATATCGGGAAAAAACCGGCCATGACCGTGGTGGCAAAGGCCGAATTGGCCCAGTCGTACATTGCCCAGCCCCATTTACGGTAGTTCTGGCTCATCGATTTCCGGTTATCATCAGGTAATGAATGTATCGGGCAGTTCCGTTGCAACAGGTGTGTTGTGAAATCCTGCCTCTGCGCCTTCAGCTGAGTACTGGCAATGGTTACACAGGACGGAGAGTTCTGGAACACGAAATCCCTGGACGAAATGACCACGGACGAATGGGAGCTGTTGTGCGACGGTTGCGGGCGGTGCTGCCTGCACAAACTGGAGGACATCGATACCGGTCTGTTGTTCTACACCAATGTGGCCTGCCGTCTGCTGGATGAGCAGTGCTGTCGCTGTACCAAATACCCGCAACGCATGCATTTCGTTTCAGACTGCCTGGTGTTGTCAGCCAGTGATGCCGATCAGTTCAACTGGCTGCCGCTGAGCTGCGCCTACCGGAAACTGGCCCATGGACAACCACTGGACAGCTGGCACCCGCTGGTTTCCGGCAATCCGGACAGCGTGTATCAGGCAGGGATCTCGGTACGCGGCAGATCGGTCAGTGAAAATACTGTCCCGAAGGAGCAACTCGAGGAATATATAATCCACTGGATCGAATTCTAGCCTGGATTTTTTCGCCGGTCGGCGATGGATAACCGCAAGGTATTAAGGTAGCGAGAAGAGTGGAGAAGTATCAAAAGACAGTTTGTTATCGGGCAATGCCTATCCCGGCCCTGGCTGGTTCTCGCACGCCTGGACTGGCTCTTCACTCAAGTGGTAGCTACGGCTACCACTTTCGCTCCAAAGCGGCATCCAGACGTGCGAGTCCTGCGCCAGCTTCCGGGATCCCGGTAAGAAACCCGGGCTAGCCTCCCGCCGGTATCCGGGAGGCGAGTGGGCCCATAGTTGCGGGTTAGTGTTCCCGGGTCGCGTGAAACTCCACATCCGGCCACTTTTCGATGGCAAGTTCCAGGTTGACACGGGTGGGGGCAATATAGACCAGTGCGCCCCCCTGGTCCTCGGCAAGGTAGTCAAACGCCTTGTCCCGCAGGCGTTGTCCGGTCTTGTCATCGGGGCACTCCACCCAGCGCGCCGTGGCCACATTTACGCTTTCGAACCGGCAATCCACGCCGTACTCATCCCTCAGCCGATGGGCGACCACGTCGAACTGCAAAATCCCCACGGCCCCCAGAATCAGGTCATTGTTCTTCAACGGCCGGAATAACTGGGTCGCCCCCTCCTCGCACAGCTGGTCCAGACCTTTCTGCAAGGCCTTCATACGCAGGGGGTCCTTCAGAATCGCACGGCGGAACAACTCGGGGGCGAAATTCGGGATACCTGTGAACTTGAGGTCCTCGCCCTGGCTGAAGGTATCTCCGATCCGGATCGTGCCATGATTGTGAAGCCCGATAATATCGCCACTGAAGGCCACCTCAACATGTCCGCGTTCCGATGCCAGAAAAGTCAACGCGTTGGAAACCAGCACGTCCCGGCCGATCCTTACGTGACGCATTTTCATGCCCTTGCGATAGCTGCCCGAACAGATACGCAGGAAGGCAATCCGGTCCCGGTGCAACGGGTCCATGTTCGCCTGGATCTTGAATACAAAACCGGTAAACTCCTGTTCCAGCGGCGCGACAATACGCGTAGTGGCAGCGTGCGGTTGAGGTGCCGGTGAATACTGCACAAAATAATCCAGCAGTTCCTGCACGCCGAAGTTGTTGATGGCCGAGCCGAAAAATACCGGGGACAGTTCACCGCGCAAATAGGCTCCGGGATCGAAGCTGTGGCTGGCTCCCTGCACCAGTTCGATTTCGTCCCGCAACTCGACAGCCTGGTCTCCGAGAACCTCGTCCAGCATGGGATTATCGAGTCTGTTGATGACGGTGACATCCTGGCGAACACTGCCCTTGCCGGGGGTGTAGAGATGCACGCTGTTCTCGATGAGGTGAAACACCCCCTTGAAACGCTTGCCCATGCCAATCGGCCAGGTAACCGGGGCACACCGGATGTTGAGCACCTCCTCCACTTCGTCCAGCAGCTCGATCGCGTCACGCCCTTCCCGGTCAAGCTTGTTGATAAAAGTAAAGATCGGCGTAGTGCGCAGCCGGCATACTTCCATCAGCTTGATGGTGCGCGCCTCCACACCCTTGGCGCAGTCAATCACCATCAGGGCCGAGTCCACCGCCGTCAGCGTGCGATAGGTATCTTCCGAGAAATCCTCATGTCCCGGAGTATCGAGCAGGTTGACCATACAATCCCGATATGGAAACTGCATGACCGAGGAGGTTACTGAAATGCCCCGCTGCTTCTCCAGTTCCATCCAGTCAGAAGTGGCATGGCGTGCCGCCTTGCGGCCCTTGACGGTGCCGGCCAGTTGAATGGCCCCACCGAACAGCAACAGCTTTTCGGTCAGGGTGGTCTTTCCCGCATCCGGATGGGAAATAATGGCGAAGGTGCGGCGCCGGGCCGCTTCGTTTTCAAGACTGCTCATATCAACGGGGATGTCACTGCTCGGAAAGCCGTGGATTTTACACTACTACGTCGTCTGCTACCCGGTAAACCCGGATGGTTGCTGGCAGGACGGTGGCACATTGCACTGAAATCCATGGTGCTGCGGCCGGTCCGGAGCGCGCCGTATGACCGGAGTTACAGCACCCGCGCCAGGATCAGGGCATCTTCCCGGCCATCGGTTGTCGGGTAGTAATCCCTGCGCGTACCCAGTTCATTAAAGTCCAGCTTCCGGTACAGCTCGCATGCAGCCCGGTTCGAGGGCCGTACTTCGAGAAAGATCACCTCGGCATCGTGCCGGCGGGCCAGCGCGATAAAATGCAGCAGCAGTTTCCTGCCGATCCCCTGCTGCCGTGATTCCTGAGCAACACACAGATTCAGCAGGTGGGATTCCCCGGTCGCGATACTGATGACACCATAGCCCTGTATGATCCCCTGTTGCTCGCACACCCAGCAACAGTATCCGGCGCGGATGCAATCATTGAAAATCATGCGGGACCATGGAAACGGATAACTGCGTCGCTCGATTTCCATCACATCCATCAGATCTGCCTCCTGCATGGGCCGGAAGCAGAGCGCGGGTTCTTTTAGTATGGCACTCATATCAGCAAGTAATAACGTATATAGCTGGTGTGCCGGCCATGATTCCGATCACTGTCCCCGGAACACCTGTTGCGCAAGTTGCAAATCCGCCCACGCCTTGCGCTTCTCCAGTGGCGAACGCAACAGATAGGCCGGGTGATAGGTCACCACCAGCGGAATTCTGTGCTTACCATAATAATGCACTATCCCGCGCAGCCGGCCAACCGGTATGTCGGTCTGCAGCAAATTATGGGCGGCGATCCGGCCCACCGCCAGGATCAGCCCGGGACCGGCAAGCGCAATCTGCCGCTCCAGGTAATCATGGCAGCAGGCCACCTCGCCGGGCAGCGGGTCGCGATTGCCCGGCGGACGGCACTTCAGAATATTCGTTATATAGACATCCTCGCGCCGATATCCGATTGCCCTGAGCATCTGGGTCAATAACTGACCGGCACGTCCGACGAAGGGTTCTCCCTGGCGATCTTCATCCACCCCGGGGGCCTCACCGATGATCAGCCAGTCCGCTTCCCGGTTGCCCACTCCGAATACGGTGCGGGTGCGCGTTTCCGCCAGTGCACAGCGGGTACAGTCCGCCACACTGGATTCCAGCTGTTCCCAGTCGAGACCCGCAATGGCGTTCGCCCGCTGTCCGGCGGGGCCCGTAATCACCGCTTCCGCTCCGGCCGGCAGCTCACCCGCCACCGCGGTCTCCCGCACGCGTTCACGGGGCACCCATTGCCGGATCCCCATGGCCTGCAGATATTCCGAACGCAAGGACCTGTCCATTATCACGCTACCGCTAACCGCGCCGTTTCAGACATCCCCCAGCTGCGGGTGGGCCCGTTTTTCGCGCTGGATGATCTTGTTGAGTGCATTTACATAAGCCTTGGCCGAGGCGATCACAATATCGGTATCTGCGCCCTGCCCGTTCACGATCCGGCCACCGAGTTGCAGGCGCACGGTCACCTCGCCCTGGGAATCCGTACCACTGGTTATATTATTGACAGAATACAGCTGCAACTCGGTTCCGCTGTTGATCAGTGTTTCAATTGCCTTGAACGAGGCATCCACCGGTCCACCGCCCGAGGCGGATGCCTGCTTTTCCTCACCCTCGATCCACAGGGTAACAGCCGCATTGGGTGTCTCGCCGGTTTCCGAGCACACCCTGAGTGATACCAGCTTGAGCCAATCGTTGCCGGCCTCGAGCCCGGATTCCGTCACCAGGGCCTGCAAATCCTCGTCAAAGATTTCATGCTTCTTGTCGGCGAGTTCCTTGAAACGCGCGAAGGCATCATTAAGGTCCTCCTCTGCGGGAAACTCGATACCAAGCTCCTGCAGACGGGTGCGGAAGGCATTACGTCCGGAATGTTTTCCCAGCACGATCCGGTTGGCGGACCAACCGACATCCTGGGCACGCATGATTTCGTAGGTCTCGCGGCTCTTGAGCACCCCGTCCTGATGGATTCCGGATTCATGGGCAAAGGCATTCGCCCCGACAATGGCCTTGTTGGGCTGTACGGCGAACCCGGTAATCCCGGACACCAGTCGTGAACAGGTCATGATCCGGGTAGTATCCAGTCCCGTGCGACACGGGAAGACATCCTGGCGGGTCTGCACCGTCATAACCACTTCCTCGAGGGCGGCGTTGCCGGCCCGTTCCCCCAGGCCATTGATGGTACATTCCACCTGCCGGGCACCATTGAGCACCGCGGAAAGCGAGTTGCCAACCGCCAGGCCCAGATCGTTGTGACAATGCACCGAGAAAACCGCCTGGTCGGAATTGGGTACCCGCTCGATCAGGGTTCGCACCAGCTCACCGAACTGGTGCGGCAGGTTGTAACCCACCGTATCGGGAATATTGACCGTGGTCGCACCGGCATCAATCACTGCCTCGATCACCCGGCAGAGGAAGTCGATCTCGGATCGCCCGGCATCCTCGGGGGAGAATTCCACATCATCGGTAAAGCCCCGGGCGCGCTTTACGGCATGGACCGCCTGTTCCAGTACCTGCTCCGGGTCCATGCGCAACTTCATTTTCATATGAATCGGGGAAGTCGCTATAAAGGTATGGATACGCGCCGCGGCTGCCGGCTGCAGCGCCGCACCGGCACGATCTATATCCTTGTCCAGTGCTCGGGCCAGCCCGCAGACGGTGCTTCCCGTAACCGCACGCGCCACGGCCTGAACAGCGGCGAAATCCCCGGAACTGGCAATGGGAAACCCCGCCTCGATGACATCCACCCGCATCCGTTCCAGTGCCTTTGCAATGCGCACCTTCTCATCCCGGGTCATGGATGCACCGGGACTTTGTTCACCGTCGCGCAGGGTGGTATCGAAAATGATCAATTTATCAGTATTCATAGCATGACTCCTGTACAGATCCCGTGAATCCCGCGGGATTCAGGCGACAGTCCGGAGAGCTCCGCAACCAGCATAGTTATGCGACCGGTTGGCTGCCGGACCCTGATATTCGTAGTGTGTGCGTTTCACCTCGCCAGGCGTGTGATATCAGATGCCCGAAGGCAGCAGTCGCAGGAGAGACAGCAGCAGGCCCGGGGCCACCGTGAAAAGCGCCGGATGTGTCCGATTTGATATGGGTGTTTGCGATTTCATGTCACCTGAATATAAAACAAAGTCATGTCCCTGCCAAGCCCCGCCGTCACGCATGGCGGCAGCACCAGCCATGATGCGGCAAATTCACCCGCCCGGGCGCCGGGTAAAACGTTTTTTTCTGAGCCGTATCAGGGTAATAAATGGTCCGGACAGTGCATAACACAGAAACACCAGAAACAGGGCCTTGGGCGGATCGATAGAGGCAAACACATAGACCAGCACCACCACCAGCAGCGCCACAAATGGCACTCGGTTCTTGAAATTAAATTCCTTGAAACTGTAGTAACTGATATTACTGACCATCAGCCCGCCCATCAGAATCGTCAATACAAAGGCCGGATAGACAACGTCCTTGCCGGCGATACCCAGGTCCGCACCGATCCAGACCAGGCCCGCCAGTACCGCGGCGGCCGACGGGCTGGGAAGCCCCTTGAAATAGCGTTTCTCGGCCGTCACTATCTGGGTATTGAAACGCGCCAGGCGCAGTGCGGCACCGGCAGTATAGATAAATGCGGACAGCCAGCCCAGTTTCGCCCAGCCGATACTTATCATGGAGTGCAGTGACCACTCATACATCACCAGTGCCGGCGCCAGGCCGAAACAGACCATATCCGAGAGACTGTCGTACTGCACCCCGAATTCACTCTGTGTATTGGTCAGACGGGCAACTCGCCCATCGATTCCATCCATGATCATGGCCACGAAAATCGCGATGGCGGCCGCCTCATAGCGACCGCCCATGGCAGCCACGATCGCATAGAAACCGGCGAACAGGCCCGCCGTGGTGAACATATTGGGAAGCAGATAAACTCCACGACGTGACTTCTGCTCCGGGTTATCCTGATCCGGGTAATTCATGCTACCGGCCGGTCATGAATGAACCAGTTTCGCAATAACATCAGAACCACTGCGGACCAGGTCGCCCGGCGCCACCAGGGTACGGGCTGACTCGGGCAAATAGAGTTCAATCTGTCCTCCCAGATGGATAAAGCCGCACCGTTGTCCCTGCCCGACGCGTTCCCCGAAACGCACATAACAACGCGGCGCGTTATGCAACGGCCCCCGGTTCATCACCAGGACGACATCATCCAGTTCATCCGCCTGCAGCCAGACACCGTGCGGTGTGCCGGCGGTTTGCGGATTATTCGGCGGTTCCAGTACCTTGCCCTCGATGGGACTGCGGGTGGTGTAGACGCCATAGGGATTCATATGGATGGCGACTCGGATGCTCGCGCGCGCAAGATACGGATCGTTTTCCATGCTGATCGAGGTAACCTTGCCATCGGCCGGGCTGACAACGGCAAGGGGTACTGCGGGAACCTCGCGTTCCGGGTCCCGGAACACCACCACCAGCAGCAGACAGACAGCCCACAGGACCAGGGATGCATAGAAACCCGCAAAATGCAGTACCACAAGTGCCGCCAGTGCACTTGCCAGTACGAAGACAAGCCCTTCCCTGGCGATTACCGGATAGTTATTCATTACCTGCCTTTCGGCGACCAGTTGGTTGTATGCACCGGGAGTGCCCGACTTGTGATTGCGCTATCAGTTGACGTTTTTGTCAACGATCTTGCCGGCGCTGATCCATGACATCATACCGCGCAATTTGTCGCCAACCAGTTCGATGGGATGTTCCCGCCCGATACGCCGTTTCGCCTTCAGGGTTGCGGCTCCCGCCTGGTTTTCCAGGATGAATTCACGTGCAAATTCCCCATTCCGGATCTCATCGAGGATGCGGCGCATCTCCTGCCGGGTTGCATCGGTAATGATACGCGGCCCCCGGGTCAGATCACCGTACTCGGCGGTATTCGAAATCGAGTAGCGCATGTTCGCAATACCACCTTCATACATCAGGTCCACGATCAGCTTGAGTTCGTGCAGGCATTCGAAGTAGGCCATCTCCGGCGCATAGCCGGCCTCGACCAGTGTCTCGAAGCCGGCCTGCACCAGTGCAGTGGTCCCGCCGCACAACACCGCTTGTTCGCCAAACAGATCGGTCTCGGTTTCTTCCCGGAAACTGGTCTCGATGATACCCGCGCGCCCACCGCCGTTGGCGGAAGCATAGGACAGCGCGATATCCCGGGAGCGCCCGCTGGCATCCTGGGCCACGGCAATCAGACTGGGCACACCGGCACCCTTCGTGTAGGTGGAACGCACCAGGTGACCCGGCCCCTTGGGGGCGATCATGATGACATCCAGGTCTGCACGCGGTTCGATTTGCTGAAAGTGGATATTGAATCCATGGGCAAAAGCCAGCGCTGCACCCTGCTTGATATTGGGTGCGATCTGCTCCCGGTAGAGACTTGCCTGATGCTCGTCCGGGGCCAGAATCATCACCACATCGGCGCCAGTCACGGCATCCTCGATGGATTTCACCGTCAAACCGGCCTTTTTGGCCTTGGCCTCCGAAGTGGAACCGGAGCGCAAGCCCACGGTCACATCGACACCGGAGTCCTTGAGATTGTTGGCGTGGGCATGTCCCTGGGAACCGTAGCCGACTATGGTCACCTTGAGGTTGCGGATAATGGACAAGTCTGCGTCTTTGTCATAGTAGATATTCATAGGTCTTTACCTGCTGTAGTAACTTGCGGCGTGATATATCCGCATCTTCTTCATGATTAACCGAAAAGCATGCATGCCGAATTCAGAGTTCCAGTGCTCGCTCGCCGCGGGCAATGCCGGACACACCGGAACGTACCACCTCGACGATCACCACCTGGTCCAGGGTCTGGATAAAGGCATCCAGTTTGTCACCCGTACCGGTCAGCTCGATCGTGTAGGTCTTGTCCGTCACGTCGATAATGCGTCCCCTGAAGATGTCCGAAACCCGTTTCAGCTCATCGCGAGCTTCCCCCACGGCGCGCACCTTGATCAACATCATCTCGCGTTCGATATGCGGCCCATTGGTCATATCCATGAGCTTGACCACATCGACCAGCTTGTTGAGCTGCTTGGTGATCTGTTCAATGATCTCGTCGGTGCCCCGCGTGACCAGGGTCATTCGGGACAGCGAGGGATCCTCGGTCGGCGCCACGGTCAGTGATTCAATATTGTAGCCCCGGGCCGAAAACAACCCGGCTACACGTGACAGTGCACCGGCCTCGTTTTCCATCAGTATGGAGATGATGTGTCGCATATCAAATCAGTATCATTTCATTCTGACCACCGCCGGCCGGAATCATCGGGTATACATTTTCGGTCTGGTCGGTAATGAAATCCATGAAGACCAGCCGGTCCGTGAGCCGCATCGCCTCTTCCAGGGCAGGCTTGACATCTTCCGGCTTGGTGATCTGCATACCGGCATGGCCGTAACTCTCCGCCAGTTTCACAAAATCCGGCAGCGATTCCATGTAGGACATGGCATAGCGTCCCTGATAGAAAAATTCCTGCCACTGGCGCACCATCCCCAGATAGCGGTTGTTCAGATTGACGATCTTTATGGGCAGCTTGTATTGCAGGCAGGTGGACAGTTCCTGGATACACATCTGGATACTGCCCTCGCCGGTCACACATACCACCGTTTCATCCTGATGTGCCAGTTGCACACCCATGGCAGCCGGTAATCCGAATCCCATCGTGCCCAGGCCACCCGAATTGATCCAGCGCCGCGGCTTGTCGAACTTGTAGAACTGCGCCGCCCACATCTGGTGCTGCCCGACATCCGAGGTGACAAAGGCATCCCCTCCGGTCACCTCATACAGGGTCTCCAGCACATATTGCGGCTTGATCAACTCGCTGTCGCGATCATAATTGAGGCAATCCTTCGAGCGCCACTCCTCGATCTGCTGCCACCATTCCTCGAGTGCCGCCGCGTCGGGGACTTTATTGCGCTCCTTGATGATTCCGAGCATGGCCTTGAGCACATTATCGACGCAGCCGACGATGGGAATGTCCACCTTGACATTCTTAGAGATACTGGAAGGGTCGATGTCCACATGCACGATGCTGGCATTGGGGCAGAACTTATCGATGTTGCCGGTCACCCGGTCGTCGAAACGCGCGCCAATGGCAATCAGTACATCACAGTGATGCATGGCCATATTGGCCTCGTAGGTTCCGTGCATGCCCAGCATACCGACGAAATGCCGATCGGTGGCCGGGAACCCCCCCAGTCCCATCAGGGTATTCGTTACCGGGAAACCCAGCAGGCGAACCAGTTCGGTGAGTGACTTCGCGGCATTGCCCAGGATGACGCCCCCTCCGGTATAGACCATGGGACGCCTGGCACCGGCCATCAGTTTCACGGCGCGCTTGATCTGGCCGGCATGCCCGACATGCACCGGGTTGTACGAACGCATGCTGACCTTGTCGGGATAGAGAAATTCCGCTTTCTCCGCCGTGATGTCCTTCGGCAGATCAACCACGACCGGCCCGGGACGCCCCGTGGTCGCTACATAAAAGGCCTTCTTGATGGTCCCGGCAATATCCCGGACATCCTTGACGAGGAAGTTGTGTTTTACACACGGTCGGGTGATACCGATATTGTCGGCTTCCTGAAAGGCATCATTGCCGATCAGGTGGGTAGGCACCTGGCCGGTAAACACCACCATGGGCACGGAGTCCATATAGGCAGTCGCGATGCCGGTGACCGCATTGGTTGCGCCTGGACCGGAGGTGACGATAACCACTCCGGGTCTGCCGGTGGAGCGTGCGTAACCGTCAGCGGCGTGGGTAGCGCCCTGCTCATGGCGGGTCAGGATATGCTGTATCCTGTCCTGGTTATACAGGGCGTCGTAAATATGCAAAACCGCACCGCCAGGATAACCGAAAATATAATCGACACCCTCGGCATACAGCGAACGGACAAATATTTCCGCGCCAGTCAATTCCACCCTGTTGGTCTCCTGTAGTCAGCCACGGACCGGTTATCAACTTCAAGAAAAAAGCCCGCATTTACGGGCGCACAATTCGCACATAAGGAAATATGAGAAAGTACTGATATTCCAGAGAAACGTCAAGAGAAGGCCGTGAACAGTGTGGCGATAAACACCCCGCCGCTGGTTTCCCACCGCCATCGGAACTGTGACGTGATGACTTGTCCTGACCATCAAACATCCATAATATGGATATAGATTATGGTTATAGCCCCCGCAACCTGACAACTGGAAAGGAAAATCCCATGCCGCGTCGTCTTTCCCTGCTGTGTATCCTGCTTGCTTTCGCCTCCACCGTTCAATCCGGAGGCAACACCATCTATAAATGGATCGATGACAACGGGGAAATCCACTATACCCAGCAAGCGCCACAGAACCGGGAATTCGAAAAGGTGCGGGGCGCGCCGCCCCCCGCCGGCAACCCGGAAGCCGAACGCAGCGAGTTGCAACAACGGGTCGAGGCCATGGAGCAGCAGCAGCAGGAAAAGGCCGAAAAGGTCACCGATGCCGAACAGTGGTCAAGGATCCAGCAGGCGCGCAGGAAGAATTGCGCGACAGCCCGTAAAAACCTGGCGGAACTCCATCAGGGAGGCATAAATCGCTACCGGCTGCCTGACGGCGAGGTCGTACGCCTGGATGAAGAAGACCGCCAGAAACGGATTGCGGAAGCCAACCGGCAGATCGAGGAAAACTGCAACCCCTGAAAAGCTTACCGGGAGGAATTTCAATATGCCGTATCTCAGGATCCAGACCAACCTGGCCCTTTCCGGGGAGGCATCGCGGGCCCTGGCGGCCAGGTCCTCCGCCGTGGTCGCCGAACAACTGGGCAAGCCGGAGCGCTATGTCATGACGTCGGTCGAAACCAGCCCGGCAATGCAGTTCGCCGGAACAACGGAACCGCTGGCCTACCTGGAGCTGAAGAGCATCGGCCTGCAGGAGTCCATGACCGCCGCCATCTCAGAGGTATTGTGCAATCTGGTATCCGCGGAGGCCGGCATCAGCCCGGATCGCATCTATATTGAATTTGCGGATGCGCCGCGCAAGATGTGGGGCTGGAATGGCGGGACTTTCTGATGCGCCTGTTCTGGCTGCTGCTGGTGCTGCTGGCCGCCGGCGTCTATCTCTACCTGAATCCGGATTCCTGGAAACAACTGCAGAAACTGCCGGCGCAAACCGGCATCGGCAGGCAAACGACACACCTCTACAAATGGCGCAATCCGGCCGGTGAATGGCAAATTACCGACCATACCCCGGCGCAGGGCGTCGAGTTTGAGGCGCTCGAATACCGTTCGGATGTAAATGTACTGCCGGTACCCCCGCAGCTCCTGGAAGAATAACCCCGCTGTACGCCGGCCCTGCCTGGCCGCTACAATCTGCGACCTGTGACAACGGAACCGGAATCCAGCACATGCGCCTATCACAATTTCCTCTCTCGACCCTGAAGGAGACACCGGCCGACGCCGAGATCATCAGCCACCAGTTGATGCTGCGTGCCGGCATGATCCGCAAGCAGGCGGCCGGGGTATACAGCTGGCTGCCGCTCGGTCTGCGGGTACTGCGCAAGGTCGAGGCCATCATACGCGAGGAAATGAACCGGGCGGGCGCCCTTGAACTGTCGATGCCAGCGGTACAGCCGGCCGAGTTGTGGCAGGAATCAGGGCGCTGGGAGCAATACGGCCCGGAACTGTTGCGGCTGCAGGACCGGCATCGGCGCGAATTCTGTTTTGGCCCCACGCACGAGGAAGTCATTACCGATATCGCCCGCCGTGAATTGCGCAGCTACAAACAGTTACCGGTCAACTATTACCAGATCCAGACCAAGTTTCGCGACGAAATCCGGCCGCGCTTCGGGGTGATGCGCGCACGGGAATTTCTGATGAAGGATGCCTATTCCTTCCATGCGGACCAGTCCTCGCTGGAGGCCACCTACCAGGTCATGTACCACGCCTATGCAAACATCTTCACCCGGCTGGGTATGGATTTCCGCGCGGTGCAGGCCGACAGCGGTGCAATCGGCGGCAGTGTCTCGCATGAATTCCATGTACTGGCCGATTCGGGCGAAGACGCCATTGCCTTCTCCACCGATGGCGATTTTGCTGCCAATGTAGAAGCCGCAGAAGCCCTGGCGCCGGCCAGTGAACGCCCGCCACCCGCCGGGGAAATGCAACGCCGGGAAACCCCCGGCCAGCACAGCATCGATGAGGTCTCCGCGTTTCTGCAGACCCGTCCGGAAAACTGTCTCAAAACCCTGCTGGTTCTGGGCACGGACACGGAGGTAGTGGCACTGGTCCTGCGGGGTGACCATGAGTTGAACATCGTGAAGGCCGAACGACTCCCGGCGATCGCGGCACCACTCGAATTCGCAGGCGATGAACAGATCCGCCTGGCGGCCGGCTGTAGCGCCGGCTCGCTGGGTCCCGTGGGACTATCGATTCCGGTGATCGCGGATCGGACGGCGGCCTGCCTGGGTAATTTTGTCTGCGGCGCCAATGAGGACGGTGTGCATCTCACCGGCGTAAACTGGGGCCGCGATCTTCCGGAACCGGAGCTGGCGGATCTGCGTAATGTGGTTGCCGGTGATCCCAGCCCGGACGGCAGGGGATCACTGGCCATTGCGCGCGGTATCGAGGTAGGACATATCTTCCAGCTGGGTACCAAATACAGCAAGGCCATGCAAGCCACGGTGCTGGACGAGCAGGGTCGTGAAGTTCCCATGATCATGGGTTGCTACGGGATCGGGGTATCGCGTATCGTCGCGGCCGCGATCGAACAGAACCATGATGACAGCGGCATGATCTGGCCGACATCCATCGCCCCGTTCCAGGTTGCCCTGCTGCCAATGAATATGAAAAAATCACAGCGCGTACGGGAAGCGGCGGAGAACCTCTACGCAGTGCTGTCCGCGGCGGGACTGGAAGTGCTGCTGGATGATCGTGAGGCCCGTCCCGGTGTCATGTTCGCCGACATGGAACTGATCGGCATCCCTTACCGGATCGTCGTCGGCGAAAAGAATCTTGACCGCGGTATGCTGGAATACAAGTCACGCAAGGACGCCGCGAGCCGGGACCTGCCGCAGGCAGAGATCGTGGCCCTCCTGAGAGATAAAGTGACGTAACCCCGGGACGATAAACATTCATATGTTACGCATGCCGGAAACCCGATTCATTCCACTGCTGGCGGTCCTGCTCGCCAGCCTGGGTACCGGCTTCACACTCCAGGCAAACGCAGCGACCCGGGAACGTCCCGATGAAACCCTGCGACAGGCGCTGATCAAGGCAATCAATTCCAGCGACAGCTTTTCAGATCGTTTCGATGCCGAGGTCTGGTTGACGGATATGTCATACCGCCTGCAGTCACGGGTACCGGACCCCGAAGAGCGGCTGACGATCCTGAAGACCGTGCATTACGAGGCGCAGCGGGCGGGGCTTGATCCGGAACTGGTGCTGGCGGTCATCCACACCGAGAGCAATTTCGACCGGTTTGCCATCTCCAGCGCCGGCGCCAGGGGCCTGATGCAGATCATGCCCTTCTGGCTGGATGAGATCGGTCAACCAGATGACAATCTGTTTCATATCACGACCAATATCCGTTTCGGCTGCACGATCCTGAGCCATTATCTGCAGCGCGAGAATGGCAATCTGTACCGGGCGCTGGCGCGTTACAACGGTAGCGTCGGAAAAACCTGGTATCCGAACCGGGTATACAGTGCGCTGAGTAGCCGCTGGTACCGGCAATGAGGTACTCCCTGCAAACCAGCAGACAGCACCTACAGACCCATCCAGCAATATCGAAGAACGTTTCATCCACATCCAGACAAGCCATCAGAATCCGCCTCCTTGCCATTACCGCCTGCCTGCCGGTGCTTGCCGGGTGCTCCCTGCGCGACATTCAGGAGCAAATCCAGATCACCGAAAGCACCGGCATTATCGAAGGCCGGATAACGCAGTCCAGCAGCCAGCAGGGCCCCATCATGGTGAACCGCTATCACAAGGAAGGGGATGTCTTCGTCCAGAACAGCCATACCCGGGCCGGTTCCGTGGGGAAATACCTGTTTTACTGCCTTCCGGGGGCGTATTACATCGCGGCATATATCGACGTCAACAAGGACGGACAGTTCCAGCAAGGCGAGGACTACGACTATCATGGCAGCAGCACCGGACAGCCCGCGGCAATCACACTGGATCCCGGCCAACGCGTTACTGTAGAGGCGCTCGACATCACCGGGAAGCTCTCCGCCGCTTCCGGCGAGGGAAAAATCAGGGTCGAACTCTCCCCGATCACCACGAATCTCGGGCGTATCGTCACCCTGGATGATCCCATGTTCGTCACTGACAATTATTCCCTGGGCATGTGGAAGCCAATAGAGTTTCTTACCCGGGTAGGCGGCGGGCTTCTGTTCCTGCAGCCGTATCAAGCCAACAAAATCCCGGTCCTGTTCATTCACGGTATCAATGGCGGGCCGACCGACTGGGAAACCGCCATCCGCCAGCTGGACCGCGCCCGCTTCCAGCCCTGGGTCCTGTATTATCCCAGCGGCCTGCGACTGAACATGATCAGCGACTATCTGACCGCTGCGTTGTCCCGCCTGCACGATGAATACGGTTTCAACCAGTTGTTTGTAGTCGCCCATAGCATGGGGGGACTGATAACGCGATCCTTTGTCAGAAAATACCTGGATCGTTTTCCGGACCAGGCCGGGGTCATTCGCCTGGTGATGACCGTCAACAGCCCGATGGCTGGCATGGGAAGCGCCGCAAGTGGCGTCAGCAACTCACCCCTGGTGGTCCCCGCCTGGCGGGACGTCGCCACTGACAGCGACTTTTTGCAGGACCTCCATAGCTGGACATGGCCGGCCGGGATCCCCTATCACCTGGTGTTCTCCTATAAAACCGGTGGCAGTAATGACGGCACGGTAAGCCTGCAAAGCCAGATTCCCCTCAAACTCCAGGCGGAGGCCGTGCGTATCTACGGCTTCAATCAAACCCATGCAGAGATCCTGAACGACCCGGCCTTCCTGGAGCTGTTTCATTCCATCCTGGCCAATGGCCACGACGAATAATAGCCGGCCATAGCCCGCCCTCATGAGGATGCGGTTTAAACCTGTTCAAACAGCGCAACCGATTCGACATGCGCGGTGTGCGGAAACATGTCCATCACCCCCGCGGCGCTCAGACGATAGCCGTATTCATTGACCAGGCGGTCTGCGTCACGGGCCAGTGAACCCGGATGGCAGGAAACGTAAACGATGCGTCCGGGTCGTGCATTGCCCAGCAAGTCCATGACCGCAGCCGCTCCACTGCGCGGCGGATCCAGCAGTATCTTGTGGTAGACCCGCCCCACCCAGGGCGCTTCGTTATTGAGTCGGGAAAGATCGGCGCTGTGAAAACTCACATTGTGTATACCATTGCGCCGGGCGTTGTCACGCGCACGGCTGACCAAACCGGCATCGCCCTCCACGCCCACGACCCCGGCCGCATGGCGCGCCAGTGGCAAGGTGAAATTACCCAGGCCGCAAAACAGGTCAAGGACACAATCCGTGGCTTCGATCTGCAGCAGCTCCAGTACCCGTTCCACCATTTGCCGGTTGATTGCCGGGTTTATCTGGATAAAATCCAGTGGCTGGAATTCGATTTCGATACCCTGCGCCGGTAGTGCGTATTTAAGTGTGGAGTGTTCCGGCCACAGCAACTGCACGCTGTCGGGACCCGCCGGCTGCAAATAGATGTGCAGCTGCTGCTGGCGTGCATAGTCGGTCAACCGGTTCTGATCGGCGGCCCCCAGGGGATCGAGATTGCGTAACACCAGCGCCACAACCGGGTCGGTCACCGCGACCTCGACCTGGGGGATACGTGCCCGCGCTTCCAGCCGGTCCAGCAGGGCTGCGAGGCCGGTGAGCTGCTCTCCCACGGCAGGGTGCAACACCTCACACCGCGCCAGGTCGGCGAGTAAACTGCTGCGCTTCTCCCGGAAACCCACCAGCACCCGTCCCTTCCTGATGACCTGCTTGATACCCAGGCGTGCCCGGGTACGGTAACCCCAGACCGGTCCGGTGAGCGGTGTCAGCACGTTTTCCGGAACCACCCGGCCGAGGTGAGAGAGATTGTCGAGCAGGACCTGCTGCTTGGCCATGATCTGCGCCCCGGCGGCCAGATGCTGCAGGCTGCAGCCACCACAGACCCCGAAGTGCGAACACTTTGGTTCCACTCGCTGCGGTGAAGCATGCTGCACCGCGATCACCCGCCCCTCGTCATAGTTCCGGTGGGTGGCAAGATATTCGAAAGCGACGGTTTCCCCCGGCAGGGCACCGTCGATGAAAACCGCCTTGTCATTCCGGTGAGCCACGCCACGACCATCGTGCGTCAACGACTCGATGGTGATCCGTTCACACGGCTCCGGCAGATGCTGCTTGCCACGACGTTTACCCATCAGGAAACTGAAGCGGTCAGATACACGGGAATCGATGCGCTCGTCACCTGCCGGCGAATACACTTATCAACGGCATGGCAATCTGCTGATTGTCATCATTCCGCAGAGGGCCGGTAACGGCTCAACCGGCTTGCCAGGTCTGCAGGAATTCCTGCAGATGCGGCCGGTCCGCCGCTTGCAATACCTCCCGCACCTGCTGGCAGGCCTGTTCGTACCGGCCGGGATCGAACGAGCCGCGAATCAGTTCAAAGCGCAGGAACACCAGATAGGTATTCAGTACATCGGTCTCGCAATAGTTGCGAATCCCCTCGATATCCCCGGCCTGGTAGCTGTCCCACACCTTCGCACCGCTCATGCCCATCTTGCCGGGAAATCCCAGCATGCTGGCAACCTCATCCAGCCGGGCAGCGGCACGGGGCAGGTAACCGGACAATACATCCATCAGGTCGGTGTGCCGTTCGTGGAACCGGCTCAGGTAGTTGTTCCACTTGAAATCACGATCCTCCCTGCCGGTATCCCAGTAACGCGGTGCCACGATGCCATGCAGCAGGCTGCGGTAGTGAATGACCGGCAGATCGAAGCCGGCACCGTTCCAGGAAACCAGCGTCGGAGTGAACCGTTCAATCCCGTCGAAAAAACGCCGGACCAGCTCGGCCTCACCGGCATCCGTGTCGCCCAGTGACCAGACCTTGAGGCGGTCACTGGTGCGCAGTACCACGGAAATCGCCACGATCCGGTGCAGGTGGTGGCGCAGGAACTCCGACCCGCCACTCTCCTCGGCACGCTTGTGGAACATTACCCGGGCAACATTCCCGTCATCCAGTTCATCCAGCTGGTAGAGGCGGCGGCCGGTCGCCACATCGGGTATCGTCTCGATATCGAAGACAAAAACATTCATACCGGGAAGCAATGGTTATTTCTGTTTCCAGCCGCCGTTCTTGTCCTGGTACCACCAGCCGGCAGGTGCATTGGTCACCCAGCGCCGGGCAAAGGTTTCACGAATCTCGGTTTCCCACTCCGGGTGTCCATTGGCCGTTGCAATCTCCCGGTACAGGGCCACCCGATCGCGGTTTTCCTTCGCTACCAGGTTATTCACATTGTTCCTGTCTTTCAGCGGAATCAGTTTCTGGTCACGAATTTCAACCTCGCCATTCTGTGCAATGCCGACCGCACCCGAGGTGTAATAGGGTGCAAGGTTCTTGTGGCGTTTCTCCATATCGGCCTGTAGTTCCCGGATGGCCGGGGTATTGACCGAGAGATCGGCCGCGGCATGTGCCGGCGACAGCAACCAGTCCAGTACGCCGTGTCGCTGGAATGCCGGCGGTTCCGGGAATTCATTCCGGGATTGAGGCTCGGCTGCCGGCTCCTCGCCATAGACATCGCGGATAATCCGGTCAGCCGCCTTCTCCGCGGCCTCGGCGGGAAAATAAACATTGATCGTGACACAGGCCGCGGCAAACAGCAGCAACAGCATGGCCACCGGTATACGTATGGTTTTCATTACTTGCCCTCGTTTTTTTCCAGTAGGTACCAACCCTGCCGGATAATCTAACGCCGGCGCGGGATAAAGGTTAACATCCAGACGGTTATCGATTCACTGTACTTCGCTGCCCTGACGTTCGATCACCGCCATGAGCTGGGATACCAGGCTGTCCCAGTCAACCCGGTTGGCATACCCGATCACATCGAGGCGCGGCGGCAACAGGCGTCCCTTGACGATATAGTAACCGTTTGCGGCCGGGGCCACACCGCCCATATCACAGATCCCGTTTTTCAGACGACAGCGTAGTCCCAGCCGGTCATAGGGAAAGTCCTTGAAAAATCGCAGGAAGCTGCGTGACAAGGCACCGCCGACTCCACCGCCACCGATACTGGAAATATTGTCCACCGCCTTCTGGCTGATGCGATGCCGCGCGGCATCGCCAGACGGTGTGGAGAAGCCGGCGTCGAAGGCAACCGGTCGCCAGGATTCCATGTACAGGCCGTCCACACGGCCATCCAGACGACCTTCGATCCGGCCAAACGAGAAAGTGCCGGTCAACTCTTCCAGATCGATATTATTCACCCGGGCATCGACCCAGAGTCGCGGGATCACGGAGAACGGCTTGGCCAGCCGCAGATTACTCAGGGTGATATCGCCATCGAATACCCGCACCAGCAGCATACCCCCGACCTCCAGATTGCCGTTCTCGTAGCGCACATCCGGAATCACGCCGGAGAGTTTGCCGGCAAACTCCTGCCATCCCAGCGACCGCGTCAGTGCACGCATGGATACCGGCGTCAGGATGCCGTCTACCCGCAGGCGTTCAATGCTCCCTCCCGGGTAGCCGACCTCGAAGGTATCGAGCTGCAGTTCACCGTCGAGAATCGCAATCCGGGCCGCCTCCTGCAGGTGCAATGCCGATACAGTCGACAGCGTTGCAATGCGGGCGGCGCCCAGCGGGACCCGAAACAGGTGCCCCTGGTCCCAACTCACCACGGATTGCCGTGGTACTTCGTCCCGCGCCCATGCAATCTCACCGTCCAGGCCGCTGAAACCAAACCGTGCCTCCCCATCATTCACCGCCACCCCGGTCAGGCGCAGGTGCGCCGCCTGCAATTCCCCGTGCTCGAACTGCAATCGCGCACCGAGGTGTCCGCCGGTCTGCAGGTCGCCGAGCGGGCCACCGGTCAGCCATGGCCTCAGCCAGGTTTCATACAGGCCGGGGAAGGAACCCTGCTGTACATCCAGGGAAAGTCGCTCGAGCAGCTCAGCCCGGCCGGTATCGAGCACCCCTTCGGCATGCAGGCGGAGGGTATCCGGCTGCCGGTATTCCAGCGAACGGATGCGCAGCTGTCCGTCCTGCGGCAGCCACTCGAACCGGCCCGTGGCCTGCACGGGGTGCGCACTGAAATCGATATACACCGGGTTGGCATACAGTTGTCCCTGCTGGCCGCTGAAATCGGCGCGGATATCCCAGCGAGGTGCCCTTCGGTTTAGGGTAGCCTCGAATGATAATTCCAGTCCCTCCCCGGCCAGATCCCCCGGTTCATCCGAGAAGGTTTCCGAGTGTATTCCAGCCGTCACTTGCCCCGTTTGCAGTACACTGCCGGCACCCTGCAGGCGCGCAGTAAACCCGACGGCACCGGTCCCGTCCACTGCGGCCGGCAGCAGGCCGGCCGCAACCAGCCGCCGGGTAACCGCATCCAGCTGCAACACCTTGCCCTCAATGGTCAATTCCCAGGCACCCGGGTCGTGAACGATCCCGGCCGACAGCAGGCCACCATCGAGACGGATACCATCCAGATGCGCTCTCAGCTGCTGGCTGTCGAACCGGTAGTCGAAACTGATGCGCATCTGTTGCGGGCCGGGATACCCGGAAGCGATATGCAACTGCCCGTCGCGGCAACGGATTTGTTGTGCGCTAACTGTGGCGCTGGTGCATGCCAGCTGCAATCCGGACACCGTGCCCAGAGGTTCGGGCAGGGTGGCCGATTCCGCCGTCAGCCGCAATGAAGCCCGGGATTCATCGAGCCACACCAGCCGGGCCTGCAGCCGGTTGACCGCCCAGCCCTCGCCCTCGAGGTTTGCCAGTTCTAGCTCAAGACCTTCAAATGCCTGCCCGCTCGGGATGCCCGCCACCGGCAAGACGGCACACAATAGCAGGGCGGTTCGCGCGGGCCGAAGGAAAACCACTGTCAGTCGGGAAATACTCCGGTGGACAGGTAGCGGTCACCCCGATCACAGATGATGACCACAATAACTGCATCAGTGACCTGCCGAGAAAGCGACAGGGCGGCCGCAACGGCACCACCGGATGAAATGCCGGCAAAGATACCTTCTTCCGTAGCCAGTGCCAGTGTGGTCTGCTCCGCAGCCGGCTGACTGACCTCGATGGTGCGATCCACCTGCGCGGCATCAAAAATGGCGGGCAGATAGGCTGCGGGCCAGCGCCGGATACCCGGTATCGAGGCACCTTCCGCCGGCGTCACACCGACAATTTCTATGGCCGGATTGACCTCCTTCAGGTAACGCGAGGTACCCATGATCGTCCCGGTAGTCCCCATGGAACTGACAAAATGGGTAACCCCGCCCCGGGTATCGCGCCAGATTTCGGGGCCGGTACCTTGATAATGCGCCAGCGGGTTGTCCGGGTTGGAAAACTGGTCCAGTACCCGCCCTTCGCCCTGTGACTCCATTTCCAGCGCCAGATCACGCGCACCCTCCATGCTCGCTTCCCTGCTCACCAGAATGATCTCCGCACCAAAGGCTTTCATTACGGCACGCCGCTCGACACTCATGTGCGCGGGCATGATCAGCCGCATCCGATAACCTTTCATGGCGGCCACCATCGCCAGGGCGATACCGGTATTGCCACTGGTGGCCTCGATCAGGGTGTCACCCGGTATGATGTCACCGCGCACCTCGGCCTGGCGGATCATGCTGAGGGCCGGACGGTCCTTGACCGAGCCCGCCGGGTTGTTGCCCTCCAGCTTGACCAGCAGGGTGTTGCTGCTGTCTCCCGGCAGGCGCTGCAGACGCACCAGCGGTGTGTTACCGATCGTGGATTCCAGTGTGGGATAGTTCATGACCCGGTCGCATCATTGATTACACACCGAGTATACCGAAGAACGACAAACCACCGACAGTGTCCGACAGATGAGACGTAAACGGGCGGCCAGTGCGTTTCCACGTCTGCTTGAGGTAATATGACTACCCTGGCGGGGACACACACGGCAACCAGCCGATTTACTGAAATCGTCAATCTGTATGAGACAGTACACTGGTACCGGCCTGGCAGACGGGATATACAAAACCCGCAATGGAACCGGAGGCCGGTCAGCCACAACGGTCGGCAACGGAAATAACACACCGGCTATACCGGGGAAAGGACAGTGGCATTGTGATAATGCGAATTTTCAGCCGGCGGTCACGCCCGACCGCGCACCCGGATGACACCCGGTTGCATCCCGTTGCCAGTGACGCTTCCCGCGAGGCGCTACCGGAGGTACCCGCGGCCGGCAACCCGCGCGGACCGTCAGGCAGGTTTACCAGTGAACTGTTTGCGCGGCTGCTGCTCGAACTCCCGGATCATCGCCATGCACTGCTGACGGCGTTCGAGGAAAATAACCCTGAACAACTGAGGGCAGGTACCCACAAGCTGCTGGGCGCCGTGGTTTACTGCGACCTTCCGCAACTGGCCAGCGCACTGCGGGAACTGCGGCAAGCGTACGATACCGGTGATCGGGAACGGCTCCGGACGGCCTTCAACAGGACCATCCACACACTGGATCAACTGCTAGCCGCCAGTGGTTACACTGCGGGCTAGCCGCATCAGACGTTTCATTTCGGAAACGGCAGCGGCCAACCCGGTGAATACGGCGCGGGCGATGATCGCGTGACCGATGTTCAGCTCGCGCACCTCCGGAATTGCGGCAATGACATTCACGTTGTGATAGTGCAGGCCATGTCCGGCATTCACCTGCATCCCGGCCGCCACACCCAGCCGGACGGCTTCCACAATCCGTGCCAGTTCCAGTTCCCGGCTCCGGTTGTCGGTAGCATCGGCAAAGCGCCCGGTATGGATTTCGATACAGGGCGCCCCGGCACTGGCCGCTGCGGCAACCTGCCGGGCATCGGCATCGATGAACAATGAAACCCGTACCCCGGCTTCAGCCAGTTGCGTACAGGCTGCCGCGATACGCGCCTGCTGGCCGGCGACGTCCAGGCCGCCTTCCGTTGTAAGCTCCTCGCGCCGTTCGGGAACCAGGCAGCAGTCTTCCGGCTTGAGGCGTACGGCTATTGCCAGCAGCTCCCCGGTAACCGCCATCTCCAGGTTCATCCGGGTTTGCAGAATGTCTTTCAGCAGGGAAACATCGCGTTCCTGGATATGGCGGCGATCTTCACGCAGATGCAGCGTAATGCTGTCAGCACCCGACTGCTCGGCCTCGATTGCTGCCTGCACGGGATCCGGATAGCGGGTGCCCCGCGCCTGGCGCAAGGTTGCCACATGGTCGATATTCACACCCAGCAGAATTTCAGCATCAGTCCCCATTGCATGTCACCCGTTGTATCAATTACCGCAGTCCGGATTTCCCGGTTGCTGACCCGCGGCAGAAAGCGCCGAAAGTTGCCGCAGCACTTCCCGGGTCTTGAGTGGCCGCGCGCCCAGGTACAGCGCCAGCGCTGCCCGCATCAACCGCCTGGCCTCCCGGCAGGCCAGCGGATCATCCAGCACCCCGTGGTACAGGGCAAGGAGACTCGACCCGTGCAGCACCAACCCCTCGCGCCGGGCATGGTTGCACCTGACGGGCCCGCGTTCCAGGTGATACTCATAGAGCGCGTCCTTCGCAACCGGAGGACCGCTGTCCACCTCCTGATCAAGTAACAGGCCATATCCCAGCTCCTGCAACAAACACTTCTCGAACAATCGTAACGCCGGCTCCGGATGACTGGCCAGTCCCCGGACAGCCTGCTCGTAGGCCACGAACAATCCGGGATGGGGATCATGCCGTGTCAGCAGCCGCAGGAGCAGTTCATTGAGGTAGCAGGCACTCAGTAATTGCCGGCCCCCGCACGCGCCCGCAGCACCGCGTGACTCGAGACCGGTCAGCGTCCCGAGTTCACCGCGCAGATTCCAGGACAGCAACAAGGGTCTGAAGGTCTGCAGCTGCCCCCGCCAGCGCCCCCTTGCCGAGCGTGCACCGCGTGCCACCAGACCAACCCGGCCGTACTCCCGGGATAATATTTCCAGCAACAGGCTGCTGTCACGATACGGGTAGTGATGCAGAACCCAGGCGGGTTCCAGCATGACCTTGACGTGCGCGGCCATGGATCAGGATCCATCCGCCAGGCGCACATCACACCATGCAGGACACCGGCATACGCCCTGGGTAATACCAGGCGGCATATCATACTCCGCGCCACGGTGTCGGCCAGCGCTCAAGACTCCTCCGTATATCCGAGGCTGCGCAATGCCTGTTCATCATCCGCCCAGCCTTCCTTGACCTTCACCCAGAGTTTCAGATTTACCTGGCAGCCGAGCAGGGCCTCGATTTCCAGGCGTGCCTGTCGGCCCACCTCCCGGAGCACCCGGCCCTGCTTGCCGATTACGATTTTCTTCTGGCTCTGGCGATCTACCCAGATCAACGCATGGATATGGGTGATCTTCCCTTCCCGGCGGAAGTGTTCGATCGCGACGGTCAGTCCATAGGGCAATTCCCTGCCCAGATTGCGGAACAGTTTTTCCCTGACACGCTCGGCAACGAGAAACCGCTCGCTGCGGTCGGTAACCATATCTTCCGGAAAAAACGCGGGCGATACGGGCAGCAACGCTTCAACACGGGACTCCAGCTCGGCGATATTATCGCCCTTGCGGGCAGAAAGCGGAATGATGTGCTCGAATGCCCGTTTCCGCGACAGCGCCTGCAGGCCAGGCAGCAACGCTTCCTTGTCGGGTATCAGATCCACCTTGTTCATGGCCAGCACGACCGGGCATTCAAGTGGCTCCAGTTCCTTCAGCACCAGGTCGTCATCACGCGTCCAGCGCAAGCCTTCGACGAGGAATACCACCACCTCCACATCCTGCAATGCCATGCTTGCCGCCCGATTCATATGACGGTTCATGGCACGTCCCGTATAGTGATGCAGACCCGGCGTATCGACATAAATCAGCTGTGCCGTAGCGGAAGATTTTATACCGAGGATTCGATGCCGGGTGGTCTGCGGGCGCCTGGATGTAATACTGATTTTCTGCCCAAGCAGCCGGTTGAGCAGTGTCGACTTGCCGGTATTGGGCCGCCCGACCAGTGCAACAAAACCGCAATGAAACCCGGCTCCCACCGGTCTACTCCGCGTCCAGTTGCCGGAGCATTTTTCCGGCGGCTTCCTGCTCGGCGAGGCGCCGGCTGGTGGCCTCCCCCGCGGTGGGCGCCACATCGATATCGCTGAGATTGCATTGTACCCGGAATGACTGGGCATGCGCATCACCGGCAACCTCGGTGACCGTGTATTCCGGCAGGGCATTGCGGCGTGCCTGCAGATACTCCTGCAGGCGTGTCTTGGCATCCTTGAGCTGTGTTACATCGGCTATTTCATCGAGCTGCATCGCAAACAGGCGCAGGATGCATTGCCGGCAGGCAGCAGGTCCGCCATCGAGGTAGATCGCACCGAAGATGGCTTCAAGGGCATCGGCAAGGATGGAATTGCGGCTGTGGCCACCGCTTTTGCGTTCCCCGGGGCCGAGTCTCAGATAACGGCCAATACCAAGTTTCTGTGCCTGTTCCGCCAGCGACTCACGCCGTACCAGACTGGAGCGCAACCGGCTGAGTTCGCCTTCCCGGGCATCGGGATATCGCTCATACAGTTCGGCGGCAATGACCGATCCCAGCAGCGCATCACCGAGAAATTCGAGACGTTCATTGTTCCGGCTGCCGGCGCTGCGATGGGTCAGTGCCTGCCGCAGGATATTCGGATCATCAAACCGGTAGCCCAGGGTTTGCGCAAGGGTTTCCGGCAAGCCCGTCAACGTGCGGCCACCCTGACCTGTTTATAGAATTTCATGACGACATAGACGTTGCCAAACAGGTGTTCCGATGCATTGTATTGTGCCGTAACCTTGTAATACGGTCCTGCAGGCTGGATTTGTACATCCCTGGCGGTGATCCTGTCCACATAACTGATCTCGAACCGGCGCTCAACGAGCCTCCTGATAGCAGCAGGCGTTTTCAGATCGGATTCCTCCTCCAGCGATTCCAGTGTGGAAACGATCTTGTAATATTCCAGATATGCCGGCACCATCTTGAGTGTTATCAGTACAAAGAACCCGATCAATGCCAGCACGATCAACCAGCCGATAGCCGTCATCCCCGTTTGCCGATTTAATGTACGCATACCTTTTCCCTCGTGACTGTCCTATTGAATTTTCATACCGATACGGCTGGTATCGATCCCTCCGTTGGCGGTGTCCCAGTTCATCCAGACCCGGAAGGCCTGGCCGACCAGGTTTGTTTCGGGCACCGTTCCCCAGTAGCGGCTGTCATTACTATTATCACGATTATCACCCATAACAAAATACTCGCCCTCGGGAACAATATACTCACCCTCCAGACCCGGTGTGTGCGGCATCACCAGGATCTTGTGCTGGACATCGCCGAGCTGTTCGGTACGCTCACTGGCACCTGACATGGAAACCCCGGAACCCTCGCCGACATAGATACCGGCAGGGACCTGCGGGACCGGCTTGCCGTTGATAGTGAGAACCTTGTTATAGTAGTTGATACGATCACCCGGCACACCCACGACCCGCTTGATGTAATCGACGGAAGGGTCACGGGGATAACGGAACACCACCACATCGCCACGTCCGGGTTTCCCGACCTCAAGGATCTTGGTATTCAGGACCGGCAGGCGGATCCCGTAAGTGTATTTGTTCACCAGGATGAAATCACCCACCAGCAGGGTCGGCATCATGGACCCGGACGGGATGCGAAACGGTTCCACCAGGAAGGAACGCAGCAACAGGACGGCAAGGATAACCGGGAAAAATGATTTGCAATACTCGATCCACGTGGGCTCCCTCAGTATCCGGGCAACCTCCCCTGAATCTGCGGGCAATCCCTGGTGCAGGAGTTTATCCGCCCGCTGGCGGCGGCGCGGTTCCCAGTACAGCTTGTCAAGCAACCATGCCAGCCCGGTAAACAGGGTTGCCGCAACCAGCAAGGTCGGAAAATCAATATTCATACCGTTTCAACTCGTATCAAGGGGCACATCGAAAGGCAGCCATTATAGCTCCCCGCGCACATCATTCATTATCAACCCGCAACACAGCGAGAAATGCAGCTTGCGGTATTTCAACCCTGCCGAACTGTTTCATGCGTTTTTTACCCGCCTTCTGCTTCTCGAGCAGTTTGCGCTTGCGTGTTATATCTCCCCCGTAGCACTTGGCCGTGACATTCTTGCGCATGGCCTTCACCGTGGTGCGGGCAATAATCTGTGAGCCGATGGCGGCCTGTATGGCAACTTCATACATCTGGCGCGGAATCAGCTCCTTCATCTTGACGGCCAGGGTACGCCCCCGGGACTGGGCAACATCGCGGTGCAGGATAACAGACAACGCATCCACGCGTTCCCCGTTGATGAGTATATCAAGCTTCACCAGTGGCGCCGGCTGGAAGCGCACAAAATGATAGTCGAACGAGGCATAGCCGCGGCTGACGGATTTGAGCCGGTCAAAAAAATCCAGCACGATCTCGCTCATCGGCAACTCATAGCGCAGTGACACCTGGTTACCCAGATATTGCAGGCCTTTCTGGACGCCGCGGCGTTCCATGCACAGGGTCATCACGGCACCGAGATAGTTCTGGGGCAGCAAGATACCGGCCTCGATGACCGGTTCGCGGATCTCCTGGATTTCACCCGGTGGGGGCAAACTGGCCGGATTGTCGATCTTCAGAATATCGTGTTTTGTCGTCAGTATTTCATAGACGACTGTCGGCGCCGTGGTAATGAGATCCAGATCATATTCACGCTCCAGGCGTTCCTGCACGATTTCCATGTGCAGCATACCCAGGAATCCGCAACGAAACCCGAACCCCAGCGCCTGGGATGTTTCCGGCTCGTAATGCAGTGCGGCGTCATTCAGCCGCAGCTTCTGCAGAGCATCGCGCAGGTTTTCGTAATCATCGGAACTGACCGGATAGAGGCCGGCAAATACCCGCGGCTGCACCATCATGAATCCCGGTAGCGGTTCAGCTGCCGGGAAATCGGCACGTGTCAGGGTATCGCCCACGGGTGCACCCTCGATGTCCTTGATACCGGCAAAGATGAATCCCACGTCGCCAGCCTGCAGGAAATCCCGATCCACCGGCTTGGGGGTGAACACTCCCAGCTTTTCAACCTGGAAGATGCGTCCCGTGGACATGACGCGCATCTTGTCACGCCGGGAGAGTTTCCCTTCCACGATCCTGACAAGCGAGATGACCCCGACGTAATTGTCAAACCAGGAATCCACAATCAGGGCCCTCAGCGGTGCCCCGGCATCACCCGGCGGCGCCGGTATCCTGTCAACCAGGGACTCGAGCAGGTCGACCACGCCCTCACCGGTCTTGGCGCTGACGCGTACGGCATTCCCGGCTTCGATGCCGATAATTTCCTCGATTTCATTGATCACCCGCCCGGGTTCTGCAGATGGCAGGTCGATCTTGTTCAGTACCGGAACGACTTCAAGCCCCTGCTCTATCGCGGTATAGCAATTTGCGACACTCTGGGCCTCAACCCCCTGGGCGGCGTCGACTACCAGCAGCGCACCCTCGCAGGCAGCCAGTGAACGGGACACCTCATAAGAGAAGTCAACATGTCCCGGGGTATCAATCAGGTTCAATTCATAGGTTTCACCATTCCGGGCCTGGTATTTCAGTGACACGCTTTGTGCCTTGATGGTAATTCCGCGCTCACGTTCCAGGTCCATGGAATCCAGTACCTGCGCCTCCATTTCGCGCTCACTGAGACCGCCACAGATCTGGATAAACCGGTCGGCGAGCGTCGATTTTCCGTGATCGATATGAGCAATTATGGAAAAATTGCGGACGTTTTGACGGTTGGTCATAAGGGGGTAACAGGGCATATCACGTTATGGCGTGAGCCCCGGTATGGCAGGTCCTTGGGTTCCGGGATGGGGTGTTAACTAACTGATTAAACTTCAGGAATTTTTATTATACACGTTCAGCGGGTGAGGAAATACTCGCGCAGACATTGTTCATCCAGAAAGTACCAGCACAGTTCCTCCGCACCCGCCGCCAGCACGGGTACCCGGTCACCGTATTTTTGGGTCAATCCGGGGTCGGCATCGACGTCCCGCAGAAAATACCTGAAGTCGAACTCCGACTTCAGGTATTCCAGCTCCTGCACCATCTCGGTACACAGGTGACAGCCGTGCCGTACGTAGACCGTCAGCTGGTGCATCCGCGGCGCTTCAAGACCATCACCGCGAATCGTCAATCGTCATCCGGCACCTTGATGGCGAGGAACGTGGGACTGCCATTGCGCTGCACCAGCACCGCAACCGATTTGCCTGCCGGCAATTTCTTGACCAGCTTCTGGAATTGGCGGGCATCCGTCACCGGCTCGTTGTTGATGCTGAGGATGATATCGTCCTTGCGGACACCCGCGCGCGAGGCGGCACCATCGACAATCCGCTGGACCTGTACGCCCTTGTCGATTTCGAGTTCCTCTTTCTGTTCATCCGTCAGATCCACCACACTGACACCCAGACGGTTGGTTGTCTCGACCACCGGTTTCTCCGCGCTGGTCCCGGAAACGATCTCGGGCAATTCACCCAGCTTGACCTTGATCACGATTTCCTTGCGATCCCGGATCACGTCAACCGGCACGAATACGCCCACCTTGGAACTCCCTACGATCGGCGGCAAACTGGCCGAGTCGGTGATTACCCGGCCATCGAAAGCGACAATGATATCACCCACCCGGAAACCGGCCGCCTGGGCGGGGCTGTCTGGCAGCACCTTGGCAACCAGCGCCCCGTGCGGTTGTTTCATACCAAAGGATTCGGCCAGTTCAAGGGTAACGTCCTGAATCAACACCCCCAGCCAGCCACGGCTGACCCGCCCCCTGGTCTTGAGTTGCTCGGCGACATTCATCGCCACTTCGATCGGGATGGCAAACGACAGGCCCATGTACCCGCCGGTTCGGCTGTAGATCTGCGAATTCACCCCAACCACCTCACCTGTCTGGTTGAACAGCGGACCACCGGAATTTCCCGGATTGATCGCCACGTCGGTCTGTATGAAGGGAACATAGTTTTCCTGTGGCAGGCTGCGGCCCTTGGCGCTCACGATACCGGCCGTAGCCGAGTAGTCAAATCCGAACGGTGAGCCGATTGCCAGCACCCATTCTCCCACCTCCAGTGAATCCGATTTACCGATTCTTGCTACCGGCAGATTGTTTGCGTCGATTCTGAGCAACGCAACATCACTGCGTTTGTCCTTGCCAACAACCTCTGCGCGCAACTCACGCCGGTCATTGAGGCGCACGATGATTTCATCGGCGTTCTCCACGACATGGTAATTGGTCAGTACATAACCATCCTCGGAAATGATAAAACCCGAACCCAGTGACTTGGCATCCTGGTATTCCGGTTCGATATCCTTGTGATCAAAGAAGTGCTTGAACAGTTCCCCGAACGGACTGCCTTCCGGAAATTCCGGCATCTCGAAGCCTTCCGGCAATTCCGTCACTCCGGCCGCCACCTTCTGGGTGGTACTGATGTTGACCACCGTGGGGCCGGCTTCCTTGACCAGTCGGGTGAAATCGGCGAGCGGTTGCGCCCGGGCAGCCTGCATGATGACAAACAGGGTCAGCCACAGCAGCATGGCGCACCCGGTGTACTTGCGAATTCTACACATACTTGCTTCCTCCAGCTCTCTCAAACAAAAACTCAGGCAGCCGGTACCTCCAGCTGAAACCCGTTAACGACCGGCGGTGATGGCATGTCGCAGGATGACCGGTTGATAACGACTGTCCCGGGCCGAGCCACGACTGAAATGCCCGAGCCATGCCAGTCCGGCTGACAATCCGGCCGCCGCACCCAGGATACTGGCCGGTTCGGCGTAACCCGGCAGCGTCCCTCCCGCAAGGAAATAACCGCCCAGGGCACCGGCAAACAGACCTGCAAGCGGTACCACGTAGACGGCCAGCGATCCGCGCACCAGCCCGGACGCCGGGATCCCCACAACAACACGGTCACCCACCATGGCGCCAACCGGGTTGGCGACACGCACCGGGGCCTGGCGCCTTCCCAGTACCCGGGCCAGCGCCGCTGTACCACAGCTGCTGCGTCCCGTGCAGGTACCGCATGCAGTAACCGGCTCGGTATCTATCCAGGCATAACCATCGCTGACCTTTACCACCTGGCCGGTTTCCTCAATCATTCCTGCCGATCCTGCCGGCTTTCAATCGACCGGGCCATCATTTCCACGGTTTCCGCCGGGACCTCGCCGACCACAATCACCTGGTGACCGTTTACAACGCTGCCAAAGGCATTCACGGCGCCCATGCTGGACAAACCCGTTAGCGTGTCGTCTCCAGCCACGGCCTTCTCCACATAGACAGAAACCGTTGCCAGACCATCACTGTAGACCATATGTTCGGCGGCGTCACCGTCGGGCCTTATGCGCTTGCGCATATAGTGTTTCAGGTTGAAACCGTTCGGCAGACGTGTCACCACCCAGCGGGGCTTGCCGGCCTCCTCGGCCTCCGCAGGGTCGCCGCCGCCGGTCAGACGATACCAGGCATAGCCTTCCCCGGTCAGCGAGGGAGTCAGGGCAACAGCGGAAATAGTGTTTTCGATGGTCAACCGGGTAAACATAACCTGCTCGATGGGCATCCCATCCACACCGGTCAGGTCGGACTTGAGCAGCATCTTGCTGTCCTTGTCAATCCAGAAACGATACCCGTAGCGAAGGGCATCCCGGGGTGTAATTGCAATCACCTGCGCCAGATTACCGGCCATGCGATCATCACCGAGTGCCTCGATACTATAGTATTCAAGGATTGCATCGAGGTCCCTGGGTACCACGGGAAACGGCTGCCGCGGGCGGCTCTGACCGACCATAACCGACTTGCTGTCGGGCATGATGCAGGTAACCGTTTCATTATCCCGCAACACCTCCCGGGCACTGCCGGTCAATGATATCAAACGTTCCCCTTCACCCTTGCCGTCGACCCGGTGAATAATACGCATGGCTTCCAGTTTGCCATCATGCAAATAGACGAAGGTACCATCGTAGTTGAGTGTTTGCAGGGCACTGGACATATCATCCAGCCACTGGCGTGCCTGTTGTTGTGCGTATACCTGTCCCGTTGCGGCCAGCAGCAGTACAAGCAGGTATGCCGGACTATTCCTTGTTGCCACTGTTCATTTCATGTCCGACGATTCGCATATAGGGTAGCATACCCTGCATACGACGGTTGACGGCATATTCGTTGTGGTTGACCAGGTAGATGTCCAGCTGTTTTTCAGCTGGCGGTTGCAGCGCCGGCTGATGACCTTCCGGTACGCGGATATAGTCACCACTGGACGGTGCGGATGCGACAGCAGGCAGTGCAGCCGGTTCCTGTCTGACCGACTGCAAGGAAACCACGGCCACGATGGCCACGGAAGCCGCAACTGCCAGACCGGCAACCGGCCGGAGCAGCCCGACAAGGCGGCCATTGCCTGGCACGGCGGAATTGCCGGGCGCAGATTCCTTCCTGACAGCGCTCTGCAATCGCCTTGAAAACGCGGGGTCAATCCGCTCCGGCAGGTGGTTCTGCAGTGCATCACTGATCAGCTGGTAACGCAGCAGACACCGATAGAGTTCATCATCGCTGGCGAATCGCCTGACCAGCAAGGCCTGTTCCGGCTCGCCCAGTTCATTGTCGACCAGCGCCGAGATTTGTTCGTATAGCTTCTCTTTCATCATTGCAAACCCGGTAATTGACTATTCCAGTAATGGTTTCAGTTTGCTGTCAATGGCTTCCCTGGCCCTGAAAATCCTCGACCGGACCGTCCCGATAGGACACTCCATGGTCTCGGCAATCTCCTCATAACTCATGCCTTCCAGTTCACGCAGCGCAATTGCGGTCCGCAGGTCATCCGGCAGTTCGTCAATGGCTCTGGCGATCGTCGTCTGGATCTCGTTCTTCAAAACCAGATGCTCCGGTGTGTCGTATTCCTTGAGACCAGTGGCACCCTCATATTGTTCCGCTTCCTGTGCATCAATATCACCACCCGGCGGGCGTCGGCCCGAAGCAACCAGATGATTTTTTGCCGTATTGATGGCAATCCGGTACAACCAGGTATAAAACGCGCTTTCGCCACGAAACCGGTCGATGGCCCGATATGCCTTGAGGAAAGCATCCTGGGCCACATCCATCGCCTCGTCCGGGTCATGAACATAGCGATTGATCAGTTTGATGATCTTGTTCTGGTATTTGAGAACCAGGATGTCAAAGGCAGTCTTATCACCCTGCCTGACCTTCTCGACCAGTGCGTGATCAATTTTGCGTTCACTCATCCGAGTCCCATTCCCTGGTATTCCGGAAGATTGTATGCAACATGAAATGACCGCACAGAATTAAAATAGTTCGCATGAGTCGCTGATTTTATGTTATTTGTCAGTAAGCGCCCGTAGAATAGCTACGGACAGCCGCATAGTGTCCCGGTAACCGGTTCCCTGACCATGGATAAACCTTACCCACTAAACCGGACAGGCTCAAGCAATGGCACCGGCATTCAATTTTGATGTCCTGATCATCGGCAGCGGTGGTGCCGGCCTGAGTCTGGCGCTCCAGTTGCCGGCGCAGCTACAGGTGGCGATCCTGTCCAAGAGTCGGCTGGAGGAGGGTTCCACCCTGTATGCACAGGGGGGCATCTCCGCCGTCACCGATCCGGAGGATTCCTTCGCATCGCATATCGAGGATACCCTGATTGCCGGCGCCGGCCTGAACAAACCGGAGGCGGTCCGGTTTGCCATCGAATCGGCCCCGCAAGCCATCCAGCGACTGATCGAACTCGGCGTCCCCTTCACCCGACATACCGGTCAAGGAGGGCAACAGGACTATCATCTCACCCGGGAAGGCGGTCACTCAACACGCCGCGTGCTCCACTCCGCCGATGCCACTGGAAGAGCCATCGAAGAAACCCTGCTGTCGCAGGCAAGCAGGCGCGCCAACATCTCGTTGTTCGAACACCATATTGCCGTTGACCTGATCACCGGATCCAAGCTCGGCCGTGGAGATAATCGCTGCCTGGGCGCCTACATTCTCAACCGCGATCTGAGTCATGTGGAGGTATTCGCGGCGCGCGCCGTGGTGCTGGCCACGGGTGGCGCCAGCAAGGTTTATCTCTATACCAGCAACCCGGATACCGCCACCGGTGACGGAATCGCCATGGCCTGGCGCGCCGGCTGCCGGGTTGCCAACCTGGAGTTCAACCAGTTTCACCCCACGTGTCTGTACCACCCGAAGGCGAAATCATTTCTGGTTACCGAGGCGGTGCGCGGGGAAGGCGGCCGGCTGGTGCTGCCCGATGGCTCCCCGTTTATGCTGCAGTTCGACCAACGTGGCGATCTGGCGCCACGCGACATTGTGGCACGCGCCATCGACCACGAAATGAAGCGGCTTG
>Ga0210064_1000004_pt1 | contig 97021 bp, 95 predicted proteins | sample Muzzi_CordC_D2_FD_185531 | JGI IMG/M metagenome (GOLD analysis project Ga0210064, IMG submission 185531) | Wetland microbial communities from San Francisco Bay, California, USA, that impact long-term carbon sequestration - Muzzi_CordC_D2 (SPAdes) | ecosystem: Environmental > Aquatic > Marine >... | reverse complement strand
CCGCCGTAGTACAGCCAGGCATTCATCTCCTGGCCCGTCATGCCAAAGGGCACAGCGGAGAAAAACTGTGCGGCTTCACTTTTACCCTTCCAGTAATAGGATGCCCCGTGTCCCATCTCGGCCGTACCGCCGGCAACGGCATCGAATACCTCAAATGGCGGAACCAGCTCGCTGGCGCCATAGACCTTTATGGTGATTCGACCACCACTCATCTCGTTGATCAGACTGGCAAGATGGCTCGCACCGGTACCCAGGCCGGGAAAATTCTTCGGCCAGGTCGTCACCATTTTCCATTGAAATGATTGCTGTTTTCCCGTGCCGGACTCGAGGTCCTTGCACGCCTGCTGCTGGCACCCGGCGAGCAGACCACCTGTCAACAAGGCGCCCGCACCTGCGCTACCCAGAAAATCACGTCTTTTCATAACAAACCCTGAGGTGATGAACGAAATCCCGACATTGTAGCCTGCAAATGCAATAAGCGCCGCCGGCCGCTGCCACCAGCGTCCCCGCACGGCAGGTTTTTTTGTTCGCGAGTAGTCTTGATATTACACATAGTTATATCATAGTATTCAGCTATCGCATCCGGTATTGGTGCTAGCGTACTAATTCTAAAAATATTAATTTGCCCGCCCAGACGGCGTAAATCAGAAACGCGTGGCGAATCGGCGAGGAGTGAGCGGGAAAGGTAACATGCTGAGTCAGCTCAATGGTATTCGCGCCCGCTTGATCGCACTGATCATCACCGGATTGCTGCTGGCGCCGCTCGCGGGGCTGGCCAGCGCCGTGCTGTTTGGCCTGATGACGGCCGCTGAACTGCAGTCACTGCGTACGTTCGCCACCCTCTCCGGCTTTGTCGGCCTGGTCACCTGCCTCGCCATCCTGCATTTTTCCCGCTATTTCCGCAACCGGGGTACCAGGCCAGGCGCACGCCAGATTCCTGATAGCCTGCCCGACCCCCAGCAGCGCCAGCTGGCGCGCTTCAGCCGGGATTACTGGAGCCTGTTTCTGCTGTATGCCCTTGCGACACCCGCATTGTTTTTCATCGCCGTGGGCAAGCCGATTGCTGCCGAGCCGGGCGCCTTCCTGCAACTGCTGTTGCTGCAACTATCGGTCGCGGCCCTGGTCGGCCTGCCCACCTACCAGCTGGCGCTGGACCAGATAGGCAAGCTGGCCGGCCACCTCAGCCTGCACCGCTTTCAGGTCAGCCTGAAATCCAGGATCATGCTGCTTGGTGGTTTCGTGCCGCTGCTCTCCTACAGCGTACTGATGAACTATCACTGGCTGCAGACCGGCAACCTGACTGCCGGGCACATGGCCATCTGGCTGACACTGGTCTGCATCACCGGTCTCATCACCCTGTTCTCGGTACGCAGCGTGGCACAGTCACTGCAACCTTTTCAGGCCCTGTTTGAACGCAGCGGCGCCTCGCTGCATGCCGAACTCGCCCGGCTGCAGCCACAGTCCACCGATGAAATCGGCTTAATGACGCAGACACTGGGTAAACTGTTCCGGCGCCTCGGCGAACAGGAATCACAGATGCGTGCCGTCGTGGAAACGGCAGCCGAAGGCATTATCGTCATCAATGCCCGCGGCCTGGTGGATACCTTCAACCCGGCTGCGGAAAAACTCTTCGGCTACCTGGCTGCGGAGATTCGCCAGCGTCCGGCAAAGTGGCTGCTGCCGGACCTGCTGGATACCGAAAACCGCCTGCAACACTGTGACCCCGACTGCGAGCTTGTCGGCTACCATCGCAACGGCACACCGATGCAGGTATCGGTACGCGTCAGCAACATGCAGTACGGCGGCGAACAGCTTTACACCTGCCTGGTTGCGGACATCACCCGGCGCAAGGCAACCGAAGACCGTCTGCGCGATGCCGAGAGCCGCTACCGCGACCTGGTGGAAACCGCACATGACGTGGTCTGGACCATGGATACCGACAGTCGCCTGACCTACCTGAACAGCGCCTGCGAAAGCATCTACGGATTACTGCCCGCGGAAATGCTGTTTCACCGGCTGCACGAATTCCGCTCGCCGGATCACCCGCCGCATGATCAGGAAGCCATCGACGGGCTGCTGCTGGGTGCCGATAGTGTACAGTTTGAAACTGTACACCTCGACAATGAAGGCAAGCCGCATTTCCTGAGCTTCAGCGCCAAGTCCCACAAGGATAGCAACGGACGGGTGATTCGCATCAGCGGTACTGCACGCGACATCACCGAGCAGAAGGCCTTTCAGCACCAGCTTTCCTATCATGCCGAGCATGACCCGCTGACCGGCATGTTCAACCGGCATTATTTCCAGGAAGAACTGGAGCGCACGGTTGCCCGCGTCGCCCGCAGCGGCTCGGACTGCGCACTGTTCTTCATCGACCTCGACCAGTTCAAGTACATCAACGACACGCTCGGGCATGCCGCCGGCGACCGCCTGCTGGTCGATATTGCCGCGCTGCTCGCGGCACACGTACGCGATGGCGACCTGCTGGCACGCTTCGGTGGTGATGAATTCACACTGCTGCTCTACAACATCAACCAGCATGACGTGCTGCGTGCGGCGGAGAACTTCCGCGCCCTGTGCGACGACTACAAGTTCTCGGCGGATGACAAGTCCTTCAACATCAGCTGCAGTATCGGCGTCGCCATGATCGACAAGCTCACCTCCTCTGCCGAAGAGGTTCTCTCGCATGCTGACCTCGCCTGCAACATCGCCAAGCAGCAGGGCCGCAACCGGGCCAACCTGTATGATCCGAACGATCTCGAAAAGGCCGACATGGCCGCGGACATGGGATGGGCGGCACGCGTGCGCGAGATGCTGGAACAAGACCGCTTCCAGCTCGTCTACCAGCCAATCGTGGCGACAGAGAACGGTACGGTACTGGACTACGAGGTACTGGTACGCATGGTCTGCGACGACGGCCAGATCATCCTCCCCGGCGGATTCATGCCGGCGGCTGAGCGCTTCGGCCTGATCCACAGCGTGGACCGCTGGATCGTGCGCCGCGCCATTCAGCAGCTCGCCCACCTGCATGACAATGGTCATCGGACAAGCTTCTCCATCAACCTGTCCGGCAAGGCGTTCGAGGATGCCACCCTGCTGCCGATGATCCGCGACCTGCTGGCCGACTCCGGACTGGACCCGACCTGGGTCACGTTTGAAATCACCGAGACAGCCGCCATCGCCAACCTCACCGCCGCCGAGGAATTCATAACATCGCTGAAGGATATCGGTTGCCAGTTCGCGCTGGATGACTTCGGCTCCGGTTTCTCTTCCTTCGCCTATCTGAAACACCTGCCGGTCGACAAGCTCAAGATCGACGGTGGTTTCGTGAAGGGCATGGCGCATAGTTCCGTAGACCAGGCGATGGTGGAATCCATGAACCAGATCGCACACGCGCTGGGCAAGCAAACCGTCGCAGAATGCGTGGAAAACGAGGCAACCCTGCAGATGCTGAAAGAGATGGGCATCGACCGTGCCCAGGGCAATTATATAGGCCGCCCCAACCCGATACCGGTCAGCATGGTCCGCAGGAACCCGGTGATGGAAGCCGTCGCCGAGACACTCTAGCCTGTTAACACCTGTATGCTCGTGGCATGACAGACGCCGTATAACAATCTGGTGTATGCTTTGCGTTCGCAAACATCGATGTTGACTGGCGACGCACCCGGCAAAGAGATCTGCATATGTTTCGGAAACTCCTGCTGCTGTTACTGCTGTCCAGCCCGCCCGTTCTGGCTACCAGCATCCCTGATACCCTGAATGACATTCAAAAGTCGGCTACGATCCGCATCGCCTATCCTGAAAATGTCCCACCCTTCAGCTTCGTGGAAAACGGCGAGCCTACGGGTTATTCGATCAACCTATGCCGCCAGATCGTTATCCACATAGCAAGACAGCTGGACCTCGACAATATCGAGATCCGCTGGCGCAGTGCCGGTACAGCCGAGGCACTGCGGCTGGTAGCGGACGGCGTCGTCGACATGGACTGCGGTATCACCAGCATCACCCTGACACGCCAGCAGCGGGTTGATTTCAGTAACGAAATCTATGTGAACAGTGGCGACGTGCTGGTGCAGTCCGGCTCGGACGTCAAGCGCCTCGCCGACCTGGACGGCAAAAAGGTCGCGGTGATTCGCGGCACGACGACCGACAGGCGCCTGGCCGACGCACTCAGGCAGCAGGGAAGCAACGCCAGGCTGTTATCCGTCATGAACATGCAGGATTGCGTGACCGCGCTCGACACCGGCAAGGTCGATGCCTGCGCGGGCGACCGCAGCGTGCTGTACGGCCAGGTGGCTGCCGCGAAGGAACCGGCACGCTATGCGCTGCTGGGTGAACTGTATTCAATCGAACCCTACGCGCTCGCACTGCCACGCGGCGACCCGGACTTTCGCCTGGCGGTGAACCGGGCTCTGTCCGACATCTACCGCAATTCAACCCTGCAGCAGATCTATGGTCCCTGGTTCGGACACGATACCGTGCCGTCCCTGTCATTGCGGATGATATACATCCTCAACAGCTACCCGGATTAATCCCTTGTTGTAACGAGAGGGCTACTAGGCACCGACACTCACAAGGTTGGCGTAGGCAAGCACCAGCCATTTGGTGCCGGAAGTGGAAAAGTTGACCTGCACCCTGGCGCTGCTGCCCTGCCCTTCACAGTTGAGCACCACACCGTCACCGAACTTGTTGTGGCGCACGTGCTGTCCCAGGCGCAGCCCGCCCGTGGCATTTTCCCTGGAACCACTGCTTGCGGCAGGCTGCACCTGGTAGCGTGGCACGCTGACGCCGGGGCGCTGGCGGATCTCCTCCAGCAGGTCACGGGGTATCTCGTCGATGAAGCGTGACGGCAGGCAGTAGGTGTCGGATCCAAACAGGCGGCGCCGTTCCGCGCAGGTCAGTACAACCTGCTGGCGCGCGCGTGTAATGCCGACATAGCATAGCCGGCGTTCCTCCTCCAGCCGACCCGGATCCTCGATCGAACGCTGGTGCGGAAACAGGCCATCCTCCATGCCGCACAGGAACACCAGCGGGAACTCCAGCCCCTTGGCAGAGTGCAGTGTCATCAGCTGCACGCAGTCTTCCCAGGCATCGCCCTGACCCTCGCCGGCCTCCAGTGCAGCATGTGACAGAAATTCGGACAGCGGGTCCATGCCGCTGTCGGGGTCGGCCTCGAACTCACGGGCGGCATTCACCAGTTCCTGCAGGTTCTCTATGCGCGCCTCGCCCTTTTCGCCTTTTTCACTCGCGAAGTGCTCGACCAGACCGCTGGGATGCAGCACGTGTTCCACCTGCTCGCCCAGCGACAGCCTGTCCATGCCGGCGGACAGTTCATCCACCAGGCGCAGGAACTGCAGTAGGGCATTGCAGGCACGCGCGGAAACCAGCTTTTCATTGACCACCGTGACGGCAGCCTGCCACAGGGAGTTGTTGTAGTCCCGTGCCTGCTGGCGCACCGCGTCCATGGTACGACCACCAATTCCGCGCGGCGGGTGGTTGACCACGCGATCGAAGGAGGCGTCATCATCGCGATTACCGGTCAGGCGCAGGTAGGCAAGCGCATCCTTGATCTCGGCGCGCTCGAAGAAACGCAGACCGCCGTAGACACGATAGGGTACACCGCATTGCATCAGGCGCTCTTCGAACATGCGCGACTGGGCGTTGGAACGGTACAGGATGGCCATATCGCTGCGCGGCATCCCCTTGTCGATCTGGTCCTCGATGCGGTCGATGACAAAGCGCGCCTCATCCTGCTCGTTGTAGGCGGTATACAGCTGGAGCGGTTCACCGTCATGCCCGTCCGTCCACAGTTGTTTGCCCATGCGCTCGGCGTTGTTGGCAATCACCGCATTGGCCGCCTTCAGGATGGTCGCCGTCGAGCGGTAGTTCTGCTCCAGGCGCACGACGCGGGTATTTTTGAAATCCTGCTGAAACCGCTGAATATTTTCCACGCGCGCACCGCGCCAGCCATAGATAGACTGGTCATCGTCGCCGACCACGGTGATCCTGCCGGCGTCACCTGCCAGCATCCGCAGCCAGGCATACTGAATGGCATTGGTGTCCTGGAATTCATCCACCAGGATATGCTGGAAACGCTGCCGGTAGTGCGCCAGCAGGTCCGGCTGCTGCAGCCACAGTTCATGCGAGCGCAGCAGCAGCTCGGCAAAGTCAACCAGGCCGGCACGCTGGCAGAGCGCCTCGTAGGCCGCGTAGATCTCGAGCTGGCGTTTCTGGTAAGGGTCATTGCCATGCTCGATATGCTGTGGCCGCCTGCCTTCATCCTTGCAGCTGTTGATAAACCACTGCAGTTGCTTCGCCGGCCACCTGGCCTCGTCGAGATCCATCGACCTGAGTACCCGGCGGACCATGCGATGCTGGTCCTGCGAGTCCAGGATCTGAAAGCCCTGCGGCAGACCGGCTTCCTGCCAGTGGCTGCGCAGCAGGCGGTGCGCCAGGCCGTGAAAGGTGCCCACCCACATGCCTGCCGCCGGTGCCTGGATCATGGGCTCGATGCGCCCGCGCATCTCGGCGGCCGCCTTGTTGGTGAAGGTCACGGCCAGGATGGCATAGGGCGACAAACCCTCGACATCGATCAGCCAGGCAATGCGGTGCACCAGCACACGCGTCTTGCCACTGCCGGCACCGGCCAGAACCAGCAGCGGATTATCCGCTGCACAGACCGCATCTCGCTGTGCATCATTCAGGGACTCGATGATTCGTGTAACATCCATGGCGTGGCATTCTAGCAAAGCGGCGCGCCTGTGACTGAACGAGCTGGCATATCATTTCGACGAACAGCGCCGGCTGCAGCGGGAAATACAGGCGCAAACTGTGGCGGTCATTGCAAACCGTTTGAAATTGACTGGATTTTTCCCTGTAGCCGGCCGACAATTCGTAGAATCACAATCAAGGAGTGATTATGGTCAAAATCATCGTCCTGCTGCTGATTATCGTGGTAATCGCAGGCCTGGTCTGGATGCTGCGCAGACAGAGTGGCACTACCGTTCGGAAAACCAGGCAATTGCGGCAAGGCAAAACCGGGAGTGACCGCGGTGCAGCAGCCGGCAACCCCGGTGGTTTGGAGAAATTGCGCGAGAACCCGATGTTCTGGGGCGTGGAAATGGCTCAGCCCGGCTGCGAAGCGGCCCGGGAATTGCTGGACCAGCAATTCCCCTTTGACGAAGCCCCGCAGCTGCCCCTGGAAGATTGCAATTCCGCTAACTGCACCTGTCAGTTCAAGGGACTCAAGGACCGCCGCACCCGGGTCCGGCGGCAACAGGAAGATCGCCGCACTACAATCCGTTTTGACAAAGACCGCCCCGACCGCCGCTCACGCAAGGACCGGCGGCGTGGCAATGCATGGATTGACCACGATTACTGAAGCCGGATGACTTCAGGCTCAGGCGACTTCGGCAAGCAACTTCTTGTTTTTCGGTGAATTCAGATTCACCATCTTGGGCTTGGAACCGCCCAGATAGGCATCCAGTGTCACCATGGGGATCTTCGCCATGTCAACCAGCGGATGCATGGTGCACTTCTCGCAGGCGATCAATTTCGGGGGGGCACCGGCCGGTGCCTTGCCGACAGGCCGTTCCCGCAGGTTCTTGCAGGTGGTGACACTCAGATAGGCCTGTTGGGGAATGCAGTAGAACATCGAATCCTGATCCAACTTTCTGCTCCTTGATGCCCGCCGGATGTGACGGGCCATGCGCGTTTTAACAAACCGCATATCATACACGCGCGCCACAAGGAATACAACTATGTTTTTATTTTCATATAGTTAGACAGAGGGGTCCGGCTTGCCACTACTCCACGGTGACGGACTTGGCAAGGTTGCGCGGCTGATCGATATCGGTGCCCTTGAGAACTGCCACGTGATAGGCCAGCAGTTGCAGCGGGACCGAGAACACGATGGGTGCGATGCTGTCTTCGGTCGGCGCAACTGGCAGGACGGTGATCCCGGGTGAACTGATCATGCCCACATTGGCATCGGCAAACACAATCAGTTCGCCGCCGCGGGCGCGCACTTCCTGCAGGTTCGACTTGAGCTTTTCCAGCAGTTCGTTGTTCGGCGCCACCACGACAACCGGCATGGTGGCGTCCACCAGTGCCAGCGGCCCATGTTTCAGCTCACCGGCCGGGTAAGCCTCGGCGTGGATGTAGGAGATCTCCTTGAGCTTCAGGGCACCTTCCATCGCAACCGGGAACTGCGCCCCGCGACCCAGGAACAGTGCGTTCTGCTTGTCGCCGAAATGCTCCTTCGCCAGTGTCCGGATCTGTTCGTTCAGCGTCAGTGCGTGTTCCACCTTGGCGGGCACGCTGCGCAGTTCATTCACCAGGCTGGCCTCGGTCTCTGCCGACATCCCCTGGCGGCGCCCGAGAATGATGGTCAGCAGCAGCATCGCCACCAGCTGGGTGGTGAATGCCTTGGTGGAAGCCACGCCGATCTCCGGCCCGGCATGTGTCATCAGCACCAGGTCAGACTCGCGCACCAGAGAACTTTCCGGCACATTGCAAATGGATAGGGAATGGCCATATCCCAGACGCTTTGCCTCGCGCAGGCCTGCAAGGGTGTCGGCCGTTTCACCGGACTGTGACAGGGTGACGATCAGGGAGTTCTTGCGCACCACCGGATGGCGGTAGCGGAATTCACTGGCAACCTCGACGCTGCAGGGCACGCCGGCGAACGATTCCAGCCAGTAGCGCCCGACCATGCCCGCATGGTAACTGGTACCGCAGGCGATAATATGGACACCGGCAACCGTGTCGAGGATTTCCGCGGCACCTGCACCCAGTGCCGCTTCCAGGACCCGGTTGCTGAGGATGCGCCCTTCCAGGGTGTCCGCGATGGCCCGCGGCTGCTCGAAGATCTCCTTGAGCATGTAGTGTGCATACTCACCCTTGTTGGTGGCGCTGGCGGTGATCGTGGAGGTGTGTACGGGCCGTTGCACGGCGGCGCCCGAGACGTCATACAGCGTCATGCCGGCCCGGTTGATATCGGCAACATCGCCGTCTTCGAGGTAAACAAACTGCTGCGCCTCGGTCACCAGTGCGGCGACGTCCGACGCAATCAAGGTACTGCCCTCGCCGAGGCCGATCACCAGCGGGCTGCCGCGCCGCGCTGCGATCAGCCGGCCCGGCTCGTCCCTGCTGATCACGCCCAGTGCAAAGGCGCCGTCAAGGTCAGCAACCGTCGACTGGACCGCCGCCAGCAGGTCCTGTCCCTGGTCGAGGTAGTGGTGGATCTGGTGGACGATCACCTCGGTATCGGTCTGCGAGGTAAAGCGGTAGCCCGCCAGCTTCTGCTGTTCGCGCAGCAGGTCATGGTTCTCGATGATGCCGTTATGCACCAGTGCCACCCGCTCGTGACAGACATGCGGGTGGGCATTCGCTTCACTGGGCTGACCATGTGTCGCCCAGCGGGTGTGCGCAATACCCGTGAAACCGCTGATCGGGGTCGACTCCAGCGCACGTGCCAGCGTGGCAACCTTGCCGACCGTGCGTACCCGCTCCAGCATGGACTGTTCCGACTGGACCGCGACGCCGGCAGAATCATAACCGCGGTACTCCAGCCGCCGCAGGCCCTCTAGCAGCACCGGTATCGCGTTGTGTTGTCCTGCAACACCGACGATTCCACACATATCCCTACTCCATGGTCTGCTTTACCGGCCGTTTCCAGCCGGGTCGGGTTTGCTGCGGTGCGCGACTGAGCGTGAGTGAGTCGGCCGGTACGTCCCGGGTTATGGTGGACCCTGCCCCGATGGTCGCACCTGACTTTACCTCGACGGGTGCGACCAGCTGCGTATCCGAACCGATAAAGACATTGTCGCCGATAATGGTGCGGTGCTTGCTGGCGCCGTCGTAGTTGCAGGTAATAGTTCCTGCACCGATGTTCACATCGTGGCCGATCGTGGTGTCACCGATGTAGCTCAGATGGTTGACCTTCGAACCGCTGCCGACATCCGACTTCTTGATCTCGACGAAATTACCGATGTGGGTGTTGTCCGCAAGCCGTGTCTCCGGTCGAATGCGTGCAAACGGGCCGATGCGGCTGCCGGCGCCGATCTCGGCATCCTCGATGACACAGTTGGCAAGGATGGTGACACCGGCGGCAATCGTGGCGTTGCGAATCACCACATTCGGGCCAATGGCAACCCGGTCACCCAGCGTGATATCACCTTCCAGCACTGCGTTCACATCGATCACCACATCCGCCCCGGCCACGAGCCGCCCACGCAGGTCGAAGCGTGCCGGGTCGATCAGGGTTATGCCTGCCTGCAGGCAGGCAGTGGCCTGGCGCTGCTGGTAGTCGCGTTCCAGCCGTGCCAGCTGAATACGGTCGTTGACGCCCAGGGTTTCATCGGGATCACTCGTGCTGACACCCTGGACCGCTACCCCATCGCGCACCGCCAGGGCGATCACGTCGGTGAGATAATATTCTCCCGAGGCATTGTCATTCTCCAGTGCGGCGACCCAGTCATGCAGGCGCCCGGCAGGTGCGGCGATAAAGCCGGTGTTGATTTCGCGGATCCGGCGCTGTACTTCTGTTGCATCCTTTTCCTCGACAATGCCGCTGATGTTGCCGTTCCCGTCGTGCAGGATGCGACCGTAACCGGCAGGCTCCTCCAGGTGTGCCGTCAGCAGCCCGACCGCGTCCTGCGACGCAATCACCTGCAGGGCATCCAGTGTCTGCCGGCGCACCAGCGGGATATCGCCGTACATCACCAGGACGCTGTTTTCGCGCGGCACCTGCGGCAGCACCTGCGCCACCGCATGCCCGGTGCCGAGCTGCTCTGCCTGCACCACCCAGTGGACATCGGTCCCGGTGAATTGTTCACGCACCTGTTCGGCGCCATGCCCGATGACGACATGGATATCCGCACCTGCAAAGGCATGCGCGGTATCCAGGACATGCTGCAGCAGCGGCCTGCCGCCAATTTGATGAAGTACCTTGGGCAGGCTGGAGCGCATGCGTGTTCCCTGGCCGGCCGCCAGGACGATGATACTCAGTGACATAGCCTAGAGATTACCCGCTGTCCCGCCAAAGTTCACAACTTTTATACCGCACCGAAACCGTGCCGTGAACGAGCTGCAGCGGTTTCTGCATGGGCTATGCCCGCTCTGCAAACCGGCCAGGGCGGCTTGCCCTTGCGACTGTTGCCGGGAGGCACTGCCCCGAACACCTGTATTTATCGGCAATGTACCGGCATAGGTACAGCATGGGGCCCGGGAAACGGAGGCTGTCGTTGCCGTGATGTGCACAGCGAATTGCCGGGGGTAAATTCAGTGCAGCACCGGCATGGCCATCGGCTCGACGCCGTTGCTGACTTCATCCGGCGTGGCATCCCGAATGCCGACCACCTTGATGTTGAAGATGATGTGCTTGCCGGCCATGGGATGGTTGCCATCGACCGTCAGCTTGCCGTCCTCGATCCGGGTGACCTTGAATTTTCTGGAATCGCCCTGGTCGTTCATCATCTCGACTTCCGCGCCGACGCGGCGAAACTCCGCCGGAACGTTCTCGAGGTCATCGGTATAGGTAAGGTCGGGATCGTGCGGGCCAAAGCCTTCCTCGGGCGTCAGTTTGACCTGCACGACATCGTTCTCGACGCAGCCCTCGAGTTCCTGCTCGATCTTTTCAAACAGGTCGTGCCTGCCGCCGTGCACGTAGTTGATGGGCAGGTCCGACTGCTCCAGGATCTCACCCCCCTCTTCCATGATGGTGTAGGTGAAGGTGACGACCTTGTTGCGGCCGACGAACTGTTCCGTCATTTTGCTCTTTCACGCAGCTTGCGGATGGCCGCAAGCTGCGCCATGGACTGGGCCAGTTCCACCTGTGCCATGGCGTAGTCGAGGTCCGCGGTCCTGTCCGCCAGCAACTTCTCGGCCCGTGCCTTGGCTTCCATGGCATGCGCCTCGTCGATATCGGCCGCACGGATGGCGGTATCCGCCAGCACCGTGACGATGTGCGGCTGCACCTCCAGCATGCCGCCGGAAACGAAAAACGACTGTTCCTCGCCGTCCTGTGTCTGCACCCGGACTTCCCCGGGCTTCAGCCGGGTCAGCAGCGGAGCGTGGCGTGGTGCGATACCGATCTCGCCCATCTCTGCCGGAGCAAAGACCATCGTTGCCGTACCCGAAAAGATTTCGGCTTCGGCACTGACGATGTCGACGTGCAGGGTCATTGCCATTTTATAGCACCATTACAGGGTTTTGGCCTTCTCGGCCACTTCATCGATGCCGCCGACCATGTAGAAGGCCTGTTCCGGCAGGTGGTCGTAGTCACCGTTTACGATACCCTTGAACCCGGCAATGGTGTCTTTCAGTGACACATACTTGCCGGCGGTTCCGGTAAAGGTCTCCGCCACGAAGAAGGGCTGTGACAGGAAACGCTGGATCTTGCGCGCCCGGTTCACTGACAGCTTGTCTTCTTCCGACAGCTCGTCCATGCCGAGAATGGCGATGATGTCCTTGAGCTCCTTGTAGCGCTGCAGCGTACCCTGGACCGCGCGCGCGGTATCGTAGTGATCCTGGCCAACGACCAGCGGGTCCAGCTGGCGGCTGGTGGAATCCAGCGGGTCCACGGCCGGATAGATACCCAGCTCGGCGATCTGGCGCGACAGCACCAGGGTGGCGTCGAGGTGGGCGAAGGTCGTCGCGGGTGACGGGTCGGTGAGGTCGTCCGCCGGCACGTACACGGCCTGGATGGAGGTGATGGAGCCCTTCTTGGTGGAGGTGATGCGCTCCTGCAGAACGCCCATCTCCTCGGCCAGCGTCGGCTGGTAGCCCACCGCGGACGGCATGCGGCCCAGCAGGGCGGACACCTCGGTGCCGGCCAGGGTGTAGCGGTAGATGTTGTCGACGAAGAACAGCACGTCGCGGCCATCATCGCGGAAGTACTCGGCCATCGTGAGGCCGGTCAGCGCGACGCGCAGGCGGTTGCCCGGCGGCTCGTTCATCTGGCCATAGACCAGCGACACCTTGTCGATAACGCCGCCTTCCGTCATTTCATGGTAGAAGTCGTTGCCCTCGCGGGTACGCTCACCGACACCTGCGAACACCGAGTAGCCGCTGTGCTCGACGGCGATGTTGCGAATCAGTTCCATCAGGGCCACGGTCTTGCCGACACCGGCGCCACCGAACAGACCCACCTTGCCGCCCTTGGCAAACGGGCAGATCAGGTCGACGACCTTGATGCCGGTCTCAAGCAGTTCCACACCAGCAGCCTGCTCAGCGAACGTGGGGGGCGCACGGTGAATCGGCCAGCTGGCCTCGGCACCGATGTCACCCTTTTCGTCAACCGGGTTGCCCAGCACGTCCATGATGCGGCCCAGCGTCTTGGTGCCGACCGGCACGGAAATGGGTGCGCCGGTACTGTTGGCCGCCAGACCACGACGCAGTCCATCGGTCGAACCCATGGCGATGGTGCGCACAATGCCGTCGCCGAGCTGCTGCTGCACTTCCAGCGTGAGGTCCGCGCCATCGACTTTCAGCGCGTCATACACCTTGGGCACGCTATCGCGCGGGAATTCCACGTCGACCACAGCACCGATGATTTCAACAATGTTGCCAGCACTCATGATGTCATCCTCAATTCTCAAATATTGTTGGGGGGCAGCATTGGATCCTGTCCCCTGCTGGTTCTATACCGCCGCCGCACCACCGACAATCTCGGAAATTTCCTGGGTAATGGCCGTCTGGCGCGCCTTGTTGTAGATCAGCTGCAATTCGTCAATCAGGCTGCCGGCATTGTCGGTGGCGGCCTTCATTGCCACCATGCGGGCCCCCTGCTCACAGGCGACATTTTCCACCACGCCCTGGTAAACCAGCGATTCGATATAGCGAATCATCAGGGCATCCATCACCGGTTTGGAATCGGGCTCGTAGATGTAGTCCCAGTGGGTCTCCAGCTCCTTGTCCACCTCGCCGTGTACCGGGATCAACTGCTTGATCAGCGGTGACTGGGTCATGGTGTTGACGAACTGGTTGTGTGCCAGGTAGAGGCGGTCGATTTCCCCTGCCTCGTAGGCATCCAGCATCACCTTGATCGTCCCGATCAGTTCCACGATGGAGGGGGCATCGCCCAGGTGGGTGGCCGAGGACGCGATGTTCTTGCCAAGGCGCTTGAAAAACGCGGCGCTCTTGCTGCCGATCAGGGTGAGATCCAGCTCCAGGCCGTCTGCTTCCCACTGCCTCATGGTGCTGATCACCGACTTGAACAGGTTGATGTTCAGGCCGCCGCACAAGCCCTGGTCAGTGGAGATGATGATCAGGCCGACGCGTTTTGCCTCGCGCTCGGCGAGGTACGGGTGATGGTACTCCGGATGCGCGTGCGCCAGGTGCGAGATCACGTTCTGGATCTTTTCGGCATAGGGCCGGGTTGCCAGCATGCGATCCTGGGCCTTGCGCATCTTGCTTGCCGCGACCACCTGCATCGCCTTGGTGATCTTCTGCGTGTTCTTGATGCTCGCAATCTTGGTGCGGATTTCCTTCGCGCCTGCCATATCGTTTTCCCGTCAGTCCCGGTACCGTTGCCTGATTCCGTGTGTCCTACCAGGTGCCGTTTGCCTTGAAGTCCTCGACCGCCTTCCGCAGGCCGGCGGCGACATCGTCGTTGTAGTCACCGGACTTGTTGATGCTGTTCATCAGGTCCGTCGCACTGCTGCGCATGTAGGTATGCAGGGCGTGCTCGAAATCGACGACCTTGGCCAGCTCGACATCATCCAGGTAGCCCTGGTCCGCGGCAAACAGCGAAATCGCCATCTCGGCGACGGACAGCGGCGAATACTGCTTCTGCTTCATCAGCTCGGTCACGCGCTGGCCGCGCTCCAGCTGCTTGCGCGTGGTTTCGTCGAGATCCGAGGCAAACTGGGAGAAGGCCGCAAGTTCACGGTACTGGGCCAGGGCCAGGCGGACACCGCCGCCGAGCTTCTTGATGATCTTGGTCTGGGCAGCACCACCCACGCGCGACACCGACAGGCCGGCATTGATGGCGGGCCGGATACCGGCATTGAACAGGTCGGACTCCAGGAAGATCTGGCCATCGGTAATCGAAATCACATTGGTCGGGACGAAGGCCGACACGTCACCGGCCTGGGTCTCGATGATCGGCAATGCCGTCAGGGAACCGGTCTTGCCCTTGATCTCGCCGTTGCTGAGCAGTTCCACCTCGTGGGCGCTGATGCGCGACGCGCGCTCCAGCAGGCGTGAATGCAGGTAGAACACATCACCCGGATAGGCTTCGCGACCCGGCGGACGGCGCAGCAGCAGGGAGACCTGGCGATAGGCCCAGGCCTGCTTGGTAAGATCGTCATAGATGATCAGGGCATCCTCGCCGCGGTCGCGGAAATACTCGCCCATGGTGCAGCCGGAATAGGGTGCGATGTACTGCATGGCAGCCGACTCGGCCGCCGCGGCGGCAACAATGATGGTGTGCTCCATGGCGCCATGCTCCTCGAGCTTGCGGACCACGGTGGCAATGGATGAATTCTTCTGGCCGATGGCAACATAGATACACTTGATGCCGGTACCCTTCTGATTGATGATCGTGTCAATCGCCACGGCAGTCTTGCCGGTCTGGCGGTCGCCGATGATCAGCTCGCGCTGACCGCGCCCGATGGGCACCATGGCATCGATTGACTTCAGGCCGGTCTGCACCGGCTGGTCAACCGACTGGCGTGCGATAACGCCGGGAGCGATCTTTTCGATCGGGGAAGTCGCGGTCACCGCGATCGGACCCTTGCCGTCGATCGCATTGCCTAGCGAATCCACCACACGTCCCAGCAACTGCTCACCGACGGGCACCTCGAGGATGCGCCCGGTGCACTTGACACTGTCGCCTTCCGTGATGGTTTTGTAATCGCCGAGAATAACCGCGCCCACGGAATCCCGCTCCAGGTTGAGCGCCAGACCGAAGATGTCGCCGGGGAATTCCAGCATCTCGCCCTGCATGGCATCGGCCAGCCCGTGAATCCTGGCAATACCGTCAGACAGGCTGACCACCGTGCCCTCGGTTCGTGCCTCGGACACGACCTCGAATTGTTCGATGCGGCTCTTGATCAGCTCGCTGATTTCAGTCGGATTGAGTTGCATAGTCTATTTACCTTGAATAAACCCTATTAATTCAGTGGCTTAGCGGCTCAGCGCGGAACCCAGACGCTGCAGCTTGCCGCGCACGGAACCGTCGATCACCAGGTCGCCGGCGCGAATAATGGCGCCGCCCAGCAGGCCGGCATCAGTGGAACAGCTCAGCTCGATATCCTTGCCGAGACGCCGGCGCAGGCCTTCGATGATGCGGGCCTGCTGTTTATCCGTTGCCGGGTAAGCGGAAACCAGTTCCGCCTTGATGGTCCCCTCGGCTTGCTGGCGCTGGATTTCGAAAAGTGCCGCGATTTCGGGCAGCAGCTCCAGGCGGCGGTTGTCGGCGAGCACGCGCACAAAGTTGGCGCCCTTGTCGGTCAGCCGGTCACCGCAGACATCGATGATCAGGTCGGCCAGTTGTGTTTCGGTCAGCTGCGGGCTTTCGATCACGCGGACCATGTCAGGATCGGCGGCAACCGTCGCCAGCAGCGCCAGCATGTCGGACCACGCGCGCAGGGCCTGCTGTTCAGCGGCATAGTTGAATGCCGCCTGCGCGTAGGGACGGGCAACCGTGATCGTTTCAGCCATCAGATTTCAGCTGCCAGCTTGTTCATGAGTTCATTGTGCGTTGCGGCGTCAACCTCGCGCTCCAGCACCTTGCCGGCACCCTGGAGGGCGATTGCCACGACCTGCGTCCGCAGGTCATGCTTGACCCGGGTAATCTCCTGCTCGATTTCAGCCTGGGCGGCATTCATCAGGCGCTTGCCCTCGGCCCTGGCCTCGCCCTTGGCTTCGTCCACGATCTCCGCGCCGCGCTTGTCGGCACGACCGAGTATTTCATTGGCCTGATCCTTGGCCTGACGCAGTATTTCCCTGGCGCGCTCTTCGGCAAGCTGCTTCTCGTGCCTGCCGCGTTCGGCGGCCGCCAGGCCATCGGCAATCTTTTTCTTGCGCTCTTCGAGCGCGTGCATGATCGGCGGCCAGACATACCTCATGCAGAACACGACGAACAGGAAAAAAGCGATCGCCTGGCCTATCAGGGTGGCATTGATATTCATGACGGAACCTTCGCGGGTGTTATCTGCAGACCGGCCTTATCCGCCAACGACTGCGAACAGGATATAGAGCGCGATACCAACCGCGATCATCGGCACGGCGTCAACCAAGCCCATGACGATGAAGAACTGGGTACGCAGCATCGGAATCAGTTCCGGCTGGCGTGCCGCGCCTTCCAGGAAGCGGCCACCGAGAATACCGATACCGACCGCGGCACCCAGGGCGCCAAGGCCCATCATCAAAGCACCAGCGATGTAGAGTAAAGCGTTTTCCATGAGTCTCTCCTAAGTAAACGACTTGATTTGAATCTAGTGGTGTTCCTGATGCGCCATGTCCAGGTACACGATAGTCAGTGTCATGAAGATGAACGCCTGCAGGGTGATAATCAGAATGTGGAATATGGCCCAGCCGATCTGCAGCAACCCGCCAAAGGCGCCCAGGGCCCAGCCGGCGCTGTACATGATGGCGATCAGGATGAAGATCATTTCACCGGCATACATGTTGCCGAAGAGACGCAGTGACAGCGAAAGCGGCTTGGAAACCAGATTGACGCCTTCCAGCAGCAGATTCACGGGTGCACCCAGCTTGCCGAACGGCTGGAATGCCAGTTCACCGACAAACCCGCCAACACCCTTGATCTTGATGCTGTAATAGAGGATCAGGAAGAACACGCCGAATGCCATGCCGAAGGTGGCGTTGGGGTCGGCGGTCGGTACGACTCTCAGATACGGGATGCCCGCGACCTGTGCCAGGTGCGGCAGGAAGTCGATGGCGATCAGGTCCATCAAATTCATCAGGAAGACCCACAGGAAGATCGTCAGCGCCAGCGGTGCGATCAGGGGATTCTTTCCGCTGAAGGATCCCCTGACGCTGTCCTCGACGAATTCCACGATCCATTCCGCAAAGTTCTGCAACCCGCCCGGGACATCGGCCGTCGCTCGCTTCGCCGCCTTGCGGAAAAAGTACAGGAACAGCACACCGAGGCCTATGGAGAAAAACATGGTATCGAGGTGAATGGCCCAGAAGCCCATTTCACTGGCCTGCTCGGGACTGTGGGCAATGCCCCAGGAACCATCCTGCAGCTGACCCCAGGTCAGGTTCGTCAGGTGATGCCTGATGTACTCTGCGGAGGTGTGAACTTCACCCGACATAGCTAATCCGTTTTCCCAGTTCCAGTTATAATCAGGGCAGCCTGCCCCACGATAAATCCGGTCAACAGCGCCAGCGGTTCCAGTCGCAGCAGACCCAGCGCCAGCGCAAACAACGTCGCAGCCAGCACAAATCGCTCCAGTGCTGTGCGATACAGGAGCCGCAGGCTTGCCGCCGCACTCAGCGCAGGGCCGTTGTCAGCCGCCCGCTGCCGCCATTCCAGCAACAGCAGGTTGGCCGTTGCGATGGCGCCACCAAACCAGACCGATCCAGCCTGCAAGGCATCGCCAAACGCGAAAAAGACAATCGAGGTAACCGTGATCATCGCCAGCTGGAATCCCAACCGCTTGCGCATGCCGCCCGCCAAAAACACGATTTTCGATTTAATTATCAGTTATTTATACGCATCAAACCGATTGTCAACTGCGCGACAATTTCACGCATGCCGCGCGCGGCAGCGCCACAAATCAGGCCGGGATTATAAGGAGCCTCCATGCAAAGGGTCAATCAAATGAGGGAAAATAACGGAAAAATACCCAACCCGTTACTATTCAGAGCCGGGAGCTACCACTTTGGTTCTTTCTTCTTTTTCCAGGTAGGGAACCCCGGCAAACCTCTTGACGGTGACCTTGACGCCATCCTCACGATAGTAGGTCTGAGTGGAGCAACCGGCGACAGCCAGAAGGCACAGAATGAGCAGATGCAACAGAACGACTCTATGGCCTGGAAGGTGCAACATCGGGTGCTTTTCCCTATCTGATGTGCTCAAGGATACCGTCGAGCTCGTCGAGGCTGTTGTAGCTGATTTCCAGCTTGCCCTTGCCGCCCCGCCCCGGGTGCAACCTGACACTGGCGCCCAGCCTGTCAGCCAGGCTGGACTCGAGCTGCTGGATATTCGGATCCTTTTTTACCGCCACGGGCCTCGCGTCGGCCGGTCGCTGCAGCGACTTCACCAGCCCCTCGGTCGCACGTACCGTGAGGCCCCTGGCGACCACCTGGCGTGCCGCCTCGATCTGCCGCCCGCCACTCAATGCCAGCAGGGCGCGGGCATGCCCCATTTCCAGTTCGCGACGCTCGACCATCTGTTTCACGGTTTCCTCGAGGTCCAGCAGGCGCAGCAGGTTCGATACTGCGGCGCGCGAGCGGCCAACTGCATGCGCGGCCTCTTCATGCGTGACCTCGAATTCATCCACCAGGCGTTTCAGGGCACGCGCCTCCTCGATGGGATTGAGGTTTTCGCGCTGGATATTCTCGATCAGTGCGATGGCAATCGCACCGCGGTCATCCACTTCGCGTACCACGGCCGGGATTTCGTGCAGGCCGGCAAGCTGCGCGGCACGCCAGCGGCGCTCGCCGGCGATGATCTCGTAGCGCCCTGCCCCGATGCTGCGCACCACGATGGGCTGCACCACACCCTGCTCACCGATGGAATCCGCCAGATCCTGAAGAGATTCCTGGTGCATATCGACACGCGGCTGGTATTTGCCGCGCTGAATGATGTCGACCGGCAGGGAACGCAAGGCGTTATCGGCAGCGACGGGTTCCGCCGCCGCCGCGGCATCACCGGGAACGGCCCGGAGTTCCGGTGCCTGCACGGCCGGGGCATCCGCTGCCGGCCTGGCCGCCTGCCCCAGCAAGGCATCCAGTCCCCTTCCCAAACCACGTTTCTTTGCTGCCATTGTCGTTACCGTATTGATTGATCAGGTATCAGGGTTTCAGGTGCCCGACTGTGCCTGCTCCGCATGCTCTGCCTCGCGGGATTCCGGCGCAGGTGCCGGCAGCGGCGCATGGCGGCGCAGATATTCACCGGCCAGCGCAAGGTAGGCAGTGGCGCCCCGCGAACTCTTGTCGTAGCGCAGCACCGGCAGGCCGTGGCTGGGTGCCTCGGCCAGGCGCACATTGCGGGGAATGATGGTGCGGTAGACCCGGTCACCGAAGTGTTCCTGCAACTGTGCGGACACATCGTTGGAGAGGTTGTTGCGGGCATCGTACATGGTGCGCAGCAGGCCCTCGATTTCCAGTTCGGGATTGATGCTGACACGCACCTGTTCGACGGTTTCCAGCAGCGCCGACAGACCTTCGAGGGCGTAATACTCGCACTGAATCGGGATAAGTACCCCGTGCGCAGCTGCCAGCGCATTGACTGTCAGCATACTCAGTGAGGGCGGGCAGTCGATCAGGATCAGGTCATATTCCTGCTGCACATAGGCCAGCGCGGAGCGCAGGCGCCGTTCCCTGTCGCCCTTTCCCATCAACTCCACCTCGGCGGCAGTCAGGTCGCTGTTGCCCGGCAGCAGGTCATAACCGGCTTCCGGCGCGTAGATGATCACCTCGCGAATGTCTGCATGTCCCAGCAGCACGTCATAACCGGTGCGCACCACATCGTGCTTGTTGCAGCCGCTGCCCATGGTGGCATTGCCCTGCGCATCCAGGTCCACCAGCAACACGCGGCGGCCGGTTTCCGACAGCGATGCGGCAAAGTTCACACTCGTCGTGGTCTTGCCGACGCCGCCCTTCTGGTTCGTGACTGCAAGTATTTTTCCCATTGCGGCTTCCTAGGAATTCTCGCCCACATGCATACTGACGAGGTGACGCTCCGCATCCAGACCGGGCACCTTCAGCGCAATCACTTCATCAATGATCGTCTTGTCAGTCAGGCATTCGATTTCGGTCATCGGGTAGACGCCCTTCATCGCCAGCAGGCGGCCGCCGAGCTTGCACAGGTGCGATGCATGGCTGTAGAAATCCGGCAGGTCCGAAAATGCCCGGCAGATGATGGTGTCAAACAACTCGTCAGGCTGATAGTCCTCGACCCGTGCGTTTTCCAGGGTCACGTTGCCGAGTTCCAGAATGCCCAACGTCTGCTGCACGAAACGCAGCTTCTTGCTGCTGCTGTCCAGCAGCACGAATTGCCTTTCGGGACTGGCAATCGCCAGGGGGATACCCGGCAGCCCCGCACCGGTACCGATATCCAGTACCCGGTCACCCTGCAGGTGCGGCAACACCGACAGGGAATCCAGAATGTGGCGCGTCACAATGTCCGTGGGCTTGCGCACCGAGGTCAGGTTGTAGACCCGGTTCCAGTTCATCAGCTCGGTGACGTATTCCATCAACAGGTCATCATCACCATCGAGCAGTTCTTCCAGTTCCAGATCCAGAAGACCGTCCTCCAGCAGGACCCGCGGGTCGACGAATCCGGTACTGCGTCCCTTGCGATTGCGGTTATAAAGTCCGGTGTGCATGGCCTCTCATTGTATGTCGAACGCGCTATGCGCGTTTGCGTGCCAACAGCTGTTTTTTGACATGGATCAGCAGCAGCGAAACCGCGGCCGGCGTAATTCCCGGTATGCGTGCAGCCTGGCCGATGGTCTCCGGCCGGACCGCCTGCAGCTTTTCACATGCTTCATTGGAAAGCCCCCGGACCGCATTGTAATCGAAATCCACCGCCAGTGTCTGATCATGATGACGATCGCGGCGCACAATCTCCGCCTGCTGCCGTTCAACATAGCCGGCATAGCGCGCCTGGATCTCGACCTGCTCCGCAACACTGCTGTCTGTCACCCCGGGACCCAGGCCCTCGACCGCAGTCAGCATCCGGTAGCTGATCTCCGGGCGGCACAGCAATTCCGCAGCAAACTGCTCGCGGGCCAGCGGCTTCGGCAGGCTGGCTGACAGCGCCCTGCCCTGCGCCGAGTCGGGACGCACCAGCAGGCCACGCAGCCGCTGCTGTTCCCGCTCGATCGCGTCGCGGCGCTGCGTAAATACTCGCCAGCGCCGGGTGTCGACAAGACCCAGCTCATAACCGGTCGGTGTCAGGCGCAGGTCGGCGTTATCCTGGCGCAACAGCAGCCGGTATTCCGCACGGCTGGTAAACATGCGGTAGGGCTCACTGGTACCAAGGGTCACCAGGTCATCGACCAGCACGCCGAGATAGGCCTGGTCACGACGTGGCGTCCAGGGCTCTCTGCCCAGCACCTGGCGTGCGGCATTCAGTCCCGCCAGCAGCCCCTGCGCCGCAGCTTCCTCATAACCGGTCGTGCCGTTGATCTGTCCGGCAAAAAACAGCCCCGCAATGACCTTGGTCTCCAGCGAATGCTTCAGGTCACGGGGATCGAAAAAATCATACTCAATGGCATAACCCGGGCGCGTGATATGGGCCTGCTCGAAACCGGCGATGGTATGCACCAGCGCTTCCTGCACCGCATAGGAAAGGCTGGTCGAAATCCCGTTGGGATAAACCTCGTGGCTATCCAGCCCTTCCGGCTCGACGAATATCTGGTGCGCTGACTTGTCCGCAAAACGCACCACCTTGTCCTCGATCGACGGGCAGTAGCGCGGCCCCGTGCCCGCGATCGCGCCGCTGTACAGGGGAGAATCCGCAAGGCCGTCGCGAATGATGTCGTGGGTCCGCGGATTCGTGTGGGTGATGTGACAGCACACCTGGCGCGGATGGTCGGCAGCGCATCCCAGGTAGGACATGACCGGCAGCGGTTCATCGCCCGGCTGAATTGCCAGCCGATCGAAATCTATCGTGCGCGCATCGATGCGAGGCGGCGTACCGGTCTTGAGCCGGTCTACCCGCAAGGGCAATTCGCGCAGGCGCGCGGCCAGCGCATTCGCCGGCGGATCACCGGCACGACCCGCGGCATAGTTTGCCGGTCCGATATGGATGCGGCCGCCCAGGAAGGTGCCGACGGTGAGCACCACCGCAGGTGCATGGAAGCGCAGTCCCATTTCGGTCACCACCCCGGTGACCCGCTCACCCGTCACAATCAGGTCCGCGACCGCCTGCTGAAACAAATGCAGGCCCGGCTGGTCTTCCAGTACCCGGCGCACCGCCCGACGGTACAGCTGCCGGTCGGCCTGGGCCCGGGTGGCGCGGACCGCCGGACCCTTGCTGGCATTGAGGACGCGGAAATGAATGCCCGCCCGATCGGTGGCCTGCGCCATCACCCCCCCCAGGGCATCGATCTCCCGGACCAGGTGGCTCTTGCCGATACCGCCGATGGCCGGATTGCAGCTCATCTGGCCCAGCGTGTCGATATTGTGAGTCAGCAGCAGGGTCTGCGCGCCCAGCCGCGCGGCCGCAAGCGCGGCTTCCGTACCAGCATGACCGCCGCCAACCACAATAACGTCATAACTTGTTGGACTCGTTGCCATCTTCAGTTGCTGCCGTGAAAAAGTGTCCCGAATTCTACGCCTCTGCCGGATTTCAGGACACCACCCGGGCCCTGCCGGCTGGAATCCCCCAAAAAGACTATGTCTTGGTATATCTTGTGTTAATATACCGCGATCTCCACTATATAAGGTTATGGGCATGAGGCTACTCGAATTCAACCGGGATGATGGAGGTGCCAATCCGCAGCAGGCCGTTCGGGGACAACCCAGGCGCAAGGCACCCGCAGCACCGCTTGAACCGCCTCGCAAACCCGTCCATGCCGCCCCGGAATTGTTTGCCAACCGGCAGGCAAAGGTATTCCCGGTAAAAACAAGCACTACCCGCAAGCCGGTCCGGCGCGGCCCGATCGACCTTGAGCAGCTGCAACACCGCATTGCCGTGCTGGAGCACCGCATACAGGCCCGCGCAGAACAACCCGGAGAGCACCCTGCCGTCAAGGAACTGGAGCTCCTGAAACAGCGCATGAAACTGCTGGAACGCAACCTGGAAAACGAGCTCTGGGCTGCAAGTCAGCGGGAACAGACGATGCTGGAAATACTCAGCCGCCGTCCATTTAAAGCTGCTGTTAAACAGGAGGTTATGAAGACATGGCGGGTCAGGTTACCGGCCACGGGAAGCTGGCTGTACGCCGTCGGCATGGAGTGGTGGGAAGACAACCAGCCGCGCTGGTGGCCGCAATTTGCCCGGGCATGGCAGGAATCCCTGGAAAAGGCCCGCCGCTGACACGGATCACCAACCATCCCATGGGACCGCCCGTTACCGGTATCACAATCCGGCTCAAATCCCTGAGCACTTAAGCTTCCCTTAAGACAACCTTCATATACTCACTGGCAATCCGCAAACCGGAACCAGTGAGCCATGCAAACATGTCCAGAATCGCAACTGAATACTGCCGCCGCGGCTGTATTGTGCCGTGGCACGGCGCCCGCAGCACAGCCGGAACGTCTGCAGCTGCACCTCTGGACGGCCGGCGATCCACGGCGTCCCGCCGCTGAAGCCTTTATCCGCGAACGCTTTCAGGATACCTACGACGCCGAAGTACGTGTATTCCATCCTTACCTGATCGGGGTTACCCGGACTGACCAGAGCATCACTTCGGTGATCGGCTTCCGCCCTGCCAGCTGCGGACAATTCTTCCTTGAGAGCTACCTGGATGGCGCCGCAGAACAGCTGCTGACGGACGCAACCGGCGAGACAGTCCAGCGCAGGCAGGTCGTGGAAGTCGGCAACCTGGCGTCCACTGACACGGAATCCTTCCGTTTTCTCATGATCGGCCTGATAACCCTGCTGGACCGGCTGCCGGAAACACGCTGGATGGTTTGCACCGTGGGTGAAAAACTGATCCGGCTGCTGCGGCGCACCCGCTTCTTCCCGATTGTCATCAACCAGGCATCGGCCGAGCGCCTGTCACCCGAGGATGGCAAATGGGGCAGTTATTACCGGCATGCCCGCAGCGTGGTTGCCGGAAATGTTGCCTATGGAATGCGGGAACTCAAACGTCAGAATATCTGGCGGCCTGAATTTACCGATCGCGTCGAGCGCCTTATTCAGGGCAACCTCGGCAACCAGACATGATACTGGACCGCCTTGCCGAATTTGGCGGCCAGCCGCCACAGCGACCTGCCCTGCAGGACGCACATGGCGAACTCAGTTACGCGGAACTGCATGCGGCGGTCGCCGCCACGGCAGCTGCCCTGAAAGACAGCGGCATTCGTACCCTTGGCCTGTTGCTGGACAACGGCCCGGCCTGGGTCATCATGGACCTGGCCGCACTGCATGCCGGTATCAGCGTCGTGCCCCTGCCAACCTTCTTTTCCAGGGAACAGACTGCGCACATAATCCGCGATGCAGGCATAGACGCCCTGTGTACAGACAGTGGACATGCACAAGGCTGGCAGGGCTTCGCACAGCACCCGTCCCCGGTGCCGAATACCATGCTGCTGCAGGCAACTGGCGCATCCGCTGCGGCGGCATTTCCCGTGGGTACCGCCAAGGTCACCTTTACCTCGGGCACCACCGGACAACCTGCGGGTGTCTGCCTGGATGCCGCCTCCATGCGCAGCGTCGCCGAATCCATCGTCACAGCAACGGCTGATTTGCAGATCGAAAAGCATCTTTGCCTGCTACCCCTTGCACTGCTGCTGGAAAATATCACCGGTGTCTATGCCCCGCTGCTGGCGGGCTCCACCGTCATCCTGCCATCGAATCACGAGCGCGGCCTGCAATGCAGCCAGCAGCTTGACATCGGGCAGTTGTTTGGCTGCCTGTATAGCTGGCAGCCGCATAGCCTGGTGCTGGTGCCGCAAATGCTGAAGGCGCTGACGATCGCCGCAAAACAGGGCATGCCACTGCCGGAGAGCCTGCGCTTTGTCGCGGTGGGCGGTGCACGCGTTTCACCGGAACTGCTCAATGAGGCAAGGCAGGCCGGGATACCGGTTTACGAAGGCTACGGCCTGTCGGAGTGCAGTTCCGTGGTAACCCTGAACCGGCCCGGAGATGACCGCGCGGGATCGGTTGGCAAACCCCTGCCCCATGCACGCCTGCGCATTGCCGCCGATGGTGAAGTTCACGTGTCCGGCGCCACCCTGCTCGGCTATGCAGGTCAGCCGCCACAGGCAGATCCGTGGTTTGCGACCGGAGACCTCGGCTTCATCGATGCCGATGGTTTCCTGCACCTCACCGGCCGCAGGAGAAATGCGTTCATCACGGCATATGGCCGCAACGTCAATCCGGAATGGCCGGAAAGCGAGCTGTCGCGCTTTCCTGAAATCGCCCAGGCAATCGTATTTGGCGAAGCCCGGGAACACAACGTGGCAATCATTCAGCCGGCAGCGGCAGGACTTGCTGATGAGCTCATCAATACCTGCGTGAGTGCAGCCAACGACCTGCTGCCTGACTATGCACGGATTCATGACTGGCTGCGTGCCGACACTGCATTCAGCGAAGAGAACGGCCTGCTTACCGCCAGCGGCAAACCGCGCAGGGATGCGGTCTGGACGCATTACCGCTCCCGGCTCGAACCTCCTGCAGCTGCATCCGTGCAGAATATTCGGAAGACCGGGTAGTGGAATTCTTTCAGCAACTGCATGCTGCAACCGAGACCGAGCGCCAGGGTTTTCTTGGCATACCGCTGATCCAGCAAGCCCTGATTGGTGTCGTGACACTGGAGTCCTACCGGGCCTTCCTGGGCGAAGCCTACCATCATGTCAAACACACCGTACCCCTGCTGATGGCCTGTGGCGCGCATCTGCCGGAGCGACTCAACTGGCTGCGCAGCGCAGTGGCCGAATACATCAGCGAGGAAATCGGTCACGAGGAATGGATACTCAATGATATTCATGCGACTGGTGCAGATGCGGAAGCGGTGCGCAACGGCCAGCCGGGCATGGCCACGGAACTGATGGTTGCCTACGCCTATGACACCGTGATGCGCAGCAATCCTGCCGGTTTTTTCGGCATGGTTTTCGTGCTTGAAGGCACCAGTATTGCACTGGCAACGCGCGCGGCAATGACAACCCGGGATGCACTCGGCCTGCCGCCGCAGGCGTTCTCCTACCTGATGTCTCACGGTTCACTGGATCAGGCGCATATGCAGTTTTTTGAAAAGTTGATGAACCGGGTCGATGAGAAATCAGACCGACACGCGATCGTACATGCCGCGAAGATTTTCTACCGTTTGTATGGCGACCTATTCCGTGAATTACCGGTCGCGCAACCGGTCGCAAGGGCGGGTTGAAGCCGTGCACACGGATGCAACCGGCGGCAGCGTCAGATGGCACCCTCCTGTGCCGACAGGAAACACCCTATGAGCAAGCAATACAGCATCCTGTTGACCGGTGCTGCCGGTGGTATAGGCAGCGTGATAGCTGAGTCCTTCGCCTGCAGCGGCGCGCGCCTGTTACTGACGGACCTCAACAATGCCGCACTCACGGAACTCGCGGGACGCCTGCAACAGCAGCACGCCGTCGAGGTGGAAATCGTGGCTGCTGACCTGAGCAGTGAAACAGGGCGCAGGCAGATCGTTGCGGCGGCACAGACGTTCCGGGCAAACGTCCTGATCAACAGCGCCGGCTACAACCGCTTTGGCCTGCTCGTGGACGTCAGTGATACGGATGTCGAGACGATTTTTTCCATCAATGTCCTCTCGCCCATCCTGCTGTGCAAGGCCATGTTGCCCTGGTTTACAACGCAGGAATTTGCACACATCGTGAACATCGGTTCGACATTCGGATCACTTGGATATGCCGGTTTTGCAAGTTATTCGGCCAGCAAGTTTGCGCTGCGCGGCTTTTCCGAGGCACTGCGCCGCGAACTTGCCGACACGGGCGTACGGGTGCATTACCTTGCGCCCCGAGCCGTTCGGACCACGTTCAATGAAGACGCCGTGAACAGGATGAATACAGCGCTGGGAGTCACCATGGATGCTCCGGATGTGATACCCGGCGCAATTGCTAACATGCTGAGGCGCGGTCAAAGCGAACTTTACATCGGCCGCCCCGAACGCTTCTTCGTGAAACTGAACGCCCTCTTCCACAAGGTGGTTGACAAGGGATTGTCCGGACAGCTTGCAACCATACAACAGCATGCACGCAGTGCGACCGGCCATGCCGAGGTACCCAAGCCCCAAACCGGCAAGGAGATGAAATCATGGTGACTATCCGCGGGCTAACAATCGCTCTGCTGACCGCACTGTTTTTTTTGCTGAGCACCCATCTGTATGCCGCAACGCTGGCAGACGACATCCGGGACCTGCAGCAGGAATGGGCCAGAATCAAATATCAAGCCAGCGAGTCAGAGCAGGAAAAGCGCTACGAAGCACTGGCTGCCAAAGCAAATGCAGTAACCGCACGCTATCCCGGCAAGGCGGAACCGCTGGTGTGGGAAGGCATTATTTACAGCACCTGGGCCGGCGCCAAGGGTGGACTCGGGGCACTCTCACTGGCCAGGGAATCCCGCAAGCAACTCGAGGAAGCCATCACCATCGACCCCGATGCACTGCAAGGGTCCGCCTACACCAGCCTGGGCACCCTGTATTTCAAGGTACCCGGATGGCCGATTGGATTCGGAGACAGCGAAAAAGCCGAGGAACTCCTGAAGCAGGCACTCGAGATCAACCCGGATGGCATCGATCCCAATTTTTTCTACGGTGAATTCCTGCTCGAGGAAGCTCGCTATGCCGAGTCCGTCGCAGCCCTTAACAATGCGCTGCGGGCTGCTCCGCGGCCTGACCGGCCGATAGCCGACGCCGGTCGCAAGGCAGAGATCCAGAACACCCTGGACAAGGCACGCAAACATCTGGAATGACTGCAGCCGTAGTGGTTGCAATCCCCCTTGAGCCTGCTTCGTGCAGGCTCTTTTTTATTCAGTACTCGGCAGCTTTACAGGGCCCGTCAAGGCGGTATGGCCGCAGTCCCGGCTCAGCGCGGCACCTGCTTGCCGGCCACAACTCGCAGGCCTTCCCAGAGAATCACCAGTTGTTGCCGGTACATGGCACCAATGGCTGCGGAATTGCCATGCTGCATGGCCAGCGGGACACCATAAAAGATCGAAACCAGTGCAACCATCGCCGCGGCAATCGCGGTATTCACCGGCAGTTCGCCAGCATCGATGGCTGACTGGAGCGCATTTCTCAGCAAGGTCTCCAGGCTGTCGTCCGGCAGGTTCTCGATTCCCTCGAGATCCGCAAATGCCAGCATGCGTTCCGCCAGTGTGATTGTGGGACCGGACTGGCGATCACGCGCCCTGGCCTCGTGAGCGATGATCTCTCCCATCAGGCCCGGCTTTTTCTGAATCTGGATTGCGGTATAGCGAAACAGGGCTTCAATCACCGCGAGCCCCTGCTGCTGCCTGGCTGCCTGCAGTCCGTACCAGTTCAGCTCCAGGGTCCACAAGTGATCCAGGTAGACGATCAGGTCGTCCTTGCGGGGAAAATAATTGAAAAATGTGGCCTCGGATATCTGCACGCGCTCGCAAAGCGCCTTGACGGACAGGGTTTCAAAGGTGGCCGCTTCCAGGTGATTCGTAGTCGCCAGTGCCAGTGCTAGGCGGGTACGGGCAAATTTTTTCTCCCGCAGCGTGGGTTTCCGGGGTGCTTCCATAAATAAAGAATACTAAAAAAATATATATTTGTGTAAAAATTAAAAATCATACAATACAATGGCATACAAACCATGCTCACGCCACAATCCTGATCCGGATTAATACCCTATATTTACCATGGAAAACCTGCGGGTCTGTGGTTTTCAACAAAAATCGTACCGGTTTAGCGTTTTGCTTTAAGCCGGAAAATACAGTAAATTATTTAAAATCAATCAGTAACAATTATATGGTTTAGGCATCAAAAATATTGTTAACCCTAATTACGTGCCACTAATACGGCCATTGTGGCATTGATTGGATTCGTATCTACTCTAAAATTAGAGATAACCATATTTATCCCTGCTGCAGACCTATTCCGCGCAGCTCTCCGTCTCAAATCTGATCAGGATCCAACTGCAGGATCAACAGGCGGTAGCTTTTATATTTTCGGAACATCGCTGCATTGCGGTGCCCGGAAAGATATTTGTACTTGAGCTTCGCCAGCTTGCGGCGTGCCAGCCATTTCAGCACGCTGCTGGAACGGGGATACTGGTCCTGCAGGTAACGATCGATGCTTCCCGCAGCAGGGACCAGGCGCTGCATCAGCCATTCGTCCAGCAGATCCATATTCGGACTGACGCGGGGAGTGAGGTCTTCATCCTGCACCTTGAGGAACGGGCTGTCACGCAGCAGCTCGTAGAACTGGCCGAGGAGGTGACCCCCGCTGAAACTGCGATCACCCGCAGCGCCATCGCCATGGGCATCCGTCTTGAAAAAATCGCAGATAATGACGTAGCCGCCACTTCGCAACAATCCCGGCGCCTTTTCGAAAAAATCCGGCAAGGGGATATATTGAAAACTTTCGCTGCAGAGCAGCACATCATAATGTCCCTGACACGCGGCGTGCGGCATGTTCTCGAAAGTGGATTCAAACAGGGCAGGGGAAACAGCCTGCAGTCGGGAAAACCTTGCCCGCACCTGGCGGTTGAGAAAAGGGGACGGATTGACGGCATCTACCGCGTAGCCGCAGGCGATGAGTTGTTCCAGCATGTGGCCGGTCCCGCAGCCGATATCCAGGATACGCGCCGCAGTATGATCACCGGCCAGCCGTTTAACCTGTTCCAGCAATAAATCCGTGTAGCGCTGCTGGGCGATCGCGAAATTGGACATCGAGACCGTAAGGTTCGGGTCCCAGAGTCCGAAGTGGAGGTCTTGCACATCCAGCAGCTGCTGCGCCAGCACCAGACCCAACTCCCGCGAGGACATTTTTTCAGAATCAGGCATTTCCACATCCATCCCGAGTGACAAGTAAATACTATATAATACATAATGATATATATCATATTGGTGTTATCGCCAGGTTTATATCGGGCCTGATAAATGTCTTTCCTTGCGGATATGTCCAGGAAAACGCTCCGCCCGGTGTCACTTGCCGATGCAGAAGCTGTTGAATATTCTGCCCAGCAGGTCATCGCTGCTGACGGCGCCGGTAATCTCGCCAAGTTCCTGCTGCGCCAGCCGCAGCTCCTCGGCCAGCAGTTCACCGGCCTGCAGTTCCAGTAACTGGCGCTGGCCGGCAAGCAGGTGCTGCTGCACCCGCTGCAGAGCATCGAGGTGACGCCGCCGGGCGCTGAAGTCACCCTCGGCCTGTTCACCGAAGCCGACACAGTGTTTCAGGTGTGCCCGCAGCACGCCCATGCCGGCACCGGTCTGGACGGAGAGGGCGAAAGCCGGTGCCGTCTCCGTGGCAACGGGACCGGGGGCGCGCCCGGTCAGGTCGATCTTGTTGAATATCAGGGTATGCGGCACACCCGCAGGCAAGTCATCCAGGATCGCCGCATCGGCATCGGTATACCCCGCCTCGTCATCGATCAGGAGCAACAGCCGGTCAGCGCTTTCCATCGCCTCGCGGGCACGTGCCATGCCCAGCTGTTCCAGCGGGTCGTCACTGTCGTGCAGACCCGCCGTGTCGATGACATGCAGCGGCATGCCGTCGAGCTGAATGTGTTCCCGCAGCACATCGCGCGTGGTCCCCGGTATCGCGGTGACGATGGCGGCCTCGCTGCCGGCAAGGGTGTTCAGCAGGCTGGATTTACCGGCATTGGGACGCCCCGCAATGACCAGTGTCATGCCATCCCGCAACAGTTGCCCCTGGTGCGCACGCGCCCTGATATCTGCAAGGTCATCCTGCAGGGACTGCAGCATCTGATGCAGCCGGGCATCGGCCAACCAGTCTATTTCCTCGTCAGGGAAATCAATCGCCGCCTCGATGTAGATGCGCAGCTGTGTCAGTGCACCCGTCAGTTCATGGACACGCAGGGAGAATACGCCCTGCAGCGAGCGTACCGCAGCCCGCGCCGCCTGTGCCGTACCGCTCTCGATCAGGTCGGCGATCGCCTCAGCCTGAACCAGGTCGACCTTGTTGTTAAGGAAGGCGCGCCGGGAAAATTCACCGGGACGGGCAGGGCGGGCACCCAGCGCAAGCACCCGCTGCAGCAACAGGTCCATTACCACCTGGCCGCCATGTCCGTGCAGTTCCAGCACGGGTTCGCCGGTGAAAGAGGCGGGCGCTGCAAAATACAGAACCAGACCGGAATCGATCAGGCTGCCGTCAGCATCTCTGAAATCATGCAACTCGGCACGCCGAACCTGCGGCAGTCGTCCCAGCAGGGCAATCGCGATCCCGGCAACGGCACTGCCCGATATCCGCACGATACCCACGCCGCCCCGGCCGGGTGGCGTAGCGATCGCTGCAATGGTATCCGTGGCCATGGCGACCGCGGCGGCAGCGTGTTATTTCTTACCGCCGCGCTCGATGCGCCGGGTAATCACCCACTGCTGGGTGATGGACAGGGTATTGTTGACCACCCAGTAGAGCACCAGACCGGACGGGAAAAAGGCAAAAAACACGGTGAACACGACGGGCAGCACCATCATCACCTTGGCCTGGATGGGATCCATGGGCGCGGGATTCAGTTTCTGCTGAATCAGCATGGTCGCACCCATCAGTAACGGCAGCACATAAAAGGGATCCGGTGAAGACATATCCGTGATCCACAACATGAAGGGCGCCTGGCGCAGTTCGACGCTCTCGAGCAGCATCCAGTAAAGTGCAATGAACACCGGGATCTGCACCACGATCGGCAGACAGCCTCCCAGCGGATTGATCTTTTCCTTCTTGTACAGCTCCATCATGGCCTGGTTGAGCTTCTGCCGGTCGTCGCCATAGCGTTCCTTGAGCGACTGCAGCCGTGGCGCCATCCTGCGCATGTTGGCCATCGATTTGTAGCTGGTCTCGGAAAGCTTGTAGAAAGCCAGCTTGATGATCACCGTCACCAGCACAATGGCCCAGCCCCAGTTGCCGACGATCCTGTGGATGGTCTTGAGCAGCCAGAACAACGGCTGGGCCAGCACAGTAAGCACGCCGTAATCCACCGTCAGTTCCAGACCCGGGGTAACCTGCTTCATCTCGTCCTGCAGCTTGGGACCGATATACAATCTGGTCGTAAGGACGGTACTGGCATCCGCAGGTACTGTGCGGGCAGGGGATATCATGCCGATGACGTAACGCTCATTGCTCAGCGTCTTGGTGTAATAACGATCTGGTTCGTCAGCCTCAGGGATCATGGCGCCCAGGAAATAGTGCTGCAGCATCGCTGCCCAACCCCCGGTAATCGTCCGATCAAGGTCCTGCTTGGCCATATCCTCGAATTTAATCTTTTCGTATTTTTCCTCGGGACTGTAGATGACGCCACCCATGTAGGTACGGATAAAGCTGCTCTGGCCGGCCTCTGCGTTATGGGTGCGCTGTAGCTGACGATACTGCCTGCCTTGCCAGTCGCTGCCGCTGCCATTACGCACCTCGTGTTCGAGATCGATGACATAGCTGCCGCGATGAAAGGTATAGCGCTTGATAATCTCGACGCCTTCCGGGCTGCGCCAGCTGAGGGGAACCTGCAGGGTATTCGCTGATGCCGGCATACTGTAGCGGGTTTGTTGCACGCTGTAGGAAATATGGTGCGTCGGTTCCGTCCCGGTTGTGCTGCGCAATCCGGACTGCATCACGAACAGGTTGGGCAGGCTGTCGTTGAGCAGGCGAAAGGGCGGGGAATCCGGCGTGGTGTTCTCCGGGTACTCCAGCAGATCCACCTGGCGGAGGTCTCCGCCGGTAGTACTGATATGTATCCGGTAGAGGTCGGTTTCCACTTCTACAGTTTCGCCCTGTGCCAGCAGCTCGGTATCAGGCAGTGTGGTTTCCGGAGTGCTGCCGGCGGGTACGGCGGCTGGGATATCCGCACCACCGGTTGCCGGCATGGCATCACCTGCCGGAGCGCCGACCTCAGCTGAATCCGGTACCTGAGTGGCGGGGCCGTAATCTTCAACCCAGGCCTGCCACAGCAGCAGCATGACAAAAGAAAGGGCGACAAATAAAAACAGGCGTTGATTATCCATGACTGTGTCCGGTCTCCTTCTCCGGTACCTCGTCGATGCCTCCTGCGTGCCACGGATGACACCGCAGCAGGCGTCGTATAGCCAGCCAGCTGCCGTGCAGCAGGCCATGGCGCTCTATCGCCGTTTGTGCATAACAAGAGCAGGTCGGATAGAAACGGCAGTTGTTACCCAGCCAGGGGCTGAGCAGGAGGCGGTAAGCGCGAATTAGTTGGATGACGAGCCAGCGCATTTTTCAATCAACTGTTCCCAGAGTTGTTCCAGGGCCGCATCCAGCGTCTTGCTGGATTGTCCGGCGATGCCGGGCCGACCAAGCAATACGATATCAAGCGCACCGAGGCGCGTTTGCCAGTGGCGGAAGCTCTCCCGCATGAGCCGCTTGATGCGGTTACGCGTTACCGCGTTATGCACAGCCTTGCGGGACAGCGCCATACCAAGGCGGGGATGGCCGTTCTGGTTGCGCGCGGCAAGCAGCGTCATCCAGCGGTTACTCAGCCGATAGCCGGTGTGTTTGAATACCCGCTGGTAAGCGTCCGGTTCTGTGAGCCGCACCCGCCTCGGGAAACGCGTCGGGCCGGAGCACAAGTGCGCAGATCACACGGACAGACTGTGGCGGCCCTTGGCACGACGAGCATTGATTACGCGACGGCCATTCTTGGTACTCATGCGGGCTCGAAATCCGTGGGTCCGCTTGCGCTTCAGATTGCTGGGTTGATAAGTTCTTTTCATGGCACGCTACGTTTCTGAATGATTCCTGAAAAACAAAACACGCCTGACCCGGCGCGAAAGGGCGCAAAGATTACTGTTTTCAGGGACTGAATGTCAACCATCCCCTGATTCAACAGCTTGCATACAGGGTGTGGATAACTTTTCACGACAGGTATAGACTCCCTTTCCTTGGCTGTGGCCGTAAAGAACAAAAGATTTAATTCAGGGGGAATAACAGTGGAAGTATCGCTCTGGCAACAATGTCTGCTTCGGCTTGAAAATGAACTGCCAGCGCAACAATTCAACACCTGGATACGCCCACTGCATGCTATAGAAAACGGCGCGGACCTGCGCCTGCTGGCGCCTAACCAGTTTGTTCTCGACTGGGTCAGGAAGCATCATTTCGACACCATCTCGCAAACCCTGCATGACATCGGGCCAAATCCCGCGGCCAGGGTCCAGCTGGATATTGGCAGCAGCAAGAAAATCACTGACCGGCCGCCACAACCCCCGGTTCCCGTGGCAGGACCCGCCAGCGAAGCCGCCGCCGAACCGGTGCAACACAAGAGCAACCTGAATCCCGACTTCACCTTCGACAGCTTCGTCGGTGGCAAATCCAACCAGCTGGCGCGTGCGGCCTCGATGCAGGTCGGGGAAAATCCGGGTGGCGCCTATAACCCATTATTCATCTATGGTGGCGTCGGCCTGGGCAAAACCCACCTGATGCATGCAGTCGGCAACCTGATTCTGATAAACAAGCCCACGGCGCGCGTCGTGTACCTGCATTCGGAGCGCTTTGTAGCGGATATGGTGAAGGCGCTGCAGCACAATGCCATCAACGACTTCAAGCGTTTCTACCGAACGGTTGATGCGCTGCTCATTGACGATATCCAGTTCTTTGCCAACAAGGAACGTTCACAGGAAGAATTCTTCCATACTTTCAATGCGTTGCTTGAAGGTCAGCAGCAGGTCATTCTCACCTGCGACCGTTACCCCAAGGAGGTCGACGGCCTGGAAGACCGCCTTAAGTCTCGCTTCGGCTGGGGTCTGACTGCGGCGATTGAACCCGCCGAGCTGGAGACCCGGGTTGCAATCCTGATGAGCAAGGCCAGCCAGGGCAATATCGAGCTGCCTAACGATGTCGCCTTCTTCATAGCCAAGCGCATCCAGTCCAATATACGTGAGCTGGAGGGCGCACTGCGCCGCGTCATTGCCAGCGCCCGCTTTACCGGTCATCCCATCAGCCTGGAACTTGCCAAGGATGCCCTGCGGGACCTGCTGGCACTGCAGGACAAGCTCGTTACCATCAGCAACATCCAGAAGGTCGTGGTCGAGTATTACAAGATTCGCGTTGCCGATCTGTTGTCAGCGCGCCGCAGCCGCAGTATCACCCGGCCGCGCCAGATTGCCATGGCACTTGCAAAGGAACTGACAACGCACAGCCTACCGGAAATAGGCGACGCTTTTGGTGGCCGTGATCACACCACAGTACTGCATGCCTGCCGCAAGGTGGTGGAGTTGCGCAGCACAGACAACCGCATCAATGAGGACTACAACAACCTGTTGAGAACCCTGACCACATAAGCAGGATAAGCTGTGGATAACTAACAAGGTGTTTTTTATCCCGGTTTATCCACAGCATACCAACACCTCATCAGAACGCGGACCGTCGGGTTATCATTTCATTAACACACTGATATAATTGAGATATTTAAGGTTACCCACAGCGAGAATGTAGCGTAATAATCATAGCAACATAAATTATTAACCTAATTTTATTAATTAATCATGAAACTGAGTATTCAGAGAGAAGCCTTCCTAAAGCCCCTCCAGCAGGTCATAGGTGTCGTTGAACGCCGTCAGACACTACCGATTCTTGGTAACGTGTTATTGAATGCGGCCAAGAAAAGCATCAGGCTGACCGCGACTGATCTTGAAGTCGAACTTCAGGCTGAAATTGATACACCGGTAACCGAGGCGGGCGATGTCACCCTGCCGGCTCGCAAGCTGCTGGATATATGCCGCACCTTGCCTGACGAAGCCCAGCTGGATATTTCGGTAAAGAACGACCGCGCGCTGATCCGCTCAGGCAAGAGCCGGTTTACCCTGGCGACATTACCGGCAAACGAGTTTCCCGCAATCGACAAGATCAAGAGTGCACGCACGTTTTCGTTGCCGGAAAAGGATCTGCATTCCCTGATCGAGCGTACCGCGTTCTCCATGGCCCAGCAGGATGTTCGCTATTACCTGAATGGCCTGATGCTGGAACCTGTGGAGGGCGTACTGCGCGCCGTGGCGACCGATGGTCATCGACTTGCGATGTGCGAGCTCACCGCGGATATCAAGGACGCGGACAATCAGCAGGTCATCGTGCCGCGCAAGGGTGTTCAGGAACTGCACCGGCTGCTGGAAGAACGCGATGCGCTGGTGCAGGTGGAAATCGGCACCAACCACATTCGTATTACGACCGACGACCTGCGTTTTACCTCCAAGCTGATCGACGGACGTTTCCCGGATTACCAGCGTGTCATTCCCAAAAATGCCGACAAGCGCCTGCTGGTCGATCGCAACCTGTTGCGTCAGGCTCTGACACGCACCTCCATCCTCTCGAATGAGAAATATCGTGGAATTCGTCTGGAGGTATCAAAAAATAATATTAAAATTCAAGCGCATAACCCAGAACAGGAAGAGGCTGTTGAGGAGATCGATGCGACTTACAACGAAGAGGGCATGACGGTTGGGTTTAACGTAACCTATTTGCTGGATGTGCTGAACTCCATCGACACCGACAACGTGGAGATCTGTTTGAGTGACGCCAACAGCAGCGCCATGATTAACCGTCCGGGTGCCGAAGACTGTCGTTACGTCGTCATGCCCATGCGCCTGTAGCATTCATGGCCCTGGTATGACGACAGTCACTTGTTGACCCTTTGCGTCAAGCTAGCGCATTAGCACTCACTTCATGGGACTGCAGTCGCTGGATATCCGCGATTTTCGGAATATCCAAAACGCCAGCCTCACATTTTCATCCGGCCTGAATCTGATCACCGGCAGCAACGCCGCCGGGAAAACGAGCCTCCTGGAAGCCATCTATTGCCTGGGCAGGGTTCGCTCGTTTCGCACCGGCATCGTCGATGAGCCGGTGCGTTATGGACAAACCGCCTACCGACTTGTGGGACGGGTTCGTCAGGAGGGCGGGCGCACTGTTCCCGTTGGTATAGAGCGGCAGGCGAGTGGCCTCCAGGTACACCTCGACGGGAGATCCATACGACGGCTCTCTGACCTGGCGGGTTCCTTTCCCGTGCAGGTCATGAGCGGCGACACCGACAGCATTCTCGATGGTGGTCCCCGTTACCGTCGCCAGTCGATAGACTGGGCACTGTTTCACGTGGAACATCCTTACCGCGAATACTGGCAGCGCTATACGCGGGCGCTGCGACAGCGGAACGCCGCGTTACGCGCAAGAGTCTCGATAGCACAGGTGAGAGCCTGGGACGCAGAACTGCTGGAGACCGGCAAACAAATAGACAGGCTGCGGAAACAGTATTTCGAGGCGCTGCAACCGAAGCTGCAGGATATGCTGGCAGAGCTGCTAACCGGCGTGACGGTCAGTTTGCATTACCAGTCGGGATGGCCTGCAGGCCTGGGACTGGCCGAGGCACTGGCACAGGCACTGGAGCGCGATCGAATAAGGGGCTATACCCAGCATGGTGTTCACCGCGCTGATTTCAGGATGCTGGTGAACGGGCGCAATGCCCGGTCACACTGTTCACGCGGCCAGCAGAAGGTACTCACAGTCGGCTTCATGCTGGCGCAAATCGGTTTGCAACAGGACCGTGACGTGGCGCTGGGGGCCTTTCTGCTGGATGACTTTGCCAGTGAACTCGATCAGGCCCACCAGGAACGGGTGCTGTGCGCGTTGCGGGATTTACAGGCCCAGGTGTTCGTTACGGCCATCGAGGGTATCAGGACAGACCATACCGCCTGGCATGATACAAAAAGGTTTCACGTGGAACATGGCGAGATTCAGGAAGTGCTATAATGCCGCGGTTTATACCGGGATACGGACATGGCAGAAAAGAATAGCTATACATCATCGAATATCAAGGTTCTGAAAGGACTGGATGCCGTGCGCAAGCGTCCGGGCATGTACATCGGTGACACCGATGACGGGACCGGACTGCATCACATGGTCTTCGAGGTCGTTGACAATTCCATTGACGAAGCGCTGGCGGGGCATTGCAGTGAAATCTCGGTAATCCTGAATGAAGACAATTCAGTGACCGTGCGGGATGACGGCAGGGGGATCCCCGTCGACCTGCACCCCGAGGAAGGCTGTTCCGCGGCCCAGGTGATTATGACTGTGCTGCATGCCGGCGGTAAATTCGATGACAATTCTTATAAGGTATCGGGTGGTCTGCACGGTGTCGGCGTCTCGGTTGTGAATGCCCTGTCTGAATACCTGAAACTGACTATTCACAGGGATGGTTATATCCATAGCCAGGAATACCGCATGGGTGAGCCAGTCGCGCCGCTGCAAGTGACCGGTGAAACAGCGGGATCGGGAACAGAAATTCGCTTCCTGCCTAATCGGGGAATCTTTACCTTAACGGAATTTCACTACGATATTCTCGCCAAGCGGCTCAGGGAGCTGTCTTTCCTGAATTCGGGCGTAAAAATCAGGTTGACGGACAAGCGTACGGACAAGGAAGACATTTTCGAGTACCAGGGCGGTATCAGGGCCTTTGTCGAGCACCTGAACCGCAAGAAAACCCCGCTGCACCCGTCGGTATTCCATTTCATCACCACAAAAGATGATGTCGTGGTCGAACTGGCCATGCAGTGGAATGACTCCTACCAGGAAAACATTTTCTGTTTTACCAACAATATCCCGCAGCGTGATGGGGGTACCCATCTTGCCGGATTCCGAGGCGCCCTGACGCGGACGCTCAATCAGTACATGGAGAAGGAAGGCCTGATGCGCAAGGCCAAGGTTGCAGCGACCGGTGATGATGCACGGGAAGGCCTGACGGCAGTCCTGTCGGTCAAGGTTCCCGACCCAAAGTTTTCATCACAGACCAAGGAGAAACTGGTTTCATCGGAAATCAAGGGTATCGTCGAGTCCACAGTGGGTGAGTACTTTCAGAATTACCTGTTGGAAAATCCGACTGAAGCCAAGGCGATAACCGGCAAGATCATCGATGCGGCCCGGGCCCGCGAGGCCGCGCGCAAGGCACGCGAGATGACGCGACGCAAGGGTGCACTGGATATCGCCGGCCTGCCAGGCAAGCTGGCTGATTGCCAGGAACGCGACCCGGCGTTGTCGGAACTGTTCCTGGTGGAGGGTGATTCCGCCGGTGGCTCCGCCAAGCAGGGCAGGGACCGGAGGACACAGGCCATCCTGCCCCTGAAGGGAAAGATCCTCAATGTCGAAAAGGCGCGCTTCGACAAGATGCTCTCTTCAGCCGAAGTAGGAACACTGATTACCGCGCTGGGATGTGGCATCGGGCGAGACGAATTCAACCCGGACAAGTTACGTTACCACCGCATCATTATCATGACCGACGCCGATGTCGATGGCTCGCATATCCGTACGCTGTTGCTAACCTTCTTCTACCGCCAGATGCCGGAGCTGATCGAGCGGGGTTACATCTATATTGCCCAGCCCCCACTGTATAAAGTTAAAAAAGGCAAGCAAGAACAATATGTTAAGGATGATACTGCGCTGAATTCGCTGTTGTTGTCCGGCGCAATCGACAAGGCTGTACTCGTGGTAAACCCGGAAGCACCCCCACTGAGCGGACAGGCGCTGGAAACCCTGGCCAATGATTATATGGCGGTGATGGCCACCATCCGCCGCCTGGGAAGGCGCTATGATACCGACCTGCTGGAACGCATGATTTACATGCCACCAATGAAAGAAACGCTGCTGCAGGATAAGGAGGCGCTGAGCAACTGGTACGGTGAACTGGAAGCCCGCATGAACGCCGGCCTTGTCAGCGGGCAGCGTTACCAGGTCGAAATGAAGACGGGTGATAACGGCGAGAACTGCGCAGCGGTCTCCAAGTGGACCCATGGAATAGTGGCCAGTGAACAAAACTTTACCCCTGAATTCTTCTCCAGTGCGGAATACGCACACATGGTGGGTCTCGGCCAGCAACTCGACGGGCTGTTGAGTATTGGCGCCTATGTTCAGCGTGGCGAGCGCAGGGAAGATGTTTCCTCGTTCAAGCAGGCGTTGAACTGGATGCTGGATGAGGCCAAGCGTGGTCAGCACATCCAGCGCTACAAGGGACTGGGCGAAATGAACCCGGAACAGCTGTGGGAAACGACGCTGGATCCGAACACCCGCCGCCTGTTGCGGGTACAGATCGAGGATGCTGTCGGTTCCGATGACATCTTCACCACCTTGATGGGAGACCAGGTCGAACCGCGCAGGGATTTTATCGAGCAGAATGCGCTTTCGGTATCCAATCTGGATATCTAGGAGTACTCGCCCCGGACTAGGATGATTCTACTGCGGCGGTGGGAGGGCGGCCCAAATCGCCCCCCAATTTCTCGTTGCGCAGGGTTCACTATGCGCCTCGAAAGCGTGACAATTTGTTCTCACTCTCCCATCCGCCTCGCTACGAACCCCTGAGTCCGACAGGATCCTGGCCAGCAGCGGATTTTGATCGACTGCCGGTTAGCCATCCCCGGGGTGGCGGGGCTTTTCTCGAGCCATGTCCACGGCAAGCACTTCCAATGCGACTTTGCGGGTTCGAGTGACAGTGGCTGGACAAGTGGTTTAATTCATTGCCAGGCAGCTGTTACAGCTTGGCAATGGGTACCTGCCAGCACAGGGTCGTGATATGGAATTCACACAGAAATATCTCGTTGTGATACCGAATCAAATCCGTATCTGTTTGTAATTAAATTATATATTATTAGTCTATACACTATTTATAGTGTATAGACGAGTTATTTTGGTTAATCCTGATGCGCAGATACCCGCGAACAGCAACATCAGGCGTCGCTGTTCACTGACGGTGGTATTAATTCACCTTGCTGTAGCGCTGACCAGTGCGGCAGAAGCGGGGATCAACAGCAGACCGGTAGACCGGGCTGTGATGATCAGCCCAGGGTTGTGATCTCAACCATTCGCTCTTCGATCCAGCCTGAGGCCTCGTCAAGTATCTGCTGAGCGGATTTCCCGGCTGTGCTGATCGGTGCACCTACGCGGACCTGAATGACGCCCGGGCGCTTGATAAAGCTGCGGCGAGGCCAGTATTCACCGGCATTGTGCGCCACCGGGACGATGGGGTAGCCGCTCTTCTGCGCGAGTATGGCGCCGCCGATGCGGTATTGCCCCTTTTGCCCGGGCGGGATGCGGGTGCCTTCGGGAAAGATGACGATCCAGATGCCTTCATCCAGGCGCGCCTTGCCTTGCTGGATGAGCTGCTTGATCGCTGCGCGGCCGGTACCTCGCTTGATGGCGATGCACTTCATCAGCGCCAGTCCCCAACCAAAGAATGGCAGCCACAAGAGTTCGCGTTTGGCAACCCAGACCTGCAGCGGGAATATGCTCTGCAGGGCTATCGTTTCCCAGGTTGATTGGTGTTTGGCGAACACGATAGCGGGTCCTTCCGAGGCATGCTCCAGACCCTGCACTTCGTGCCTCAACCGGCAGGTCAGGTTAAGCCACCAGAGAATGAATTTAACCCAGTGCTGCAGCAGCGCCCAGCGCTTGGTGAGCGGAAACGGAAAGGTAAACAGCAACAGGGTGGCAAACAGGACGATCGACAACGGGAATACAACCCAGAAGGCAAGGGAACGCAGCCAGAGAAGCGGGTAGGGCGTGGTATTACCGGTGTTCAATTGTGGCTACCCTGGATGCCGGACTCGGTGTTGGATGTCTTCAGCAGGGCGTCTACCGCGCTGTAGAGATCCTCATAGACAGGAACAGCTGGATCGAGTTGGGGGTTGCTGACGGTCCCGAAGCCCTTTCCTGTCTTGACCAGTATCGGACTTGCGCCCGCGGCCTGCGCTGCCTGAATATCACGCAGGGAGTCACCGACCGCCGGGACCCTGTCCAGCTCAATGCGCAGGCGTTCGGCGATATCAAGGAACAAGCCGGGTCTGGGTTTGCGGCAGTTGCAGTTGTCGTCCGGCCCATGCGGACAGAAAAATACCGCGTCGATCAAGCCGCCGTTTTCCACTACCCGCTGATGCATGGTCTTGTGGATCCGGGCAAGGGTGTCCAGATCAAACAACTTTCTCGCGATGCCGGACTGGTTGGTCGCAACGACAACGCGCCAGCCCGCATGATGCAGGCGGGCAATCGCTTCCAGACTGCCGCGTATCGGCTTCCACTCGGTCGGGGACTTGATGTATTCCTCGGAATCCTCGTTGATGACTCCGTCACGGTCAAGGATGATGAGCTGCATTACATGTCCCTGAAATCTGATACGCGTATCCGGCCCTTGATCATGCGGGATTCACGCTTGTCCAGCTGCCGCATCTTGTCCCAAAAGGCTGTATTGAGATCGAAGTCAGCGGCGATTGCGGTGCCCAGAAGCAGTATCAGCAGGTCGGCACATTCCTCCGCCAGTGCGGCAGCTTCCTTTCCCTTGGTTACACAGGCGGAGATCTCTCCGAGCTCCTCCGTCATCAGGGCTACCCGATAGGCCAGCTCTTCACCACCGGTATTCTTAAAATCGTGCTTGTCATGAAATGCCTGTACGGCTGCAAGCATGGCCCGGCAGGAATCGGTATCGATCATGGTAATTCTCCTTGCAACGGCACAGTCTTCAGTTGATGCATTCGGATACTTAAGGAACTCCGCCGGTTCCGGGGACACGGTCTATCCCTGCAGCAGGGAAATATCCGCGACCTGCAGAAACAGCTCAGACAAGGTATTCAGCAGTGCCAGCCGGTTGTTGCGCAGTGCATTATCATCGCTCATGACCATGACATTGTCGAAAAAGGTGTCGACCGGGGCCTGCAATGCGGCCAGCTGGCGCAGGGCCTGGGTATACTCGCGCTGTGCGAGCATTGGACGCACCCGTGCATCGAGATCCCTGAGTGCCGCAGCGAGATCCTGCTCAGCCTGTTCCTGCAGCAGTCCGTTGTCATATTCGGTCGGGAAACTGATATCTGCTTCCTGCGCCTTGCGCAGTATGTTGCGGGTACGCTTGTTGGCAGCTGCGAGACTGTCTGCTTCGGGTAATTGACGAAATGCGTGCACGGCATGCATGCGCTGGTCGAAATCGAGCGGCCGCGTCGGTTGCCGTGCCATGACAGCATCGAAATTCTGCACATCAAAGCCGCTCTCCAGATAGTAGGCGCGTAACCTTTCCAGGATAAAGGTCAGGAGCGCGGGTGCAGCATTGGCGGCATGCAGGGCCTCCGGGAAATTAGCCGCCGCCGACTTGATCATGACCTGCAGGTCGAGATCGATCTGCTTTTCAACGAGGATGCGCAGCAGGCCAAGTGCGGCGCGCCGCAGGCCGAAGGGATCCTTGTCGCCCGTGGGCGTCTGCTTGATGGCAAAGATGCCGGTAAGTGTATCGAGCCGTTCCGCGATCGCGAGCAGCTGGCCGGTTGTGGTTGCAGGCAGGGTATCGCCGGCAAAGCGCGGCTGGTACTGTTCGTCCAGGGCGCTGGCCACCTCAAGGTCTTCGCCGTCGTGCAGTGCATAGTAACGCCCCATGACACCCTGCAGCTCCGGGAATTCGAACACCATGCTGGTGAGCAGGTCGCACCTGGACAGGGCGGCGCCACGTTGCACACGCTGTGGATCAATGCCAAGCGTTGTGGCCATGGCCGTTGCGATTGCGGACACGCGCTTCTGCTTGTCTCCAAGAGAGCCCAGCTGCTGCTGGAAGGTCATGGCATCGAGTTGTGGAATCCGGCTTGCCAGGGTCTGCTTGCGGTCCTGTTCCCAGAAAAAAGCGGCATCTTCAAGGCGTGGCCGAATGACGCGTTCGTTGCCTGAGCGCACCTGCTCCGGATCCTTGCTGACGATGTTTGCGACGGTGATGAAGTTGGGCATCAGGTCGCCGTCAGCCTGCAGCACCGGAAAATATTTCTGGTGGTCCTGCATGCTGGAAACCAGGGCTTCCGCCGGGACCTCCAGAAAGCGCCTGTCGAAGCTGCCGGTAATGGCGACCGGCCACTCGACCAGTGCGGTGACTTCGTCCAGCAGGTCGGCATCGATGCGGGCGCTGCCGCCCAGGGCTTTGCCGGCTTCAATGACCTGGGTGCGAATTGACTCGCGGCGCTGGTCCATATCCGCCATCACCTGTCCACGGGTGGCAAGGATCTCGCTGTAGTCGGCAGGGTTGCTGATGGCGAGTTTCTCATTGTGGTGGAAGCGGTGGCCGCACGTGTAGCGGTCGCAGCGCACGCCAAGGACATCGGCGGCAACAGGCGCATCTCCCAGCAGCAGCACCGCCCAGTGCACCGGGCGTACAAATTCGACGCTGGAACTGCCCCAGCGCATGCGCCTGGCAACCGGTAATGCCTTGAGTGCCTTTTCGACAAGTTCGGGAAGGATTTCCTCAGCCGGTTTGCCGCTTTCCACGGAGTGCCAGACCAGCCAGGCGCCCTTGTCGGTTTCCAGCCGTTCGAGTTCGGCAACGTCCACCCCGCAGGAGCGGGCAAAACCCTGTGCCGGCCTGGTCGGGTTGCCCTCGGCATCGAATGCTGCGCTGATTGCGGGACCGCGGCGTACGACTTCGCGGTCAGGCTGGGCGATGGCAAGATCCTTCACCAGTACGGCAAGCCGGCGCGGCGTGGCGTAGGCATGGCTGCCACTATGATCAAGATGGTTTTCCTGCAACAGCGTCGTCAGGTTCGCGTGCAGGGAGTCGCGCAGGCGTCGCAATGACTTGGGCGGCAGTTCTTCCGTGCCGATTTCAAACAGCAGGTCCCGTGTCGTACTCATGATGCCGCACCGCTGCTTGCCAGCATCGGGAAACCCAGCGCCTCCCGGCGTGCGAAATAGGCCTCGGCCACCTGGCGCGAGAGGGTGCGTACCCGCAGGATATAGCGCTGCCTTTCGGTCACGGAAATAGCACTGCGCGCATCCAGCAGGTTAAAGGTATGCGATGCCTTGAGTACCATCTCGTAGGCAGGCAACGGCAGGTCCACCTCGATCAGGCGACTGCTTTCGCGTTCGCAGGTATCGAACCACTGCAGCAGCGATTCCACATCGGCCTGTTCGAAGTTGTAGGCGGACATCTCAACTTCATTCTGGTGGAACACATCACGGTAGCTGACAGGGCCTTCCGGTCCCTGCGTCCAGACCAGGTCGAACACGCTTTCCACCGCCTGCAGGTACATGGCGATACGCTCCAGGCCATAGGTGATTTCCCCGGTCACGGGCCGGCACTCGAGTCCGCCGACCTGCTGGAAGTAGGTGAACTGGGTAACCTCCATGCCGTTCAGCCAGACTTCCCAGCCCAGTCCCCAGGCACCAAGGGTTGGTGATTCCCAGTTATCCTCGACGAAACGGATATCGTGTACCAGCGGGTCAACACCCAGCTCACGCAGGGAGTCGAGATATAGTTCCTGAATATTATCCGGCGACGGCTTCAGCACGACCTGGTACTGGTAGTAGTGCTGCAGGCGGTTGGGATTCTCGCCATACCGGCCGTCGGTCGGCCGCCGGGATGGCTGTACGTACGCGGCACGCCACGGTTCCGGGCCAATGGCGCGCAGGAAGGTGGCGGGATGGAAGGTACCCGCACCCACCTCCATGTCGTAGGGCTGCAGCAGTGTGCATCCCTGCCGGCTCCAGTAGGCCTGGAGCGCAAGGATCAGGTCCTGGAATGTTTTCGGTGTCTCTGCCACGGCTCTGTCATTCGCTGCTGTTGCTGCAAGCCGGACATTATAGCCTGCACTACTGCAAATATCCCGAATGCCGCGAAGCCAGCTGAATTTTATGCACGCGGGCGTGACATTACGCGAAGCCCTGTGGTAAACCTGATACAGGTTCGTCGTTACCGGGCCTTAAGCCCCGGCAACGGGCGGTCGACAGTCTGAGTGTATCCCGGTGGAGGATGAGCATGGCAAAGCTGATACTCGAACCCACGGCCCAGGCCCAGTGGCAGGCGCTGCTTCAGGAAGCACAGTCCGCGTGCGACCGGCATCTCGATGAAACCCTCGAAAGTTATCTTGTATTTCTGCTGATGCGTTTTGCGGACAAGCCGCACTGTACCGCCCGGATCATGGCGGAGGATTTTCTCGGCTCCCAGCAGCTGCGGGGTGAGCAGCGCGCCGATTCGCTACGCCAGGTGGGTGACCACTGCCTGCTGTTTTCCGGTCTGTTTCCCCAGCTTGCCGAGCGGCGACTCGTGCGCATCAGCTACTTCGTGAATATCGGTCGTTCTTCCTATCGCCAGCTTGCGGATGTACTCGATCGCAGCTGGTCCAGTGTTTACCTGAGCCTCTCGGAGGCCTTCATCATCCTGATGGATGTCCTGCATGCCATGCGCGAGCTGGATGGCGAATCCGTGCTGACGCCGCTGCAGGCCATGGATCTGTGGCAGGAAACAGGGAGCCGGCGGTGCTACCGGCAGGTCTGCGATGGCGGCCGGGTCATTCCCATAGGGACCTTGCACGAAAAACACTAGATTCCTGTGTTTTATTGATCTTCCCGGCCGGGCATGGGTTAGAATGCGCGGGATTCCGGCAACTTTGATCCCTTCCCCATCCCATGCCCAGAACTCCCCGAGCGGTTGCATTGATATCCGGCGGCCTTGATTCGCTGCTGGCGGCGCGTGTGGTGATGGAGCAGGGTGTCCACGTGGAAGGCATCAACTTCTATACCGGCTTTTGCGTCGAAGGCCATACCCATGCCATTCGAAAAAAGGATCGTGCGCGGCCGAAGCGCAACAATGCACTGTGGTCGGCGGAGCAGTTGGGAATCAAGCTGCACATTATCGACATCATCGATGAGTACAAGCATGTTGTGCTCAATCCCAGACACGGTTATGGCTCCAACCTGAATCCCTGTCTGGACTGCAAGATTTTCATGGTTGAGAAGGCGCATGAGTGGATCGAGGCCAACGACTTTGACTTTATCGTCACCGGCGAAGTCATCGGCCAGCGACCCATGTCGCAGCGTCGCGATACCATGCCGGTGATCGCAAGAGACTCGGGTGCCGCTGGCCGGCTGGTGCGGCCGTTGTGCGCAAAAAACCTCCCCGAGACACTGCCCGAGCGTGAAGGCTGGCTGGACCGCGACCGGTTGCATGCTTTCAGCGGTCGTTCACGCAAGCCGCAAATGGCGCTAGCCGGCAAGTTCGGTTTCACGGATTACGCCCAGCCAGCCGGGGGCTGTTGTTTCCTGACGGACAGGCAGTATTCGGTAAAACTTGCGGACCTGTGGCAGAGCCGCGGCCGGCGTGATTACGAGCTGGATGACATCATTCTGCTGAAGGTGGGACGCCACCTGCGTCCGCGTCCGGGTTTCAAGCTGATCGTTGGCCGTGAAGAAGGGGAGAACAAATTCCTTGAGGGTTATCGCAAGCACTTTGTGCACATGTTCCCGGTGAGTCATACCGGCCCGCTGGTGTTGCTGGATGGCGAACTCGGGGAAGGCGATCTGGAGCTGGCCGCTCGCCTGACCGCCCGCTTCAGCAAGGGGCGGGATGCTGCAAGCGTGACGGTGCAGGCAGGCGACCTCGACGGTAATGTGCAAATGCTCGATGTGGTGCCATTGCAGGGTCAAGACATACCGGTGGACTGGTACCTGTGAGTGATATGGTTCTGGATGCACGCAGGCTGCTTTGCCCGCTGCCGGTCATACGCACCCAGGATGCGGTGCAACAGCTGCAGCAGGGGCAAACACTGAGGGTATTATGCAGCGACCCCGGTGTGGTACACGATATCCCTGCATGGTGCCGCGTACACGGGCACGAGGTTCTCAGCATCCAGGAAGGGGAAGATGAAATTGTCATTCACATCCTCGTTTGCAATCCGGACTAGCTGAACGTGGCTGAGGCCCGCAACCAGACTCCCGATTCGCTGGATGTTCGTTACCGCGAAATACGCAAGGTAACCGTGGTGGGTGGTGTCGTGGACCTGCTGCTTGGCATTGTCAAGATTCTGGTCGGGGCGGCCGCGAACTCGCAGGCGTTGATCGCTGATGGCGTGCATTCATTGTCCGACCTGGCAACCGACTTCCTGGTGGTGTTTGCGGCCAAGCACTCCCACCGGGAGGCTGACGAGGAACACCCGTACGGTCACGGCCGCATCGAAACGGTTGCGACCGTGATCCTCGGTGTTGCCCTGGCGCTGGTTGCAATCGGCATTTGTTATGACGCGTTGCACCGCATGCGGGATCCGGAGCTGCTGGGACACCCCGGCATGCTGGCGTTGCTGGTGGCGCTGGTTTCCGTTGTCTCGAAAGAAATCATCTACCACTATACGGTCAGGGCTGCACGCCGCCTGCGTTCCAACATGCTGCACGCCAATGCCTGGCACAGTCGCAGTGATGCGATCTCATCGGTCATTGTCGTTATTGGTGTGGCCGGGACCATGTACGGGTTTACCTACCTTGATGCCATTGCTGCGGCTGCCGTCGGCGTGATGATTGCCAAGATCGGCTGGGATTTGCTGTGGAAGAGCCTGCAGGAGCTGATCGACACCTCACTGGAGGAAGACAAGGTGGCTGCCATTCGCAAGGCGATCCTGGATGTGGCGGGGGTGCGCGCGCTGCACATGCTGCGTACCCGTCGCAGTGGCAGTGATGCGTTGGTCGATGTACACATCCTTGTGGACCCGGGCCTGAGTGTGTCAGAGGGACACATGATCGGCGAGCGCGTGCGCACCCGGCTGATCGGTGAAATGGATGATGTTTCCGATGTTACGGTTCATATCGATCCGGAAGACGACGAGGTGGCTTCGCCATGCACCGACCTGCCGCTGCGTGATGAAATCATGAGGCGTCTGGAAAAACGCTGGGCAAAACTTGACGTGGACCCCGGTATCGAGAGGGTGGTACTGCATTACCTGAATGGCAAGGTGCATGTCGATATCATCGTGAACCCGGTGGACATGGACGTGGCAGGGAGGGAGGAACTGGCTGACACGATTCGGAAATCCGCACGCATGGTGGATGACATCGGGAATGTGGAGGTGTATTTTCGCTGATCCCGGCGCATCGAATCTGTGCAGTAACGGTATTTATGCACAATAATGGTGCGCACCAATTGCGGGCAATATTTAAATATTAATGATAATCAGTATGTTGCGGGCATTCGAGTGGGTGGCATAGTTCGTGCTAAATGTATGCCCAGAATCGAGAGATTTTTTTAGTACGCCGTAGTTCATCCGAAACGGCGTGTGGAATTATTGCGCACATTGATCTGGAGGGGTAGTAATGTCAGTAGCTAAAGTAACCAAAATGATGAAGGATGGCGGTGTTAAATTTGTAGATCTGCGGTTTACCGACACCATTGGCAAGGAACAGCATGTCACGCTGCCTGCCAGCCAGGTAACTGCCGACTTCTTCAAGATTGGCAAGATGTTTGATGGTTCCAGTATTGCTGGCTGGAAGGGCATCAACGAGTCGGACATGATTTTGATGCCGGATACCGCTACCGCGGTGCTGGACATCTTCACCGATGAGCCCACAATTAATATCCGCTGTGACATCCTGGAGCCGACCACGATGCAGGGCTATGAACGTGATCCGCGTTCCATTGCCCGGCGTGCAGAGGCCTACCTGAAGTCCACCAAGATTGCCGATACCGCCTACTTTGGTCCGGAGCCTGAATTCTTCATCCTCGACGACGTTCGCTGGGGTGCCGACATGAGCGGATCCTTCTGCAAGATCGATTCCGAGGAGGCTTCCTGGAACTCGGAGCGTGTCTTTGAAGACGGCAATATCGGTCACCGTCCGACCGTCAAGGGGGGCTACTTCCCGGTACCGCCGGTTGACTCCCTGCATGACCTGCGTGGCGCGATGTGCCTGGCGCTCGAGGAAATGGGCGTGGAGGTCGAGGTCCATCACCACGAAGTGGCGACCGCCGGACAGTGTGAAATCGGCACCAAATACAACACCCTGGTACAGCGTGCCGACTGGAACCAGATACTGAAATACGTCGTCATGAATGTTGCGCATGGCTACGGCAAGACCGCCACCTTCATGCCGAAGCCGATTGTCGGCGACAACGGCAGTGGCATGCATGTGCACCAGTCACTGGCGAAGGCTGGCAAGAACATCTTTGCCGGCAACAAGTACGGCGGACTGTCACAGATAGCGCTGTACTACATCGGCGGTATTTTCAAGCATGCCCGCGCACTGAACGCGTTCACCAATGCCAGCACCAACAGCTACAAGCGCCTGGTACCGGGATTCGAAGCCCCGGTCATGCTGGCCTACTCTGCACGCAACCGTTCCGCGTCGGTGCGTATCCCGTACGAGCCCAATCCGAAGGGTACCCGTATCGAGGTGCGTTTCCCTGACCCCAGCGGCAACCCCTACCTGGCCTTCTCTGCGATGATGATGGCCGGCCTCGACGGCATCAAGAACAAGATTGATCCGGGTGGCCCGATGGACAAGGACCTTTACGATCTGCCGCCGGAAGAGGAAAAGAAGATTCCGACAGTGTGCTATTCGCTGGACATGGCGCTGGATTGCCTGGACAAGGACCGCAAGTTCCTGACCGCAGGCGGTGTCTTCACCGACGACATGATAGACGGCTATATCAAACTCAAGATGGACGAAGTCACCCGGCTGCGCATGACCACGCACCCGGTCGAGTTCGACATGTACTACAGTCTTTGAGCGAAACGTACACCTGCAGTAGTTCGAGCGCCCCGTCAGGGGCGCTTTTTTTTCCTACAGGCAGGTCGACTGCATGGACGCAATTGCCGAGGTACATCACGGAGCGCGCGGACGATGTACAGGGATGTTCAAGTGTTGCGGCAGGCAGGAAGCCGGGAGCGACGGCGCGTTAGTGATGCGCCTGCAGGGAGGGATACCGGGGCAGGTGGATGCCTGAAGGCAGACCAGCGTTGCCATATCAGCGATGATCTGTGTTGCATGGCGAAAACAAGCAGGCTATTGTAAATGTTATGAAACGGATCCTGATATTGCTTGTCCTGTTTGCCTGTCAGGCGAATGCGGAAATATACAAGTCCATCAATGCCGATGGTGAGGTGGTCTACAGCGACACCGCGACACAGGGTGCTGAAAGGGTGCAAATGCCCGCTCTGCCCACCTATACACCACCACGGATACCGACATCGAACTCCACGCCGGTGCAGGCCCCGCAGAAAGCGGACTTTTACAAGTCTTTTGTACTCGTATCGCCGGCTAATGAAGAAACCATCAGAAACAACCTCGGCATCCTGAACGTCGAGACAAATTTAACACCTGCATTGCAGGGCAGGCTCAAGCACCGGGTGCAGTTCTTTCTCAACGGTGAGCCCTACGGGACGCCCGTGGGCAAGACCAGCCTGACGATCAGCAATCTGGACCGTGGCGACTATACGCTGTCTGCAAGCGTTGTGGATGCGGACGGGAAGGTCCTGATTTCAACGGGCGATGTTGTTTTGTACATGAAGCGACATTCCGTTCTTAACCCTCCAAATGCTCCGACCGCAACCCAACTGCCCGCCGGTAAACCCTAACCCGGCATAATTCGCACCAAATTGGTGCGCCATGTCGATCCGCGCTATAATCGGATTGTCGCCTGTGGCACCACATTCGCCGGTATTTCTTCCGGTCGACTATTTATCCTGCTGTAATCTTTCAGGTTATTGGGAAAACCCGGATCCATGAATGCAGCTTTGGCAAATCTGGTTTGGTTCTTGCATTCGTGTTTGTCACGACACAGGGAGAGGAAGTGGACTCAGAACAATTTGCCGAACGCATCCTGGGGCATATGGCCACAGCGGTCATGGTGTTTGATACGCAAATGCGGCTGGTCTACATCAACCTCGCAGGTGAGATCATGCTGGCACGGAGTACACGCCATGCCTGTGGACGCACGGTATATGAACTGATCGCAAACGCGGAGGAAATGGTGGAGCAGCTGGCAAGCGCCATCACAACGGAACAAGTCATCTCGCAACGCGCCTGTCATATGGAGTTGCCCGACATGCAGCCACTCAGGGTCAATTGCACGTTTACACCCATGCAGGGCAGTGATGGTGTGGACGGCATCCTGGTCGAGATTCGACAGATCGATCGACAGCTGCGGATCGAGCAGGAGGAAATGCTGATTTCACAGCAGCAGGCGACACATGCACTGGTTCGGGGACTGGCACACGAAATCAAGAACCCGCTTGGCGGGCTGCGTGGTGCGGCACAATTGCTGGAGGGTGAAATCGGTGACGAGTCCCTGAAAGAATACACCCGGATCATCATCGGGGAAGCGGATCGACTCCAGCAACTGATGGATCGCATGCTGGGGCCCAGCAAGTTGCCCAAGATACAGGCGGTCAACATTCATCAGGTGCTCGAGCGGGTACAGGATATCGTCATGGCCGAGGTGGGTGAGGGTTTGAAGTTCAGCAATGATTACGACCCCAGCCTGCCTGATTTACAGGCGGATCCCGACCTGCTGGTACAGTCTCTGCTGAACATTACGCGCAATGCCAGCCAGGCTATGGGCGGCAAGGGTGAAATAACCCTGCGTACCCGGGTACAGCGCAATTTCACCATCGGTCCGAGAAAGCACCGCCTGGTTGCGCGCGTTGAGGTGATCGACAATGGCCCGGGAATAGATGAAGAACTGCGCCGAAAGATCTTTTACCCGATGGTTACTAGCCGCAGTGACGGCACCGGTCTGGGCCTGTCTATTGCCCAGGCGTTGATCAGTCGGCACCAGGGCCTGATTGAATGCAGCAGCCAGCCCGGAAACACCGTGTTTACCATTCTGCTGCCACTGGATACAAGCAATGAGTCATAGTGAGAAAGTCTGTGTCATCGATGATGACAGTTCCATACGCTGGGTGCTGGACAAGGCACTGCAGAAGGCAGGATTACCGGTAGTCAGTTTCGACTCTGGAGAGTCGGCGCTTGCCGCCATTGGCAGGGAAGAACCTGCAGTGGTCGTAACAGACATCCGTATGCCGGGCATCGACGGGCTGGAACTACTGGAGCGAATCAGCAGCCAGTATCCCGAATTGCCGGTCATAATCATGACCGCACACTCCGACCTTGACAGTGCAGTGGCCGCCTACAAGGGCGGGGCATTCGAATACCTGCCAAAGCCCTTTGACGTGGACGATGCGGTAGCGCTGATCAACCGCGCACTGGAAGTTCGTGCGCAGCAGCCGGCAAAGAATGTCGACACTATGATCGAGGCCGCACCGGAGATCGTGGGCAAGGCACCGGCCATGCAAGAGGTATTTCGTGCAATTGGCCGGTTGGCGAATTCCAACGCGACGGTACTGATCAACGGCGAATCCGGGACCGGCAAGGAACTGGTGGCACTGGCATTGCACCGCCACAGCCCGCGAGCGGATAAACCGTTTGTGGCCCTCAACATGGCTGCCATACCGCGTGACCTGCTGGAATCAGAATTGTTCGGCCACGAGCGCGGTGCCTTCACCGGTGCACAGAACCGCCGGGCCGGTCGATTCGAACAGGCCAACGGCGGAACGCTGATGCTGGACGAGATCGGTGACATGCCGGCGGAACTGCAGACACGGCTGCTGCGGGTGCTTGCAGATGGCGAGTTCTACCCTGTCGGTGCGCACACACCGAAAAAGGTGGATGTACGCATCATTGCCGCGACACATCAGGACCTGGAACAACGTGTGCGCGACGGGCAATTCCGTGAGGACCTGTTTCACAGGCTCAATGTCATTCGCATTCAAATACCGCCGCTGCGCGAACGGCGTGAAGACATCCCGTTGTTGATGCGGCACTTCCTCGCACAGGCCGCCCGGGAACTGGACGTGGAAACGAAGAGCCTGAATCCCGAGGTTGAACAGCGGCTGGTTCGGCTTGACTGGCCCGGGAACGTGCGCCAGCTGGAGAATTTCTGCCGCTGGCTGACCGTGATGGCACCGGGCCAGGAAGTCCGTGTGGAAGACCTGCCCGCGGAACTGTACGAGACCTCTGCGACAACGAGTGCGCCGGGTACTGACTGGCAAACACTGTTGCGCTCCTGGGCGAATCAGCAACTTGCCAACGGTTCGGTACGCCTGCTGGATGAAGCACTGCCCACCTTCGAACGCACCCTGATCGAGATCGCCTTGCAGCATACGGGAGGCCGGCGCCAGGAGGCGGCGCGACTACTTGGCTGGGGTCGCAATACCCTGACGCGGAAACTGAAGGAACTGGAGTTCGAAAACGGCCTCTGACAGCAGTTTTTCCCGCGTGTCCCGGATGGACGCATTTCAATTACTGTGCTTCAATCCCACCTGCCGCGATGGCAGGGCTTCCCTGTGTGTGGACGCTATTGCCTGGCTATTCTCAACAGGAAGAAGCTCGAATAACCGATGCGGTTTGCTTGCAGCCATTTATCAGTCACCGGAAGCGTACTGCCGGCATGCATACTGATATTGATATACGGACAGGCTGCCGCTGCAGCCGAGGCGTACCTGGACAGGTTGATCAACCCTGACGCTGCAGCAGTACCGGAAGAGGAATTCTGGCGTGATGAGGAAGCCGAACCCGAAGGCAGGCGTTTCTACAGTCTGGAATACCAGCATTACCAGCAGGACGATATCGAGCGTTCCAGTGAAAACGGTGTGTTGCTCACCTGGCGTCGGGAAACGCTCGATTATGGTGACCTCAGTCTCGAGGCAGCCGTTCGTAACGGTGGCGAAGAGACCATCACGCGGCATGAAAAGAGCGGACAGTTCACCTTCCGCCAGCGGGCCTTCGCGCTCGACGAATCCCATGATATGGACAATACGGCCGGGGTGTTGCGCAGTCAGTCCGATGCCTTGATAAGCAGCAGCTTTCGACTCAATCTGCCGTCTTCCCTGCTTGGCGGCGTACAGACCCATATCCGGGGTCAGCAGAGTGATCTATTCCTGAATGCCGGGCGCATCGGCCGACTTGATCCGACCCAGATACAGGGGTTTGAGGATACCGAGGGCGAGCTGTTTTCGCTGGGGTACAGCCGTTCACTGGGGAGGAACTGGCGTGGCGGCACACACCTGGTGCACATGACGGAGACGCAGGAAGTGTCGGAGCATGAAAGTCTGGCGACCGCACTGGAATACTCGACGCCGGACCGGCGCCAGCGCTACCAGGGACACCTGCTGCTGGATAGCGAAGGCAACAACGGCATATGGCTTGATGGCGACACAGGGATCTCGCTGTGGAGGCATCGCTATGGCCTGTTTCGGATGGAACCTGATTTGCTGTGGACAGATACCTCGCCGACGGATGATCAGCAAGGCGGCTACTGGCGTACCGAGATGGCCAGGCTGCGTTTCAACCTGACTGCGGGCCTGGATCTGACGCAGACGAATATTGATAACCGCGATGATCGCTCGGGTGTTGACCTCTACAACGCCTACATCAACGGCAACTGGCGCAAGAGCTCACGCGCGACGCTTGGCAGCTCCCTGTCAGCGCACACCAGTGAGCCCCGCAACGGTATCCGTGTCGAGCAGGCACGTGATTATTCACTGTCCGGGTATATCGCTCGCAGGTTTCCCATTGGAACTTCCCGGCTGGAACTGACGGCATCCCGTCTGGATCGTGATGGAGAGTCGGGGCATGGCTACAGTATTATCTGGGACCAGGAATGGAACATTGCAAGCGACCTGTCGCTGTCCAGCACGCTGTCCCACGCGGCGGAAAACGGGCTTTCGGATGCAAGTGACATCTCTACGGCGGCAATACTGCTGCGCCACGAACTGAATACCGGGCTGTACTGGAATGCGGATGTCTCGTATTCGGTAGTGGACACGGAGCAGTATGGTACTCGCAATAACATATTCACTTCACTGTCCCTGTACTGGGATTTCCTGCCAGACTGGAATGCCAGTCTGCGCGCGACCCATAACAGGCTGGATGATGTGCCCGGAATAACGACACCGGATGGTTCCGAGGATGAAACAACCCTGCTATTGTCGGTTCGCTACAGTCACGGCAGCGGCCGACCGGTTGCCGTTATGGGGCAGCAGGGAGGCAGCAAGGGTTACGGCGAAATCGGCGGGCAGGTTTTTTACGACGCAAACGGGGACGGTGTCCGGCAGGCCGGGGAGGCCGTTGCAAAAGGCATCGTCGTGTACCTGGACAGACGTTATGAAGCCGTTACCGATAGCCAGGGAGGCTTTACATTTGCACCGGTTGTCACAGGACCGCACGAACTGAGCCTGGCTGTTGAAGACCTGCCATTGCCCTGGGGTCTGCTGGATGAAACCCCCCGGCCAGCGAGTGTCACAGTTCGGGAGCGCGGCGAAGTGAACTTCCCGCTGCAGCAAATCAATCAGTGAGCGCTGCCTGCCCGATACGGGCCCGGATCGTCTGTTTTCCGGTTTCCCACTCTATTGCCCCCTGCATATCGAGTGGCGGGACAAATGCTTCGGCTTCGCTACCTTCCGGGGCGGCACGGCGCAGGGGAACACGCCGCGTTTGACCCGGCAGTATGGGAAGAGAGGCGACTGCGAATTCCAGGTGCCGGCCAGTTGCATCCGTTGCGTCGACGAAACCGGCCGTGCGGGCATGTGCATTGCCGCGGTTGTGCACGATCGCAACCGGTGACGGCTGGCCGTTGATGTCTTCCAGTACGATTTCCTGCAGTTCCAGATCCGGGCTTGCATCTCCGACAGCGATGTACATGACAACCGCCAGTCTGCCCTGTACCGGGATGTTGAGGGTATCAGCCTGAGCAATGACGGCGTCCTCGCTGGGCGCCTCCAGCAGCAGCGCCAGCCGGCATTCGCCTGCGGTGGCATCGGCGGGAATGTCAATCTGGAAGCGGTAGCGCTTGGTAACCTGTGCCGGCAGGCGAATCTGGTGGCGCTCGATTCTTGCCCATGGCCGGCAACTGCCCGGCTGCAGTTCGGGCGGGTAAAAAGTCGTCGCGCCGCTTTCGTTCATGTCCCAGTCAGCGGTGCGCAGTTCCAGCGAGATTGGCTGGTTGTTTGGATTGTTGATTTCCACATGGTTGCGCAGTACCTCTCCGGGCTTGCCGGACAGTTCGAAACGCGGCGGGGATACCAGCACGGAGAATCCGTTTGCCATGGCGGCATTCGCTGCCAGCAGGAACATGCCCAGTATGGCGCCCAGGACTTCAGGGAGAGATGATTTCGATTTCATAGTCAGGTTCCAGTCGCAGGGTTTGCTGCAGATAGCGGGCATCCAGTTCGAAGGTGAAATTGATGATGTCGCGCATGACCGGCTCCGTGACGGAGCCCTCGTATATCAGTTGCCGGTTGCCTGGCGTTACCCTGCCCGCGTTGAAAAGCCCGCCGGTCGTCCAGGACAGCTCCAGGCTGGAGGGGTTTGCCAGGCCGCGTATCACGATCGGTAACTCAAGGAAAATCCGTGCCCTGCTGCCGGTGTAGGGGGACGTATCCAGGCGGGTATCGACATTCCGCGCCTGTGCCATAACCGTGTTGTATTCGGTGTCACTCAGACCGCCGGTATTGCCCTGATATTTCCACACCAGTTCCAGATCGAGTTGCTGGCGGGGCGAGAGGGAATCGTCAAGAATCTCGGCCAGTGCATTTCCCTGCAGGCAGAGACCGAGCAGCAGTATCAGGCAGTGTTTCAGGGTGCAGACCATGTGAAGGTGATTTGTCCGCTGTAGGTGCCGGGATCGTATAGGGCGTCATTGGCGAAGGTAAAGCTTAGCCAGTCCATGATCCTGACGGAGCCGGGAAAGGTGGCAAGCAGCTGGTTGCTGGTACCGGAAAAAGCACCTGCGGGAATATCACCGCTACGTGACAGCCAGCTGATGCTGGACAGGGGGAGCGTGCCTCCCGCACCGTTGCTCAGGGGTATGGAGGAATCCACGGTGAGAAATCCGGTCAGGGGTCTGGCGGCCGTGGAGCGGAGTTCCAGCTGTATTTTAATTTGCCGGGAGCCGCTGACGGGTGTGCCGTCACCGATGTTGGCGACCGGGACGTCGAAGTCGACCCTGGCTATATTCGGGCCGCCGGTCCCCAGGTGTATGCTCAGACTGGAGTCGGCACGGTCTTTCAGAATGAATACCGCTGCCTCGACATGGCATGCAGCCAGTCCCGCGAGCAGTAGAGCCTTGTGGAAGCGAATGTTCAAGCAATGGGTCCGCACGGTGGCCAGGTTACGATGCTGCAATCCTAACGTCTCTGCTGCCCGGGTCAAGGAGACTCTGCCGGCGAAAAAAATCCCCGCGCAGGGCGGGGATCCAGGGGTGTCGCTGCCGGTTGCTGTCAGGGCATGCTTGCCGTGTAGATGAGCTGGATATTATAGGTGCCGGCTTCAGGGACGGTAGTGTTGTTGTAGGAATAGACCCAGGTACTCGACTGGTTGGTGACCTGGCTCGCGCCGCTAAGCGCAGGCTTCGAGGTATTGCCGCCGGTATCGCTCAGCGTCGGTGTCGGCAGGGAAGCATTGGCGCTGTCATCCACGCTGATTTCGGAGAGTGAAATGTTGTTGCTTGCTCCACCACTGAAGCCCGAACCGCCGCCATTATTGGTCTCGGTGATGGTGATCTGGCCGCCATTACCACGGACCACGACGTCTGCACCGGAGCCGCTTGCGGCATTGCCGCCGGTACCACTGATGGACGAGCTGTTTCCGAGCTGTCCGGCAGTAGGCGAGAAGATGATCGTATCGATAGTGCCGGTACCGGTCTGGCCTACCTGAAAGTACAGAAATGACGGAATAACAACCTGCAGGTTCAATCGCGCAGATGCGGAATAGGGAGCCACATCATCACTGTTGGATTCAGCCATAACCCCGGCTGGCAGACAGCAGGCCGCAGTAATGGCCAGTATTACCAGCCGTTTTGTAGAAATTTTCATCTTCCATGTATCTCCGCTAGCCCAGGATAAAATACAAACCGAAGCGTACGTACCAGTGATTAAGTACAAATACGTAGCTACATTTCGGATAGCGGCAGTAGATCTTTAGCTGCAGCGGGTGGTTTCTGCAGCTGGAACGCTGGCAGCGCCCGGGGTGCGTGAGCGAATTCGGGTTGTAGAGTATGTCCGGGCTCAGCCCCCGGGGCAGGGAGTTCGCATGGGTTGATTGAGCGACAGGCTGCCGCTGAGTTGCCGGGTGGACGACATGTTGTGTTGTTGCAGGTAGTCGAGGATGCCGCGATTGATCTTGTGGCAGACCAGCGGGTCATAGAACAGCGCGGTCCCGATGCCGACCGTAGAGGCCCCTGCGATCAGAAACTCGATGGCGTCGCTAGTCGTGGTGATGCCGCCCTGCCCGATGATGGGGATGCCATGGGGTTTGCACACCTGGTAAACCTGGTGCACCTTCAGCAGGGCGACGGGCTTGATGGCGGGACCGGATAGACCGCCCTGGTTGTTGCCGATCACCGGGGTGCGGGTTTCGATGTCGATGGCCATGCCCATCAGGGTATTGATAACGGCAAAGGCATCACTGCCGGCTTCGATACAGCGACGGGCGTTCCCGGCGATATCGGTCTGGTTCGGCGACAGCTTGGTGATCAGCGGCTTGCGGGTCACTGCACGGCAGGCAGCCACCACACGTGCCGACATGTCCGGGTCATTGCCAAAGGCCACGCCGCCTTCCTTGACGTTCGGGCAGGAGATATTAATCTCGATGGCATCGATGGGCGAGTCATCGAAGCGCCGGGTCACCTCGGCGTATTCTTCCACGGTAGAGCCGGAAACATTCGCGAAAAAGCGGGTTTCGGAAAAATCCAGTGCCGGCAGGATGGCCTCCACGACACGGGAGACGCCGGGGTTTTGCAGGCCGATGGCGTTCAGCATGCCTGCCGGCGTTTCCGCAACCCGATGCGGCGGGTTACCCAGCCGGGGTTCAAGCGTCGTGCCCTTCAGGCAAACGGCGCCGACATCAAGATTGGAAAAGCCGGCGACCCGTGTATATTCCTCGCCAAAACCGACACAGCCTGATAGCAGGACCAGGGGTGTGGCCAGTGGCAGGCCGCAAAACTCCACAGACAGTTGTTGCCGCTCAGTCTCGGTCAATGCATTCACAGCGTTGTATTCCAGAGGTTCGCCAATGTTTCATGTCGTCCTGTATCAGCCGGAGATCCCGCCAAACACGGGCAATATCATACGCCTTTGCGCCAATACCGGCAGCGCCCTGCACCTGGTTCACCCGCTGGGCTTCGAACTGGATGACCGCAGGCTGCGCCGTGCCGGGCTGGATTACCGGGAGTTTGCCGCCGTGCGCGAGCATGAATCACTGGAGGCTTTTGTGCAGGCCCTGCAGCCGCCTGCAATCTGGGCGCTCTCCACCCGTGGCACCCGCAGCTATGCCGAGGTCAGCTATCGGTCCGGCGATGCATTGCTGTTCGGTCCGGAAACCCGCGGCCTGCCTGTGGAGGTACTGGAGTCGCTCGGGCAACAGGCAGTGCTGCGCCTGCCCATGGTTGCCGACAGTCGCAGCCTTAATCTCTCGAATACTGTTGCCGTTGTGGTTTACGAAGCCTGGCGACAGCAGGGCTTCAGCACTCTGACTTGATGTCTCTTGCCAGCAGGTTGTGTACCGCTTCCTGTGACGACATCCCGGCATGCAGGACCTGGTAGACCTGCTCGGAGATGGGCATCTCAACCTGGAAGTCACGCGCCAGCTGCATCACCTCGCGTGCGGTATTGAAGCCTTCCACAACCTGGCCGATTTCCGCGACAGCCGTTTTCAGGTCAGTGCCGCGACCCAGCGCCAGCCCCAGGCGCCGGTTGCGTGACTGGTCATCGGTACAGGTCAGAATCAGGTCGCCGACGCCGGACAGGCCCATCAGGGTTTCGCGTCGGGCGCCCATGGCATCACCCAGGCGCATGAGCTCAGCCAGGCCGCGGGTGATGAGCGCTGCACGGCTGTTGGCCCCGAAATGCATGCCGTCGGTGATGCCGGCCGCGATGGCAAGCACGTTCTTGACCGTGCCGCCCAGCTGGACACCCAGTACGTCGTCACTGGTATAGACGCGCATGACATCGCCATGCAGGCGCCTGGCCATATGGGCTGCAAAGTCAGCATCATTCGATGCCACGGTAAGTGCCGTTGGCAGGCTGGCAGCGACCTCCATGGCAAACGTCGGTCCTGACAGTACCGCGGCAGGGATGTCACTGCCGAGGACTTCATGCAGCACCTCGCTCATGAACTTGCCGCTGCCGTGTTCGAGACCCTTGGTCGCCCAGGCAATGCGGCTGTGTACCTGCAGAAAGGGGGAGGCGTTCAGGAGGACTTCCCTGAAGGCATGGCTGGGTACGACAACAAGAATATCGCGGCTGTGTGCCAGTGCCTGTTGCAGGCCGGATTCGATGATCAGGTTGTCAGGAAAGGCGATACCGGGCAGGTACTCGCTGTTTTGCCGCTCGCCGGCAAGCCGTGTCATGAAAGCCGGATCATGTCCCCACAGCAGGGTGTTGTTGTGGTTGATTGCCAGGCGAATTGCCAGCGCGGTTCCCCAGGAACCGGCACCAAGCACGGTTATCTCATTGTCCTGCGTCATGGGTGGATCTGTTGCAGTTGACTGCCACACCGGTACACCCGGAACACAACGTCATGCCTGTTGCGTGTCCGCTTGCGCACCTTCCTCGGTGGCATTTTCCCTTAACCTGTTGACCCTATCAAAGTACAGTCTCTCGAAGTTCAGGGGACTGAGCAGCAGCTGCGGGAAACCTCCCCGGGTTACAAGATCGGACACTGCCGCAGCGGCATAGGGATAGAGGATCCGCACACAATAGACGTTCTGTTTCATATGCAGGTCCTGCGCAGCAAAACCCTGCATGACGAAAATCCCCGCCTGCTGAACCTCGGCAAGATAGGCAGTCTCGCCTTCAGCCGAAGTTGTCACGGTCAGGGTGACGACAACTTCATACAGGTCGCTGTCGATTTCAGTGGCGGAATTCTGGAATTCTATCTTTATTTCCGGGTCCCACTTTTTTGTGAAAATGAGGGGTGAGTTGGGCGTCTCAAAGGAGACATCCTTCAGGTAGATCTTTTGTGGCTGAATCGTTATTTGTTCGCCGCCCTGTTGTGCGGCATTTGCTTCATTTTCAGCCATGTGTGTTCCCCTGTATGTGTATTGGCCGGTGTTTCATTTCCTGGCGGGTGATATTTTTCCACGAAAGCACAACTAGTCACAGGCTACCGGCATTGCACTACTGCTCCGCCGGGGCAGGTTTACGCAGGCGCCGGTTATCCTCGGTTTAGCGGCAGCCCTGCTTTCTGCCAGGCCAGCACGCCGCCCGCCAGGTTGTAGACAGAGGCAAAGCCCTGTTTGCGCAACTTGCTGCAAAACCCGGCAGAGCTATTGCCGCTGCGGCAGTAGACGATCACGGGGCGTTCGCGAAATTTTTCCAGCTTTTGCAAGGCATCGCTGTTGCTTGCGGGCGTATGCACGGCGTTGACAATGTGACCTTCACGATAATCCTTGTCTTCGCGCATATCCACGATAACGGCGTTGTCATGATTGAGCATGCGGGTGGCTTCACCCGGGCCGACTTCACTGATGCCGCTGAGGCGTTGCCGCAGTTCGCCAGCGATGAGCATGACAAGTATGGCGGCAAAGGCCGCCACCAGCAGCGGATGATTGCTTGTGAATTCGATCAGCTGATTGATATCCATTGGTGATGATCCGTCGCGGTTGCAGAGCGGTGTGTATTCGCTCGCCAGCCGGGAGCCTTGCTCGGGTGTATTGCGGTCAGGGCCGGGTACAGAACACCTCGCGCATCATACTGATGAGGCGCAGGGTGCGGGCGTCGCTAACGCTGTAATAGACACGGTTGGCATCCTTGCGCGAGGCGAGTATACCCTTGTCGCGCAGGATGGCCAGGTGTTGCGAGATATTGCTCTGCGAGGTGCCGACGCGTTCCACAATATCCTGAACACTGATTTCCTGGTCACCCAGCGTGCAGAGTATCTTCAGGCGCAACGGGTGCGACATCGCCTTTAGGGAGCGGGACGCCCGGTCAATGTCCTCGTCGCGGGTGATTAACGGTTCTATGATTGTTGCCATCCTTCAGCCCCTCATGCCCCTGAATCTGGTTGTTAGGTTACTGCATTCATTACTAAAACATTATACAATAATAAACCATTCGGGCTACTGATAGTTACAGCCCGGTGAGACTCCCCGTCAGACCGGTTCCGCGAACGGCTGTCCAGTTCAGCTGTTCATCTGGTGGCATACCGGTAACAAGTTGTTTAGAATCTTTCCATTTTTATGAGCAAGCAGCAGCAACAATCGCATGCCACGCGCAAAAACATACCGCGCCCGACAGTCCTCCTGATACTCGACGGCTGGGGCTACAGCGAAACCTCGCAGCACAATGCAATCGCGGCCGCCAGCAAGCCTGTCTGGGACCGGCTCTGGAATGAGTACCCACATACCCTGGTACGGACTTCGGGTGCCGCGGTCGGGTTACCGGCGGACCAGATGGGGAACTCGGAAGTCGGCCACCTGAATCTGGGGGCGGGGCGCGTGGTCTACCAGGAGTACACGCGTGTCAGCCGTGCCATCAAGACCGGTTCGTTTTTCACCAACCTGACGCTAACCGACGCAGTCGACCAGGCGATTGAAAACGGCAAGGCCGTGCACGTTCTCGGCTTGCTGTCCCCGGGCGGGGTGCACAGCCATGAGGAGCATATCCATGCCATGGTGGAACTCGCCGTGCAGCGCGGGGTGCAGGCGGTATACCTGCATGCCTTTCTGGATGGCAGGGACACCTCGCCGCGCAGTGCGGCGGCTTCCATCAAGGCCATGGAGGCGCGCTTCGAACAACTGCAGGGTGGGCGCTTTGCCTCGGTCATCGGGCGTTACTATGCAATGGACCGGGACCATCGCTGGCCACGGATACAGGCAGCCTATGACCTGGTCACGCAGGGCAGGGCCGACTACCGGGCGGCGGATGCCAAGAGCGCGCTGGACATGGCCTATGCGCGTGACGAAGGAGATGAATTCGTCAAGGGGACTGCGATCGTGCCGGCAGGCACGCAGCCGGTGCACATGCAGGATGGCGATGTCGTCGTCTTCATGAATTTCCGCTCTGACCGGGCGCGGCAGATAACACGTCCGTTCATCGAGGACGATTTCGATGGCTTTGAACGGGAATTCTGCCCGCGGCTGGGCAGCTTTGTCAGTTTGACGGAATACAAGTCGGACTTCGATGTCCCGGTTGCCTTCCCCGCAGAGCGTCTGAAAAATGTATTCGGCAGTTATATTGCCAAGCACGGGCTGCGCCAGCTGCGGCTCGCGGAAACCGAAAAATACGCGCATGTCACGTTCTTTTTCAACGGTGGGGTGGAAGAGCCTTTCGAAGGGGAAGAACGCATCCTGGTGAAGTCACCCATGGTGGCAACGTATGACCTGAAGCCGGAAATGAGTGCCCACGAGGTGACCGACAGACTGGTCGAGGCGATCGACAGCGGTAGCTGCGATGTCATCATCTGCAATTATGCAAACCCGGATATGGTCGGGCATACCGGCAAGTTCGATGCGGCCGTGAAGGCCATCGAGGCAATTGATTCCGCCCTGGGACGCATCGTCGCTGCACTGCTGCAGGCGGGTGGCGAGATGCTGGTCACGGCCGATCACGGCAATGCCGAGTTGATGCTGAATGACGAGACCAGTCAACCACACACTGCACACACCACCAACCTGGTGCCGCTGCTCTATATCGGCAGGCCAGCACGTATGGCCGAAAACGGTGCGCTGTCAGATATCGCCCCCAGCCTTTTGTATATCATGAACATGGAAATTCCCCCGGAAATGACCGGCACACCGTTACTCGAGTGGCTACCGGCGTCAGAAGAAAGTGAGCAGTCGGAGCAGGCGGCCCTGGAATTACATGGCTAATGCACCGCATGCGGGCCTGGCCGGTCTGCTTGCACACCCAGGAAAGCGTCTGTCAGCAGCACAAGTCCTGTTGTTACTGGTTTGCCTGTGCGGTGTCCCGCTGCTTGCAGCACCGCCTGTTGTGCAGGCTACGGAAGCCGGTGATCAGGAAGCCCGGTTGCAACAGTTGCGGCAACGCATCCAGTCGGTAAAGCAGGAGCTGGCCAGCATGCTCGGAGAGCGTAATACGCAGCAGCAGGCACTGGAAAAGACCGAAACCGAGATCGGCGGGATTACCGCAGCATCGCGCAAGCTTGAACAGCAGGCCGGGGAGGCGCGCGACAGGATCCTTGATTTGAACAAGCAGCGTGACAGCGAGCAGGACAATCTGCATGCCATGCGCACCGCGCTTGAGCAGGAACTGCGCACGGCCTACTTGGCCGGCCGGCAGGAACGGATCAAGTTGCTGCTCAACCAGGAGGATCCGGCCTTTTTCGGCCGCATGCTGGTCTACCACGGCTACTTCACCCGGGCACGCGCAGCACGCTTGCAGGACATGCGCGCGACCCTCGCCCGCCTCGATGATATAGAGCAGGCGCTACTTCTGCAGCGGGCGGAAATAGACCGACTGCAGGCCGTGCAGCGCGAAAGCGCCTCCCGGCTCGCTGCCGAGCAGGAGAAGCGGCGGGCCATACTTGCCGGGTTAAAGGCGGAGCTGAAGAAAAAGTCATCAGAACTCTCGGTTCTGGAGCAGGATGAGCAGCGCCTGCAGCAGCTGGTGCAATCGCTGCGTCAGGCACTCATTGATATCCCTGCGGCCAGCGGCCGGTACAAGTCGCTGAACGAACTCAAGGGAAAATTGCGCTGGCCGGTCGCGGGGAAAATCGTAAGACGTTACGGATCCACACAGGCAGCAGGGAAAATCAGCTCGCGGGGTGTGCAAATTGCCTCGGATGCTGGCTCAGACGTACATGCCATCGCCAGGGGGCGGGTGGTATTTGCCGACTGGTTGCGTGGTTTTGGGCTACTGCTGATTATCGATCATGGTGGCGGTTATATGTCGCTTTACGGACATAACAGCAGCCTTTACAAGGAAGTAGGCGAAGCTGTGGACGGCAATGAGGTTATTGCCGCCGTGGGTAACAGTGGTGGTCTGTCCCTTCCGGGGCTGTATCTTGAACTGCGCAAGAATGGCCGGCCGTTCGATCCGGGTCCCTGGTTCAAGGGCAGCCCGGTACCCGTGCAGGCGGCGCGCTAGCGCTGTCAGTCAGCGTTGAATTTACCGTCCATATCGCGGTCTCACTTGGAACAGCTGCCGGAAATTTCCCGCATGAAAAGTTTTCTCCAGTAACGCCGATACCGCTGGTGGCAACGCTGTGATATTGTTGCACTTTATCGTCAACAGCCGCGCTGGGCGGTGTGCCGTAAATGGCTGTAACCAGTTGACGCTGCATGGAATTGACACATGAAACCCAAATTACAAAATTATTTTCTGCTGTTCTCCGGCGTGTTCGCCGGAGTGCTGCTTTCGATTGGTCACGGTGTATTTGCCGAAAAGGACGACGTGCGTGCGACGCTACCGGTCGAGGAATTGCGTACCTTCAGTGATGTCTTCGGGCGGATCAAAAACGATTATGTTGTCGATGTCGATGACAAGGAACTGATAGAAAACGCAATACGCGGCATGCTCTCGGGACTGGATCCGCACTCAGCCTACCTCGACGCCGAGCAATTCACCGAATTGCAGGTCGGGACCACCGGGCAGTTTGGCGGTCTTGGCATCGAGGTTGGAATGGAAGACGGGTTTGTAAAGGTAATTGCGCCCATCGATGACACGCCCGCACAGCGGGCCGGTGTGCAGGCCGGTGATCTGGTCATTCGGCTCGATGACACACCGGTCAAGGGCATGACGCTCAACGATGCCGTCAAGATCATGCGTGGCAAGCCGGGTTCCACAATCGTGCTGACGATCGTGCGCGAGGGTCTGGACAAGCCGATCAAGATCAGCATTACCCGCGACATTATCAAGGTCAAGAGTGTCCGTGCCCGGATGCTTGATCCCGGTTACGGCTATCTCAGGATTTCGCAATTCCAGTCCAAGACAGCTGATTACATGGTCGACGCGATCGAGGACCTGAAAAAAGAAAACAAGGGCGAGCTCAAGGGGCTGATACTGGACCTGCGCAATAACCCCGGCGGCGTGCTCAATGGTGCGGTTGCCGTTTCCGATGCCTTTCTTACCAAGGGCATGATCGTCTACACCGAAGGGCGGATCGCCGATTCACGCCTGCGTTTCAACGCCACACCGGATGACATCATCGACGGAGCTCCGCTGGTCGTGCTGGTCAACCAGGGCTCGGCATCAGCATCCGAGATCGTTGCCGGTGCGCTGCAGGACCACAAGCGCGCCATCATCATTGGTGCCAAGACCTTCGGCAAGGGTTCGGTCCAGACCATTCTGCCGCTGAGCAGTGACTCTGCCCTGAAATTGACCACGGCGCGCTATTACACACCTTCCGGGCGTTCAATCCAGGCGGAAGGCATTACACCGGACATCGTGCTGGAGCCCATCGAGGTTGCGCAGGTCGAGACAAACATCGAGCCGCTGAAGGAAGCCGACCTCACGCACCACCTGAAAAACGGCAACGGGAACAAGCCGGAAAAAGACAATGGCTCTGACGAGGAATCCGACCAGGACGACAGCAGCAAGGGGAATACCCTGGCTAAAGATGATTACATGCTCTACGAGGCGCTGAACCTGCTCAAGGGACTTGTGATTCTCCACGATCGCATGCTCTGACGACGCTGTCGTAAATGCACCTGTTCCCGGCCATATGGCGTTACGCCTTCGCACTGTGGCTGGCAGGTGCAGCACTCTCTTCCGCTGCAGACGAGGGCAGCAAGCCGGTTATCGACAACAGCCATCCGGCCATCGCCCTCATTATTGATGACATGGGCAATCAGCACAGGCAGGGTCTGCGCGTGATCGATTTGCCCGGCTCTATAGCCTGTGCATTTCTGCCCTACGGCCCCTTCACCGACACACTGGCACGCCAGGCGCATACCAGGCACAAGGAAGTCATGCTGCACCTGCCGATGCAGGCCGTTGAGCATACCCAGGGTACGCACCAGGAAGGCATGCTGACGCTGGACATGACCCGGGAGCAATTCCTGGCCGAATTCAGGCGTGCCATTGGTGCTGTGCCCTATGTCAGTGGACTGAACAATCACATGGGCAGCCTGTTAACGCGGCACCCCGGCAGCATGGCCTGGCTGATGCAGGCAATCGGCGGTCGCGGAGACCTGTTTTTTGTCGACAGTCGCACTACCAGGGCAACCGTAGCGGAACAGCTGGCAACGGAACACGGTATTCCCAACATGGCGCGCAAGGTGTTTCTCGACAACGTGGCCGAGACCACGGCTGTTCGCGCGCAGTTCCGGCAGCTGCTTGCGGCTGCCAGGCGTGACGGTACAGCACTCGGTATCGGGCATCCCTACCCGGCAACCTTGCGGGTGCTTGCGGAAGAACTCGCGCGCCTGGATGAACAGGGCATACAATTACTGTCGGTAGCAAGCTTGATCAACATGCAGGCTCAGAGGAGATTAACATGGCAAGCGTCCTTGTCCCGCTAGCGCAGGGTTGTGAAGAACTGGAGGCCGTCACGGTGGTTGACCTGCTGCGCCGCGCCGGAATTCATGTTGTAACTGCAGGTCTCGATGCACAGCCGGTGCGTGCTTCGCGCGGCGTGGTGCTGTTGCCCGAGATGACGCTGGACCAGGCTTTGCAGAGCGACTACGACATGGTCGTCCTGCCTGGCGGATTGCCCGGCGCGGACCACCTAGGGGATGATGCACGCATCATCAGTTTGCTGCAGGAAATGGCGGCAGCCGGCAAGTACACTGCGGCAATCTGTGCTGCACCCCGGGTGCTCGCGCTTGCCGGCCTGCTGAATGGCAAACGCGCTACCAGCTATCCGGGTGCACTTGAGACTGCAGCGATACCCGGCCTCGAATACAGCGAAGAGGCCGTGATTACCGATGGCAATGTGGTTACATCGCGCGGTCCCGGAACCGCCATGGATTTCGCGTTGCACCTGATCGAACTGCTGGAGGGAAAACCCGAACGTGATACGGTAGAAGCCGGGCTGCTGCGGTCCTGATAATGGTGCTTGCTCCGGCTCGCATGCGTTGCGCCAGACGGTGATCGTTGCCCTGCAGGGCTACCCAGGCGGGAGAAGTGCAAGGCACGGCAGTCCTTTACCCTGTATCTCCTGGTCTGGCTCGTCACCCTGGTGATGCTGCTGTCTGAGTAGACAGCGCGCCAGCAGGGGTCGCCTGAGCCTTCAGTGACGTGCTCAGGGCGGGTTGCGTCCCCCGGGCCAGTTGAACAGCAGCAGGAACACGCCTGTGCATCCCGTTATCCAGGTGAGCAGTGGTGCGCCCAGCAGCATGCTCGGCGCGTAGCCATCCAGGCCGTAGATGATAGCCGCGGTGATCACCAGCCCGGTGCCGACGATGGCGCTGATAGTGCGGTGGCTGGCCAGTTGGACTTCCCTGCGCAGTTTCTGGACTTCAGTGGATGTCCATTCCATGCGCAGCTTGCCGTTGGTGGCCTGTTCCAGGTAATGCCAGGCAAGCGTCGGCAGTTCCGGCAGGTGTTCGTTCCACTCCGGCAGGTTCTGCTTGATATTGCGCAGCAGTGACCTGGCACCCAGCTGTTCGCTCATGGTGCGTTCCAGGAACGGTTTGGCGGTTTGCCACAGGTCGAGGTCCGGATACAGCTGGCGCCCCAGCCCCTCGATGTTCAGCAGGGTCTTCTGCAACAGCACCAGCTGCGGCTGGATGACCATGTTGAAGCGGCGTGCCGTCTGGAACAGCCGCAGCAGGACGTTACCGAAGGAAATCTCCTTCAGTGGCTTTTCAAAGATCGGTTCGCACACCGTGCGGATGGCGGACTCGAATTCATCCACGCGGGTGCCGTCCGGCACCCATTCCGACTCGACATGCAGTTCGGCAACGCGCCGGTAGTCGCGGCGGAAAAAGGCCAGGAAATTTTCCGCCAGGTAGCGCTGGTCAACCGGGTTGAGGGTACCCATGATGCCAAAGTCGACCGCCATGTAGCGGCCATCGGTGCCCACGAAGATATTGCCCGGGTGCATGTCGGCATGAAAGAAATTATGCTGGAACACCTGGGTGAAAAAGATCTCCACTCCCCGTTCGGAAAGCGTTTTCAGGTCGATATTGTGGGCGCGCAGGCCGGCGATGTCGCTGATCTGGATACCGTGGATGCGTTCCATCACCATGACCTCCGGGCGGCAGTACGGCCAGTACACCTCGGGTACGTACAGCAGGCCGGAGTCGCCGAAGTTGCGCCGCAGTTGCGAGGCATTGGCGGCTTCCCGCAGCAGGTCGAGTTCGTCGTACAGGGTCTTTTCGAACTCCGCGACGACTTCCCGCGGCCGCAGGCGCCGCCCGTGCTTCCAGTAGCGCTCCGCCATCCACGCAATGGTATGCAGCAGTTTAACGTCTCGGGTAATGTACTGGCGCACATTGGGACGCAGTACCTTGAGGACGACCTCGGTGCCGTCCATTAGTTGCGCGGCATGGACCTGGGCGATGGAGGCCGAGGCCAGCGGGGTCTCGTCGAACTTGAGGAACACCTGTTCGACCGGCTTGCCGTAGGCTGCCTCGATTTGCGCCTTCGCCACGCTGCCGGGAAACGGCGGCACGTCGTCCTGCAGGTGAGCCAGTTCCAGCGCAATGTCATCCGGCAGCAGGTCCTGCCGGGTGGATAATATCTGCCCGAATTTGACGTAGATGGGGCCAAGGTCCTGGAGCGCGCTGCGAATGCGCGCCCCGCGCGGGCCGCGGGTGCGTGGCAGCCAGTTCCAGGGCGCCATGTAGTACAGGAAGCGCAGTGGCCGGAACAGGTGAGTGGCCAGGATGATCTCGTCCAGGCCATGGCGGACCAGTACGAAATTGATGTGGATCATGCGGATGATCTGTGCCGGCCGGATCATCTTCAGTCATCCTTGCCGGGTGTCGGCGTCTGCAGGCGCCGGATGCGGGCGACCAGACGGTCGGTATCCATGCCGAGGCGGGATACATCGGCGCTGAAATTTTCGGCGTCGATACGCGTCGGCAGCACTCGCAGTTCCTCCTGCAGGTATTCACCGATATCCCGTTCCAGGGTGCGCCGTCCGTGCCGCAGAACGCCGGCTGCTCTGCGAGCCGTATTACCCAGCTGGTGTGCGATGACGTCACCGGTGATCCGGGAAAGCTGCTCTTCCCAGTCGATATCCATCTCATCGAGGATGGCCTTGAAGGCCTGCCCGGTTTCCACGTCACCTTCGATGGCCACACTGCCCGAGAACAGGGTTTTGCCGCTCTGGCTGCCGAGGCCCAGCTGTGCCAGTCCCAGCGGGGTGCCGCGCAGCACCGTATCCGGTGCAGCTTCGAGCTGCGAGCGCAGTTGCACACCGTTTTCAGCGGGGACAACATACAGGGTGAGCTGCAGCGGCGTCAGCTCGATCGCAAGACTGCACGGCTGCAGGGCGGCCATGCGTGCCATGGCGTCCGGATCCAGGCGCAGGTAGCTGTTCAGCGCCGCTTCCAGTCCGGCCAGCAGACTTGCGGGCAGGCTGATCATGACACCGCCGCCAGTTCTGCCAGTGACATGCCAGCCTCATCTTCCAGGACGACCACGGTGCCGGCCAGCCTGTCGTGCAGTCCCTGCCTGCGGCTGCTCCAGCCGATACGGAATATCCCCAGCCCGGCAGGCAGCGCTGCAAGCAGCAGGGCCAGTCCGCGCCAGAGAGACTGCCGGCAGCTCATGTTTCTCCCGCTGCGGGCATCTAATATGATGCAGCCCATCAGGTGTTTTCCCGGTGTGCCCTGCAACCACGCGTCCAGGCAGCGGCCCAGGATGAAAAACCCCATGGCACTGATGCCGATGACCATGGGGGTTGCCGGGGTGTCCCAGGGTTTCTCGTGCCCGGTCAGGCCACTCCAGACCAGCAGCGCACAGACGAAGGCAGACCAGGCCAGGACAATATCCAGCAGCCAGGCACCCAGGCGGCGCCAGAAACCGGCATAGTGTGGAGCCGCGCTATTCAATATTTGTATCCACGGTGAATCGCGACGATGCCGCCGGTAAGATTGTGATAGTCACAGTTTTCGAAACCCGCCTGCTGCATCATGTCCCGTAGTGTTTGCTGGTCGGGATGCATCCGGATGGACTCGGCCAGGTAGCGGTAGCTGGCTTCGTCATTGGCTACCAGCTTGCCCAGTTTCGGGAGAATGCTGAACGAGTAGAAGTCGTAGGCCGGTCGCAGGGCCGCTGCCGGACGCGAGAATTCCAGCACCAGCAGGCGACCGCCGGGGCGCAGTACCCGGTAGATGGAGTTCAGTGCCTGCTGCTTGTCGGTGACATTGCGCAGCCCGAAGGCCATGGTGACCAGGTCGAAGCTGCCGTCATGAAAGGGCAGCTGTTCGGCGTTGGCCTGGGCAAAGTCGACATTGCCGGAAATCCCCTTGTCCAGCAGCTGGGCACGGCCGTTGCCGAGCATCGCAGCATTGATATCGGAGAGCACCACCAGTCCCTCGCGACCGACACGCGGCGCCATGAGTCGCGTCAGATCGCCGGTGCCGCCGGCCAGGTCGAGCACACGCTGCCCCGGCTTCAGGTCCGCCATGCCGATGGTGAAGCGTTTCCACAGGCGGTGGACACCCAGCGACATGAGGTCGTTCATCAGGTCGTAGCTGTCCGCGACGGAATCGAACACCTCGCGAACATGCCGCGCCTTGTCCGTCTGCGGGACATCACGAAAACCGAAATGGGTGGTTTTGTCTGCCATATCAGGTCAGGACTGTGTAACGGGGGTGACAGCGTCAGCCCGGCTGCTTGCGCTGGTAGCCGGCGGCTTCCAGCTTGTGCAGATATTCCTGCCAGTATTTATCCCGGTTCTTGCCCATGTCATACAGGGTTTCCCAGGAGTAGATGCCGGTATCGTGGCCGTCGTCGAAATGTGGCTGGACTGCGTAGCTGCCGACCGGGTCGAGCTGGTTGATCATGACGTCTTCCTTGGCCAGTTGCAGCACGCCCTGTCCCGGTCCATGCCCCTGAACCTCGGCCGACGGCGAGTGCACCCGCAGGAACTCGTAGCTGAGCTCGAAGTGAGCGCCATCCTCGAACTTGATTTCAAGAATGCGTGATTTCTGGTGCAGGCTGATTTCGGTCGGTTTGGGGGTTGCGGTCATGATTGCCTCGGATTTCACGGTTGTTGTTACGCTGCGGACTGCTGCCGGAATTACAGTATATACCGGCTCAGGTCTTCGTCCTTCACCAGCGCGTTCAGGTGTTCGTTCACGTAGTCTGCGTCGATGGTGATACTGCTGCCGGAGCGGTCAGTTGCCTCGAAGGAAACTGTCTCCAGCAGGCGCTCCATCACGGTGTGCAGCCGCCGGGCACCGATATTTTCCGTGCGCTCGTTGATGACCGTGGCGATTTCCGCAAGGCGCACGATACTGTCATCGGTAAACTGCAACTCGACGCTCTCCGTGGCCATCAAGGCCGTATACTGCTCGGTCAGCGATGCGTCGGGCTCGGTAAGGATGCGCACGAACTCGTCAGTCCCGAGGTCGTCCAGCTCCACGCGGATCGGGAGCCGCCCCTGCAGTTCCGGGATAAGGTCAGAGGGCTTGGAGAGATGGAATGCGCCCGAGGCGATGAACAGGATGTGGTCGGTCTTGACCATCCCGTGCTTGGTCGAGACGGTGCAGCCCTCGACCAGGGGCAACAGGTCCCGTTGCACGCCCTCACGCGAGACATCCGGGCCGCTGCTTTCCCCGCGCCGGGTTACCTTGTCGATTTCATCCAGGAAGACAATGCCATTCTGCTCGGCGTTCTGCAGGGCGCGGTGCTTCAGGTCTTCCTCGTTGATCATTTTCGCCGCTTCCTCGTCGCACAGCAGCTTGCGGGCGTCGCGAATGCGCAGCTTGCGGGTCCGTGTGCGGTTGCCGCCAAGGTTCTGGAACATGCCCTGCAGCTGGCTGGTCATCTCCTCCATGCCGGGCGGTGCCATGATTTCCACGCCGATCTGCGTCGCTGACACCTCAATCTCGATTTCCGTGTCGTCGAGCTGGCCTTCGCGCAGGCGCTTGCGGAATTTCTGGCGGGTGTCGGTTTCCGGTGCGGCCGGTTGTTCGCCCTGCGCCAGGCTGCGGGGTGCCGGCAGCAGCACATCCAGGATGCGTTCTTCCGCGGCATCCTCGGCCCGGTGGCGGACTTTCCGCATCTCGGTCTCGCGGGCCATCTTGATCGCCACATCCACCATGTCGCGAACGATGGATTCCACATCACGGCCAACATAGCCGACTTCGGTGAACTTGGTCGCTTCCACCTTGATGAAGGGCGCATTCGCCAGGCGTGCCAGGCGGCGGGCGATCTCGGTCTTGCCCACACCGGTAGGGCCGATCATCAGGATATTCTTGGGGGTGATTTCCGCACGCAGCGGCTCGGGGACCTGCATGCGCCGCCAGCGATTGCGCAGGGCAATCGCCACGGCCCGTTTAGCGGCATCCTGGCCGATGATGTGCTTGTCCAGCTCCTGGACGATCTCTCTGGGGGTCATTTCGGACATGTTGGCTATAATTCGAAGTTTTTTCCTGAGGTTTCCCGGGTGTTTGTCGCCGTCAGGATGATGTTGCGGCAAACCGGCTATTCGCCGCCACCCGGGCCAAAGCTTAATTCTTCCAGCGTCAGGTTGCGGTTAGTATAGATGCAGATATCACCGGCGATATTCAAGGCGGTCTGTGTGATTGAGCGTGCATCCAGATCTGTGCTTTCCAGCAGGGCACGTGCGGCGGCCTGTGCATAGGGTCCGCCGGAGCCGATCGCCATGAGCGAGTTCTCCGGTTCGATGACATCACCATTGCCGCTGATAATGAGGGAGGTCTCCTTGTCAGCTACGGCCAGCAGCGCCTCCAGGTTGCGCAGCATCTTGTTGGTGCGCCAGTCCTTGGCCAGCTCCACGGCAGCGCGCGTCAGCTGGCCGCTGTGTGCCTCCAGCTTGCCTTCGAACAATTCAAACAGGGTAAAGGCATCTGCAGTGCCACCTGCGAAACCGGCCAGCACCTTGTCGTTGTACAGGCGGCGCACCTTGCGCGCGTTCCCCTTCATGACCGTATCGCCCATGGTGACCTGGCCGTCACCGCCGATCACCACGCTGCCATTACGGCGCACGGAAAGAATGGTGGTTCCGCGAAACTGTTTCACTTGCCTGCTCCAGGGGAAAAGGGCGTAGATTGTACACCATCGCCGGGTGTCACTCAGGCTGAATTAAAAGGGTTTATTCCCATGGCCCGCGCCGTGGACTGCAGGAAAGCCCTGCATGGCATGAAGTCCCGAGGGTGTGCATGTGGCTTGGCCGGGGGCTATCAAACGCCCCGCTTATTGGGAGTCCATGATTAATTTTGTAATCGCGAGGAACGAGAAGTGACGAATCAATCTATAACTAATTGATAATTTTGTAAAAAGTTTGCTTCGTCTGGCTCGCAATGACGAAATTAATGTGAAATTTTATGGAATACCCTAATTATAGGCGACTCACTTTTTGTCAAAGTAAGGCACTGATATATTTCTGTTATATTTCTGTCCTTTAAGCAGGGAACACGCCGGTCACACTTCAAATCAGTAGCTGCATTCGCGCCGCAGCTGGGTGTCTTTCATTGCACAACAGCAGATGGATGCGGCTGGCGCAAGGCCCACCTCCCCCGTTCGCTTTCCCGGCTACCTGGTCTTGCGGGCACGCGGGTGAGCGGCATCGTAGACCCGGGCGAGGTGCTGGAAGTCGAGGTGAGTATAGACCTGGGTGGTGCTGATATCCGCGTGCCCCAGCAGTTCCTGGACTGCGCGCAGGTCACCGCTGGACTCCAGCACGTGACTGGCGAAAGAATGCCGCAGGGTGTGCGGGTGCAGGTCGCCCGGTATGCCCTTGCGTCTGGCCCACTGCTTGACGCGCTGCTGCACCGCGCGATGGCCCAGGCGCCTGCCGCTGCGTGAGGTGAACATGGCCGTCTCATCGGCAGCCTGTTGCAGTGGCCTAACCTTGAACCAGGCCTGTAGTGCGGTGATGGCCTTGCTGCCGACCGGGATGACGCGCGTCTTCGCGCCCTTGCCGGTGACCCTCACCATCCTCTCGGCAAAATCCACGTCACCCAGATTCAGGGCAACCAGCTCTGCCAGCCGCAGGCCGGACGAGTAGAGCAATTCCAGCATGGCATGGTCGCGCAGGCCCAGCGTGTCGTCTCTGCCGGCTGTCAGCAGATGGTTGACGTCATCAACGTTGAGGGTATCAGGCAGATGCTGTTCCGAACGGGGTGCCCGGACATCCAGCCCCGGATTGCGCTGCACCGCGTGCTCGCGCAACAGGTAGTTGAAGAAGGTGCGCAGCGCTGACAGGCGACGCTGTATGCTGCGGCCCTTCAGACCGCGTCGGTGATACTGTGCCGCGTACTGCCTGACGTGGTAGGTATCGAGATCGCCCCAGTGGCTGATGCCTGCCTGGTCGCACCAGCCAAGCAGTTCAACCAGGTCGCGCCGGTAGTGGATGCGGGTGTTGGCAGACAGGCGGCGCTCGGTCTGCAGGTGCTGCAGAAAGCTATTCAGCCATTGCTGCTTGTCATGTGTCATGAAAGCAAAGGGCAAACAGCTCAGTTCATGGCCGGGTTGCCGGGATCAAGGTACTGTCCGAGCAGCAGTCCGATCAGTTCACCCAGGTGCGTCAGGAACAGCGTACCCATCCCGGGATGAAAGCGAGTGGCATCCTGGCTGCCGATGGCCAGCAGGCCATAGGCGCTGTTGTGGCCCAGCGGGACGAGGGCGACCGATTCGATTGCATCGGCCTGGTCGCCGAACAGGTATTGCAGCTGTTCGGTCTTGAAGCGGCCGCACTGTGGTCGGCAGGATTTGAGAAAGGCTTCGAAGTGCGCAAGATCCGGTCCGGCCGGATCATAGATATCGACGCCGCATTCGCGGGCCTGTGCCTCCGGAATTCCGGCAAGTCTCAGGGTGACGGTATCCGCCATGAATTCACCCTGCAGGTGCTCGCGCAGCGTATCCAGCAGCGCTACCAGTGAGTTGGTATTGATCAGACCCAGGGTCAGCTGGTGCATGCGTTCATTGAGGCGGTTGTTGTCGCGCGCGACATGCACCAGGTCCATGAGCTTGCGTTTCAGCTGCCGGTTCTGGTCACGCAGTACCTTGACCTGGTGTTCCACCAGTGAAACCGCGGGGCCGCAGGCATGCGGGATTTCCAGCGTTGCCAGCAGGCTGGCGTTGTTCTGAAAGAATTCGGGGTTACTGCGCAGGTAATCGGCAACCGTTTTCTCTTCCAGGGGCAGGCTGTCCGGCTGTGTCTGCTGTGATGTCGTCATAGTCGAATACGTCCTTCGTAGACGGTTGTGGCGGGTCCGGTCATCATTACCGGGCGACCTTCTCCGACCCAGCTTACCACAAGTTCACCGCCTGTCAGGATGACTTTGACCCGCGGTGCCAGCAGGTCCCACATACGGCCCGCCACAACCGCGGCGCAGGCACCGCTGCCGCAGGCCAGGGTCTCACCGGCGCCGCGTTCGTAAACACGCAGGTGCACGGTCTCGGGATCGACAACCTGCATGAAGCCGGCATTGGTACGTTGCGGGAAGCGGACGTGGCTCTCGATTGCCGGCCCCAGCTCCGCCACTGGTGCGGCGTCGATGTCATCGACCCGCAGCACCGCGTGGGGGTTACCCATCGAGACGGCTGCGATCTGCAACGACTGGCCGTTCACATCCAGTGGATAGCTGGATGCGTAGCGCGGGGCGTCGAAGGGGATCTCGCGAGGTTGCAGGCGGGGAATGCCCATATCCACGGTGACCTGGCCGTCGTCTTCCTGGATCAGCAGCAAGGGGCCGCTGGCCGTTTCCACCCGCAGTTCCTGTTTGTCGCTCAGGCCATGCTCACGCACGAAGCGCATGAAGCAGCGGGCGCCATTGCCGCATTGTCCGACTTCACCGCCATCAGCATTAAAGATCCGGTAGCGAAAGTCAGCCGCAGTTGAGGTCGCGGCCTCCACCAGCAGCAGCTGGTCGTAGCCGATACCGAAGCGCCTGTTGGCAAGACGGCGAACCTGTTCCGCATCCAGCTCTACCTGCTGGTTGATGGCATCGATGACCACGAAATCATTGCCGAGGCCGTGCATTTTGGTGAATTCAAGCAGCATGGCCTAACAGTACCCTGACGACATTGTTGTGCAATACATCCGGCTGCTCAGACCGGTAGCAGGTGCTCGCCGCGCACCAGGTCGTCGAGCACCTCGCGCTCACGGATGAGGTGGATGCTGTCGCCATCTACCATGATCTCCGCCGCACGCGGGCGTGTGTTGTAATTGGAGCTCATGCTGAACCCGTAGGCGCCGGCCGAGCGTACGGCCAGCAGGTCACACTCGGCGAGTGCCAGTTCGCGCTGCCTGCCGAGAAAGTCGCCGGTTTCGCAGACCGGCCCGACCACGTCGTAAGTCACGCTGTCCCCGGTGCGCGGTACAACCGGAATGATGTCATGCCAGGCGTCATACAGAGCGGGGCGCTGCAGGTCATTCATGGCGGCGTCCACGACGGCGAAATTCCTGTGCGCGGTGTGCTTCAGGTATTCCACGCGAGTCAGCAGGACACCGGCATTGCCGGCAATGGCACGCCCCGGTTCCAGCAGCAGCTCCTGCGGCCGGTTCGCCATATGCTCCAGCAGGGCGCGGGCATAGACATCCGGTGATGGCGGGTTGTCCTCGCGGCGATAGGGAATGCCCAGGCCGCCGCCGATATCGATATGCGCCAGCGGTATGCCGGCGTCGGCCAGCCTGTCGACCAGGTCCAGCACCCGGTCCAGCGCGTCCACGAAGGGCGCGATCTCGGTCAGCTGGGATCCTATGTGACAGTCGATGCCCGTGACCCGGATGCTGGGCAGCGCGGCGGCATGCCGGTAGGCGTGCAGCGCGATGCCGACGTCGATGCCGAATTTATTGTCGCGCAGACCGGTGGAGATATAGGGGTGGGTGCGCGCGTCCACATCCGGATTGACGCGCAGCGAGACCGGTGCCGTCATGCCCATCTCCCCCGCGACCCTGGCGAGGCGCAGCAGCTCTGGTTCCGACTCCACGTTGAAGCAGCGAATACCCGTTTCCAGGGCACGGCGCATTTCCGGAGCCTGCTTGCCGACGCCGGAAAACACGATTTTTGCCGGCTCCCCGCCCGCCCGCAGGACCCGCTCCAGTTCTCCGGCGGAGACGATATCGAAACCGGAACCCAGGCGTGCCAGTACCTGCAGCACCGCCAGGCTGGAATTGGCCTTGACGGCATAACAGACCAGGTGCGGGTGCGAGCCGAGTGCGGCATCGAACACCTGCCAGTGGCGCTCCAGGGTGGCGCGCGAATATACATAGCAGGGTGTCCCAAACTGCGCAGCGATGTCTGCCAGCGGGACGTCTTCGACATGCAGGCTGCCATTGTGGTAACAAAAGTGATCCATGCCGCTGTCCTGCCTCAGCGAGCCTCCTCTTCTTCCTGCTGCTCGTCAGGCATGTACAGGGAACCCTTCTGCCCGCAGCCGCCCAGCAGAATGAGGATTGTCAGGAACAGCAATGTCAGTCGGGTTGTGCGCGAATATCTCATGGCAGTCATCCTGTGAAATGCGGCCAGTATACGGTGTGGCCGCTGCAAACCCAATGCCGCCAAACCGGCCGGTGCTGCGCGTGCCACGTTGCATCGACTGGTGCATACTACGGCGCATGGATACCACTGTTCTCGATGCCGTTGAGATCAATCCCTTGCTGCCGCCGCGTGCCAGCATCATCTGGCTGCACGGCCTGGGCGCCGATGGCCACGACTTCGAGCCCCTGATACCACAGCTGGATATTGTGGACAGACTGGGTGTGCGCGTGGTGCTGCCGCATGCACCGCGGCGCCCGGTAACGATCAATGCCGGTATGCTGATGCCGGCGTGGTACGACATACCGGCGGCAGATTTCAGCCGCGCCGAGGACAGCGATGGCATTCGAGCCTCGGAGCAGCAACTGCGGGCACTGATCGCGCGCGAAGTCGCGCTGGGCAATCCAGCGGCACGGATCCTGCTGGCGGGTTTTTCACAGGGCGGAGCGATTGCGCTGCATACCGGGCTGCGCTATCCCGAGACGCTGGCAGGCATCCTGGCGTTGTCCACCTACCTGCCGCTGGCAGCACGGCTGGCAGCTGAAATGAGCGCGGCTAACCGGGCGGTCCCGATCATGATGGCACACGGAACACGGGACCCGGTGGTGCCGCTGCATCTGGCAGAACAGTCACGTGACCGCTTGTTGCAAGCGGGTTACCGCGTTGACTGGCATACCTATGCCATGCAACACGCGGTGTATCCGGAAGAGGTAGCGGATGTGCGGCGCTGGTTGGAGCAGCGACTGGGACATGCTGCGGCTGCCTAGACTTCTTTCAGCCTGAATATAGCGGATGCTGAGAATTCAGGTCGAATGTCAGTCTTTCTGTATAGCCACGGAATCCACGGAAGGTTACGGAAAATTTCCAATGGGTGGTATTTTATTCCGTGACCATATATCACTCATCATCATGAAAAAGCACCTGGAGCCTGTCGCGCTAGGGACGCATCAACTGTTTTGATGGTAGAGCGGCCCAGTTGCCCACTCCACGATTAGTCGTTGCGAAGGCCCGCCATGCGCCTCAAGATCGTGACACTAGTTCTCGCCATCCCGTCTGCTCGCTACGATTACCCAGGCCCGACAGACCCCTAAATCGCGATAGCGGTACCGCCCGGACTCCGGCAAGCCTGCGCCAGTGCGGACTCGGCCCGCTCCAGGATGGACGCCTCGTCATCAGTTTTCTGACACTGGGTGATGCCGTAACACGCCTGCACGGGGTGGTCAGCCTCCGCGTTCATGCGCTCGATATGTGCCGCCAGCTTCCGCACCAGTTGTTCCGCAGCATCCCGCGTGGTTTCCTGCAGGACAAGGATAAAGTCACGTTCGGCATTGCAGCCCACCAGGTCCGCCCAGCGCGTCTGGTCCCTGAGCAGGTGGGCGATACGGGTCTGCGCCTTGCCGCTATCCGCAGCGGTGTCGATGCGCATGGTCACCACTGAGAGCGGGCTGTTATAACGGCGGCTGCGGGCGACCAGTGGCCGCAGTGAAACCAGGATCCCGTGGCGGCTGAACAGGCTGCCCAGACTGGCATCGTAGAGTGACTGCGCCTGAAGCTCCCGGGCCAGTGCGTCACGCTCCTGCCTGAGTCGCAGCTTTTCGGTGACATCCAGATAGAAACGTGCGCTGCTGCCGGGTTCGCCATCGATCTCGAAGGCCTCCAGTGCCAGCCAGCGGGTATCGCCATCCGGCATGATCCAGTTGATGAGCGTAGCCTGCCCCAGCAGGGGCGCCAGCAGGCCGTCAGCATGTGAGTGTCCCGCAAGGGTGTCGGCGGTCTCTCCAATCAGGGCGGCAAATGCCTGGTTGCAGCCGCGAACCCGGCCGTCGCTACCCGTCAGCAACATCGCCAGCGGAGAGCTGTCCAGCAGTGCCAGAGCCTGTTTCAGGTTGATGTCTTTCATCGGGTCTTCATGTCATTTGTGTTGCGTGTTCGATAGCCGGTCGGAAACGCTATCGCAACGGTGTGTGATATCTGCAGGCAGGGTGCGCGACAAACAGCGGCTCAGCGAGTTGCGAGCCGCTGCCTGGCCACGGCGATGGCGCTGCGTACCTGTGTGCGTGCCGTGCCGCCGGTGTGGTCACGTGCTGCAATGGAGCCTTCCAGCGTCAGCACAGCGAACACATCGTTATCAATGACGTCGGAAAAAACCTGCAGTTCGACGAGCGTCATGTCCGCGAGGTCCTTGCCGGTGTCGACCCCGTAACGCACGGCCTTGCCCACGATCTCGTGCGCATCCCGAAAGGCGATGCCCTTGCGCACCAGGTAGTCTGCGAGGTCGGTGGCGGTGGAAAAACCCTGGCGTGCCGCCTTCATCATGGTGTCGCGATGCAGTTCGATCGTCGGCATCATGTCGGCGAAAACCCGCAGTGAACCCCGCAGGGTATCGACGCTGTCGAACAGGGGTTCCTTGTCTTCCTGGTTGTCCTTGTTGTAAGCCAGCGGCTGGCTCTTCATCAACATCAGCAGGCTGACGAGGTTGCCGGTTACCCGGCCGCTCTTGCCGCGCACCAGCTCCGGAACATCAGGATTTTTCTTCTGCGGCATGATGCTGGAGCCGGTGCAGAAGCGGTCCGGGAGTTCAATAAAGTCGAATTGTGCCGATGACCAGAGTATCAGCTCCTCGGAAAACCTCGACAGGTGCAGCATGATCAGGGCCGCTGCCGAACAGAATTCAATGACGAAGTCCCGGTCGCTCACCGCATCCAGCGAGTTGGCAGCAGGTGCCTCGAATCCCAGCAGGCGCGCCGTGTATTCCCGGTCTATCGGAAAACTCGTGCCCGCCAGCGCGGCAGCACCCAGCGGCATGATGTTGACCCGCTTGCGGCAGTCCAGGAGGCGCTGATGATCCCGCTCCAGCATTGCTTCCCAGGCCAGCATGTGGTGTCCGAAGCTGACGGGCATGGCCACCTGCAGGTGCGTGAAGCCCGGCATGATGGTGTCGGTCTCCCGTTCGGCAACGTCGACCAGCGCAACCTGCAGCCGGGAGAGGTCGGAGCACAGCGCGTCGATCTCATCCCGCAGGTAGAGGCGCAGGTCGGTTGCGACCTGGTCGTTGCGGGAACGTCCGGTATGCAGCTTCTTGCCGGTGTCGCCGATGCGCTCGATGAGCCGCGCCTCGATATTCATGTGGATATCTTCGAGGGCGACGGACCAGGCAAAGTCGCCGCGTTCGATATCCGCGAGGATATCCTCCAGACCCTGGACGATGTGCGTGCTTTCATCGGCCGTGAGAATACCGACATGCGCCAGCATGCGTGCATGGGCGATCGAGCCGGCGATGTCATGGCGATACAGCCGTTTGTCGAAGTCGATGGACGCCGTGAATGCCTCGACGAAGGCATCCGTCGATTCCGAGAAGCGTCCGCCCCAGGGTTTTGATGCAGCGTCTTTTTCCGTCATGTGGATAACCGCAAAACTCATATTGGCCCGGCTGTTTCCCGGCCTGGTGTGGCCGCGCTGCCCGGCAGGCAAATCGGGCCAGCGCAGTATAAACCAATCCGCGGCGGTGTTGCGTGTCTCACCGGGGCGGCTGTTGCCGGCACGTCGGCCGGCTGCAGGGTGGACTTGCAAGCGCTGCGAGCAGGCCTGAAACTGCCGCCATGGACACACAGCGTGCAAGGGACCAGGGCGGCGGTATCGAAGGCATCGAGAATTACTTCCTGCCGAATTTCTGCAACGTACGCCTGGTGTTCGCGGTGGTTGTGATCGCGGAACTGCTGGCCTTTATCATTACCTTGTTGAGCCCCGGGGTGATCGATGACCCCTGGGGCAATCTCGGACTGATTTCCATGCTGGTGCAATGGACCGCGCTCTCCAGCGCGGCGCTGCTCTGCGTTACCCGGTCGCTGTTGTCACGCATGAGCAACAGTGCCGCCGCTGTGGCCAGCTACCTGCTGGTACTGCTGGTCACGGCAATGGTGAGCGAGATGGCATTCTGGCTGATGATAGAGAGCACCTTGTTTCCCGCGCTTACAAGTGATGATCATCCGGTGTTCCTGCTGCGCAATCTGACCATCAGTACCGTGGTTGCCGCGGTGATCCTGCGCTACCTGTACATCCAGTTCCAGTGGCGGCAGCGGCTTCAGTCGGAAGCCCGTGCGCGGATCCAGGCGCTGCAGGCGCGCATTCGACCGCATTTCCTGTTCAACAGCATGAACACCATCGCCTCTCTGACACGCTCTGACCCGGAAGCGGCTGAAACCGCCATCGAGGATCTGTCCGACCTGTTTCGCGCCTCGCTCAGCGGGACAAACGAGCAGGCCACGCTGGGTGACGAGGTCGAACTGGCGCGTCGCTACCTCGGTATCGAAAAGCTGCGGCTGGGTGAACGGCTTGTGGTCGACTGGCAACTGGACGACTTGCCAATGGATGCACGGTTGCCGCCGCTGGTGCTGCAGCCGCTGCTGGAGAATGCGATTTATCACGGCATCGAGCCGTTGCCGCTGGGTGGCACCATCCAGGTGAGCGGGCGCCGTGTTGACCACCTGGTCGAGATTACGGTCAGCAACCCGGTGCCTGATGCCGTGGCCGGCAGCCGCCAGCAGGGCAACCGCATTGCGCAGGAAAACATTCACCAGCGCCTGGCGATCGCCTTTGGTGCCGGGGCCGGGCTGCAGAGCACGGCTGGCGCGGGTGGCTACCAGGTCAGTATCCGGTTCCCGCAGGCGGGGGTGGCATGAAAATCCTGATTGTCGATGATGAAGCACCGGCGCGCGCGCGGCTGCGCCGAATACTGGAAGAGCTGGAGGGCTGCATGGTCAGCGGCGAGGCGGCCAATGGCCGGGAGGCATTGCAGCTGACCGCGAGTCTGCAGCCGGATATTCTGCTGCTGGACATCCGCATGCCGGGTATGGACGGCCTGGAGGCTGCGCAGCACCTGCAATCGCTGGGGCAGCCGCCGGCGGTGATTTTCACTACTGCCTATAACGATTATGCGGTGCAGGCCTTTGAGGCCCATGCGATGGACTATCTGTTGAAACCGGTGCGCCGGGAGCGCCTGGCAGATGCCTTGCAGCATGCGCACCTCCCGACCCGGTTGCAGGCGAACGCCTTGCGCGAAGCGAGTGAAGCGCCGGCATCACGCCAGCGTATTTGTGCAAGCGTTCGAGGCAGCCTGCAGCTGATCGAGGTAGATGATATCCGCTATTTCCAGGCGGACCAGAAGTACGTCTGTGTCGTTACGACAGAAGGCGAGGTTCTGATCGAGGAAACGCTGAAGGCGCTGGAAGAGGAGTTTGCCGACCGCTTCGTGCGTATCCATCGCAATGCCCTGGTCGCCAGGCGCTATATCGACGGCCTGGTGCGGGATGCTGAAGGACATGGTCGGGTGCAGCTGTCAGGTATTGCAAGCCCCCTCGAAGTGAGCCGCCGCCACATCGCGGAGATTCGCAGACTGGTCAAGGCCCTGCAGGGCTGAGCGTACTCGCCTCCTGCTGCAACCGGCAGCCCGGCAGGTGTGCCGGTTTCTCCGGGGTGCGAATCACGTACAGTGCCGTATCGATGCAATTATCCAGGTAGCCGCCGTACATCTCCGGCGTGTTGATCCCGACCATGCGTTCGGCAAGCTCGCTGCCGTCCCCGTCGAGGAACAGGATTGTCGGGGTGACGTAGACCTTGTAGCGGCTGGACAGCCGCGTGGTGGCGATGTGTTCACCGGAAAAGTCGGTGACCAGTGCGCCGTTGTCGAGCAGCAGGCGACGTATCAGTATTCTGTCGGTATATTCACCGCTGATCAGCATGGGTCGCAGGAATTCGCTTTCCAGCTGCCGGCAGTAGTCGCAGGAGATCGCGGAGAAGGTCAGCAGCACGGGCAGCCGTGCCTCACGGGCCTGCCGGCCGTCTGCCTGCAGGTCGGTGGCCAGCGGTACCTCGACCTCCGCGCGCAGCCCGCCGGTCGCCAGCCAGAATAAACCGCAACCGAGCAGGGCAGACTTGTATAATTGTTTCATGGTCATTTACCAGATAACGGGGAAAACGTCCCATGTCAACCGAGCAACTTCGCATCGCAACACGAAAAAGCCCGCTGGCGCTGTGGCAGGCGGAGCATGTGCGGACACGCCTGCAGCGGCTGCATCCCGGGCTGCAGGTCGAGCTGGTGACCATGAGCACCCAGGGCGATCGCGTGCTGGACAGTCCGCTGGCAAAGATCGGCGGCAAGGGGCTGTTCGTCAAGGAGCTGGAGCAGGGCATGCTTGCGGGGCGCGCCGATATTGCCGTGCATTCCATGAAGGATGTCCCGGTCGAACTCCCGGAAGGGCTGGAGATCGGGGCCATTCTGGAGCGCGAGGATCCGCGTGATGCCTTGGTTTCCAACCGTTTTAGCGCACTCTCGGAACTGCCGCAGGGCGCGCGCGTGGGGACTTCGAGCCTGCGGCGTCAGTGCCAGTTGCGTGCCGTGCGACCGGACCTGGAAATTCTCGACCTGCGCGGCAATGTCAACACGCGGCTGGCAAAACTCGATGCCGGTGACTATGACGCCATCGTGCTGGCCAGCGCCGGGCTGAAGCGGCTCGGCATGGCGCAGCGCATCACCTGTTCACTGGAGCCCGAAGACATGCTGCCGGCGATCGCGCAGGGCGTCATCGGGATCGAATGCCGCAGCGATGATGCGACTGTCAAGGCGCTGATCGAACCCCTGAATCATGCCGGGACGGGGCTGCGGACACAGGCGGAGCGCGCCATGAATGCCACCCTGGCAGGCGGCTGCCAGGCGCCGGTGGCCGGATTCTCCATAATCACGGGTGACCGCATCGAACTGCGCGGGCTGGTGGGCTGGCCGAACGGCAGCGCCATCGTGCGGGGCGAGATCAGCGGCCCGGCAGGTGAGGCCGCGGCGCTGGGCGAGCAACTTGCGCGGGAACTGCTGGAGCGGGGCGCCCGGCCGATACTCGATGAGCTGCTGGGTGGGGAATAGGCGGCCGCGGGTGCTGGTGACGCGGCCTGCCGGGCAGGGCGCCGGACTGTGCCGCATGGTAGAGGCGGCGGGCTATGAGGCCGTGCAGCTGGCGGCGATCGAGATCCGGGAACCGGCCGACCTCGGGGCACTGCAGACGCTGGTAGAGACGCTGCCCACCTATGATCTCGCCGTGTTCATCAGCGTCAATGCCGTCAACCATGGCCTTGACTATATCTTGGTGCGGCGCGACTGGCCCAAGCATGTGAATATCGCCACCGTCGGCGCCAGCTCGGCGGCCGCACTGCGGGAGCACGGGTTGAAACCTGACCTTGTTCCGGCACACCGCTTCAACAGCGAGGCCTTGCTGGCGCTGGACGAGCTGCAGGATATGCACGGCAAGCGGGTAGTCATCCTGCGCGGTAACGGCGGCCGCGAACACCTGCACGATACCCTGCTTGAGCGCGGGGCCGAGGTGGCTTATGTCGAGGTTTACCGGCGCGCCTGCCCGGAAATCGATCCGCACCTCATGCGTTCACTGCTGCGTCCCGGGATGCTGGACGTGGTTACGGTGACCAGCAACGAAACCCTGCAGAATCTGTACGCCATGGCGGGACAGGAAGGACAGCCGCTGCTGCGTGCCCTGCCTCTGGTGGTGGTGAGCGAACGCCAGGCGGTACTGGCGCAGGAACTGGGGTTCGAGTATGCCGCCATGGTTGCGGAGAATGCCGGTGACGCAGCGTTGGTCGAGGCCTTGAAAACCTTTGCTGCGCACAGTTTCTCGTGTTCCCCGTCCGGCCGGTAATCTTCCCCATGGGCAGGAAGCTCGTCTGGCAGCTCACCGGTTAGCCGGCAGATGATGTTTTTGTAAGTAGTTGCCACAATAGGCATGGCAGGGGTGTAGTGCTAGATTGTTCTTACAGTCCTGAACTCAATATTGCGCCAAGGCTGTTTTTTTTCATATCGACTCCTCACAGTGGCCCGCGGTTATCCCCGGGCCCTTTTTTTTGAGCCGCTTTTGCGCCCTTTCCAGGCGCCAGTTCAGGCCTGTTGCAGGCCCTTGATGCTTTCCGTGACCGCGGCGTACTCGAAGGCATCGGAAAAGAAGCGTGCCTCGTCCAGGCCGTGCTGCATGAACAGGTCATGGCCGGCTTTCACCATCACCGGTGGGCCGCTCATGTAGATGTCGTGGTCTGACAGGTCGGGGTAATGGCGGGTGACGCTGTCGGTAACAAAACCGGTCTCGCCCGACCAGTCATCGCCCGGTTGCGGCTCGGACAGTACCGGCGTGTAGCTGAAGTTTGGGTGGCTATTGCGCCACTGTGACGGCAGCGCATCCAGGTACAGGTCGCGTCTGGCGCGCACCCCCCAGAACAGGTGCAGCGGTCGGCTGACCCCGATCTCGAACGCATGTTCCAGGATGCCCTTCAGCGGTGCGAAACCTGTCCCGCCGCCGATCAGGATGGCGGGTCGATCCGAGTCCTCGCGCAGGTAGAAGGTACCCAGCGGACCCTTGATGCGCAGCAGTGCCTTTGCACGCATATGGTGAAACACCTGGTCGGTGAACAGCCCGCCCTCGACATAGCGGATATGCAGTTCGATGAATTCGTCATCGTGCGGGGCGTTGGCAATCGAGAACGCCCGCGGCTCGTGGTCCTTGATCAGGACATCGATGTACTGGCCAGCGAGGAACTGCAGGCGTTCGCTGGTCGGTACCTTGAGGTAAATACGAATGACGTCATGCGCCAGGTGCTCCAGCTTCTCGACCCGGCAGGGCAGGGTCTTGATCTCGATGTCACGCGCGGCATCCACCTCGCGGACGCGGATGGTCAGATCACCAGCCGGTCGTGCCTGGCAGAACAGTGCCTTGTGGGCGTCGGCGTCCGCCTCGCTCAGTGCCGGCGGCAGGCCGGCAGGATAGGCAACCTGCCCGGATGCCAGTTCCCCCATGCAGGAGCCACAGGCACCGTTGCGGCAGCCGTAAGGCAGTATAATCCCCTGGCGCAACGCGGCATCGAGGACGGACTCCCCCGGCTCGACCGTGAAGGTGTGGCCCGTGGATTCAATTGTGACCTGAGAAGACATGCAAACGGCTAAAACCTACGAAAATGGTCAGGCATTGTCGCTGATTTGGCATGCAAGATAAACCTGATAACGCTGTGTTAATCCTGGGCTGCGGTGATGTCGGCCGTCGCGTGGCGGATTTGCTGCAGTCAGCAGGATCCTCGCCGACCTGCATCGTGCGCAGCAGCGATAGCCTCAACGCCCTGCTGGCGGCAGGCTTCGATGCACGTTGCGTCGATCTTGATGAAACCGCTTCACTTAATACCCTGACCTCTGGACACGCCCACATCTACTACTTCGCCCCACCACCGCCTGGCGGCGAGATCGACTCACGCATGACGGCGTTTCTGCAGGGGCTGGACTGCGCTGCTCCACCGCGGCGTATCGTATATATCAGTACCAGTGCGGTCTACGGCGATTGCGGGGGAGCATGGATCACGGAGGAACAGCCACTGAATCCGGCAACGGCGCGCGGCCGGCGCCGGCTGGATGCCGAGCGCCAGCTCATGGCCTGGTGCAGGGAATACGGCTGCGAGTGGACGCTGCTGCGGGTCCCCGGCATCTACGGGCCGGGAAAGCTGCCGCTCGCGCGGCTGCGCCAGGGCCTGCCGGTGCTGCGTGAGGCGGATGCGCCCTACACCAACCGCATCCATGTCGACGACCTGGCCGCGATCTGCGTGGCGGCGATGTCCAGCCGCCACAGTAACACCGCGTACAACGTCAGTGACGGCCACCCCAGCAACATGACGGACTATTTCTTTCGCGTGGCAGATGCCGCAGGCCTGCCGCGACCGCCGGAAGTCAGCAGGGAGGAGGCGCAGCGCGTACTGTCGCCCGGTATGTTGTCCTTTCTGAATGACTCGCGCCGCATGGACAACACCCGGCTGCTGGAGGAGCTGGAAATCTCGCTGCGGTACCCGGACCTGGCTGCCGGGCTGGCCTCCTGCTTATGAAGCTGCACAAAACCGGCCTCGCCCGCGTGCAGCACGGCGTGCATGGCGTACGCACCTGATGGGGGATATGTGCTATCCTTCTGGCTGGCGGGCAGTATATTAAATTGTATATTTACAATAAGTTATATTAATAGTTATGGTTATGAATGAATTTGGGGTCAACCCTGAAATCTGAATTCCGCTACCACCGGTGCGTGGTCTGACGGCCGTTCCAGTCGGCGCGGCTCCTTGTCGATGCTGCAGGCGGTACAGCTTTCCGCCAATAGCCGGCTGGCCAGGATCAGGTCGATGCGCAGCCCCATGTTCCTGCGAAAGGCGGCCGCCCGGTAGTCCCACCAGCTGAAACTGCCTGCTTCTTGATCAAACAGTCGAAAGGTATCGACCAGTCCCAGTTCCAGCAGCCCTTGCAGGGCCTCGCGTTCCGGCGTACTGCAGAGGATACGCTCGTGCCAGGCCTCCGGATCATGGACGTCGCGGTCTTCGGGGGCGATGTTGAAGTCACCAAGGGCCACGAAGTTCGCGTGCTGCTCGAGCTGCTCCCTGACGTGCTCCGCGACCTTTTCCAGCCAGTGCAGTTTGTGGGCATATTTTTCACTGCCGACCTCCTGTCCGTTGACGACATAGAGATTCAGTACCCGGACAGCGCCGATGCGGGCACCCAGGATGCGCCGCTGCGGGTCGTCCAGACCCGGGATGTCGGTCAGGATGTCTGCTGCCGGTGTCCTGCTGAGGATGGCCACGCCGTTATAGGTCTTCTGCCCCGCGTACACGCTGTGGTAGCCGGCAGCCTCGATGGTCTCGACGGGAAAATTTTCGTCAGTGGTCTTGGTTTCCTGCAGGCAGAGGATGTCCGGCCGGGCGGTGGCCAGCCATTCCAGCACCTGCGGCAGGCGTACCTTCAGTGAGTTAACGTTCCAGGTGGCTATTTTCATGCTGATCGGGTCGTAATGCTTCAGGCTGCCAGGCCGCTATGGCGCAACAGGGCGTCGATGGTCGGTTCGCGGCCGCGGAACTCGACGAACAGCTCCATCGGTTCTCGCGAGCCGCCCTGGGCCAGGATGGTATGCATAAAGCGGCTGCCGGTATCCGTGTTGAAGATGCCGCTTTCCTCGAACGCCGAGAAGGCATCGGCGGACAGCACCTCCGCCCACTTGTAGCTGTAATAGCCGGCCGCATAACCCCCGCCGAAGATGTGGGTGAAGCTGTTCTCGAAGCGGTTGAAAGCGGGCGGCTGAATCACCGCGACACGGGATCGTACCGCTTTCAATGTGTCATGCACGTGTGCCGGTGCTGCGGGATCATAGTCGCGGTGCAGGGTGAAATCGAAGATGGCGAATTCCAGCTGGCGTACCATCTGCAGGGCGGACTGGAAGTTCCTAGCCTGCATCATGCGCTGGTACAGTTCATCGGGAATGCGCTCGCCGCTCTGGTAGTGGCGGGCGAACAAGTCCAGTGCCTCGCGTTCCCAGCACCAGTTTTCCATGAACTGGCTGGGCAGTTCCACGGCATCCCACGCCACGCCGCTGATCCCGGACACGCCCGCGTAGTCGATCTGTGTCAGCATGTGATGCAGGCCGTGGCCGAATTCATGAAACAGGGTGATGACCTCGTCATGGGTGAACAGGGCGGGGTCGTCGCCGATGGGCGGTGAGAAATTGCAAACCAGATAGGCAACCGGTACCTGGATGCCGTCCCGGGTGCGCCGGCGCGAGATGCATTCATCCATCCAGGCTCCCCCGCGCTTGTGCGGCCGGGCATACAGGTCGAGATAAAACTCGCCGCGGATCTCGCCGGCAGCATCGCGGATGCGGTAGTACTCCACTTTTTTGTGCCAGGTATCCACGCCGCTGACCGCCTCGATCTGCAGGCCATAGAGACGCTGCACGATCGCAAACAGGCCGGTGATGACATGCGGTTCCGGAAAGTAGGGTTTCAGCTCCTCCTGCGAGATGGCGTATTTCTGCTGGCGCAGTTTTTCCGAGTAGTAGGGTATATCCCATGCCTGCAGATCCTGTAGTGCGTGTGTTGCCATGGCAAAGTCGCGCACCTCTCCGAGTTCCCTGATTGCCGCTGGTCTGCAGCGTGTGGCCAGGTCATTGAGGAAGTCCATGACGTGGTCGGTCGATTCTGCCATCTTGGTCGCCAGTGAGCGTTCGGCATAGTTGGCAAAACCGAGCAGCTGCGCAGCCTCGTGCCGCAGCGCCAGGATCTGTTCCATGATCTCGGCATTGTTCCACTTGCCGGCATTCGGCCCCTGGTCGGAGGCGCGGGTAACGTAGGCAGTGTACAACTCCTCTCGCAGCACCCTGTCGTCCGCGTAGGTGATGACAGGAAAGTAGGAAGGGAACTCCAGGTTAAACACCCAGCCATCCAGGTTGCGCTGTTCCGCCTGTTGCCGTGCCAGGGAACGCGCGCTGGCAGGCAGTCCCGCCAGCAGGGATTCATCGGTTACCTGCCTGTACCAGGCGTTGGTGGCATCCAGGACATTGTCGCTGTATCTGGAGGTAAGTGTGGACAGTTCCTGCATGATGGCCTTGAAGCGGTCGCGTGCCGTCTGCTCCAGCGCAATACCGGACAGGCGGAAGTCGCGCAATGCGTTGTCGATGACCCTGCGCTGTGCGTTGTCCAGCTGCTGGTACTCGTCGCCATCGGCAATCTGCCGGTAGGCGCGATACAGGCCCTCGTGCTGCCCCATTTCGGTGCCGTACTCACTCAGCAGGGGCAGGCAGGCATTGTAGGCATCACGAATCGCCGCCGTGTTGACGACTGAGTTCATGTGGCTGACGGGAGACCAGGCACGACTGATGCGGTCTTCCATGACTTCCAGCGGTTCCACCAGGTTATTCCAGGTATAGCGGGTCTGCGCTGCAAGCAGGGTCTCTATCAACTGGCGGCCTTCGGCGAGTAATTGCTCTATCGCCGGCATGACGTGTTCCGGTTTTATCCGCGAGTAAGGCGGCAAGCCATCCAGATTCAGCAATGGATTCGACATTCGTGACATACCTCGAGAATTTGCAACAGGGCGCAAACACAGCGTGTGCCAACTCTAGCACGCACGTCTTGCAACCGCCTACACAATCCCGGAAACTTGCCCCTGATGTCGATAAGGAAATTTGAAAACTTTGACCCGCACATTGCTGCGACTGCCTACGTGGATGAGACTGCGCTGGTAATCGGGGATGTCAGCATCGCGGACGATGCCTCGCTCTGGCCTCTGGTCGTGGCGCGAGGTGATGTCAATAGCATCGTGATCGGTGCGCGCACCAATATCCAGGATGGCACTGTGCTGCATGTCAGCCACGTCAGCGAGTTTGCTCCCGGTGGATCCCCGCTGCGCATAGGTGCAGACATCACGGTAGGTCATCAGGCGATTCTGCACGGTTGTACCGTCGAGGACCGTTGCCTGATCGGCATGGCGGCCACGGTCATGGATGACGCCATTGTGCGATCCGGTGCCATCGTGGGTGCAGGCAGCCTGGTGCCCCCCGGTTGTGACCTGGAGGGCGGTTACCTCTGGATGGGCACGCCTGCCCGCAAGGTGCGTCCGTTGCGCAAGCAGGAAGTGGCATTTCTTGATTATTCCGCCGCACATTATGTCGAGCTGAAAAACCGCTACCTGGCTGTCCGTTAAACGGTTGCCGCGAGCCGGCACATAACGAGTGAATATTAAATGATCGTTTTTATCGGCAATCTCCCGGCAGGAATATCAGAACGGGAACTGCAGCACCTGGCCCAGCCCCCCGGCGGGGTACCGGTGCGCATCGTCAAGAAGCGCAACCGCAGTGGCAACCTGTATCGCTATGGCCTGGTGCATGCGCGTTCCGAGCGTGACGCCCTGAAAGTGATCAGGCGCGTACATCGCAAGGACTGCATGGGTACGGAACTGGTGGCGAGAGAATTCGGGCAGCGGCGGGTGAGCAACGAAAGGCGCCGGCTTGACTGGCGCGAGGTGCCCTGGACCGGCATGGAACGCCGTCTCAGCGAGCGGCGCATCAGCGAGGGCTGGTAGCCTGCACGCAACAGGAGACTTGCCCCGCTCAGTTTGATTAAACCCGCTGTCCTTTGCCCTTCACATGACCCAATGTCCCTGCAAGGGGAACGGGAGCGTCTATGCAGGCGCCTGGCGCAGGTTGCGCAGCGCGGCTATGACAGGGGCGGTGTCGGGGCGCACTTTGCGCCACACGTAAAAGGATTCCGCCGCCTGCTCGACCAGCATGCCAAGCCCGTCCAGAGCGCGCCCGGCGCCCAGTGCCAGCGACCAGTCCATGAACGCAGTCGGCTGATCGCCGTACATCATGTCGTAGCACCAGCTTTGCGGCGTCACGATACTGCACGGCAGAGCCGGCACCTCTCCCGACAGGCTGGCCGCCGTGGCGTTGATGATGATATCGAAAGGCTGGCCTTCCAGGTCCGGCAGGCCGCAGCCCTCTACATGTCCCAGGTCGCAGAAGGCGCGTGCAAGTTCGACGGCCTTTCCCGCGGTGCGGTTGGCAATCACCAGCAGTTCCGGTCTTTCCTGCAGCAGGGGTTCGATGACGCCGCGCGCCGCGCCACCGGCACCCACCAGCAGCAAGCGCGCACGGCGCAGCGTTGCGCCGTGATTGTCACGCAGATCTCGGACCAGGCCTGCACCGTCGGTGTTGTCGCCGAAATGCTTGCCGGAGTCCTGCAGCACCAGCGTGTTGACAGCACCGGCACGTTCGGCGCGCGCACTGCGCTGCGCTACCAGCGCCCAGGCATCTTCCTTGAAGGGAACGGTGATATTGAGGCCGCGGCCGCCACGGGATGCAAACTCCGCAACGGCATCTGCCAGTCCCCCGCGTTCGACCAGGATGGCGCGATACGCCATGTCCTGCCGGGTCTGGGCTGCGAACAGCGAGTGGATATGCGGTGATTTGCTATGGGCAACGGGATTGCCCATGACGGCGTACTGGTCCATCAGGTGCGTCGCGCGGTCAGCCGTCTTGCAGCCAGTGACCGGCGGCTTTCGCGAAGTAGCTCAGGATCGCATCAGTACCGGCGCGCTTGAATGAAAGCAGCGACTCCAGGACAACGGCCCTTTCGTCAAGCCAGCCGTTTTGTGCGGCGGCCTTGAGCATGGCATATTCACCACTGACCTGGTAGGCGAAGACAGGCACGCCGAACTCGTCCTTGACCCTGCGAATGATGTCCAGGTAGGGCATGCCCGGTTTTACCATCACCATGTCAGCACCTTCAGCAAGGTCCAGCGCAACCTCGCGCAAGGCCTCGTCGCTGTTGGCAGGGTCCATCTGGTAGCTGTACTTGTTGCCGCCGCCAAGGTTGGCTGCGGACCCCACCGCGTCACGGAACGGGCCATAGAAGCTGGATGCGTACTTGGCGGCATAGGCGAGTATACGGGTATTGCGCTGTCCGGCTGCTTCCAGGGCAGTGCGTATCGCACCCACGCGGCCATCCATCATGTCCGAGGGGGCGACGATATCGGCGCCGGCTTCGGCATGCGACAGCGCCTGCTTTACCAGTACCTCGACGGTCTCGTCATTCAGTACATAGCCACAGGCATCGATCAGGCCGTCCTGACCGTGGGTGGTGAAGGGGTCCAGTGCCACATCGGTAATCACGCCCAGCTCTGGCAAGCCGGCCTTGAGGGCGCGTACCGCGCGCTGCGCCAGTCCTTCGGGATTGAATGCCTCGCAGGCGTCCTCGGCTTTCCTTTCCAGGGGGGTAACCGGGAACAAGGCGATGGCCGGGATACCGAGTTCATGTATTTCTGCCGCTTCATCGAGCAGCAAATCGATGCTGAGACGTTCGATACCGGGCATGGACGCGACCGGTTCGCGCCGTCCTTCACCATCCAGCACAAACACCGGATAGATCAGGTCGGCACTGCTGAGTTGCGTCTCGCGCATCAGCCGCCGGGAAAACTCGTCACGGCGCATGCGGCGCATCCGGGTGGCGGGATAACCTGCTCTTGTCGTGCTGTTGTCGGACACTGTACTGCTCCCGTAATTAATGGATGATTCACATTCTACCCTGCCGGGCGTATGCGGTCAGGTTCCGGCCCGCAGGCTGTTCCAATGTACCATTTGCGCCAATGCGTGTGTAAGCTGGAACAATGGGTTCGTACACAGCAAATCAGATGGTGACGGCGCCGGGTGCAATAGCGACTGCACTTGGTCTCGGCGAGCACCGGGCATCCCTTGCGGCCTGGTACGGGGAACCAGTGTCACCCGCCGATGCAGTGTGCCTGTATACCGATACGGAGAAGGCGCTGCGGTCCCGCCTGTGCGCAGGCCTGCCGGCCTTTCAGCTGCATGTACTGCAACTGCTTGGTCATTTCTGGATGGATGTTTCCATCTCGCTTGAGTACCAGCAACTGGCGACTTCCGCCAACGGGCAGCGTGACCGGGCATTGCTGGAGATCGTCTACGGCCAATTGTTGTTGAGCCGCAGGCAGCGGCCGGCACTGGAGCATCTCGATCGCGGTTTCAGACTGGCCGCCGGCTACCTTGACGCATCGGACTATTTCCTCCTCGTCAGGCGGCATGACCTGCTGCGTCATATCCCCCTGTCGGCGACGCAGGCTGCCCCTCAGGGGTTGCAGTCCTTGCTGGCAGAGGCCGCAGTGATCAGACAGCTGCAGGGTGCAGTGCGGCATACCTGCCGGGATACCCGTCAGGACACCATTGGATAGCCGGATGTTTGCTGTGACGGTGAGTGTGCAACAATAGCCACGATGCCGTTACTGCTTACAGCCTCCCGCCTTATCGCCAACCAGCTGGCACCCATTACGTTGCTG
>Ga0210064_1000003_pt1 | contig 119331 bp, 107 predicted proteins | sample Muzzi_CordC_D2_FD_185531 | JGI IMG/M metagenome (GOLD analysis project Ga0210064, IMG submission 185531) | Wetland microbial communities from San Francisco Bay, California, USA, that impact long-term carbon sequestration - Muzzi_CordC_D2 (SPAdes) | ecosystem: Environmental > Aquatic > Marine >... | reverse complement strand
GGCCAGCTTGCAAAAATTACAGACACTCGCGGCAATCAGGCAACCCTAACGTATGGCGCCGATGGCTACCTGGAAACCTTGGACTATGCCGGCCTGCAAACGGTGAGCTTTAGCCATGACGCAGACGGCAACCTCACTGCCTTTACAAAAGCTGACGGCGGAACAATCAGATTTACATACGATACCTCCAGCCGCATGCTCACCGGCACGGGCAGCGACAACCTGGTGTTCGTGGAAAACGAGTACGACGGGGAAGGCCGTGTCGTCAAGCAAGAAGACGCGAAGAACGCCCTGAGCACCATAGCATATAAAGACAACGGTCAGGTAAATGTCACAGACCGGCTGGGCAGGATCGAAACCCGGAAATACGACATTTTGGGCCGGCTCATTGAGTGGGAAGATGCAAGCGGTGGTGTGAAAAGCTACACCTATGATGAAAACAGCAATATTACATCGTACACCGATCCAAACGGTGACATCTTCAGCACTATTTACGATGACGCAGGCAACCCAATCAAGTTTGTTGATCCGCTGGGCAACGTGATCACAGAGGAATATGGCGACCGGGATAACCCTCATCTTCCCACTGCCCTGACGGACGCTGCCGGTTATACAACCACATTCGAATACGACGGCAATGGCAACCTGATCCGATATGTTGACCCGAGGGGCCTTGAGACGGTTTTTACGTTCAACCCGAAGGGACAGATCCTGACGGTCACTGCCCCGAACGGTGGTGTCACAACTTTCAGCTACACACCGGCAGGTGACCTGGCGGCAGTCACCGATCCGCTTGGCGCGGCGACCCAGTACGAGTACGACGAACTTGGACGAAGAACGGCGGTCATCGATCCGAGAGGAAGCCGGATAGAGTTCGCATACAACGATCTCGGTCAGGTGACCTCCATCACGGCGCCGGACGGGGCTGAAACCCGATTTACCTATGATCAAAATGGACGGCTCTCAACAATCGAGCAACCCGACGGGGCGGCCACGGCCTACGAGCGCAATGAGACGGGCAGGATTACGGCCGAGACAAACCCGGTTGGGGAAACATGGATATTTGAATATAACGCAGAGGACCACATCTTGCACCGCATCGATCCGCTGGTACGGATTTCAAAGTTTATGCGTAACGATATTGATCTTCCCATCGCCGCAACCGAGGCCCTTGGGAGTGATGTCGAAGCCACGGCGAAGGCCGGTTATGACCTTTCCGGCAAACGCGTCACGCTGACCGATCCTAATGATAGCGTTACGACCTTTACCTTCGACGCCCTGGGACGGGTTCTCACCGAAACCGACCCGCTCGGCAATGTCGTAACCAACGCTTACGATGCCCGCGGCCTGCTGGCATCCATTACCAACGGCCGGAGAATGCCGGTTTCGTTTGCCTATGATGAAGCAGGCAACCTCACGGAGATAAAGTTTCCCGATGAGACGACCATAAGCCACCAACTCGATGCATTTGGCAACCGCAAGCAGAGCGTGGACCGTGAGGGGGACACCATCCAGCGGACCTTTGACCTCACGGGGCGTCTGCTGAGCCGGACCGGCGTTTTCGGCAACACCGTGGGATACGCATACGACAATGCCGGAAATCTTGCAACACTGACCTATTCGGACGGCAAGCAGGTGAGCTATGAATACGATGCACAGAATCGCCTCGTCCGGGTGACGGACTGGCTGGACCGGATAACCGAGTATGAATATGATCTTGGCGGCCGCTTGAAGAGCGCCATATTGCCCGACGGATCCGAGGTTACTTATGGCTATGACCCTGCCGGTAGGATTACCGCAATCTCGGATACCGCCTATGATGGCTCCCTGGTCTTCGGTGCCGTCTACGCTTTCAATGAGGCCGGGCTCATGGTCAGGGAAACAGCCCAGCTGCCGCTCACCCCGGCAACTGCATACGCTGATCTCAAATTTACGATGGATTCGGCAAACCAGTTCGCTTCCCTGAACGGTTGTAACGACTGCTTTGCTTATGACGCAGACGGCAGCCTTGTGCAGGGTCTTATCGGTGGTGTCATGACCGATCTTGATTATGACGAGCTTGGCCAACTAGTTCAGATCGGTCAGGACAGCTACCGGTATGACGCCGATGGGCTGCGCGTCGAGGCCAAGCTGGGCAATGTGACGCGGCGGTATGTCGTGGACCCCAACGCCCAATTCTCCCGGGTTCTGGAGGAGCACGATGCGAACGGCCAAATCCTGGCGCGCTACGTTTACGGCCTCGGGCTCATCAGCCGTGTGGACGCTGCTGGAGATGCACGCATTTACCATTTCGACCATCGCGGCAACACCGTGGCGCTCACAGACATGAGTGGAATCATCACCGACCGTTATGCCTACACACCCTACGGCAAACTCGCAGGCAAGGAAGGAAGCACGCCCAATCCCTTCACGTTCGACGGCCGCGACGGCGTGATGGATGACTGCAATGGCCTCTACTTCATGCGCAGCCGCTACTACTCACCTGAGCTGATGCGCTTCATTCAGCGCGACAGTCTCTATCGCGGAACGATCCTGGCTACCCAATCGCTCAACCGCTATGCCTACGTGCAAGGGATGCCGATTCTTGCCATTGATCCGGAAGGCGCATTCTTGGGTGCTTTAATTGGCGGAATCATTGGAGCTGTTGCCAATGTTGTTAGCGAGGTTGTTACAGATGCGATATCCGGTGAGTGGGATCCTTACGACTATATTGGTGCAACAGCTGGTGGTTTCTTGGGAGGTGCATTGACTGGTATGGGCGCAGGACCAGCTGGCTGGGCAGCGGCAGGTGCCATTGGCTCTGCTGTCCCGAATGTAGCCAGGCAGATTACGTCAATGATTCAAGGCGAGCAAAGAGGTTTTGATTTTATGAGCCTTGGAATTTCGATGGCCGCCGGAACCATCGCCGGAGTGGGAGCTGGTTATGCCGGACAATATGCTGGCGTTTATGCTGCACGAAACGTAGGAGGAATAAAATTTTTTAGGGCTAGAATATATCCGACTAGATTTCAGAAAATGATAGGAAAAATGACGTGGCAGGAGAAGGCAACAGCGGTTGCGGGCAAAGGCATTACCAGATTCGTTATCAATACCCCTTCAGGGATTGGCGGCTATTTTGCTCGTGAATCCTACTGCAATCTGCCGGGCTGGCCTGGTTGCCCGGTGACCGATGACTATGATGATGATGGTAAAGGCAAGTAAAAAGAATGAGGAGAACTTACAGATGAAAGATACCTATAAGCGCTGGCGTATAGCTGTACAATTGCTGGTGTGTGGATTGATGCTTCTGACTTCCTCACGAGTTTACGCCGACACATTTGAATACGACGATTTGAATCGGCTGACGAAGATTATATACGACAACGGGGATTATATTGAATACGAATACGACTTAGCTGGAAATATTTTAAACGTTTTCAGCCCGGACATACCCCCTGTGGCGGTGAACGACGGGGCTACCGTTGCAGAGGATGCTCCGGCCACGGCCATCGATGTGCTGATCAATGACTCGGATAGCGACGGCGGCCCGCAAAGCATAGATACAGTAACCCAGCCCCCGAATGGCTTTGTGGTGATCACCAACGATGGTGCAGATCTGACATATACCCCGGCCGCTAATTACTGTAACGATGAAACATCAACGGATAATTTCACCTATACCCTGATACCCGCTGATTCCACGGCAACAGTGCAGGTGACGGTTACATGTGTGAACGACCCGCCGGAGGCTACAGATGATGCTTTTGCCATTGATGAGGACACCCAGTTGGAGATCGCTGCCCCCGGAGCTCTCGGCAATGACAGCGATGTGGATGGCGATTCCTTAACCGCAACCCTGTTAAATGATGTGGGCAACGGCACACTGATCATGAACAGCGACGGCTCCTTTACCTACACGCCGAATCCGGATTTCAACGGCGCGGACAGCTATGACTATAAAGTCTGTGACACCCAAGGCGCCTGCGATACGGCCACGGCGAACATCACCGTCAATCCCGTCAACGATGCGCCGGTGGCAGCGGACGATGTATTCGCAACCGATGAAGACACGCCATTAACCATTCCCGGCGCCGGAGTGATGGGGAATGACAGCGATGTGGACATTGATCCATTAACTTGTGAAACGTTGACCGAACCGGTCAACGGCACACTTTCTCTGAATACAGATGGATCCTTTGTCTACAAGCCAAATCCAAACTTTTATGGAACTGACAGTTTCACTTACACAGTTGCGGATGGCAACGGGGCGAGTGATTCAGCCACGGTGACCGTCACAGTGTATCCAGTCAACGATGTGCCGACGGCCTCAGATGATACAGCAGTGACAGACGAAGACACCCCTGTCCTCGTCGATTTACTCGCCAACGACATGGACGTGGACGGCAACCTGGATCCCACAACTGCCGTCATCCAGAGCGGCCCGGCTAACGGAACGTTGGTGAAGAATGGTGACGGTTTATTCACCTATACACCGAAGCCGAATTTCAACGGCGCGGACAACTTTGACTATCAGGTATGCGACACTGACGGCGCCTGCGATACGGCTACGGTGAACATCACCGTCAATCCTGTTAATGATGCACCGACAATATCGCTAAGCATCCAGGAACAGACAGTGCAGTACAGTGATGGGCTTGCAAGCGTTACGATCGCGGCAGGCGACATCGATTCATCCCCCATAGCTATTACAGCGAACTGGACCAAGGATGGAGGAACTCCACAAGAGGGCCTGCCCGACGGTTTGAGCCTGAGCCTGGATTCGTGCCAAGGTGATTCACAGGTCAGCTGCGATCCGATTCTCTCCGGAAGTGTCCGTGTTGCGGTCGGCAGCTACGTCATCACCATTTCTGCCGATGACGGGGAGCACAAGGTTAGTGAGTCGACGACTCTTGTGGTAGTACCCGAGGATGCAAAGTTAATATTTGGCGAGAACAATCCCACGGCGGTTCAAGTAGCCTCGCCCGGCGGAGATAGCGGGGAATTTGACCTAACCGTTCAGGGCTCCGAAACCTTGCCGGATCTGGCGGACATTCTGGCCGGTGCCGGGAATATATCTCTTGCAGAGGTTTCAATGAACTTGCTGCCGGTTGGTCCGGGAACACCAGTAGAAGGTGTATGCGAAGTTGACCCGGTTTCTGGAGAAGGCTATGAAGCCATTTTGACTGCTACGTGTAGATTCGATGCCGTTCCGGTCAACACGTACAATGCCGTGGCATCTATTGGCGGCAATTACTTTGCAGGAAGCAGTGAGGACGTGCTGACTGTCTATGACCCGAGTCTCGGCTTTGCCACCGGAGGAGGATGGTTATATTGGCCTGGAACAGCCGATAAAACAAACTTCGGCTTTACCATGAAATACAGTAAAAACGCCGGAAACGTCAAAGGCAGCCTGCTCGTTATCAGGCATCTTGCCGATGGCACGATTTATCGCGTAAAGAGCAATGCCCTCTATGGCTTGGCTCTGGGAGAAATCCCAGTGGATGATGCTGGAACTTTAGGCTGGGCATCCTTCAGCGGCAAGGCGACGTATCAGGAACCCGGATGGCCGGAGGCGATCGGAAACCACGAATTTGTCGTCTATCTTGAGGACCACAATGAACCTGGAAATGGAACGGATGCTCTCTGGATTGAAGTCCATGGCAAAGATGGGATTGGCATTCCTGTAATGTCAATGGAACGACCGGCGGTTGACAATACAGAAGAAATTCAACACGGCAACATCATCGTGCCTCATAGTTAAACACTGGGCAAGTTAGGCGAGTGATTGTAATGATATAAAAATAGAAAGGCGAAGAAATAAAGATCTTCGCCTTTCTCATGGGAGCGGTATTTCCTTATAAGTATTTGAAATAATTATAAATGTAGCTGGCTGAGGGACTAGGATTCGAACCTAGGTTAACGGGGCCAGAACCCGTCGTCCTGCCACTAGACGATCCCTCAGCAGTGTGTAAACGTATTTACTACAAGATAATTTTTTGTGAGTCAAGGAAAATGTATAACCGCTCATTTAATTATCCCGGCTTCCCTCCCTCTCACCTTATTACCTTTTAAATTCCTTTCCCCTAACTATCTGACGCCACTTTTTTTTCAATAAAGCCGATAGCTTTTTTAAGTCGCGGGATCACGCGATCGGGCCCTAAAATTGAAATAATTTCAAAAATGCCGGGGCTGGCGGTTTTGCCGGTCAGCGCCACCCGCACCGGTTGAGCGATTTTGCCAAGCTTCAATCCGGTTTCATCCATTACCGCCACAAATACGCTTTCCAGGATTTTTTCGCTGAAGTCCGAGGTCGCCGCAAGCTTTTCGGCCAAAAGCCGCAAAGGTGCCAGCGCTGCTGTCTTGAGAAATTTTTGGGCCGCCTTTTCCTCATAGGTTATGTCGTCCTGATAGTAAAACCCAGCCTGCTGCGCCATCTCCTCGAGGGTTTTGCTGCGCGGCTGAAGCGTTTCAATCACCTTGATGATATCAGGTTCGGCATCAACCTGGATGCCGAGCTTTTTTAAAAACGGATCCAACGGTGCGACCAGCTTGGCCGGGGGCGCTGCCTTGATGTGGTCGGCATTTGTCGCTTGAAGCTTCTCGAGATCAAACACTCCGGCTGAGCGGCCGATATTTTTGATGTCAAAGACTCGGATAAGTTCATCACGGGTAAAAAATTCCTGATCACCATGCGACCAACCCAGCCTCACCAAATAGTTGAGCAGCGCGTCGGGTAAATACCCCATATCCCGGTAGGCGGTGACCGACATCGCCCCATGGCGCTTGCTCAAGCGGGAGCGGTCGGCGCCCAGCACCATGGGGACATGGCCAAAGGTGGGCAGCCGGCTTCCCAGCGCTTGGTACAGCAGTATCTGTTTGGGTGTGTTCATCACATGATCATCGCCCCGGATAATCGTGTTGATGTTCATGGTAATATCATCAACCACCACAACAAAATTATAGGTTGGCGTTCCGTCGCTGCGGCAAATGACGAAATCGTCCAGTTCATCGTTCTGAAACACGATATTGCCTTTAATCACGTCTTCCACTACCGTGGTTCCGGTCAGAGGCGCCCTAAAGCGCGCCACGGCATTGTCCGCTTTTGCCAATCCTTTTTCACGACAGGTTCCGTCATAGCGCGGTTTACCCCCGCTTGCCATAGCCTTTTGACGCATGGCATCGATCTGCTCCGGGGAACAGGTGCAATAATAGGCATGGCCGGAATCGACCAGTTTTTGAATGTACTCCCGGTAAATGTCAAATCGCTGGGTTTGAAAATACGGCCCGTCGTCCCAGTCGATTCCGAGCCATTGGAGCGCTTCGAAGATGGCTTCCACCGATGCTTGTGTGGAGCGTTGGATATCCGTATCCTCGATGCGCAGGACAAATTTACCATTCATGTGCCGGGCGTACAACCAGTTGAATATCGCTGTGCGAGCACCACCGACATGCAGATATCCGGTCGGACTCGGTGGAAACCGTGTGATAATTTTTTCCATTTTTGTACCTATCGATTATTTGAAATTTTTAACCCTGAACCGTTAAACGCTGAACCCCGCCACGGCTGCCTTCGGCCTGAACTCAGGCCGAATTGCGCTCGTTGCGGGCTGAAGGATTACCCGCTTTTTTCTGAAATGAAATTTGATCTGAATTCAGTAAATCTATTTAACATTTTGATATAAATAGAAATTAAAAATATTTTGAATTACTGCAAATAGCTTGTTTTAGTAAATAGTAAGTAAAGTGAAGTTGTCTATAACGGGTACCGACAGGGGCGGAAACCCTTAAATTTTTCCATAAAATCCTGCACTTATTCCATATACCATACCCGGCTGAAGCGCTCCATTATTTAAATTTGACAAATGATATTAATTGGTTATATTATAGGGCTTATTAGCCATCGAGACCCTTTTTTACCATATAAGGCGGTAGAGTACAAGCAAACTAATTTGAGCGACCCCATGAAAAGGCTTGACATTCATCTGAATTTGAATTACTAGAACGCCACCTGTAAATTCGAGTACTTAATTAATCGTTTTTATAAATATTTTAACTATTTAGGAGATTACTTATGGCTGTACCCAAACGAAAAACTTCAAAATCAAAGCGTGACAAACGTCGAACACACAAAAAAATTTCAGCGCCGAATCTATCTACATGCCCTGATTGCGGTGAAGCCACGCTCCCGCATCATGCCTGTCCCAGTTGCGGCTCTTATAAAGGCCGCACCGTCATTTCAACAGATGAGGATTAATGTTCGCGCTCAGATGTCGTCAATTAATTCATTGGTTAAATAGTAAATCTATTAATGAAGCCCAAAGCAAATTCAAATTGTGTTGAAGGATTAATTTGTTAAATAGGCGACTGGTCAATAATTAGCCGGACAGTTCAATCGTCGCCCCGTCAAAGAGGGTAACCGGCAATATGCCGCTTGCTCGGTTAACTATTCAACTATTTAACGAATAAACTAAACGTGGCTGATCCACAAATCAACCGTTTCGTTAATTGACGAATATCCAATTTATCTGATTAATCAACTAATAAACAATTCAACCAGTTACAGATGTTTGAAGCTGATATTAAACACCCCATAAGGAATTAAAACGATGGCTGCAGATGACACCTCAAATGTACGACAGCCGGCGGGATTGGATCTCGAATCCAGACAGATGGTGCTCGATACCATTGGGCAGCTGAAAAAGAGGCTTTTGACGAAAGAAAAAATTTTTGAATATGACCAAAAAGAAATTTTTCCGGAGGACACAATTCGGGAAATGCTGGGTCCCGAGATCGGGTTACAGCTTTTGATGATTCCGGAAGCATACGGCGGCATGGGGGGCGGCGCGCGGGACAGTTGTGCCGTCACCCGGGAGATGGCCAAAATTTGTCTGGGAATTACGACTGCTTTTTTTGCCATTCAGCTCGGTGCTGATCCGATAATCGTCGGGGGCACGGAGCAACAGAAAGAGAAATGGCTCGGTCAGATTGCTGAAGGAAATGCCCTGGTCGCCTATGCGGTTACCGAACCCGATGCCGGCAGCAATGTGGTGGCCATCAAGACCAAGGCCGATCCGGTGACCAATGATGCGGGTGAGATCATAGGCTATACGATTAACGGCAGCAAGCAGTTTATTTCCACCGGACTGTATGCCGATTTTATCACGGTTCTGGCCAATACGCCCGAGGGGGCGACATTTTTCGTCATGCAAAAAGGCACCGAGGGGTTCATGGCCGGAAAAGGAGAGGAAAAACATGGCATTCGGGCTTCCAACACATCACCGTTAACCTTTACCGATGCATTCGTACCGGTAGAGAATCTTATCGGAGACATCCCCGGCCACGGTATCAAACAGGCCAGCAAAGTTTTCGGCTATACACGGCTGATGGTTGCCGCTATGGCTCTGGGCGGCGGGGAAGCCGCGCTCGAGATTGCCATTCCCTATGCCAAAGAACGTATCCAGTTTAAAACCCCGTTATCAGAAAAACAGGGATATACTCACAAACTGATTATACCGCACGTCGTCCGGCTGGCTGCGGCAGATGCATTTATTTCAGAGGTTGCCCAAAGATTGGATTCGCGCGAGAAAGACCTCGAAGTTGAAGGCTCGATTGCCAAACTGTATACCACGGAGTCCGCCAATAAAGCTGCGGAAGATGCCATGCAGGCGCTGGGCGGTTATGGCTACATCACCGAGTACGAGGTCGAAAAGATCAAAAGAGATGTTCGCATCACCTGCATTTATGAAGGCACCAGCGAGATTCAACAAACCATAATCAGTACCATGCGTTGGAAAAAAACCCGCCAATCAAAAGGTGAGTTCTACCAATCCATCAGTGGTGAAATGCAACAGCTGCATGGCAGCTCGGCTGACCTGGGATGCCGAACATACGGGCTTGCAGCCAGGGCGTTGAATCAGATCATCACCCTGGTCAACGATCATCGGTTGACCCGCCAGCAGTATATTATGTTTGCAGTGGCGGATATGGCAGCGATTGTGGAGGTTGGCGCCAGTCTGGCGCGTAAGGCCTCCAGGTGTGCCCAGGGCGGCGATTCCGAAGCCGAAAAATTAAAAATCATTGCCAGACTGTTTGCCGCTGAAGTTGCCCAAGTTGTCGCCCAGAATATCTCAAAAGTCGTGATAGGTTGTGGTCAATTTGATGAAAAGATGACAGCCGAATTCATGGCGCGCGTGGCTTATACTGAGCTTGTGGCCGGTATGCACAACATGGTCGCAGACATGGATCGACTCGCCGATATTGTATTTGAGAGGTAGGCATGACAGATCAAATCAAACGGACTATTCTGGTTACGGGCGGTTCCAGGGGAATCGGCAGGGGTATCTGCCAGGCGTTTGGCCGGGCCGACTGCCGAATTTATTTTAATTACTCCTCGGCGAGTGAAGCAGCGTCTGAGACTGAGAAATTGGTGGCTGACGCCGGCGGCAGCGCCACCGGCATTCAGGTGAATGTTGCCTCTGAAACTGAGGTCACCGAATTTGTCCGACGGGCCCTGGATGAAACCGGTCGCATCGATGTTCTGGTTAACAATGCCGGTATCACGCGCGATGGTCTGATTGTTCGTATGAAGGAAACCGATTGGGATGATGTTATCAATATCAATTTAAAAGGAACTTTCAACTGCATCAAAGCGGTTACCAAGACGATGATGAAGCAACGCTCGGGCCGCATTATCAATGTATCGTCGGTGGTGGGGGCGAGCGGAAACCCGGGTCAGGCCAACTATGTCGCTTCAAAAGCGGGTATTATCGGGCTTACCAAAGGTGTTGCCAAGGAACTGGGCTCGCGGGGCATTACAGCCAATGTTGTCGCCCCGGGCTATGTTGATACGGATATGACCACATCTCTTCCCGACAAAGCCAAAGAGTTGATGGTCCAACAGATTCCCCTGGGACGGGTCGGTACCCCGGCTGATATTGCCGCAGCCGTCGTATTTCTGGCTTCCGACCAGGCCGCCTATATTACCGGTCAGGTTATACATGTTAATGGCGGCATGTACATGTGAGTCGGTTAGAAACGATCTTAACATGTTTAATAAGAATTTACTTTGAACTGTTAACAATAAATATTTTTCCGGTAAATCCGGGAGAGGAGGTAAATCTGATGTCGATAGAAGATAAAGTGAAAAATATTATTGCTGAAAAATTAAGCGTTGATTTGGCGGAAGTTGTTCCCGAGGCATCTTTTGTGGATGACCTGGGGGCAGATTCTCTGGACCTGGTTGAATTAATTATGTCCATGGAAGAAGAATTTGACGTTGAAATTTCAGACGAGGACGCCGAAAAAATCGCAACTGTCAAAGACGCCATCGCTTACGTGCATGCCCATTAACCAGAAGGTCGTCTAAGACATATTCGGTGCGATGATCGCCTGATCGTAGAATTTGATTTGCTTCGCTGACTATTTTAACACTGGAATAGCCGAGCCTTGGTTTCTGGCCTCTCCTTCGGCTGGAAGCCTACGGGCGGGTAGCGGGCTCATTGATCCAAAGGCTTGGGGAGAGCCACGTTAGTTCTTAAAAGGGAGGTCATTTGAATAAGCGGGTTGTCATAACAGGTCTGGGGCTTGTCACCCCTATAGGTATCGGTGTCAAACAAACGTGGGATTCGCTGTGCGCCGGGAGATCCGGTGTCGGCAAAATTACCCGATTTGATACTTCTGACTATCAAACCAAGATTGCCGCTGAAGTCAAGGATTTCAATCCGGAAGATTTTATGCCCAAAAAGGATGCCAACCGTGTTGAACTCTTTATTGCATATGCCCTGGCGGCTACTCGCATGGCCATCGAAGATTCCGGGCTTGTGATCGACAGCTCCAATGAATCCAGGGTCGGTGCGATTACCGGGTGCGGACTGGGCGGTTTGAGATTTATGGAAGATACCGTGCTTCGTGTTACCAATCAGGGCCCCAAGCGTGTCAGCCCGTTTTTCATACCCATGATGATCGGAAACATGGCCCCTGGGATGATTTCCATTCATTTTGGCGCCAAAGGACCGAATTCTTCACTTGCGACAGCCTGTGCGGCCGGAACCCATGCGGTGGGCAATTCCTTTAGACTCATCCAAAACGGCGCAGCGGACGCCATGATCACCGGCGGTACCGAGGCCGTAATAAGTCCCTCGTGCATCGCCGGTTTCAATTCCATGAAAGCACTTTCAACCCGCAACGATGAGCCTACCAAAGCATCCCGCCCTTTTGAGCGCGACCGTGACGGTTTTGTAGTTGGAGAGGGCGGCGGTATTTTAATTTTAGAAGCCCTTGATTATGCTCTTGCCCGGGGCGCCCGTATCTATGCCGAAATTACCGGGTATGGCATGACCGGCGACGGATACCACATGACATCACCGCCGCCCGATGGAAACGGTGCCGTCCGCTGCATGAAAGCTGCCATCGAGGATGCCAACCTCGATTATAACCAGATCGACTACATCAATGCCCATGGTACCTCCACGGAGCTCAACGACCTTTATGAAACCCGAGCGATCAAAACTGTTTTCAAAGAGCATGCCCACTCTATAGCGGTGAGCTCTACCAAATCAATGACCGGTCACTTGTTGGGAGGGGCCGGCGGTATCGAAACTGTATTTACAGCACTGACGGTGTCCAAAAATATTATTCCTCCAACCATCAACTATGATAATCCGGCCGAGGAGTGCGATCTGGATTATGTACCCAACGAGGTCCGCCAGGCCACCGTTGAAAATGCGATGACCAATTCCTTTGGCTTCGGCGGAACCAACGGCACGCTGATTCTGTCGAAATACAAAAGTTGATGATTCTTTAAAAAAATCAAAATTATCAAGTTGCTGCAATTGTCGGTCCGGTGTTTTGCCGGATATCGACAATCGTCTATCAGCAACCGGGTATCGACAGGTTCGTCGGCATTTAAGATATTAAACGGCCCGTTGGTGAAGCCTTTGATTTGAAACGAATTGAGTCTGTTTAGCGAGGGGAGCATTCATGAAATGTCCATTTTGCGGAGAGATAGACAACAAAGTTATCGATTCCAGGTTGAGCAAAGATGCCAGTGTGATTAGACGGCGCAGAGAATGTATCGATTGCAGTCGGCGCTTCACGACCTATGAGCACATTGAAGAAATTCCCATTATGATCATCAAAAAGGATGGACGCCGCGAGGTCTTTAACCGGGAAAAAGTGCGCAGCGGCATACAAAAAGCGTGTGAGAAACGCAACATCAGTATGAATGTTATCGAGGAGTTCATCGATGACCTGGAACGTGATTTACGTGAAATGGGCGAAAAAGAATTGCCGGCCTCCGTCGTCGGGGAAAAGACCATGGTAAAGCTGCACGAACTGGATGCCGTCGCCTATGTGCGATTTGCATCGGTTTATCGGGAATTCAAAGATGTAAATGACTTTGTCTCCGAATTGAAAAGCTTGTTAAGCAGCAACGAGAAGGCAGAGGACAGGTGACAGAGAAAACAATTCGGAATTCGGATTGTGGAAGTCGGAAAGGAACTGAGGACAGATTCAAAATGATGGAAAATTGAGTTGATCTCATTTTACTGGCATCTGCCCTCTGGCTTCTGACCTCGAAGTTCTGACTTCTGCTCTCTGCTCTCTGATTTCTGAATGACAATGGATGATCAACATTTTATGCAAATGGCTTTGAATCTGGCGATTAAGGGCGAAGGATTTACTTCACCGAATCCCATGGTGGGGGCCGTGGTGGTAAAAAACGGCCGGGTGGTGGGAAGCGGCTACCACCAAATGGCAGGCGGACCCCACGCTGAGGTCAACGCTATTGATGCGGCCGGCAAGCTGGCAAAAGGGGCGACCATCTATGTTACACTTGAGCCCTGTAACCATACCGGCCGCACACCGCCGTGTACCCTTAAGATACTTGAGGCCGGCATCAAACGGGTGGTATTTGCCATGATCGATCCCAATCGGGATGTGGCCGGTTGCGGAGCCGAATTTTTAGAACAGCGGGGAATCCGGATCACCGGCGGTGTCTGCCAGCAGCAAGCCCTGAAGTTGAATGAAGCCTTCGTTAAGTTCGTTCGTACCCGGCGACCCTTTGTCATTGCCAAATGTGCGGCAACCCTGGATGGACGGATAGCCACCCGCAGCGGCGATTCCAAGTGGGTCACCGGAGAAAAGTCCCGGCAGTTCGTTCATCGTCTGCGTCATGCGGTGGATGGCATTCTGGTTGGTATCAATACCGTTCGAATCGACAATCCAAGCTTAACGACCCGCCTACCTAATGGCCGGGGCAAAGATCCTGTAAGAATCATAGTGGACACCAGGCTTTCCATATCACCGGATGCCAGGCTATTGCGGCAAGAGTCCGAGGCAGATACGATTCTGGTGGTCGGCCCGGCTTTGACACCGGATAAAATGACGACCTTCGAGAAGGACGGTATCCGCGTGATTCAATCGGAGCTAAAAAATGGGTTGATTGATATGGACGCTTTAATGGACCGGCTTGGTGCAATGGGCCTTACCAGTCTTTTAATTGAAGGCGGCAGCCGGGTGTTGGCCTCGGCTTTCAGCGCCGGTATTGTGGATAAAGTGCTCTTTTTTTATGCGCCTAAAATACTGGGCGGCGATGACGGTATTCCAATCTGCAGTGGACCGGGCCCGGAATTGATGAGCCAGAGCATCGCGGTAAAAGATATCAATGTCCATCGATTTGGTGACGATGTCATGATAGAAGGGTATATCGATTAGTTGTCGGGTGTCAGTTGTCAGTTGTAAATTCCGGATTAATTGTTATATTTATCGGGTTATGATGGTTATGATCATCAGGATCATTTTGATTGAATCATCAAAATGGTCACACCGGAAATAACGATATTAACAAACTCAACGATCACAACGAACACGACGATTTCAACGAACCAAACCATCTAAACGGATTGATCCATGTTTACGGGTATCATAGAGGGGCTTGGCCATATCGCCGCCATCCGTTCCTCCGGCCGGGGGAAGCGCGTGACCGTTGATGCGAATTTTTTGCTGGACCGGACCAAAATCGGGGACAGTATATCCGTCAGTGGTGCCTGTCTGACTGCTGCAGAGATTGAAAACCGGCGATTTGAAGTAGACGTATCACCTGAAACATTAAATACAACAACACTCGGTAAGGCTAAAGTCGGAGATCGCGTCAATCTGGAACGGGCCATGCGATTGTCGGATCGTATTGACGGACATCTGGTTTCAGGACATATTGACGGCACGGGCATCATCAAACAGCGAGAAACTCTGGGTAATGCCATCAACGTTATCATAGAGGCTGCCGAGTCGCTAACGCGCCATATGATTGACAAGGGGTCGGTTGCCGTTGATGGCGTCAGTTTGACGATCAATAGTTGTGATGCGAAAAGTTTTTCGGTCAGTATCATACCGCACACGGCCAAACTGACGACCATCGGTTTTAAAAACAGGGGCGATCATGTTAACATCGAGACTGATATGATCGGCAAATATGTCGTACGATTTTTGGCCGGTGTTCAGCGTACCGGCCAGGGTCAACCTTCAAAAAGATCAGTCATTGATCAGGAGTTTCTCATTAAAACCGGCTTTATTGAGTAATAAACCGATATATGGAGTTAAATAGGAAAAATGCCACAAATTACAATTGATGAGGCAATTAAAGAAATCAGGGAAGGGCGGATGGTCATCCTCGTGGATGATGAGGATCGGGAAAATGAGGGGGACCTTTGTATGGCGGCGGAGATGGTGACCCCCGATGCCATTAATTTCATGGCCAAATACGGCCGCGGGCTGATCTGCCTTCCCATGGTCGCTAGTAAAATAGATACATTAGATCTTCCGCTGATGGTTGACAATAACACATCTCCGTATGGAACCGGTTTTACCGTTTCGATTGAGGCCAGGTGCGGTGTGACCACCGGTATTTCAGCTGCCGATCGCGCCACCACAATTTTAACCGCTGTCGCCGATGATGCCAAACCCCGCGATTTGGTCAGGCCCGGGCATATTTTTCCCCTCAGAGCCAAAGACGGCGGGGTGATGGTGAGAGCCGGGCAGACTGAGGGCTCCGTTGATCTTGCGCGTCTTGCAGGCATGAAGCCGGCCGGGGTTATCTGCGAAATCATGGATGAGGACGGTACCATGGCCAGAATGCCCTCTCTTGAAAAATTCAGTGAGACGCACAGCATCGGCATCTGTACCATCGCAGATTTAATTCAATATCGGATGCGCACGGAATCATTCGTCAGACGGGCTGCGGAAACTATAATTCCAACCACGGTGGCCGGCGAATTTAAAGCCGTGGTCTATGAGAACGATGTGGATAATTTTTTGCACATCGCCATGGTCAAGGGCGAAATCGATCCTGATAAACCGGTTCTTGTGCGAGTCCATTCCGAATGTCTGACGGGTGATATCTTTGGCTCAATGCGTTGCGATTGCGGACCCCAGCTGCACAAGGCGATGATAAAAATGCAAGAGGAAGAGTGCGGTGTGCTGCTGTATATCCGGCAGGAAGGCCGTGGCATCGGTCTGGTAAATAAAATCAAGGCCTATGCGTTGCAGGACCAGGGATTTGATACTGTTGAAGCCAACGAAAAATTAGGCTTTAAGCCGGATATGCGCAATTACGGTATCGGGGCCCAAATTCTGGTCGATCTCGGCGTTCGAAAAATGCGGCTTTTGACCAACAATCCCAAAAAAATGGTGGGCCTCGACGGGTACGGTCTCAAAATTGTTGAACAGGTCCCCATCGAAGTTGCACCCAATCGACACAATAAATGTTATCTGGAATGCAAGAAGTTAAAAATGGGGCATTTGCTGAATGTCGATGCCAATCCATGATATCGATGAGTTGATTAGTTGAATAGTTGACTGGTTGACTAGGTTAGGATGATCAGAATCGTTTAATTGTTGGGTGCGTTAGTATCTTTGAAAGCTTGCGAACGATTATACGGTTTTACTTAGCGAATTTTTACGCAGGGATTCGGTTTGAGAATTAAAAAAGCTGTATTCATTTTACCCTAATCAACTAATCAGCCAATCAACCAGTCAACTAACAAGGAAAGGAAGATACATGCCGAAATTCCATGAAGCGAAACTCATTGCCGAGGGTAAGAAATTCGCACTGGTTGTCAGTCGCTTTAACGATTTTATCACCGAAAAGCTATTAAACGGGGCACTGGATGCGCTGATTCGCAGTGGCACTTTAGATGAAGATATCGAAGTCGTAAAGGTACCCGGGGCTTTTGAAATTCCGCTGGTGGCCAAAAAAATGGCCAAAACTAACCGTTTCGATGCCGTAATTTGCCTGGGTGCCGTCATCCGGGGCTCCACACCGCATTTTGATTATGTCAGTGCAGAGGTGTCAAAAGGCGTTGCCATGGTCAGCATGGAATCTGAAATCCCGGTTATTTTCGGAGTGATTACCGTCGATACCATCGAGCAGGCAATCGAACGCGCGGGTACCAAGGCCGGCAATAAAGGATGGAGTGCGGCCATTGCGGCCGTGGAGATGGCAAACCTGTTTGAAATTATTGATTAGAATCGATCATGGGTACTCGTCGCCAGGCGCGAGAGCTCGCTATGCAGGCGCTCTTTTACATGGATATGCAGAACGACGCATCGTCGCAGATGCTTGAGTCCTTCTGTGAAAACTTCCAGCCCCCGAAAAAGGTTCACCCCTTTTTTATAGCATTGGTAAACGGTGTTTTAGAAAATAGAGGTGATATTGACAATCTGATTGAGCGCTATTCTAAAAATTGGAAACTCAATCGTATGTCCGGCGTGGATCGCAACGTGATGCGGATTGCGGTTTACGAACTACTGTGCTGTGAGGATATCCCACCCAAAGTATCCATCAACGAAGCTGTTGATGTCGGGAAAAAATTCGGCACGGAAGAATCCGGCGCATTTATAAATGGAATCATGGACAGTATCCGGGATGCGCTGGATAAAGCGGGGATGCTGAAAAAGAATATGGTTATTGTGAATAATGAGGTGACTTAGATACTGGATACTGGATGCTCGATACTGGATACCGGATGTTCCATAAGGAGACTGATTTGATTATCAAGACACTGGCCGTCGGGCCGATTATGGCGAATTGTTTTATCCTGGGCTGTGAAAAGACGCTTGAAGGCGCAGTCATTGACCCGGGAGATGAACCTGATCGAATTCTGCAGGTCCTGGCCGAATCCAAACTGACCGCCAAACTTATCATAAATACCCATGGCCATTTTGACCATGTGGGTGCCAATAAAAGGCTGCATGAGGTTAGCGGTGCACCGATTTTAATCCACCCTCTCGATGCGCCGATGCTCAACCGGCTTGCCGACAGCGCTGCGGCCTGGGGCATGAAAGCGGATGATTCACCCCCGCCGGACCGGGAGCTTCAGGATGGTGATGAAGTCAGATTCGGCAAGATTTTGTTAAAGGTGATTCACACTCCCGGACACACACCGGGCGGGATCTCGCTATACACCGATCGAGAGGTTTTTGTTGGAGATACATTATTTGCGGGTTCAATCGGCCGCACTGATTTTCCTGGCGGCAGTTTCGAAACACTCAAGGCGAGTATTCAGCAAAAACTTTTTGCACTGGGCGATGACCTTAAAGTTTATCCGGGTCACAATCAGCCGACGACCATCGGCGTGGAAAAGCGGACCAATCCTTATGTGGGGGAACAAGCCTCGTATTTTTCATAACTGCGCTTGCACTTCTCCGTATTCAATACCCTGCCGCTTTAAGACATCGTAATAAATCAAAATTTGCTTAATATACATGACGGGCTCGGAGCCCCGGCAATAACCATATTTGGCATCTTTATAGTACTTGCGATAGCGCAGTAAAGGTAAAGTTTGGACTAACGATTCCCATGAATTGGGGTCCAGATTTTTTCGAACCGCCAGGTCGCGGGCATCCTGAACATGCCCCTGGCCGACGTTGTAGGCTGCTAAAGCGATCAGCAGCCGGTTGCTGTCGTCTGCTTCGTCGAAACGCTCATAAAGTTTTTTTAAATAGCGCACCCCGCCATTAATATTTTCCACCGGATTATAAATATCGCTGATATCAAGACTGCCGGCCGTGCTGGGGAGTAGCTGCATCAAGCCCTTGGCGCCGGCACTGCTTTTGGCCCGCGGGTTCAAATGAGATTCCTGATAGATTTGAGCTGCTATTAAACGCCAGTCGAATCCGTATTGTTTAGCCGCGGCTTTTATAAATGGGCTGTAGCGGGACAAGTTTTCTTTAATTTTGTTGTGAAACACCTTCAGGTCCACATAATCAAAACTGGTAATGCCGCCATAATATTTATTAAATATTTCATCGAACTTGCCGTTTTCTTTAATGGCCTTAAAAAATGAGTTTATTTTGTTTTTTAGCCGGCGTGCTTTCGGGTGCACTGCCCAGCCAAGAAATTGCTGATCGCTGATTGGATAGGCCATAATAGCGTTCGGATAATGGCGTCGATTGAGTAGCGCGATATTGCTGTAGGCAACGGTGAGTCCAATTTCACCCTGGGCGACTTGCTGAATCAACTCTTCGGTGGGCATATCATTATGCAGCTCGATGGTTAACCCCACTCCTTGCTGCTGGAGTTCCTCGAGTCGTTCCTGGTAGGCAGTTGCCTGGCGAACATGGATGGTTTTACCGGACAATTCTGCCAGACTCTTTATTTTTGCGCTTTTTCGGTTGGCAATGAGATGCTGTTGAATGTCCATATAACCATCGGAAAATGATACTTGGTTGTGCCTGCGGGGGGTAATGGTCATACCCGCTGCGATTACGGCAACAGAACCATTGTATAACGCCGGAACCATGGCCTCCCAGCTATCGGCAACGTTTACTTTCAGCTCGACCCCCAAATAATCGGCGAATTCCCGGGCTAATTCATATTCAAAGCCCATGGTTTCATCCCGATAAAAATAGTAACAGTGCGGCGTATTGCGGGTGATTATCGTTATTTGGCCGGACTTTATTATTTTGTGCAGGGTAACAAATTTGTAATCGTTAACGATTGGGTTTAGGGCGTAAATAATCGCAATAACCCACAGCACAACAATAACAAATTGGACAGCCCGCCGTTCATGGAAAATTTTATAGATTGCTGATGAAATCATCGTGTTCGTTAAGACCGTTGAGATCATTTAATCAATTGGAACGCTTGGAACGCTAATTTTGCGCTTGCCCACACGCGATGCCCTTTGCCCGCTGCCGCTGCTAAAAGGCTCCCAGTTGGCAGGGTTTTATTTTAATGTTGAGAGATTCACAGGCGCCGCTGACAGCCATTTTGGGTACGTTGTACTGTCTTGCGATTTCCCAGGCCTTGTGGCAGGCAAGTTTGCCGTCAGCCAGAGCATTCAGGATAGCCTCCTGGATTTGCCGATTTTCAGGTTGCCTGGCCTTGACTGTTTTCTTATCGGGTTTATAGCCGAATAAGCCCAACTGGCATTTATTCAACCTCAGATCCAGCAGATCCAGGTTTTTACCGATTTCGGCCGGCGATACTTCAAGCTCTTCGGCAATTTTAAAAGCGACCGCGCAGGCCAGTTCTCCTTGCCTGACGTTTTTATTTATTTTTTCTTGGACGACGGGATCCGGCTGGGCATCCGGCCCGTGCTTTTCTGAAAATTTTTGTCCTTTTTCGAGCTTCATGGATTAATTCTCCTTTTATATCAGAATATTATGGCATGAATGATCTGACACGAATCGATACCCCCGTTTACTGCTTGGTAATAGCTGTTATAGCCTGTCAGGCAACTTGACAAAACATTTTGAATAAAATTTACTGGTTTGATAATTTTTTAGTTTTTAAATCCTTAAATTTTCGATAAGTATATCACAGTTCGGCTTTCATTTGCAATTGGACGACCCCGGACTCAGGGTATCGTTAAGCAAAATTCAAACCGATTGCAGAGCAAGCTTTATAAAACAATAAAATCCCAATTCTCGACTCGGCTGAGTTCGTCGCAGGCCAAGCACCCTATAACGAATGGTTCGACAGGCTGACCACCCTGAGCGAGTCGAAGGGAAAATCTCATTTATTGATATGTCCTTAGTCAGCAGTCGAAAAAAAACGCGTCAAATTATGGTTGGCAATGTCCCGGTCGGGAATATGGCCCCCATTTCCGTCCAATCCATGACGAATACACCCACTTTGGATATCCACGCCACAGTTGCCCAAATCGAGCGGTTGCAGGATGCCGGTTGTGAAATCATCCGGCTGGCCGTTCCGAATGCTGAATCCGCCCGGGCACTTGCCCGCATTAAACCCAAGATATCCATTCCCCTGATCGCTGATATTCATTTTGATTTCCGATTGGCGATTGCCGCTGCTCAAGCCGGTGCCGATGCCCTCCGGATTAATCCCGGCAATATCGGCGGTGTCAAAAACGTAAAGGCCGTGGTGGACTGTGCGAAAGATACCGGAATCTCGATTCGTATTGGTGTTAATGCCGGTTCTCTTGAAAAAGATATCCTTAAAAAATATAATGGTGTCACAGCCCAGGCCATGGTTGATAGTGCCCTGCGCAACATTGACATGCTGAAATCGCTTGACTTTCACCGCATAAAAGTTTCTTTAAAAGCTTCGGATGTGGCACGTACAGTTGAAGCTTATCGGTTGTTGTCTAGCAAAACCGATCTGCCGTTGCACGTCGGGGTGACCGAAGCCGGCTCGCTGTATTCCGGAATCGTCAAGTCCGCTCTGGGCATTGGAACGCTGCTGGCCGAGGGAATCGGAGATACGATTCGGGTTTCCTTGACCCGGGATCCGGTTGAAGAAGTGCGGGTGGGTTATGAAATTCTCAAAGCTTTGGGCATCCGGCAGCGGGGTCCGGAGATCATTTCCTGTCCCACCTGTGGGCGCTGCAACATCGAACTCTTCGGTATCGTCGAACAGGTCGAAAAAGCCCTGTTGTCCACGGCTTCGCCGATTAAAATTGCGATTATGGGGTGTGTCGTAAACGGCCCCGGAGAGGCCCGGGAAGCTGATATCGGGATTGCCGGAGGAGATGGAACCGGTATTCTGTTCCGCAAAGGAAAGGTTGTCAAAAAATTTCCCCAGGAAAAGCTGGTTGAGGTTTTGATGGCCGAAGTGGAAGCATACGAACGAAACCGCCGCGAATCGACAGATTGAGGGCTGATCAGACACCCGGTTTATTTTACTATTTAATGAAAATATTGAGTATTTTTGAGGTCAGCGTTTTTGCCTCAATTATGGAATAATGGAATAGTGGAATAGTGGAATGATGGAATAGCGGGTTTTAAAAAGGATATTATCCATTTTTAATTCTATCAATCCGTCCTTGGTGGAACATTATCCCAACACAACAGTATCCCAAACCCATTTTTCCAATACTCCATCATTCCATCATTCCAACTGGGGCAAAGCCCCTAACTTGTTAACTGAAAGGATCCAAATGGGGAGCAAAGTGAAGACTGCAATAACACCGACAAGAGAACAGGATTATCCGGAATGGTATCAACAGGTGATTAAAGCATCCGATCTGGCGGAACGATCGCCGGTCAGAGGATGTATGGTCATTAAGCCATGGGGATATGCGCTTTGGGAAAATATCGTTCGCGTAATGGATGATATGTTCAAGGCGACCGGTGTCAAGAATGCCTATTTTCCATTATTTATCCCGTTAAGCTTTCTGGAAAAAGAAGCCGAGCATGTGGAAGGTTTCGCCAAAGAGTGTGCCGTGGTCACCCATCACCGGCTGGAAAAAAATCCTGACGGTGCTTTGGTGCCGGCCGGTGCCTTGACGGAACCGCTGGTGGTTCGGCCGACTTCAGAAACGATTATTGGGGATTCTTTTTCTAAATGGGTCAGCAGTTACCGCGATCTGCCAATTTTGATCAACCAATGGGCCAACGTGGTCCGCTGGGAGATGCGAACCCGGCTCTTTCTGAGAACCAGTGAATTTTTGTGGCAGGAGGGCCACACCGCCCATTCCACAAAAGAAGAGGCCATTGAACGTGCCAAACTGATGCTGGAAGTCTATGCCCGGATGGCCGAGCAGTATCTGGCGCTGCCGGTTATAAGAGGTGCCAAAAGTGCCGCCGAACGGTTTCCCGGGGCGGTGGACACCCTTTGCATCGAAGCCTTGATGCAGGATTGCAAAGCGCTGCAGGCGGGCACTTCTCATTTTCTGGGCCAAAATTTTGCCAAAGCTTCGGATATAAAATTTCAGACTGCCGCAGAAACCGAGGATTATGTTTGGACCACTTCCTGGGGCGCTTCCACCCGCCTGATCGGAGGCGTAATCATGACCCATGGCGATGATGACGGTATCATTTTGCCGCCGAAAGTGGCATCGGCCCATGTTGTATTATTGCCGATCATCAGAAAAGCGGGCGACCGCGAAAAAGTGATGGGCTACACCGAGAAGCTGGCCGGGCAGTTGAGAGATAAATATTATCATCATCGTAAAATTGTGGTGGAAATCGACGATCGGGATATCGGGGGGGCTCGCGGCTGGGATTGGATAAAAAAAGGAATCCCGCTGCGGGTTGAAATCGGACCACGCGACATTGCGCAAAATTCAGTCTTTATTGCGCGACGCGACAAAGCCCATAATGAAAAGACATCCCTTAATACAGATCAGTTCGTGGCGGACATACCGAAATTATTGGATGATATCCAGGACAATCTCTTTGCACGGGCAGAAATTTTCCGTAACGAGCATACGATCAGCCTGACCGACAAAAATTCGTTTTACGAATATTTCACGCCGCACAATCTTGAGAAACCTGAAATTCATGGCGGTTTTGCGGTATCTGCCTGGTGCGGTGAGCCGTCATGCGAGCTGAAAATAAAAGAGGATCTGGCAGTGACTATCCGCTGTATACCCTTTGAACAGGACACTAAACCGAGCGCCTGTATCTGCTGCGGCAAACCGGGCGCGAGCCAGGCGATTTTTGCAAAAGCGTATTAAGAGTGACCCGATTTGATCCGAGTTAATGATATCATAGACAAGATTAGTGAGTATCATCCGGAAACGGATCTGACGATAATTGAGCGGGCTTATATTTATTCAGCCAGAGTGCATGAGGGACAGGTTCGTCTGTCGGGTGAGCCGTATCTTTCCCATCCGCTGGAAGTCGCCGGAATACTGACCGATATGAATCTGGATGTCATCAGTGTTGCGGCCGGCCTATTGCACGATGTGATCGAGGATACCCATGCCGTTCCGGAAGATATTGAAAACCTGTTCGGCCCTGAGGTGCGGCACATTGTATCCGGTGTCACTAAACTGAGCAGTCTGTCTTATCACAGCTCCCGGGCGCGTCAGGCAGAAAGTCTTCGCAAGATGTTTCTGGCAATGGCCGACGATATCCGGGTCATTCTGATCAAGCTGGCCGACAGACTCCACAACATGCGCACCCTCCAATTCCACAAGGCCGACAAAAGAAAACAGATTGCCAAAGAAACGCTCGACATCTATGCTCCCATAGCCGCCCGTCTGGGTATATACTGGATAAAAAATGAGCTTGAAGAAACCTCATTTAAGTATCTCATACCGGATGAATATGACCGGATTCAAATGCTGGTGGCCAAATCCAGGACAGAGCGCGAAAAGTATATGCAAACCGTCAAAGACTACATCCAGAAAAAAATGGATGAAGCCAATTTGATTTGCGAAATTTTAGGGCGCAATAAAAATTATTTCAGCATATACAATAAGATGATTTCGCAAAACCTGCCATTTGAAGAAATTTACGACATCATTGCCTTCCGAATCGTATTGGATTCCATCTCCCACTGTTATGAAGCACTGGGGTTAATCCACTCCATGTGGAAACCGATCGATCATAAGTTTAAAGATTATGTGGCCCGACCCAAGGCCAATATGTATCAGTCTTTGCACACCACGGTGGTCGGACCTTTTGGGGAACGCATTGAAATCCAAATTCGAACCCGGGATATGGATCGTGTTGCCCAATCCGGTATTGCCGCCCATTGGAGTTATAAAGAAGGTAAACGCATTGATGAAAATATCAGCAATAAGTTTGCCTGGATCCAGGACCTCGTGGAAAATCAGGAAAATTTCCGGGATCCGGGCGAGTTTCTCGAAAATGTGCGCATCGACCTCTTTCAGGATGAGGTATACGTCTTTACGCCGCGCGGTGAAATCAAAACCCTGCCAAGTGGGGCGACAACGGTTGATTTTGCTTACATGATCCATACGGAAGTCGGCAATCAATGCACCGGTGCCAAAGTCAACGGACAGCTGGTTCCGCTGGCCTACGAATTGAAAACCGGGGATATCGTCGAAATAAACACCACCAAGAATCACCAGCCCAGCAAAGATTGGCTCAAATTTGTCAAGACCGTCAAAGCGCGGTCAAAGATACGGTACTGGATCAAGACTCAGGAGCTAGAACGCAGTATGAGCCTGGGGCGGGAAATGCTGGAAAAAGCTTTTCGCAAGGAAAAACTCAACTTTAATGCCATCTTCAAAACCGATCAAATGGAGCAGGTTGGGGCTCATTTTGGGTTTAAAACCGTTGATGATTTAGTGGCCAACGTGGGCTACGGTAAAATTACACCGCTGCAGGTCGTCCGAAAAATTGCCCCCAAACAGGAGCCCGAAGCGGACCAGGAATCGATATTTAACAAACTCGTTGGCCGGGTGGTTCGCAAAAAAAGACTGAAAGACGGGGTGCTCGTCAAAGGCGTGGAAGATATCCTGATCCGGTTTGGTAAATGTTGCCAGCCGGTACCAGGCGATTCGATTGTCGGTTATATTACGCGGGGGTACGGTGTGACCGTACATAGAATCAATTGCGTCAATGCCTTGCGCATGAATCCCGAACGTCAAATTGAAGTTGAATGGAATCAGGATGCCAGCGAAACCTATCCGGTGAAAATCCAGATTATCTCACATGATCGGGTCGGACTGCTGGCCGATGTGGTCGGCAATATCAGCAAATTCGGCGCCAACATCCTCAATGCGAGTTCTGTAACGCGTGAAAACAAGATGGTCGACAGCTTCTTTACGATTGGTGTTGAGGATACCACCCACCTGGAAAAGATTTTGTCGGCGGTCAGAAAGGTTAAACTCGTGCAGGATGTCAAACGGATAGGATAAAAATGAATATTGAAGATTGAATAATGAATAATTGCGGAATCCTATCGATTTTAGAGCCAGTATTTTATCATAAATAACCTGATATGTTTTTATATCGCGTTATTTATAAAAATAGAAATTATCCTTAGATATTCAATTTTCAATCTTCAATATTCATTCCCTACGGTGCTTTAACCACAGACCCCGATTTGATGCAGTTTGTGCAGACCATCATTTTTTTGACTCTGCCGTTTGAAAGTGTTCGCACACGCTGCAAATTCGGGTTGAATCTGCGTTTGGTCAAATTGTGAGCGTGGCTGACATTATTGCCCACCATCGGTTTTTTGCCACATATTTCACATATCCGGGACATAAGTTTTCTCCTTGTTGCTACCTGTATCGAGCCTGTCAAATTTTAATCCGCTAAAAACTTGGATTGATACACCAATACCAGGCTGGTGTAAAGAGTTTTTTTAGTTCTCCTGGGTCTCTTCAGCTATCGCGGCTTCGCATTTAGCGATATATTGCAGAGCTTTTTGGTGGTATCCGACATCCGGATAGTTGGAAAGCACGGCCATAAATCGTTGCAGGGCGGCCGAGTAGTGTTTTGATTTATAATAAAAATAACCGACGTAATATTCGTTTCCGGCTAAGCTTTTTAAACACTTAGGGATGTGCTCATTGCCGCTGCGAGCATATTGATCGTCGGGAAATTGTTCGTGCAATCGCTGAAATGTCTCAAGCGCTTTGCGGGCAGGCGTCTGGTCTCGATCAATCGTATCGATTTGATCATAGTAGCAGCGTCCGATCTGGTAGATCACATACGGCATCGCCTCGTTGCGTGGATGCAGCTTTTCGAATTCTTCGTAGGCGAAAATCGCCTCATCATATTGCTTCAGATGATAGTGGGAATCGGCAATTTTCAATTCAGCCAAGATGGCGTATTTGGAAAACGGATACCAGTCCTTTAGCTTCTGGAAATATTCAATGGAATCTTTATAGTCGCCGTCTTCATAGGCATCCATGCCATCCCATGCCAGCTCCTGGGCGGATCCGGTCTCTTCTTTGCCGGTAATGGCATTCCAGGTTTTTTTGAGCGCGGAGCAGCCGGAACCCACCAGCAAAATGAGCACTCCAACAGCTATGAGGCGCCTCATTTCTTTGCCCCCCAAAATATGAATGGCAACTGCAAGTTTTTTAGACCCCTGTCGGCAAGGAACCATGCGCTGCAATCAGAATTTAGCGCAATGCAACTACAACAGCTTGTTGATGGCTTCTTCCAGCTTTGATTTGGCAACCATACCGGTTATTTGCTCGACAACATCGCCTTGCTTAAAGAAGATGAGCGTCGGTATGGCTTTGATTCCGAATTTTCCGGGTGTTACAGGACTATTGTCAACATTGCACTTGGCGAATTTTATTTGATCTCCAAATGTATCGGCCAGATCCTGTACGACCGGTCCAATGGCTTTGCAGGGACCACACCAGGGTGCCCAAAAATCGACCAGCACCGGTTTTTCGGATTGTAAAACTTCAGATTCAAAATTGCCGTCATCGATCTCCATGATTCCCTCTGCCATAACTTTACATCCTTTCCTTGGAAATATGATAAGATTGCTCATTATAGTTATAGCTGTGACTATTGTCAACCTTGGCTAATCCTAATCCAGATATATAATTAGAAATTGATTTAGCCGCTATTTTCTGGCATCTTTTGATTACCGGCATGATGTTCAATAAACAGTTCTCAGGACTTAGCGGGGAGGAATCCAATTGACTATAAAAATCCGAATAGGCGCTCTGATTTCGGGGGGCGGCTCGAACCTGCAGGCGATAATCGATGCGTGCCGCAACAACAAGATCAATGGCCGCATGGTCTATGTCGGTTCGGATAATCCGGATGCCGATGGTCTTGCCAGAGCCCGGCAGGAAAATATCGCAACCTTTGTCGTCGACTATAAATCAATTATTAGGGAAACAAGAGCCGATCCTGGAAAAGCGAAGCTGCCGGATGACTTTGACTTTAACGACTTGCGGGCCAAACAAAATTTTTTTGATGGCCGCGATGATCCTGCCAGAGCAAAAATGTTTTTAATTAGCCGTGCCATCGCCGAGGCCAGATTACTGGAGGCCATGGCGCCTTATCCTTTCGACCTTTTAGTTTTAGCCGGTTTTATGCGTAATTTATCGCCTTATTTTATCGACCGGGTCAACCTTGATCGCAGCCGGCCACGTATCATGAATATTCATCCGGCCCTGCTGCCGGCATTTGCCGGAGTCGACGGATACGGCGATACCTTCCGTTATGGCTGCAAGGTCGGTGGTTGCACGGTTCACTTCATCGACTACGGCGAAGATACCGGACCGATCATTGGTCAGCGGGCATTTCAAATTCAACCGGAAGATACCATCGATTCAATCCGTCAAAAAGGCCTGAAACTTGAATGGGCGCTTTATCCAGCCTGCATTCAGCTGTTTGCCCAGGGTCGTATCAGATTGGTCAATGTGAGCTCTGAGCTGACAGGCGGTAAAAAAAAAACGAGAACGGTGGTGAAAATCCTTAAATAGTTGACTTGTTGACCAGGAATTTAGAATCCTATCCGGTAAATTAAAAATATGATCTGGCTCCCAAATAGCGGGATTGATAGTATTGGTTTGTTAGGGACGATATTCGTATTTTGCGGCCTTTGCTGGGGGCATGCAGAAATTTACTATCCCCGGTATAAATTCCCACGTGTGATACCCTTCTACCGCCGGAGGTAGCGAAGAAAACCAGGTCGCCTTTGGCCAGCTGACTGCGTTTGATCGGTGTTCCGGCACGCCACTGTTGCGCTGATGATCGTGGAAGATCAAAACCGTTCAATTGGTAAACCACCATCGTCAGTCCGCTGCAATCAAATCCGGTCCTGGGTGATTCTCCGCCCCATCGATAGGGTACGCCGATATATTGTCTTGCAGTTCTGACAATATCGTTTCTGAGAAGCTCATTTTCACCGGGTTGCCAGGGATGCGCGGCGAAATCCTTCGGACCAACGAGGTAATATTCCTCAATAACTCCGATGGTTTTTAAGTATTCTGCCCGGTTGCGGGCAACCTCTTGGGAAGCATAGTTGCCGAAACGCACTTTGTAGAGCCCCGATTCATGTCGAAAATGGTAGGCATCAATTCCACTTGCCCGGAGCTTTTCGGTAAAGCGCACGGCGTTGTCCATATTAGAGAATGCGCCGACCTGGATCGTGTGGCGCATGGGCGCCAGCCGCCTTTGGGGAGCCGGCGCTAATTCATCCCGCGATTCGGCCGATCGCCCACCACAACCCCAGGCAGTCAGCGCCAATATCAACGCAAGCGGAATTAGGATACACTGCCTGCAATATTTACGGGAGGTATATGAATTTAATTTACAGAAGGCCATAAATCGTTGCACATGCAAATTCAGCGCTATGCATTTAAGACCTATTTGGTATAAGGTCACTAAGGCGATACACCGATCAACAATTTTAAGATCGCCGGAAAAGCGACAAAGGTACCGAGCATGCTGCCCAGATTGGTAAAGATCACCACCAAAAGAATTCGTGTCACTTTGTTGCGCCAGAATCCGCGTACCGATAGGATATCATCGGGAAGTGTCTCCAGATCCTTTACCTTGGGCTTGCGGGAAAAGGCCTCCACCAGCCCTGAGACCCAGCCGGCTGCGATCATCGGATTCAGTGAGGTTAACGGCGCTGCCAGCATAGAAGAAACTATAGTGGCCGGATGAGCCAGGGCGAGGCAGGCCCCCAACCCGGCCAGTATTCCATTGGCGGCGATCCACCAGACCAGCATATCCTTGCCCGCTTTTGTTCCGCCGTAAAAAAAACCGGCAACCAACATGGCCATGATGGCTCCCGGAATGAGCCACTTCAAAACACCGGCAGTCTTTTTTTTCGGTGGAAGCTGTTCGAGCGCCTGGATGTTGATATTTTCGTTCCAGTATTTTTTAATGCCCTGAACATGTCCGGCACCCACAACCGCCACAATTTTATCGCCGGGAGCATTTCTGATTTTGTCGGCCAGGTATTGGTCGCGTTCATCAATTAAGATATCTTTTAAAACCGGCAATGATTTGCCCACCTCGGCCAGCAGGGACTCCAGCACATCCTCCTGCTTCATCTTTTCGATATCTTCTTCCTTGATGTCTTCAATTTCCCCCAGAGACATGATCAACTGGAACATGAGCTTGATTTTGCCCCACAATCCCATAGCACGCCAGGTTCGGGAGAGTGTGGTGCGAATGTCCCGGTCCGCCAGATGAATTTCAGCACCGATTGCTTCGGCAGTTTCAATCGCGCTGATCATTTCGGCACCCGGGTTAATATCGATTTTTTTTGCGATCCGTTTTTGAAACGATGCCAGCAGCAGATTGGAAAGCAATAGAAAAGTCTTTTTTTCTTTAATGACTTTAACAATATCCGTTTGCTGCCAGCGCTCCTTCTGGCGGATTGACTGATACCTTGATGGACACAATTCAACACAGACGGTATCGGGCTTTTCCTGTTGAATCGTGTCTCTGACTTCCTGCGCACTTTCCCTGGAAACATGGGCGGTGCCGACAAGAATAAAATGTTTGTCGCCGTAGTCGAGATAATGCAGCGTATCGGATTTTTCGGTAGTTGACATCAAGATATATTTTCCCTTTATTTTTTGGATCTTAAACTATATTACATAAGGTCTAGTATGGCAAGGTGAAACCGGAGGTATCTTGTGCTGATTTATGATGACATCTATTCCTGGGAAGGCTTTGGGGGAATATTGCGTCTGGCCAGCGGAAAATGCCGGCTGCAAATCTTTGACCTTCAAAAGGGTAATCAGGAGGGACTGGCGCATTTAAGGCCGATTATTGTTATTGCTTCGGATGTTGCCGACAGTCGGATGTCGGTGCGCAGTTGCTGCGGTCATATCGCCACCGGTATTACCAGAAAATTCAACATCAAGCCGGATCGGATGATGTTTATTGAGTATTATCCCCGGACGGTCTATGGCGAGCAGCAGGATCATGTGATTCCAGAAAAATACGACCTCGTCGGCTTCAGCTGGCACGAGGACCAGGCGATTCAACCCAAATGGCGGACGCTAAAGCCGCCAATGCTGGACGTTGTCAAGGAACTGGTAGAAAGCTCAAAGCAGGAAGCTCAAAGCTGAAGGCTCGAAGCTCAATGGCCAGCTAATCTATCCCCAAATCACATTCTCTAAATATTAAGATGGATTAACTTTAATAGACCTTACCGTCCTCATTTAAACTTTCAGCTTTGAGCTTTGAACTTTCAGCTTTCAATGCATTGGAAACACAGCGAAAATTGTCATGCTCCAGATTGAATGCGATATTATCACCGGAGCCAGGTTTTTAAGGTGTAAATACATGGCTCCCCAGAATGCTCCTGCTACGAAAGCTGCTCCAATAAGCATAAAATTAAACGACCAGATGTGAACTGCGGCATAAATGACAGTTGCCAGGAGCCATCCCTGCCACCGGCCGAAACGGGCCATCAGGTTTTTTTGCAGGTAGCCGCGCCAGTAGAGTTCTTCAGCTGGTCCGGTTATAAAAAATAGCAGCAGTGCAATCAGCCACATTGAAGTTCCGGCCCCTTTACTATAGATTCCCCCGATTTGCTGACCGGCAACGGGCAATATGACGGCCGAAACGGCTTTACCGACCCAGAAGACCAGATACAGCAGCACGGCTGAAATTAGACCAAATATTATGGCGCGGCCGTTGAACTGCAGATGTTCTTTCGCATAGGGCTGCAGGCACAATGACAGTAATGCCAGAGTAGCCGCTGAAACAGATATCTTTATCCAGAATGTTGACCAGGTGAGATAAAAGGTCACAAACCAGAGAACCGATGCCAGCAAAACCGTTCCTATCAATGGAAGCGGTCGAAACTCCATGCGATTCAAAACACACCCTCCAAAACCAGAGATATGACCAGCAAAACCCCGAATGCGGTGTCCAGTTGTGCGGTGCGGGCATCGGCATCGGCTGGTATCTGTTTTAGCATTTGACGCAACAGGCGCAGGGCCAGCGGCAAAGAAAGCAAAACAATTAATGACCACAGATAGAGCGGTCCAAAAATTGACATCAGGACGATAGCCAGATAGGCCAATACTACGAGCAACAGGTAAAGCAGCAGCCCATTGCGCTGTCCTAAAACAATTGCCAGGGTCAGGATGCCTTTATCACGGTCATGATGGATATCGCGAATATTGTTGGCCAGCAGCACCAGCGCCACCAGGACGCCGAATGGAAGGGAAATCCAAAAAGCATTTAAGCTGAACACCTGTCGCTGGACAAAATAGGCCCCTGCAACCATTAGCGGGCCCCACATTAAAAAAACTGAAATTTCTCCTAATGCACTGTATTTGTATTTCAAAGGAGGCGCCGTGTAGGTTAGGCTGGCAAATGCTCCCGTCAACCCGATCCACATCAACATCCAGCCCCGGGTGGCTGCCAGATATATCCCGATCAGGGTGGACAGGCCATAGAGGAAATATGCGGCGATTCTCACATGTCCGGCGGCCAGCTTACCTTCGACCAAAGGATGCGGGCGATACTGAGCAGTGGCGACTTCCTGGGTGTCTACACCGCTTTTTACGTCATAGTAGTCATTGATCAAATTGGTGGCTGCATGCAATAAAACCGTTCCAAGCAGGGTAAGCACATAGAAGGCCCATGAAAAACTGCCATCGATAGCCCCCAGGGCACTACCGACACTGACGGAGATGGCCGTCATGCTAAACGACCAGGGGCGGCTGGCCAGAAACCAGTTGCGATAAATGTTCATGTATTACCTGATTTTTGCACGTATTTCATACTTTTTGATCCCCGGTTGATTTTAATCTGCGAACCCCAATCGTCATTGGGTTGTGCTTGCATCTTCTTCGGCCTGCCGAGCCTTTTGGGCTGCTTCTTCGGCCTGCTGAACGGCTGCTTCGGCTTCGGCCTGGGTGGCCTCGGTTTCAGTTTTTATCCGTTGAATCTTTTTTCTGAACTGCCTTCGTTTTTCTTTAGTGGAGCTGAGTCTGCGGACATATTCCTGGTTGCGCTCGGTTTCCACCTGCACTTTTTGCATCAACTCCTGGGCGCGCTCCTCTGCCTTTTGGGCTTCTGCAGCGGCTTGCCGGGCAGCTTCTCTTTTTTCAAATTGTTCGTATTGTTTGCGCATCTGCTGTTTTTCACGCTCAATTGCGTCTATTTCCTGCGGGCTTTTTTCGGAATATGGTGTTACATCTTGCACGCTGCCATTTTCAGGCGGTGGTTCATCGGTTATGTGGGTAACCCCTTTTTTGTCGGTCCATGTATATAGCTTTTGGGCTGCGAGGTCGGGGACAGCCGCAAGGAGAAAAAGAAGCGCCAACGCCGGTATTACAATTTTCACCGATGTATCCTTTACTTTCTGGGTTTTCTAAATCCTACCTCATTATATTGGCAGAATGCTATAGTGTCAAACAAACCCCTGCATCTTAAGCCCTTGCATTCCAGAATTTGCGTAATTCTTCGGCAAGCTGGCGGTTATCCGGTACTTTGGTAGTGTTCCATTGATCGACTAAAAGAGAACGATAGCGGTAGCTGGCATAGCGCCGGTCAATCAAAAGAACGACGCCGCGATCCGTTTCGCTGCGAATCACCCGGCCGGCGGCCTGGAGGACCCGGTTGATACCCGGATACTGGTAGGCAAATTCGAAGCCCGCCTTGAGGGTCTTGCTAAAATATTCCCGAATCAATTCCCTTTCAAGGGAAATTCCGGGAAGTCCGACGCCCACCACAACGGCTCCTGACAAGCGCTCGCCCACCAGATCGATGCCCTCGCCGAATATGCCGCCCATCACGGCAAATCCCACCAGAGTTCTGTAATTATCCTTTCTGAAATGCTCCAGAAACTCGTCTCTTTCTCTTTCGCCCATTGATGGGGTTTGAAGTATATGGTCGCCTTCAGAACAATCGCATTTAAAAATCTCGTAAACCATGTGCATGTATTGATAGGACGGGAAGAAGACCAGATAGTTGCCTTTTTTTTGATTGATGAAGCCGCAGATAGCCTGTGAGATCTGACTTTTGGTACTTTCCCGTTGTCGATACAGGGTGGAAATCCTGTCGGATATGAAAAGCCGAAGGTTTTCAGCGGCAAAAGGTGACGGCAGTACAAAACTAGCAGCGCTTTGATCGCAGCCAAAGATCTGCTGGAAATAAGCCATGGGGGTCATGGTGGCCGAAAAAAAAATCGCGGCATTGCACCGCTGCAGCGCGTTTTTTAACTGCAGTGATGGATCAACGCAAAAAAGTTTAAGTTTTAAATCTTTTTTATTTTTTTCATAGCAGGTCACGTAACTTTCGTCGAATTGTTCCGCCACTCTCATAAACCCGGAGATTTTGAAATACAGATCGAGCAGTTCTTCGCGGTAGCCGACTTTGATGTTGTGTCTGAGCCAGCGTTCGGTAATCGACAGAAATCTGCGTAACAACAAGAAAAGGTCCTCCGGCGGCGTTTTTTCATGGCGCACGGTACCGGCTGCTTCACATTGTTTTCTGGCCTTGATCATCCAGGAGTTGATTTTGCCAAGGCTTTTATAAACCTGGGGCAGTTCGCCGTGAACGGCGCGACGCACATCCAGCAGGGGTTGTTTGAAAATTTCAGCTGAAAACATTTCACGCGACCGGTCCACCAGATTATGGGCTTCGTCAATTAGGAATGTGAAATCGCCGCCGTCTTCCAGGAAAAAACGACGCAGGAAGACCCGCGGGTCAAAGGCATAATTATAGTCGCAGATGATGCAGTCCGCCCAAAGGGATAACTCTAGGGAAAACTCAAACGGGCAGATCCGGTAGGATTTTGCGACCTGCTCGACCAACTCCCGGGTAAACGCATCCTGCCGGAAGATATCCTGCAGGGCGGCATTGATGCGGTCATAGTGTCCGCGGGCAAATTCACATTCTTCAGGACTGCAGGCAGCCTCCGGATTAAAGCAGATCTTATCCTTGGCGGTAATGGTCAGGGATTTTAGCTTAAGATTTTTTTGGCGCAGTTCGTCCAGTGCTTTTTCCGCAGCAATGCGTCCGGTTGTGCGGGCCGTCAAATAAAATATTTTGGTGGTAATGCCTTCCGCAATAGCTTTAACCGCCGGGAATAAGGCCGCCATGGTTTTGCCGATGCCGGTGGCGGCCTGAACCAGAAGCTGACTTTCATTTTTGATCGTGCGGTATATACTGACCGCCATCTCGCGCTGACCCTGACGATATGTACTAAATGGAAACTCCAGTTTGCGAATGGCGTCATCGCGCAAAATTTTCCATCGCACCAGGCTTTCGGCCCACTGAAGATATTCGGCTACGAGGTCCCGGAAAAACGACTCCAATTCTACAGTTGTGTAAGGTTGCTGGAAAATGCGAATTTCGCCGGTATCCAATTGATAGTAGGTCAGCCGGGTGTCAATTTCGCTCAGGTTGTGATCCCTGGCGAAGATGTAGGCATAAATTTTTACCTGGCCCCAGTGCAGGGGGTCCTGGTGGTGCTCATAATGATCGAGACTGCGGGTGGTTGTTTTGATTTCTTCGATCGATACCGGATCCGAATTCAGGTCGACCCCATCGATTCTGCCGCCGATGGTTAAGGTAAACAGCTCCGTCTCAATGTGATGGGAAACAGCAACTTCCGCCTGATAATTTTGCGGGCGGGATTGCTGGATTTTTTGATGGATTCGGATAGCCTCTAACGGGCGGGCTGAGGATAAGAATTCAAACGTCAAATCTCCCGAGCGCAAAACATATGCAATCAGATCCCGGACGGCTATTTTCAGTGTCTCTTTCAATATTCAATCATTGCTTAATTCTGTGAATTATGACGAAATTAGATTGTCTGAATTTTATGCCAAAATTCAGTTATCCGCAAAAATCAGTTGAAAAACGCGCAAGGTCTCCTTTGACCTGTAAATTTTGGAACAACTTAACCCTAAAACCACAGGTGCCCGGATGGTAAAACGTTGAGGAAGGTAGCAGAAAAAAGCACAATGGTAAAGAGTCGACCGCCGTTCGTTCTAAGCCGGAATAAAAGGTGCTGCAGCGGTCTATGAAAACTACAGCTGAAATTCAGCCGGTCCGTTGAAACTGGGTTTGACGACGGGTGTTTAAAGCGGGTGATCCACAAAACTGTCATTAAAGTATTGAAAAATTATGGATTTATAGTATTCTTGACTTGACTTTAGCCGGATTTAGCTACACTAGTAGGGAAATTTAGGGTTGGTACTGTTAATTTGTGAAATTAGAAAATATTATCGATTCAGTTGGTATCAACCGATTTTATTATAAAAAAGGAAAACCCGGTCCTCGGGGCCGGGATTCTTTACTAATGACTGCCAAAAATTAACCGCGGCGTCAATTATCCGGGGAAACAAGTTATGACCGATTCAAATCTTCAGTTAAAAAATAAGGTTATCCCGATTAAAGTTCAGTCCCAGGAAATTTTTCAAAATATCATCGGTCGCGGACCGGCCATGCAAAAAATATTCAGAATTGTTGAGAAAGTGGCTGAAAGTGACACGACCATCATGTTAAACGGAGAGACCGGGACCGGCAAGGGGTTAATTGCGCGGGCCATTCACCTGGCTTCGGGCCGCAGAGACAAACCTTTTGTCCAGATTAACTGCGGGGCAACACCTGAAGGTCTTCTGGAAAGCGAGTTTTTCGGTTACCGGCGGGGGGCATTTACGGGAGCGACCGCAGATAAACCCGGAAAATTTGAAATGGCCAAGGGCGGCACCATTTTTCTAGATGAGATCGGTGACATGAGCGCCGACCTCCAGGTCAAGGTATTACGGGTTCTGGAAGAGGGCGAATTTGAGCGTGTCGGCGGCAACGAGACCATCAAGACTGATGCCCGTTTTATTGCCGCAACTCATAGAGATCTGGAAGAAGAAGTCCAAAAACGAAATTTCCGCGAAGATCTTTTCTATCGGCTCTATGTAATTCCGATAATGCTGCCAACCTTAAAAGAACGCAAAGGCGATATTCCGTATCTTGTTACTTATTTTCTGGAGGAATTCAGCCAGAAAAAGGAGCAAGTGCCGACCAGGGTGTCCGATGAAGCCATGAAAATCCTGGTAAATTATTCATGGCCGGGTAATGTCAGGGAACTTAGAAATCTAATCGAAAGACTCGTTGTCCTCAACGAAAGTGAAGCCATTTTTCCCGACGATCTGCCCGAAAAACTCAGAACGGAAGGTGGCCAGCAGACCCGGCGCAAGGTGCCCGTGGACAGCGAAGGAATATCCTTTAACACCGCCGTCAGCGAGTTTGAAAAGGCACTCATCATCAGTGCCCTGGAGAAAACAAACTGGGTAAAAAATAAGGCCGCCAAGCTTCTAAAGATCAAAAGGACAACTTTGGTTGAGAAAATAAAGCGATACCAATTGGGAAAGGACGACGGGACCGAAAACTGATGTTCATTAAGCTGCAGTGAGCCCGCAAATTGAAATGCCGGCAAGTTGAGGTGGAGGGAGCCATGAGGGAGTTTGAAATCTTATTTGTGGATGATGACCGAACGATTCTATCGCTGGTCGAGGAGTATCTTACGGCCTTCGATTACAGAATCAATGTCGTGGATAACGGTCTTAAGGCACTCGAGCTCATCAAAGAAAAAGAATTTGATGTGGTCTTTACCGACTTTAAAATGCCCGATATCGACGGGCTTGAATTGTTGACGGTAATCAAAGAATACCGTCCGGCTACCGAGGTGATTATGGTCACCGGCCACGGCACCATGGAATCCGCCATCCAGGCCATGAAATTTGGCAGCTATGATTACATTCAAAAGCCATTTAAATTAGATGTACTCAGGATCCTTATCGACAAAATCATTGAGGCCAAAAAGCTGAAACAGGAAAATGTCGTTCTGAAAACCCGCCTTAAAGAACGGCACAGATACGATCAGCTGGTCGGAATCAGCCTTAAGATGCGCGAAATCTACGAACAAATTGATCGCATGAACCAGAGTAGTCCCAATGTACTGATACAGGGGGAAAGTGGAACCGGTAAGGCTCTAACAGCCCGGGTAATTCACCGCAGCAGCCATCGCAATGATAAGCCCTTTAGGTCGGTGAACTGTAAAAGCTTTGGCAGGGGAATTGCAGACGACCAGCTGCATGACCATGCCGTCAGTCTCTTTGAATCCGCGGCCGGCGGTGCGGTTTTTTTTGATGAAATTGCCGAAATAATTCCGGGCGTACAGGCTCAAATCTGCCGGGCGTTCAAGGCCTACAGTCGCAATCAGGCTGCAGCCGACGGCAATTCGGGTACCGGCGCCAGGATATTGGCCGCTACCAATAGAAATTTAAAACAAGCTGCCCGCAAGGGTATTTTTGACGAGAATTTTTTTAACTGTATCAATGATGTTAAAATCGAGATTCCGCCCCTCAAGGACCGCAAGGAAGATATTTGTCTGCTGATCAACCATTTCCTGACTAAATTTAGTCAGAAAAATGAGAGTCATGTGTTGAATGTATCGCCGGATGCGCTGGATGTCCTGCTGCGATATAGTTGGCCGGGCAATGTTATTCAACTGGAGAATGTGATCGAAAGAGCCTTTGCCCTCAGGGTTAATTTGACCATCGAACTGGATGATTTGCCCTCGGAGATAAAAACTTTCGGGGAGATTACGAAATCAGCGAAGGCCTGATTGTGGCTATTCCTCAACTACAAAATGTACCCGCCTGTTTTTTGAGCGTGCCGCTTCCATGCCACCGGTGGCAATGGGTTGTTCATTTCCATAACTGACGGCGATTAAGCGCGATGACTGGATGCCCTGCCCGATCAAAAATGATTTGACCGTACCTGCCCGCCGATCTCCCAGAGCAAAATTGTACTCTTTAGAACCCGCCTCGTCCGTGTGGCCCTCAATGATTACGTTGATATCTGAATTTTTCTGCAGCCATTGGGCCTTGCGCTGCAGTAATTCACGGGCGTCCGGCATCAATTTATAGCGGCCTTTTTCAAAATAGATATCTTCATACATGAATTTGATTTTTTCTGCCCTCAATTCACGCTCTTTGGCTTCACGTTCCTGTCGTTCCTGCTCCAATTGTTCTCTGACTTTTTGGGCCTCCAGATCCTCTTCTTGCACATTAACATCGGAGATCCCGGTTTCGGCATTTTTTTTTGAACAGGCCGGCAATATTATCAAAACTGGAAGCAGAATGGAAAGAATGATCGCGATTTTCAGCTTTTTGTGCATATTCTCCTCCTTGAATTAATCTACCCTGGAAAATACCACATTCAGGGCTGCCAATGGCCGAAGCCATTTGAATTTTTTATGTTTAATTATAATATAATATCCCGCCAATGTAAATTATTTATAGGGGTTCAGCGGTTCAGAGGTTCAGGGTCCAGAAGTTCAGAACGTTCTCCGCTTCGCCCTGCGGGCTATGGCGGGCAGGCAGAGACAGGAGTGCCTGCTGCTGCCAGACTGCTGCCGAAATTGGGGCCCGTTTAATTAGAAAATTACGCTTAATAAAATTTCATACGGGAGGTTCTGGATTAAGATGGCCAAAGTTTCAGTATTAAATTAACCCTGAACCTTGGAGCCCTGAACCATTGGAAGCCTCACGCCCAAATAGCCGATTTTTCCACGAGAAATAATAACAATAAAAATTGCTTGACAAAGCAACCTCCCATGATATAGTTCGTACTATGAACGATATCGAAGCCGGCCTAAAATCAGTGGTATCAGAATATCAATTGAAGCAATTTCAGGAGCTTATTACGAAATTGTTTCAGTGTTGCCAGGAACGCATGCAGTACCAATGCGAACGCTTCCAATTGCCGGATGCCGAGCTCAGATGCCTGGGCTTATTTGGAGAAGAGCGCTATCTGACCGCCAAAGGCATTGCCCTCAAAATGAATGTGGTCAAAAGCCGGGTTTCCAAAATCATTGATGGCCTGCTCAGGAAAAAGCTGATTCAAAGCATAAAAGATCCCGAAGATTCCCGGGTGATTTTGCTCAGCCTGACGTCTGACGGACAAAAAAAACTAAATGAAATCAATAATTTCTCAAATAGCCTGCATGGTCAGGTGCTTTCCCAGATGGCGCCGGATCAGCGCCAGGCCATGCTGACCAATCTGGATATTTTGAAAGCCTCCATGGAGGCCGTAAAAGAATTGATGGTGTAGTGGGGCGCAATTTCTGATCTGGACATGGGTTTAACGCAAAACGTGAATATAAGGGAATCAGCGAATATTTTTTTGATATGAAGGTTCATAGGATAAACTAAATTGTAGCTTATAAATAATTAACACACTATAATAACTATATAAAACAATGTTAACACTATAACCAAAGGAGGAATACCATGGATATGCAAAATATTGAAACTCAGCTGGCAGAACTCAAAGCTCAAATTGAAGCCGTCAGCAAAAAAACCGCCGAAAACAAATTGGCTATGGTCGTCTTCAGTGGCGATATGGACAAAGTCCTGGCCGCTTTCGTTATCGCCACCGGGGCGGTTGCAATGGGAATGGAGGTTGTGATGTTTTTTACTTTCTGGGGAACACCGGTCCTCAGAGATAAGAAAAAGAAAGTCGGCGGTAAAGACATGATGGGTAAAATGTTCGGCGCGATGCTGCCCAAAGGAACCGGCGATGTGAAACTGTCCAGTATGAATATGGGCGGAATGGGAACCGCCATGATGAAGTCTCTGATGAAAAAGAAAAATGTGGCCTCGTTGGAAGAGATGCTGGCCCTGGCCGAGGAACTCGAAGTCAAGATTTATGTGTGCGAGATGTCCATGGATCTGATGGGATTCAGCCGCGATGAATTTATTGACTATAAGGACCTGGGGTTTGCCGGTGTCGCAACATTTCTGGCCGAAGCCCAAAACGCTAAAGTACAATTGTTTATTTAGGAGGTATAAAATGAGTGATGATGTTCAAGTTGCTAAAGTATTTGATCTGAAAGGGCTGGCATGTCCCATGCCGGTTGTCAAAGTCAGCAAAGGAATCAAAGAAGTCGAGGTCGGAGAGGTCATCGAGGCCCAGACAACGGATCCCGGTTCATTGACCGATTTTCCGGCCTGGGCCAAAACCAGCGGTAATGAAATCGTAAAAACCGACCAGGAAGATAAGTTGATTAAATTTTTCATTAAACGATTGGTATAAAATAAGCAAAAGGGCATGGAGATTAGCGCAAAGGGCATAGCGCTATGCTCTCTGCCCTTTGCCATGTTATAGGGGAGGCGACTGTGCAAACATTGATTTATTTCATTCTGGTGCCGATGGTCTATATTGCTTTCGCAACTTTTATCATCGGCACCACCCTCAGGTTGGTCAAGATATTCCGGGAACCCAAGCATCCCAGCACCTTGCAAATTTATCCCGAGAAAAAACCCCAATGGCTGTGGGCCCTACACGACACCTTTCTGTTCCCCAGCGTGCGACGACACAAACCCGTGCTGTGGGTTTTCCTGATGCTTTTTCACATCTGTCTTTTGTTTCTGATAATCGGGCATCTGGAATTGTTCGGCGATTATGCAATTTTTCAAATTATCCCCCATGAAGTTTTTCTGGGACAGGGGTATGTCGGACTCATTATCGCTCTGGCCTTGCTTTACTTTTTGTTTCGACGATTTTTATCGCCGGTCAGGGACCTGTCGGTACCGGAAGATTATTATCTTCTGATTTTGCTGTTTCTGATCGTCATATTCGGCAGTGAAATGGATTGGGCCAGGAGATGGTACTGGTACGAAGGGATGACGGTGGAGGATTATCGGGAGTATCTTATGAGCCTGCTGCTGCTGCAGCCCTATCTGCCGGAGACGGTGACGGAATCCGGACATTCTTTCATGCTCGTGCTGCATATCTTTTTCGCCAATCTGTTTATAATATTTTTCCCGTTCAGCCAGAGCATGCATTCATTTTTGTCGTTGCCAATGAATAAGTTGAGAAGAGGATAAAAAATGGACCAGAAAACAAGAGATGATTTGTTGAATCTTTTCCAAAGCAAGCTCAATGAAGCGATGCGGTTTTATCTGGAGACCTGCACCCGCTGCGGAGTTTGCACCGAAGCCTGTCACGTCTATGCTTCCATGGGGCAGGTGAAATACATCGCCGCCTACCGGGCTGAGATTGTGCGCCGGCTTTACAAAAAATATTTCAAAGGCCGGGGAAAATTCTGGCCGTCGGTGGGCGAAGCCAAAGAATTGACCGAGATGGCCGTCGAAGAGCTTTTTGAGGCCGCCTATTCGTGCACCGGTTGCCGCCGCTGCATGGTTTACTGTCCGTTCGGCATCGACACCCAGATGATTATGTCGATAGCCAAGCTGTTGCTGATCGGTGCCCATGCAGAGCCGGAGATTCTGACATTGCTGGCGGACACTTCCGTTGAAAAAGGCAAATCGATCGAGCTGTTTAAAGCAGGTTTCCTTGACGGCATCAAACGACTTGAAGCGGAAGTGGTTGCGAAGTGGCAGACGGAATCCGGCCAGACTGCCATACCGGTGGATGTTGAAGGTGCCGACCTGCTATATGTCGCCCTGGCCGGCGCCCACTCAATCATTCCGGCGGCAGCCATTTTCAACGCCGCCGGGGAAAATTGGACGTTAAGCTTTTTTGAAGCCGTCAATTTCGGTGCTTTTGTGGGTGATCCCACCAAGACCAAACTGATTCTGGAACGTATCGTCAACGAGGCCAAACGCTTAAAAGTCAAGGCGGTTTGTATCTGCGAATGCGGAACGGCTTACCGGGTGATGAAACAGCTTACCGGCAAGCAGCCTTTTAAGGTGGTTTCCATTACCGAAGTGCACGCCCGCTATCTGCGTGAAGGCCGTATCAAGGTGGACAAGTCGAAATTCAGTGCTCCCGTCACTTATCACGACCCCTGTCAAATCGCCCGAAATGCCGGTGTAACGGAGGAGCCGCGCTATATTCTGAAGCACTTAACCGACGATTTTCGTGAAATGATCCGGGAGCCCAAGTATAACTGGTGCTGTGGCGGCGGTGGCGGTTTGGTGGCCCTGGGTGAGGAAACCCTGGATTTCAGGATGAAGTCCGCCCGGGTCAAAGTGGATCAGGTCAAAGCCACCGGTGCACAGACTCTGGCAACCGCCTGTGAGAACTGTCATACCCAGCTTAGCGATTTAAACGACCACTATAAAATGGGGGTGGAGGTTAAATTTTTAAGCTCCATGGTTGCCGATGCCCTGGTGCAGTAAATAAAGCCTGCCGGTGATCTTAAAAACAGTGATGATTCAGATGAAGGAAATTATGGCTGTCATATTCATATTTTAAAACCTTAAGGGGGTGATGAACTCAAAAGGCTATTTTCTTTGGAAAAAATTTAATTTGAGGAGGAGCAGATGAGACGGTTTTTTAAAATTGTATCAATTTTATTTTTTTCTTTGTGGCTTACGAATTTGGCCCTGGCAACCAATGGTGACAATTTGATTGGTGTCGGACCGGTTTCGCGGGCCATGGGTGGTGTCGGCATTGCCGCGCCCCAGGATGCCATCAGTGCGGTTTTCGCCAATCCTGCGGCCATGTGCTTTGGTCCCTATTGTCCGTCGAGTCAGGTTGATTTTGCCGGAACGTTGTTTATGCCGGACGTCAGCGCCAAAGTATCCGGTCCGGCCGGACCATTGCCGGGCATGGGCGTCGGCGGCTCCATCAAAGCCGATAGCGAGGATGAGGTCTATTCCATTCCAGCCTTTGGATTATCCGTGCCGATCACCGATGGCCTGAGTCCCCCCGACTGGAGATTCGGGCTGGCCGCCTACGGGGTCACCGGCCTCGGTGTGGATTATCGTGGATCCAATTTGGATGATCCGAATTTTTATGACTTTACCGGGCTTGCCGGTGCCCCTGCCGATGGACCGCTGATCACCGGATCATATACCCAACTGCAGAGCATGCGTTTTGCTCCGGCCCTTGGTTTTCAACCCAACGCCAGACTTTCTTTCGGGCTGGCCGGGATTATCGAATATTCAAACCTCGATCTCGGGCAAGGTTCGGACTGGGATTACGGATTCGGTCTGCAGGGCGGGGTTATCTTCCGGCCCATCAATGACCTCAGCCTGGGGTTGAACATTATTACCCCGCGCAAGCTCGAATTCAAGGATGTCGCTGATTTTGACAACAATGGTGACCTCGACGACCTTGACCTGGAAGCACCGCTGGAAATAGGTGCCGGTGCGGCCTTCGCCTTCAGCAAATTGCTCATTGAAGCGGATGTCAAATGGATCAACTGGTCAGATGCCGACGGCTATAAGGATTTTGACTGGAACGACCAGTGGGTGTTTGCCATCGGCAGCCAGTATGAACCGATCCCCAAACTGTTTGTGCGAGCCGGTTACAACTACGCCAAGACCCCGGTCGAAGACAATGACGGGTTTAACGGCCTGTCAACAAAAAAGGTTCAGGGCAAGGTCATACCAAGCGAGTACTATTATGAAACCTTCAGATTAATCGGCTTTCCGGCTCTGGCGGAGCAACACATTACGGTGGGTGTCGGCTATGAATTCACCCAGACGTTTTCGGTCAATCTGGGGTATATGCATGCATTTAAAAATAGCCTCAAAGAAAATGGTACGACCCCATTCGGCGTACCGGTATCTATTGAATCCGAACTGACAGAAAACGCCATCGATTTGGGCCTGACCTGGCTGTTCTAAGGCGGGCGTAAAACTACTCCCCTTCGGGTTTTTCGCAAGTGTGCCCGGTTGGTTCATGGCGTCAGGCAACCAGATCAACGCTTTCGTCAGCCGAAAGGGAGTTTTACGACGTTGGCATCAAGCTTAATTTTGTATTTTACGATTGTTTTTTTCTTGACATTTATCGCCACATTGTGACATTCTCCCAAGTATGGCACAATGTGGCATGCTTGGCCCCTGCCTTGCTGGAAATATCAATCCAGTTCCCAACAGCAGGACATCAGCTGCATTAAAACACTACCAACCGAACGACTTCAAAGATGTTTTTAGACATAACGGATCTTCCGGCCCGGTTTAAAGCGTTATCGATTCATAGATGGCAAACCGGCAGCGGTGTCAAAGATGTCCGTATAAATCCGGGACACCTATCATTCCATAAGGGGAGCAAGAATCATGAGCAAAGTGGCTGTTCTGATAAATAAACCTGAGCAGCAGTACGAGGGGTTGCGCTCCAGCCTTGGCATGTTGCTTTACAATACGGAAGTGCAGATGTTTGTGCTTAACCAGGAAATTGCCAATATGGATGAGGCTTACGAGGACAACATGGGGTTTCTCGATGAGATGGAGGGCGAGCGGTTCTCCAATAACCAGGCGAACGTGGAAAAATACGGCTTTACCTATGCCAGCATCGAGCAAATCGGAGAGATGCTCAGAGAGGCTGATCTCGTTATTCCTTTCTAGGAGGGTAAAACAGATGAAATTCCTGCACATTTTTCGTTCAGAACCCGATGAGACGGTGCGAAATATGGTGAAATCGACTACCAACGGGGATGAGTCAAAAGTTACGGAACTCTATCAGGACAATATCGACTGGTCCCGTCTGGTGGATGACATTTTTGCCCACGAAAAGGTCATCAGCTGGTGGTGAAAACAATTGAAGATTGAAAATTGATGATTGAAGATTTAAGGATTCTTGTCCCAAAATAGCCATTCGACATTCGTCAATAGTCATTTTAAAACCGGAGAATCGTTATGGCCGAGAAACTAGGCTTGCTGGTAAGCTCTGACAAACATCTAGATTACGTCATCAACTTAACCCATGCGGCCCACGACAAAGGTAAAGAGGTTGAGATATTTTTTACCGGCAAGGGGGTACTGCTGACTCAATTGCCGGATTTCGCCAAACTGGTTGGCAAAGCCAAGATGTCTTTGTGTGACGTCAGTTTTCGGGCTTTAGGCCTTAAAGGTGATGTGCCGGGATTTGGGTTCAAGGATTTTGCAACCCAGGCCAAGAATGCTGAAATTATAAAAAACTGCGACCGCTACCTGGTATTTTAATGCATGTAAAGTGGGAAAAAAGGAGCCTGCAGAAAGGTCTAAACGGCAAATCAATCAATCTCAGGGCCGTGCTGGTGGAAAACTATCAGAACAATGGGGAAACCGGACTAAGAATTGTAGGTAATTTAGGCGATATTGACGAAAAATTTCTATTAACCAACGTATCAAATATGCGTGCGTTTCATCAAGGGCTTTTCTGGGTGACTGTGGATAAGAAGTTGGATCAGCTGAAATTGGATGCCAGGTTAAGAAACAAAATTGAGGCGGATATCATAAAGACAGTATCAAGGCCCGACAACGAATGGGCACTATGGGGAGTCACCTGTATACCCACATTCGATCCCCGATGAGATCATAATATACGACCCGCCTGCCGCCGGATAAAGGGCAGGCAGGTCGCTCCCGGGAAAATTTCCACCTTTCCCAATTCTTATTTGCAGATTCCGTTTTTCATGGCCCATTTTATGCCGTCGCAATCACCCTGATCACATGATTTTTGAAAATCATTGCAGGCCTCGGCATCTTTGGCCATCTGGTAGAAAACCAATCCACGATTTAAATAGGCATTTGCATTTTGAGGCTTGAGTTTCAGGCTTTGGTTAAAATCATTGAGCGCCAATTGATACTCGTTCAACGCATAATAGGAATTGCCGCGATTGTTATAAGCCGCAGCATAGGCCGGATCGAGTTTGATCGCCTGGCTGTAATCCGCGACCGCTTTTTGATACTGCTTTAAATCTTGATAGGCAAGCCCCCGGTTGCTATAGGCCGCCGCCGTATTCTGGTTGCTGCTGATGGCCCGGCTCCAGTAATTTAGGGCTTTATTCGGATCTGTATATTTGCTGCCCTGCCACAGCGCGAGCGCTTTCTGACTCCAGTCCGCATTTTGCTCTGGCAACGGCGGCGTCGATTTTTTCAGGCCGGATTCAGGCGCTGATTTCACTTTTTTGTTTTTTTTAGTCCAATTAATCTTGGGTGATTGTTGCGATGATTCCAAATTTGTAAGCTTAATACTGCCATTGCCTGTCATTTCTTGAAGGTATTGTGGAATCATCAATGCCGTGCTGACTCCCATCACCGGAACCATGACCATCCCCACCACGGTGAGGATACTCCAGGTCGCCATGATTTTCGTCATACCCAGCTGTTTGTGCTTCATCCAGCCCCAGATAAATGTGTAAATACTGCAGAAAAATCCGAGGATTCCCTTTAACGCCCCTTCGTTTTTAAATAATTTGACCAGGACGATAAAAAAGAAAACCAGGCACAAAATATTGATGATAACTAATGCGATACCCATACCCATTGCCATTATCATGATTAATCCCCTCTCAAATAAAGTCAAAAATTCGCAGCAACCAGTAAATTACCATGCTCAGCAGCAAGATGGCGGTAATTCCTGATTTTTGTTCCAGTCGCTCCACGCTGCGCGAAAACTTTCTCAAAAATGAGGCCGGTAACACGATTGCGACCAGCATAAACATTAAAACAATAAGGATAACCGGTGCAAACGCATGGGTTTGAAGGGCCAAATGCCAGTGGCCCTGGAGCAACATTGCCATAGCGGTCGTCATGCCGCAACCCGGACAGGTTATTCCCAAAGTTTGATAGATCGGACATTGCCAGCCTGTTAATCCGGTGTAAACCAGCCATAGCTGAGCAACGCCGAAGAAGGCCAAAATGCAGATCAGCCAGCGGTTCCCTATTAAAGGCGCCAGCACCGGTCTGAAAAACCTGTTTGACAACCGAAACTTAATTGTATCAGCGGATGTTTTGGTTTTTCTGCCCTGCCCGTATGCCGGGTGATGCGATTCGGCGATTTTGGTAATAAGTACCTGCAATAAAATGCTCCGGTCGGCCTAATTCTAGTTTAAGGTATCGGCATTTAGGTCAAAAGCTTTACATTTTTTCCGGATATAAGCGTGGAAACGGGTTGCGGGTTGCGGGTTGCGGGGTACGGGGCCATAGAAGCATAGCGCATAGAGCATGGAGCATAGCGAGAAAGGCAAAAAACTTGAAAATATCATGATCGATAGTATACCTTTTTTCGAAATTCTGCATCTGCGTTGGATATTCTGCGGTTCTGCAGTTCGCTTTTTCCCACTATGCCCTATGCGCCGTGCCCTATGCTTTTTTCTGCCGCAGACGGCCACAGAACCAGTCGCGCGCCGTCTTTTTCAAATCCGGCTTCCTGCAGGTAATTAGCCAATGGACTCGTCGCCGCTGCCAGGTTGTTGATTTGATGAATTTCGATCCGGTTTAGCGGTTTGACGGGGTAGGGCATTCGCATATATTCTTGGAGTCTATTTACCATTAAATGCCAGGTATGTTGGGACAGATCCTTTAAAATCAAAATCCGCTGGAAAAAATTCTCGCCGGCCATGACGATTTCACCGTCCACAAGGGCCAGATGATTGGAAGCCGAACGAATCAATTTTAAAAAGTTACCCTGGGAATCGATTTGACCCCAATTGATCCCGCCACCAAAAGGCAACGCCGGATCCAGGCTGCTAAGCAATATGGGATGGCCATCTCCGGAGATTGGCGTCTGGCAAACCTTTTCAAGCAATTCCAGCGCCTCGGGCAGCGCAAATTGAACCCCGGACAGACCGGACACAAAATATCCCCGGCGGATTTCTCCTTGCCACTCCAGACGTTTTAACACCTGAAAAAGGTGATACCAGGCCAGTAATCCCTGCTCGCGGCGATACCATTCCTTGACGAGTATCCCGTACCGCTGAAGTAATAAACGCGCTTGCTGTTCAACGCGCTGGTTTTTATCAATTGGTTTTCCCATAATGGCAAATGAGGTTGTTAAAAACCAGCGACTGTCCTGAATTCGGCTTCTGTGTTGCAGTTTTTGGCGGAGTTCGGCCCGCGACGAACCTCTCGGCCGAGGGCCTTTCGATCGTATGCCCTGCGGCCGTGAGATAAGGGGCGAACGGCGTAGGGTCGAAGGGTTCGCAGCAGATTGAAAGGCAATCATAAAAGATTGATAGTTTTCAGAGCTTACCAGACCCTTTTCAGCCATTTCTTTTAGTGCCTGGTGCAGGACGGCAGGCGTTAATCCGGTGCCAGATTCCAAATCCCGGCCATAGCTGGCGCCGTTTTCATGCAGAAAATCAAAGACGATTTTGGCGGATGAATTTAAATTATTGGCGGCATCCATAAGGACTTGCTTGTCACCGAACAAACTGCCTTCGCCCCGCATGCGAAATTCAACATATCTTCTGCCCGTCTCCCCGTTTCGGCCGGTGTGTACGATGACCTCTCCGTTTGATATATGGGCTTCAAATTCCGCCAATCGATCCTGCCAGGCGGATAATCGCGTCCCTGAATAGCGGGAGTTTAAAATTTCGCGCTCGAAAAAATACGGCGGGAATCGGTATCCTCGATAGCGCTGGAAAACTTCCCGCCATGGTTGTTCCGGTTGGGCAATGCGGTGCCAATTTAAAAGAAACCGATTAAACATGTTGCGATCAGCCGGGTGTTGCACCGTCCGCCGCCTGGCGACCGCGGTTCGATATAGCCGGGTAAAATTATGCCGGTCACACCAATGCTCTTCCACCAGGCCCTCAACCAGTCGGCCACGCACCACCTGCTTATCGGCCAGCATCCGGTTGAGTGTGTCTGATATTAATGGTTGCGGTAAGGCCAAATCGGTTTCAATCCTATCAATGGTTACCGGGCCGCGAGCCCGCAAATAGCGCTGAACACTTGCTGACAAATCAGCCTGTGCGTCAGCGTCGGGAACCTCAGGTTTGATTTGATTCAGGCTCCACACGCGCTGGGATTTATTCCCTGCCGTTTGCTCTGATAAATTAATTCGATCGGCTGCTTTTAATTCTTCCAACCACGGTTTAGGATCAACTTTGCAGCGGCTGACCAGGTTTTCCTCTCCAATCGGGCCAAGCTTCTCAATAATGCTGAAAAGGTCCTCGGCTGTGGCAGCCTGAAAATAGGGATCCAGGTGCTGCCAGCGTCTTTCGGCTTGGAGGATGAGCTCAGGGGTGAGTAAGGCCGGCACCTGACTGCCCTCCAATATTTCCTCCAATATTTCGCTGCTGACGTTTAGACCTTCCCGGGGCTGCCGGCTATGATCCGCTTCGTAGAGATAGACCGATACAAATTTAAATAAAATGCCGGCCGCCATTGGTGATGGAATTGAGGTGTAGACGAATTTACAGCGTATCCGGCCGCTTTCAATTTCGCCGCTAATTTTTTTCAGGGCCGCAAGATCGAATACGTCTTGGAGGCATTCGCGATATGTTTCTACAATAACGGGAAATTCCTTGTGTTTGCTGGTGACCTGCAGCAAGTCTGAAGCTCGCAACCGCTGCAACCACAGAGGGATTCGTTTTCCAGGATGGGAGCGCGGCAGCATGAGCGAACGCGCTGCATTATACCGAAAATGGACCAAAAAGACCGGGGACTGAGGTAATGCTTTAATCAAGTATGCTTCGATTTCCGATGCGGATAGTGTAAAAAGTTTTTCCAGCGGCAGTGGCTCTGTGGTTTCCGGCAATCGGATCAAAATACCGTCATCATCAAAAGAGTATTGAAATTGGGTCAGAAAATGCTGTTCCAGGGCGGCTGACAATGCTATGGCCCAGGCGCCATTGACGCGGGCCCCAAAAGGCGCATGCAGCATCAGCAAGGGGTTGCCGCCGCGGTCAATGGTTACCTCTGCAACCACCTGCCTGTCGGTAGCTATTTTCCGGCCTCGTTTGCGCTGGCGAGTAAAGTAATCTACCAGATTATGAGCAGTATTTTCATCTGCCGAGCATTCTTGCATCAACCACTGTTCGGCCTGACCACGGTCCATTCGTTCCAGTAGTATCCGGCGGAATTCCCCGATTTTGCTGCTGGTAGAATAGTCGCGAAACAGGATACCCCCTTTCCAGAAAGGCGCTTTCGGATTAATGGCGGCCACGGGGCCTACGACAATACGATCCTGCAAAATTAGTTTAATCAGCCACTCACTGTTGCCTAGAAAAAATACTTCTCCCACCCGCGATTCAAATGCAAATTCCTCCTCAACCTCCCCGAGTTTCACATTGGCATTTTCCAGATATACCCCGTAATACCCTCGGTCCGGGATCGTCCCGCCGTTCAGCATGGCTGCCAGGCGGCTGCCGCGGCGTGCGATCAACCGGTTATTGACCCGATCCCAGTTTAGGCGGGAATTTAGGGCCTGTAAGGGAATGTCGGCAACCGTTCCGCACAGCATCGTTACAACTGATCTAAAGGCTGATAGCGGCAATTCTCGATAGCAGTAGCTTCCCAGAACCAGATGATACAGGTCGTCAAAATTCCAACTTTTTACCGCAACTTCCGCCACTATTTGTTGCGCCAGAACATCCAACGCATTTTCAGGGATGCAGGTTTCCTCGATGTCGGCGGCAACCATGCTCCGCGCAATCGCAACCGCATCATCGAGGTCTGCAGGGTACAGGACGATGATCCGGCCTTTGCGGGTGGCTGCCAGCAAATGCCCGCTTCTGCCGACCCGTTGCAGGGCGCCGGAAACGCTGCGGGGTGCCTCCAGGTGTACGACCAGATCGATGCTGCCGATATCAATTCCCAACTCAAGGGATGCCGTGGCAATGACGGCCGGTATATTACCTGCCTTCAGACGGGCTTCAATGTTATACCTGGCTTCACGCGAAATGCTGCCGTGATGGGCCAGTGCCAGTTCGGCTGCCGGGTCGCCGGCGACCTGACGGTGTATTTGATTCAGGGCTCTGGCAATCTTTTCAGTCTGGGCTCGCATTCCGGCAAACACCAGGGTGGTTTTATGCGCCTGAATCAATTCATACAGATTGTGGTAAACCGCTTGCCAGACGCTGGATTCAGGAAGTTCGCTGAAGGTTTTGACCGGCGTAATCACCTTGAGATCAATATCTTTTCGCTGGCCGCAATCAATAATTTGGATCGGCCGCGGGACGCAAATGCCGTTGACATTATCGTAATTTTGACCACTGAGAAAAGCGGCAATTCGTTCCAGCGGTTTCTGGGTGGCCGAAAGGCCGATTCGAACCGGTTCGTTTCGGCAAAGGGCCATCATTCGCTCCAGCGACAGGCTCAAATGCACACCGCGCTTGTTGTTGCTGATGGCGTGAATTTCATCAACAATTACATATTTTAGCTCCCGGAACAGTTCCCGACCGCGCTCAGTGCCGAGCAACAGGTACAAAGACTCCGGGGTTGTAATTAAGATATGGGGCGGGTGACGCAACATGGACTGGCGTACATAAGACGGCGTATCACCGGTGCGCAGGGCAACACTGATTTGGGGCACTTCTATATCATTGGCTCGCGCCAGCAAATCAATCTCTGTAAGCGGCGCCCTCAAATTGCGATGAATGTCGTTGTTGAGGGCCTTTAACGGGGAAATATACAGGGTGTGAATTCCGGATCTATTTTCAGAGAATTGATGGGTCTCGACGCTTAAGGACTGCCGGAATAACTGATCGATGCTCCATAAAAATGCGGCCAGGGTCTTTCCTGAACCCGTTGGTGCCAGAATGAGGGTGTGTTTAGCGGCCGCTATTGATGGCCAACCGTGTTGCTGGGGTGGGCTGGGATATGCAAATCGTTGCTTGAACCAACGCTTTATCACCGGGTGGAACCCGACGCTATCGAGGACATCTTCGGACATCAGTCCATTATTCGTGTCAATTTGTGGCTGCTCTCAAACCTGTAAAATGTTAGGCGTATCAAAATCATTTCTTGATGTTCGAGCTCAAGTTGAGCTTCTGGCCGGGATATATGGCGGCATCAGGGGCAAGGTTATTATAGCTTCGCAGCTGTTCGATCGTGAGACCATATCGACGGCTGATGCGGTACAGCGTGTCTCCTGCCTGGACCTGGTGGAATTTGACTGTAGATTCGGCCTTCTTTGATGCAACCGGCTGGTTCTTATCAGCTGTTTTTGGGGCCGGCGTCACGGAAGCTTGTTTTTGAGCGGTTTTTTGATGCAATACGCCTAATTCTTTGATGATCTGGTCGATTTGAGTCGTAACGGTCGATTCCAAGTGATTTAATTTTTTATCGAGCACGGCTAATGCTTGTTCTTGTTTACCGAGTCGGTCGAGGGCTTGGTCCAATACACCAATGGACGCCTGTTTTTGTTCCAGCTGCTGCATTCTTGATTCGAGTGCTTGCAGATACTCCCGGTCCACTTCATTTTCAGGTCTTGCTAAGAAAAGGACAACTAAAATAACTACGACGACCAGTACCAGGCCGCCGATGGCAAACGGTATGATGGATTTTTTCCGAAACACTTCTGATGAGTTTCGATAATATTGCTGCCGATGTATTTCCTCCTCCTCTTCTTCTGCTGCAAAGTCCTCATTGATGATGAAATCATCACGATTGTCGTCCCTTTGATCGACCATTATTATCAGCCTTTCTTAATTTTAGTCCACCCTGAAAACTCGCATTTTCAAGGTTGTATATCATTCCTTGAATACTGAAGGCACCTGTTAGTTTTATGCGCCGGCGGCTTAAATACCTGATGCCGCGCATAATAATTGACTATCTTCAATTGTGATAATCGCATTTTAAAATAAAGGCAACAGTAAAAATAAGGTTCATCGTTCAGGGTGAAAGGTTCAGCGATTGGTTCAAACCTGAAGCGGGTAATACTTTGCCGGCTTTAATGTTCAAAATCGATGGCTTAACAAAATGTCATTTTCAGCTTTTTTGCTTCACTGCCTGAATTCTTTTTGCCTGTCTGACAACCTCGTTTACCCCGCCCTTTTGTGCACATCGGTATTTTTAAGCTGCCGCCGAGCCACTACCAGCAGGACAGCCAGGGTCAGAATAAAATACCAGGGAAACCATTGCATTGATTCGATAAATACAGCATTTTCGAGATTCAGGCGGGTTAAGTCTGAAATGGTTGCGGCGGTCTCGGGCCGCAAGAAAGCCAGCAAAATGGAATACAGCACCCCGATCAGGCCATAAGCCAGATTAAACGACAACCCTTTGAAGCTCAGCACGGTGGCCCGCTGATTGGAGGCCGTGATGCGGTTCAGATAATGGCTCTGGAAAAAGCGGCCCAGATACATCACGGCAGAAAGCAGGGCTACCGGAAGCAGCCCGATTAATGGTATGAAAAACGTCATGCCAAAGAGGCCAAACATGGCCAAGACGGCCATTACTGCCAAATTATAGGCCGGCGAGTTCCGGTTTACCATTTTGTATGCCAGTCTGGGTATGACCAGACCCAGCACCGCCAATCCTGAGCCGATCAGTCCGAATGTTGCCTCCGGCAGGCTGATTAGCCGGTAGTACTGGCTGCCCAGGGTCATGACCATGCGAATACAGTTGTCAAACATCAGACCGGCGAAAATGATGACCAGCGCAAACGGTGTTTTCAGGATCCAGCCGCCGGCCTGCAGGGTCAATTGAATCGCCTGAAACATAGATTTAGAGCATCCTTCGGAAAGCTCACAATCGGGTTCGGACGGCGCTGGCTCTTGCATTCGCAAAGTGGTCAGCAGGGTCATAATGGCGAAAATCAGGGTCAGATATAATGGATATCGCAAGGTAAGATCCTGGGTCATCTGGATATTTATCCCCAGCGCATTTACCGCTCGCTGCATCAGCGCCGGATCATAAACCGCTGCACCCAGGCTCATGGCAACGATATATGCCATAGATTGCATCCACATTTGTTTTTCAAGTACCCGGGGCCAATCAGCTGGATTGCCTTCTATTTTTAATGTATCGTATGCGATTGCCTCATCGGCACCGCTGGCGGCAGCCTCTGCCGCCCCGCTCAAAACCCGATTCAACAGAAACACCGCAAATAACAAACCGGCATTCCCCAGGGGCACAAAACACAACAGCGCGATTTCAATCACCATCAAAACCCCCGTCACGACCAGGAGATTCCGACGGCCGAAAGTATCGGCCAGTGCACCCGAAGGTACTTCCAGCAGGACAATAGCCGCGGCCCAGGCGGCATTGAGCAGCGCAAATTGTTCGAGGGTCAGGCCGAAATCCAAAAAAAGGATGGTGAAAACCGGGTAATAAAATCGCGCATTGAAAAAAACACGGAATGCGATGAACAACCGCACATTGCGAATGGCAAAAGGTGATTTGTCTCTGGTCGCCGCCACTGTTGCGTCAGTACTCATACTATTGATATCTCACAGCTTCTACAACTTGTCACCACAATAAAATCAAACATATTTCAAATGGGGGTTTAAGCAAATGATAAACATATTCGGAAGGGGGGTTAAGCCGATTTTGATTCCAAAGTTAAAAAGCGGATGCCTCCGGGACCGGAGCATTTACTCCCGTTGGTCCTTATAGTCCACTTTGTCGTCTACGTTATCGATCGCTTCTTCCGTGACGGCCCGTTCCTCATATAGCTGTTCTTGTGAGGCTTCACCGATTATGGCTTTAGGTCTTGCAAGCACGCCTTCCAGCCATATGCTCGGAAAGATGATCAAATCATACAGATTGACGACCAGCCGGCCGACATAATACCCGGTGTTTCCGATTAGCCGGAAAACAAAAGCCAAAAATCTGAGAGCACCGGCGGCCACGATACCCAGCACCGTGCGGGTAGCCGATACAAATGATTCCATCGGAATGGCCACAAATGCCAGAGCAAAAGGCAGGATAAAGCCGATTATCATCTGTCCGACGGTGGGAATCATGCTGGTCATGATCGGGCTTTGATCAATTCCGGGCGCCAGGGTCATACGCAGCGCTTCCATATTCTGGGCAATCTGATCGCTCATAAAGGCTAAAGCCGACTCAACCCCGGCCAGTATGGTTAACAGCGCCAGGGTGAACCAGCCCATCATGCGTCGCATTTTATCATCCATACCGCCGATGACCGGGAATATGCGGGTAATACTCAGCGATTCCATCAGAAACAATCCGATTGTCAATTGGGTCAGAATAATAAACAGGGCGGCAATATCCGATGTTCTGTAAGTTCCGATGTGGCTGGCAACGCCAACCATTGAAGACATGGGCAAGGCAATCAGGTTGAAGTTGATCAGGGCCGCACCAAAGGCGATCATCAAAAATACGCCGGCAATAAAAAATTGGGCCAGGGATGAAGATGAGAGCATTCGGGCCGCCTCATCAGTCTGCAAGCGTATTTGTTCGTACTGGTCCATACAGCGGTCGATTCGTTGTGCACGCTGGTTCAAATTCCCGATGGATTTGTCGACATGATCGAGGCCTTTTCGTACCTTACGCCAAACCGGCAGCATTTTATTTAAAATTGAATGGCGTTGGGCATTTGAATTTCGGTAGTTATCGATGGCGGATTTGTGCTGTTCCTTCAAGGTGCGATTGATTTCACCCAGCATATTGGCAACCATGGAATCGCCGCTGTGTTCGATATTGGCTATCGATTCGATGACCGGCAGCCAGTTCGGCAGTGATGGAGGCAGGTCGGCGCTACTCAGGTAGTCTTCATCCAAACGGGTGGTGAGTTCTGTCAGCTGGCGCTGAAGATGTGGAAAACTTTCCAGGTCTCTGATAACCGCTGCATTGATTCGACCGAATTCCCTTTCAACCAAACGCTCGGCTTTTTCCAGTCCGGCTGCCATCAACACCTCGTGATTGTGCCGGACCAGTCTTTTTTCTGCCGAAAGCACGGATGCCGCTGTCAGCCGCATGGCGTTATGGAGAATTTTGCATAATGAACCGACAGCGCGATGAAACGGTTTGCGCGCAAAATACAGCGCAGCCAGCAGCAAAGCAATCCATATCATCATGGACAGGAAAGGCTTTGAAGTTATGCTTAACATGTTGGCAATTGGCATAAATCCTCCGATCAACAAACTGAAATAATATCAGACTAGTCAGGGGCTTGGCCCCAACCTGTCGAGTGTCTCAAGACCGTGCGATTGGAAAATTGGAATTCTGGAATCATAAGGACAGCCATTTAAATAAATTGTATAAATTCCGATACATTTCCTTGCCCGGTACTGCAGAAAGTTATCCTCTATATATTATCCATTAATCGTATATCGGTTCGTGTATGAAAAGCTTGAGGATAACTTTCTGATACGACTTCTGGCCGCAAATGCAACCCCCCGGCCTTAATCACCACGACGGGAGACCCGTCCATATGGGCGAAGGAGGAGAATGTAGTGATGATGCAGTCTTCAGGGGGTGATTTCAAATTCAACATTTTGCAGCGAATTACCGGATGCATCGAGGATTTGCACATGCCATTTTCCCGTTTCATGGGCTTGAATAATTTTCGAACTGTAGGTTCGCCAACTTGGTGGATTGACGCCCAAGGTTATGCGGGCGCGTTCGGTATCTCCAAAGTACCAGACATGGACAATCTCGGTTGAGTTTTGAATACCGGTAATTTTGCTATAGCAATATAGTCTGCCGACAGAGGCCGTGAAACTTGAGCCCGGTTCCACCGGTTGACGGTCGGCGATATTCTTGCAGATAACCGCACTTGCTATATTCAGGTCGCCGGTTTGTTGGGCATGGGTCGAATAAGGCACTAAAAGGCATAACGATAAGATTGCAAAACATAAGCCCGACAATGATAAAAAACGTTTCATAAATTTCCTCCCGGATAGGTAAGATACTATGTTAAATTTAAATGCCGCTTCTCCTCCCCCGTCCATATGGACGGGCCTATAACAATCGTTTTGGGAAATGGTGTGGTCTAAGATTACGGATCTATTAACATTTTCACGGGATATGGTTTCCAAAAATGTTAATGTCCGCCCCCACCGGACTCATTACCCGTTACGTTCGCTGCAGGATTTTTGACATTGCCTTCGAATGATCCGGGCTGATTGAAATATTTGTCTGGATCCTGCATCAAATCTTGTAATCGGTAGCGGTAATAACCGATGCGGACGATTTTATTTTTTTGGGATCCGAAATATTCCAGGGGCTGTTCCTCTAAAAAAGCGATTCTTTTTTCCAATCGATCTTTTTCGTTTTCTATAAGCTCTTCGCGGGTGGGCTTTCGATTCCTTGCAGCTTCTTCCGCTTTTTTTTGCTCCTCAGCCTGGTCCCTGGCATCATCAGCTTCAATTTCCTGGATCAGCGAATTGATCTGTTGCTGCTCCTTTTCGGTCCGGTTTTTATCCGCCGATTCGTCATACTGGTATTGCGGAAACGCTTCCTTGGCGTCTTTTGCATCCTCGGGGGGCGAATCGCTAAAATGCCTAACCCCATTTTTATCGACCCAGGTATAAACGCCGGCACCCATGGCAGATACCCCGAAAATGGTTAACACCAATATGATTAATATAATTAAGGGTTTCATAAGTCCTCCGAATCTTATTCTTTCTGCTCGATAAAAGACTTCAATATATCGCCCTGGCTGACATTGACATTGTCAAACTTTACGCCGAAACCTTTGGCACTGCTCCAGGCAATTTTTCCGTTAAGGGTGAATGGCTGGGGATGATCGGGTAATGAAAATTTTAACAGCAAATCTTTGCCAACGGGAAATTTAGCATTGGTTTCAATAAAGACGCCCCCGATGCTGATGTCCAATATATAGCTTTTAAATTTGCGATCCTGGATACTGTAGTTGGTATTTATGAGGCATGGTCTGCGCGGGTTTTCCCGCATCGAGGCTTCGGATTCTTCAATACTCACTGTTTTGACGGGCAATTCCACCTGTGGTGATTCACCCATTTGCTCCAACAGAATGATCTGCTGTTCTTCGGTCATATCCACAATCAATTTATACAGTTGGTCGGCAACCCGACCTCCGACCAGCTGCTTTAACAGGATCAACTGCTGGTCTTTAGGCATTTCACCTATCAGATTAAACAAACGTGTCGTAATGCCGAATTTGCCGCCCAGGGACGGGTCTGCAACTGTCATACCCAAGCTCCTATAATGGTGCTGGCGCTCAAGAACTGAAGGTTATTGTGTTTTTGCTGATCGGTATTTAAAAAAATTTTAATAGTTTACCCTGTATGTGTCAATTAAATTTTTAAGCGCTCTTGCAAAATTTGATCATATTCAACATGTTATTGAATCATTCGGTCTTCTATTCAAATAGCCGACAGGCAATATCTTCTGCCGGTTGCACTGGTTGCCGGAAATGTTTCAGCTCGGAAATATCAGCCGTCACAATTTTCCGGGCGGTGGCATCGAACGCCTGCCGGTTGAGTATAGAAAGAAAGCTGAAGCTGTGTCAACAGTATAACCATTTGACACGCCTTCTGTTTTTATTTAATAACGGAACCAGGAGTTCAAAGATTCCGGGATCAGGGTTCAAAGAATACCTGATCCGATGATGATTGCCGGACAAACCGGGTGCGATCCTGGAATGCGAAAAATATCGCAAAACGCTGGATGCTGAATTTTGAACCGGTGAACACTTAACCATAAAAGAAGGGGCTAAAATAATGGAACAGCTGCTCAAAACTGTATTCTATGAGAAGCATGTCGACCTCGGCGCCAAAATGGTGGAATTTGGCGGCTGGGATATGCCGGTACAATATGAGTCCGGCATCGTGCAGGAGCACTTGAGCACGCGTAAACGGGCCGGATTGTTTGATGTCTCTCACATGGGCCGTTTCATTGTCGGCGGGTCCGACGCGTTAGATTTTCTCCAGCACACCCTAACCAATAATGCAGCTGCCCTTGAAATCGAGGAAAGCCAGTATACCATGATTCCGGATGAAAGCGGGGGGGCTGTTGACGACGCCTATTTGTATCGCTTTTGGAAGGAGGAGTACCTGCTGGTGGTCAATGCCGCCAACCGCGAAAAAGACTGGCAGCACCTGCTGGGGTTCAGAGAAAAATTCGGTCGAGTCCAGATCGAAGACCGTACCCGGGAGTTGTGTATGCTGAGTCTGCAGGGGCCGAAATCCAAGGAGATCTTGTCCGGCATTATCGACGCCGGCCGTCTCCCTGAGCCGCTGCGAAACTCGCTGAGTACCGTGCAGATTTATGGCAGCCGGGTTCTGGTTGGCCGCACCGGTTACACCGGTGAGCCGATTTGTTTTGAGCTGTTTATGGAGCGCAAGGACGCTTTAATGATATGGGATTTGTTGCTGCGAAAGGGAGCCGCGCCGGTGGGTCTGGGAGCGCGCGATACCCTGCGGCTGGAGGCCGGTTTGCCGCTTTACGGCCACGAACTGGGGCTGGATCCGGAAGGCAAGCCCATACCGATTTTTGCCTGCAATCTGGCTCGTTTTGCCGTCAGCTTTTCATCGTTGAAAGGGCAATTTGTCGGCAAACAGGCTCTGGAACGGCAATTTAAGGCCTTCAAGCAAATTGTTGATCGGAATTATGAATTGATGGCGGATCTCCCGCGCCTGATCCAGCCCTTCGAACTGCAGGGCAAAGGTATTGCCCGGGCCGCAGCCCCGATTCTGCGCGCCGGAAAACCGGTGGGATTTGTTACCAGCGGCACCATGGTCCCTTACTGGCAAAGCGAAGGGCGCGGGCTTGCAACAGTTCAAAGCGCCGGGCGCCAAATGAGAGCTATCGGACTGGCGTTGGTGGACAGCAATCTGGTTGAAGGCGATCAGATTGAAATAGATATTAGAGGCAAGCGCACCGGCGCCGTCATTGTTCCTTACCTTCTCAGAAACGAGGCGCCGCCCTATTGCTGGCCGATTCGATACGAGCAGTTGCGCGAAGAAAGGAAAACCATTCAGGCCGACGACCGGATCGCCCATAGTGTCCGGACCCTGCTCGACAAAGCGGCGGCCAATACCATCTGGCGTCAAAAAGAATGCGTCAACTTAATTCCCTCCGAGCAGTCCTACTCGGCCATGACCCGCTTGCTGTCCATTATGGACCCGGTTGGCCGGTATGCCGAACATAAACAGATTAAGGCTTTTAAGGAAGCGGACATCTTCTACTATCAGGGCACAGATTTCATCTCAGAAGTCGAATGTCTGCTCCAGGCCGAACTTCAAAAGTATCTGGAATGCACTGAAGTCGAGACCCGGGTGATTTCCGGACAAATGGCCAATGTCGCCGTCTTCAGTGCCCTGGTGGATTATTTGAACCGGGCCGATCGAAAAAGTGAGCAGCGCCGCATTCGAAAAATTATGAATAATCACATCATCAAGGGCGGTCATTTAAGTGCCCAGCCCATGGGGGCGCTGAGAGATTTTGTGATGCGCGATCCCAAATGGGAAAAGCCGGCGGCGGTTAATTTCCCGGTGTTGGCCGATAATCCTTACAAGATGGATATGGCGGTTTGTCGCGAACTGATTTCCGAGCACCGGCCGGAGCTAATTATTTTGGGCAAGAGTATGATTATTCACCGGGAGCCGGTGGCTGAAATTCGCAGCGTAATCGATGACCTCGGGCTGGATTGCATTTTGATGTACGACATGGCCCACGTTCTGGGGCTGATCGGGCCTTATTTTCAGCAGCCATTCAAAGAGGGGGCCGATATCGTAACCGGCTCAACCCACAAGACCTTTTTCGGCACCCAACGCGGCATTGTTGCGGCCAATTACACCGAGCAAGATTTGCATTATGACTTCTGGGAAGCCATCCAACGTCGCTCTTTTCCCGGCAGCCTCAGCAATCACCACCTGGGTACGCTCCTGGGGCTGCTGCTTGCCGCTTACGAAATGAATTATTTTAAAGATGATTACCAGAAAACCGTATTGAACAACGCCAAAGCGTTTGCCAGGGCTTTGAAGGACTGCGGCTTGGATGTGGCCGGCGATCCCGCGATTTCCTACACGGAGACCCATCAGGTCATTGTGAATGTGGGCTATGCCAAAGGGGCGGAAATAGCAGGGCGATTAGAAGATAACAACATTGTTCTCAATTATCAGGCCGCACCGGATGAAGAAGGGTTTACCGCCTCGGGCTCGTTGCGCACCGGCGTGCAGGAGATGACCCGTTTTGGCATGCTCGAAACGGATTTTGGCGAATTGGCCCAGCTGATGGCCGATGTCATTCTCCATGCCAAAAATGTCAAGGAAGAAGTATGCAGTTTTCGCCAACGCTTTGTGGACATGCAGTACTGCTTTTCCGGCAAAGAATTTGGGGCGCAGGTCGAGCAACTGCATCGGCTTGTTTAACCGAGCCGCTGGGCCTGTTACAGCATGTTGTTATATAACTAAAGCCAGCGGTGGCAACATGAGTTGTTTTAGGTTTCGGGTGTCAGGTGTCAGGGTTCAGGGAACGGGGGTGCAAAACACTCATATGAAACTTTATTGCCAAAGTCTCTTTTCCGATCAAACTGGCTACTTCGAGGGTAAGCAGATGGGCTGACCCCTGAAACCTGACCCCTGAAACCGCTGTTTTTCGAGAAACTTGTCCTAAAATATACGCCACTGCAGCCCATAACCAGCCCTCCGACTAGGATGATCCGGCTCAGAACTCATAGCTTACACTCCACCAAACATCCCAGCGCGGCGCCGATCACGTCGACGGCATTGTCGACACTCAACGTTTCCGTGTTTATGACAAGATCATAATTTGTTGGGTCAGCTATATCGGCATTAAAATACTTGCGGATAAATGCCTTGCGATCAGATTCCGTTTTAATGACCCGGCGCTTGGCTTCATCTTGCGAAAGATTAAAATCACGGGCAACATTTTCAATCCTCAGTCTCTGGGAGGCCGTGATGCGAACCCGAAACCGTTGTTCCGGAGGCAGGATAAAATTTGCCCCCCGGCCGACAACAACGGCCCGACCGTGTTTGCCGATGGTGCCGATAACATTCATCAGGTGCCGCAGGTATTGGTCCGGCCATAAGTGCCGGTCATTGACCAGAGATGATATCCAATCTTCCAGGATTGATAGACCCTTTTCATCCAGGGTCGCAAGCAATTGTTCACTGACCTCGGCCCGTTTTGCCATTTCATGTAAAACCTCCTGATGAAACACCTCAAAACCAAGCCTTTCGGAAAGTTTTTGCGCCACAATTCGGCCCCCGCTGCCGGGCTCTCTGGACAACGTGACGACGGGGACAATTGCTTTTTCTTCAGGTTTTTTCTTCTGCTGGATTTGCCAACGATGAACTTGCTCTTCGATCATTTGAGATATCGATTTCATAAGTCCTCCTTTCAATGTGAATGCAGACCAATCAAAAAGAGCAACAAGGGTATGTGAGGGCCCATCGGACAGGGTTAAACCATTGCGGTCGCTGTCATGAGATCAGATTGAAAATAACAATGGGCAGGCGCAGTAGGAGAAAAGTTAACATTCAAGCTGTGAGGGGTCGCAGTCGCCGGCAGAACGGTCCACAGGTTTTTCATACCCATGGTTGCAATATAGTTATTTATTATTAAAATGAAACCGGTTGCATAATAATTCGACGGCCTTTTCAGCCATCAGCAGGTGACCCTGCATATTGGGATGAAGCCCATCCTCCAGGAAATAATGGTCGTGGGACGCGCCATTTTCGTCTAAAAAGGGGTGAAAAAAGTCCAGGCAGTCAATGTCGCTTTGTCTGGCTGAGGCCGACAATGCCGCCACCAGATCAGTTAATTTGTGGATGCATTTTTGCCAGCCTCCAACCGGCGCCATCATTTCCTGGCGCCGGATGTTTTCCATCAGCAAGGGTAACGGCAGCCCCACAATGGGTGTAATTTTGTGAAACTGGGCCTGACAGGCCATGGCAAATATATTTGCCTGAATCAAATTAACCTCCAGATCCCACCATAGATCGTTGGTGCCGCCGAGGATGATCACGAAATCCGGCTGGTGCCGCACAACATCATGATAAAAGCGGGCCAGCAATCCGCCGCTGGTGTCCCCGCCGATGCCGCTGTTGATGACCCGCAGGTTTAGCTGCTTTTCTACCAGGATCGGCCAGATATGTTTTTTATCCAGATCACAGGCCTCGGTCAGGCTGTCGCCATGGCAGATAATTTTTTTCATGGCCTTGTCTTTCTTTCCGCAAAAAAATCCTTGATCGACCTTAACCAGGGTTTGCGGATGTGAACTTTTAAAAAGAGGTCGCCGGGTTTGCCTCCGGCCTGGCCTTTTTCCCCCATCCCTGCCAGCCGAATGCGTTGACCTTCGCGGATGCCAGCCGGAATTTTGACCACCAGTTTTTTGGACTGGCGGCGCAGATAATAGGCGTACGGTCCGCCCTGCAGTGCCTGCTGCGGAGCGAGATAAAGATTCTCATCAATATCGGCACCATCTTCGGGGAACCGGACACCGCTGACTTTCTGCAGCACAAAGCGGATTAATTTTCCTAAATTTCCTCCCAACGGGAATTGGACCTGGGGTGGACCAGCTTGCGACGGACTCCTAAAAACATATCTGCGGGCATGGGGGGTTTTAAACTCAAACTGCTGAAACCCGCGACCATAAAATTCCTTGAAAATTTCATTGGAACTTCTGAATCCGAAAGAGCGGGCCATCTCTTCAAAAATGTGGTTGATGTCCGATCCGCTGAAAATGTCCTGCTCTGAATAATTATTTCTAAAATGAGTATAGGCTGAAGAACCGAACTGGCTTCTCATATTATCATAATCCGCTCTTTTGGCCGGATTGGAAAGTACCGCATAGGCTTCATTGATTTTTTTCATATTATCGGTTGCCGCGGTGTTTTCCCGGTTGCGATCCGGATGGTACTGAAAGGCCAGCTGCCGGTACGCTTCTTTAATTTTGGTTTTCGAGGCCTTTTGATCCACCCCTAAAACCCGATAGTAATCCTCTTGCGACATTATTCTATCATTCCTTTTTCTGCATATCCGGCAAGGACCAGCCAGGCTTTAACATCGAATTTCAGTGCTGGATTTTCGCACATTTGGGAGGCCTGGGTCCGTGTGACGAGTTGGACTTCGATCACTTCAGAGCCTGTATTGCCGTCTGTTGAGGGCTGTCCGTCGCACTCCACATACACCATCGCCACGGATTCATCGGTCATGCCGGCCGAGGAATATACTGGCGGACTGATTTTGAGAAAGCGCGTCACGGTCAGGCCGGTTTCTTCCTGCAATTCGCGTCGGGCCGCCTGCTCAATGGTTTCTCCCGGGTCGATCAGACCGGCCGGAAATCCATATTCATAATCCGCCAAAGGCACCCGGTATTCCCTGGTAACAACCACTTTTTTTTCAGCCGTGTGAAACGGCACGATAACCACGGCATCGGGCAAATTAAACTTTCCGGTGATACACTTGGGTGCCGGAGTTCTGGACGCCATTTGCCATGACCTGTGCCGGCCGGCGGCATCGAGGTAAGCGACGTCAAACATGTTCAGCCATTTCAGGTCCGTGAGTTTATCCGCACTTCTGATTTCCATTATTATTCCTGCCTATTGACGATCAATTCTGACTTTTGTCGATATAGTAAAGGGTTGCCCCCACGGGAGCAAACGAAAGGAACAGTATGTTGAGAAACGGAATCAAAAAAAGAACCCCAAAACCCAGATGGAAGGGCAGGGTACGTCCCAATACCCGGAATCGTTCACCGAACGGCACCAGCCGTCTAGCGGGGATCAAATCCGTATTATCCCAGGCCAGGAAAACAACCGCTATGGCCGAAGATACAACTGTCACCACCGGTCCCAGAGGTGTTACCCAGCCGATAATGATCAACAGCAAGGTTAGCAAAACCGGAACCGTTGCCCGGGGGATTTCCTGCTTGATCAGGAACAAAAATTGTTGCCACATGGGCATTTTGTCCGGCCCCTGGACCCTGCCGGTGACGGACTTCTCAACGATACGGGACATCAGGTCCATGATCAAAACGCTGAATAGAATTTGTGAAACCAGGTAAGATAAGACAGTCGAAAAACCGACCAATACCGCCGAAAGCAGCCAGGAAAGCAGATGCCACAGCCACAAAAACCAGCTGCTTTCAGGTCGGCGCCACATGAGATTCAAGATCTCCTGATGATAAACCAGAATCAGGCTGGCCGAAGCAATCGTGATGATAATCACCACGATAAAGCGAATCATCCCCAGCAAAAGCAGCCTGGGGGTCTTTAGGCCCATCCCCAGACCCCGCAAATTATATTTAATTCCTTTTAACAGATTCATTACGATAGTCTCTCAATAATTCCTAAAGATTAAGCTCTGATTAAGAACCGTGCAATATTATCTCCGGCCGGGCGGCAGTTCGCCATGCTCAATTTGCTCATCTGCCACAAATCTTCACAGCGGATCAGCGACCTGCCGGAGATGGATAAAATCTCAAGGGCGGGTCCGGCTTGGATTAAAGTAACACATTTGCGACGGCTTTTCAAAGCGTGCCGGCTATCCTGTTTAGATGCGGATAACCGGTTGCCGGCACGCAGCCGGCAGCGCCTCACCGCGATATTTCTTAATTATTCCAGCTTGATAAACAACGATATCCGGTGTGGATAAATCATATTTATCTAATGATATCTGAGGAAAATATTTTGGAGTTAACGGATGCGGATTAACCCTGTCCACGTTATTTTTGACAGGAAAAGGGCTAAAGTCTGCCCATATTTGGCCGATATAGTTGTGGTAGTCAGTGCGTAGGGGGGGCGGATTTCTATATAAGATTCCGAATATATTGCTAATTCAATAGAATTGATGAGCATGGCGATTAATCCTTGTGCGTTGACGTTGATTCTAACCCGCTTTCTACCTATTGTCCTGTCTAAAAATTTTGCAGCCTTAAAATATTTTGGGAGTGCGACATGTTGATCAAGGATAGAGATGCCAAGCAGGGAGCCGTCGAACAACTGAGAGATCTGCTATCCTTGAACTTGAGCCCGCGAAAGCGATTTCTGATTGAAAGAGAGCTGAAAAATTTAAGTCCCGGGCAAGACGGAGGTAAAAACGCCGCTCATTTTATCAATTTCTACTGTGCCGACTCCCGTAACTGGGCAGTTATTCATGATTTGAAAATTGACCACAATGGATTGGCCACCCATATTGATCATCTCCTGATCAATCAATTTCTCGATATCTATCTTTTTGAGTCCAAAAATTACACCTATAGTCTTAAAATCACAGGCGACGGCGAATTCTTGGTGTTTGACGGTCGTCAGTATCAATCGGTGGAATCGCCCCTCGATGAGAATGAAAAACGAATCCAGGTGCTGAGGAAGGTCTTAATCGAAAATAAAATAATTCCCAAAAGGATGGGAATTCCTTTCAGACCTCTGATAAAACCCTTTGTTCTCGTATCTCCCAGATCCAATGTATTAAGACCACCGGCAACGATCTACGACACGAGTTCGGTCATCAGGGCGGATTTTTTGATCAAAAAATTTCTGGAACAGGTCGAAAGAATCAAACGATTATATTTAAAGCTAAAGCGCCTGCCGAAAGCGATTAAATCTGACACCCTGGCAGATGTTGCCGGCAAATTGGCGTCAATGAATAAACCCAGTCGGATCGATTATCAGCGGCAATTTTGTCCGGATGACTGCGAGGAAACTCTAGATATGCGAGGCTCCGAGAAGGGTCCTACCCTGTATTGCGACTACGCCATCTAATAGAATGATGAAAAAAAGCAATCCGAAAAATCCGCTGCAATCCGATCCTTGTGAGCAATCCCGCAAGAAGAAACGCCGTGGCACGGATCGCAGAACCAATCATAAGGCGCGGTTAAAATACTTAATTTTCAATGGTCGCCGGGAGGGAATTCGCCGGGATGACGACCGGCGCAGAGTGTTTTTTTTCGACCGTTACAATCCGAAATTATTTGCGGCCATAACCGCCATTCTGATGCTCAGTATTTTTGATGCGCTGCTAACCCTGATTTTAATCGACAACGGCTCATCGGAGCTCAATCCCGTGATGGCATATTTCCTCCGGCACGGTCTGCTGCCATTTATCGTCGCAAAATATTTATTTACGAGCATCGGGGTCGTCATTCTGCTGATATTTAAAAATGTTTTTCTCTCCAGAGCAAAAATTTACACCCATTCACTTTTTTCGGCTGTCATCATCGCATTTGCCGCCGTAATTGTCTGGGAGCTTTTTCTTATTATTAGGGTTATTTGAATCCTAAACCGCTCAATCTGCGTCATAACAGATCGCGCCAGTGCAACGTTGATATTTTTCTTGGGTTTTTGTGGTACAGGGTAACTTTTTGCGTGCCGAGCCAATCCGGCAAAAGATACATTTTTTTAAATTCCTGATTACGGTAGCAATATTCCTGGTGAAAATGACCCACAAAAATCGTATCGACTCCAGCGGCAAATCTATTTTCTGCAAATAAAACAATTTCATCCCAGGGAATCTGGATGCGAAATTTTTTATTTGTTTGTTTTAATTCATGCTTGACCCGCATTACCAGTTCAGGTCCATAAGGCAGGTGCCGCAGGATAAATTCAACCACGTTATTTTTAATCAGTTTTCTAAAGGCCAGATACTTTTTATCTTTGCGGTTAACTTGATCGCCATGCAGAAAAATCGTTCCGGCGTCATCCTGCCACCAGGCTTCGTCAGAGCACCACGTGAAAGCCTGGGCCCGTTGAGCAGCCAGATAGAATTCATGGTTGCCCTCCAAAAAGCCGATCGTGCGGTTGTTTTTCTGCTCTCGGTTCCAGGCAATAAAATTGACATGTATGTCTTCTTCATAGCGGGGCAATGCAATCCATAGATCAAAAATATCGCCCAAAAAGATCAGGTCATGCTCCGTCTTTTCAATTGCCGCAAGCATTTTGAAAAAGTCGGAATGATTCCCCCTGGATTTGCTGATGTGGGCATCGGAAACAATGATCATAAGATTAATTGAAAGCGTGATTTAAAATTTAAAATGAGCTAAAATAATCAAATCCGCCAAAAAAGGAACTATAAATTGCAAGCGCTCAGGGACTATCAAAAATTGATCAGCGAAGTCGATCAGCTCTGTTATGAAATCCGGCAAAGGTACGCGAAATATATTAGCTGTAAAAAAGGTTGCCCCGGCAACTGCTGCCAGCGCCATATTACCGTCTTTCCAATCGAAGCCGTATCATTTGCCCGTGCGCTGCAAATACTGCCGCAAAAACAGGTAGATCAAATTCGACGCAAAGCCCTCAAGGCCACCTCCTTTGGTCCTTGCCCACTGCTTGAAGATGGCGCCTGCCACATATACGATGCACGCGCCATAATTTGTCGAACCCATGGCTACCCCATTTTAAGTGAGTACAAAGGCCATCGGTCGGTCGGTTTTTGCCATAAAAATTTTAAAAATCTGCCCTCCATTTCCAATAAATGGATCATCGATCTGGCATCTTTGAATCAAAGTCTTGCCGCGCACAATCGCCGGTTTATGACTGAATTTGCCGGCCGATTGCCTCCGGCTGATCGTTTTTTCGTGGCTGAAGCGTTGCTTTTTGATATTCCATTTTCATAAAGGCGGTATCCGGATTTATCTATTATCCGCAGGCAGGCGTTTACTCCCTTTCATTAAAAATCTCGAGGCCCGGATGTCACGTAATTCATGCTTATGGATCTTGACTTGGCCGGGATAGACGTTATTATATATGAAATATTTTAAGAAGGAGCCTGTATCACCCATGCCGATTTACGAATACCAGTGCAAAGCCTGCTGTAATTGTTTTGAGGAATTGACATTGTCTGCCAATGATCCACCGCCCAAATGTCCTGCATGTGAATGCGCGGATGTGGAAAAATTGATGTCGGCCAGCTGTGTCAGGGCCCAGGGGATACCCTCCGGCTCGGGTGGGTTTGCCGCACCGTCCTGTAAGCCGTCCGGCTGAGGGATCTAAGGCACACTCCTCAGGCTGAGGAAAAAATCTTAACGGCTTCGTAAAAAGCTCATCTACTGCGTTGCGCTTCACCTTTCGTCATTCCAGGGTACTGTTCGTACGCCTCACTCCTCAAGGCTTGCGCGCCTTGTATATGAACTTTTTACGAAGCCGCATGTCATTTAAAGCTCAATCGTGTCTCCCGGATTCATGACAACCACCTCGGTATCCGTTTCTTGCTGCACTCTGATGGCCCAGGCCTGGGCGTCCTGTTTGATCACATCAAACGTATTGTAGTGGATCGGAACCACCCGTCTGGGTGCTATCAGCTTGACTGCGCGCAGGGCATCATCCGGTCCCATCGTAAAATTATCTCCGATCGGTAAAATGGCCAGGTCGATACCTTCTTCACCGATGAGCTTCATGTCATAAAACAACCCGGTGTCACAGGCGTGATAAATCTTTTTATTATCGAGGTAAAAAAGAAAACCGGCCGGGTTGCCGCCATAAGATCCGTCGGGCAGCATCGATCCATGATGGGCAATGGTCAATTTGACCCGACCCCAGGGCCAGTCAAATCCGCCGCCGATATGCAGCGGATGGGCATTTTCTACCCCCTGGGCCGTTATCCAGTTTTGAATTTCATAATTTGATACCACCGTGGCTCCGGTCCGCTTGGCGATCGGTACGCTGTCCCCCACGTGATCGCCGTGGCCGTGAGATATAAAAATAAAATCGGCTTGAACCTCATCGGCCTTGACCGGGGAGAGCGGATTATCCGTAATGAAAGGGTCCACCAGCAGTTTGGCTTGATCGGTTTCAATTAAAAAACTGGCGTGACTGTACCATGTGACTTTTATCGACATTTGAAACCTCCTTTACCCTAGGTTGTTAAATTTATCAGATCGATTGGTTAACAAAATACATAGCATAATATTCCAACTCCGAAAAGTTTATTCATGGGTTCAGAGGTTCGGGGGTTCAGAGGTTAGGGTTTCGGAGGTTCAAGATTGACAGTCTCGTAAAAAGTCGTTCTAATGTCTGGATACCCGCCTTCGCGGGTATGACGGTCTTTTTAACTATCTGCTATCTTTCGTTTTTTTGTCATTCCCGCGCAGGCGGGAATCCAGGAAAAACGGTAAATCCGACTTTTTGCGAGTTCATCAAGATTACAGGACCCAGCACTGTCGCTTGTCGTTGAAACAGGGTCGGACCCTTTGCCGACCATATTCTGCGGTTCGTTGTTCAAACTCTGAACGCTGAACCGCTGAACCATCCTTATTTTTCTTTGACTAGATAGATGGATGGCAGGCTAATCAGCGTCACCGCCCCTTTGACAATCACATTGGCAAAGAAAATGGACCAGACCACGTTATGGGGCAACAAAAACCCGAAGGCACCCCAGCAGAAAATTAAGCTGTCAATCGGAATGCTGACGGCATTGCTGGTCAGCACGCGCATCCACTGATATTTATTCGTGATACGGCTCTGCCATAGATCGTAGATTTCGGTGTCAATCAGCTCGCTGAAAACCTCGGCGATAATACTGGCGATGACAATTCGCCACACCGGCCCGAGAATAACGGAAAATTCTTTTGCCAATCCCCAGGCCGGATCCTGGGGCAGCCAGGCTACGAAATGAAAAAAAAGCGCCATGAAAAGATTTATGCCCGCCGCCAGGATAACAATTTTGCGGGCGGCCAATTTCCCCAGGCGCTTGTGGACCAGATCCCGAATGGTAAATGTAAGCGGGTAAATGAACGTGCCGGCATCCATGCTAAAGCCGGCAAGCAGGGTGATCTTTAAACTGGCGATATCAGACAGCAGTTGTGCGGCGATATATAGGGATATGACGACAATTCCATCAGTTGGAATAACAGTAAGCTGTTTCTGATTGGAAGCTGCAGCCATTTATAGGTATTTTTCTATTTTGGAATCCTTTTTCAATTGATCAATATACTGATTGGCTTCCACCTCAATTTTTTCCTGTTTCATGCGCTGGTTGAGTTTATCTTTGACATCGGCATACGCCAAGGTCTGTTCCGGTTTTTTGTCATAAACCTTAATTATATGGTACCCGAAGCGGGTTTCGACAATATCGCTGACTTCATTGGTTTGCATGGCAAATGCTGCATCTTCGAAAGGCTTGACCATCTGTCCATGACTGAAATAACCCAGATCGCCGCCCCGGGTATTGCTGGGGCCTTCGGAATATTCCTTGGCCAGTTCGGCAAAATCAGCGCCATCTTTTATTTTTTGCTGAACCATTTCGATTTTCTTTCGCGCTTCGGCCTTTTGATGTTCAGCAGCAGCGGCGTCGACTTTGATTAAAATGTGGCTGGCTTTTACCTGTTCGGGCTGTTTAAACATCTGAGGATTAGCGTCATAGTAAGCTTTGGTTTCCACATCGGTGATGACGATTTTGCTGGTGACCTGCTGCTCGATCAGTTCCCGGATGGCAAGTCCCCGCGCAATTTGTAATTTAACTTCATCCTCGGTCAGACTCATTTTGCTCAACGCGGTGTTAAATTCGGCTTCATTGGGGAATCGTTTTTTTATAGCCGCCAGCTGTTCATCAATCGTCTGGTCTTTTACTTGAATGCCGGCCTTTTGGCTTGCCTGGAAGAGCAGTTCACGTTCAATGAGACCTTCCAGGACATCTTGTTTTAAGGCCACTAACTGGTCACCCGCTATTTGCTGGCCCTGTCTGGAAACCCGATCCAGGTGAATATTCAATTCTTTGTCAAATTGTTCTTTGGTGATGGCGACTCCGTTTATCTCGGCTGCCATTGAATCGCCAGGCTTTTTGTCCTCAGCCGTGGCTGTCAGGGCAATAAAAAAACAGATTAAAATTGCAGCGAATTGTAAGCGCCTTCTGCTGTTTGCAAAATTCATTGATGTGTTTCCTTTCGTATTGTCGGTAAAAAATATGGACTCCATAGAGTCCATTCCTTATTGAATTAATATTGTAGCCCCGATTGAAGCCGGTCGTCACCGTATTCAGAATCGAATTCTAATCTTTTTGTGTGTTCAATATTCGTCTTATTTTAACACAGAAATTTTTAATTTCAATGGATTAATTCCAAACCGGCTTTCCTTAGCAACAGTTTCCATTCGGCATTGACCATCTGCTGGATCCGATCCAAGTCTGCGGCCGCCAGATGCTTAAAACGGCCCTGGGCTGTCAGGTATTCTTTGACCTCCCGGTCGCCTTTGAAATTAAGGGTATAGTCAACGCCACCATCGACTTCATATATGGGAAACACATTGGTTTGCACTGCCAGCCGGGCGATCTTGACCGACATTTCTGAACCAATACGCCATCCCGTGGGGCACGGAGCAAAGACATGCAGAAATCTGGAGCCACCTTTTAGCTTTTGGGCTTTTTCAAACTTGTAAATCATATCTTCCGGATAACCGATGCTGGCGGTGGCGGCATAGGGGATGCGATGAGCGGCCAGGGCTTCTACGATATTCTTTTTGGCGGTATTTTTCCAATTTTGAGCGGGTGTGGTGGTTGTTTGCGTGCCATAGGGAGTGGCCGAGGAACGCTGGACGCCGGTGTTCATGTAGGCCTCATTGTCATAGCAAACAAAAATGCAGTCTTCGTTGCGCTCTACCGCTGCGCTCAAAGACTGAAAGCCGATGTCAAAAGTGCCCCCGTCTCCGGCCCATGAAAGGACGGTGGTCTCGGTGTCACCCCGCATGTCCAGGGCCGCGCGCAGTCCGCTGGCCGCTGCACCGGCTGTGGCAAAGGCTGTCTGCAAAACGGGCACGTTTAATGCGCTCTGCGGGTAGGGGCCTGCAATCACGCCCCAACAGCAGGCTGGAATGACCACCATGGTTTTCTCCCCCAGCGCCTGCAGGGCAAACTTCATGGCGATGGTCGCACCGCATCCGGGACACCCCAGATGTCCGGGATTCATCAGGTCATGATGTTTCAATTGCTCCATGATTCCACTATCTCCTGATTCAGGCCGATCCAGATGCTTTCCGCTGCAGGGGACGAATCGTTTTTAGTTTCATTATAAATTTCGGTCAGCGTCTGCGGCGTTATGTCGCGCCCGCCCAGACCGGCGATAAATCCGAAAACCTGCGGGTGTTGTCCAAGATTGCACAGGGCTGCTCGAATTTCCTGGGCGAAAATTCCCCCGGCACCAAATGAAAAATTACGATCAACGACAGCAATTTTGCGGGCGGAAGCGAGATGGCGGCGAATGATTTCGACCGGAAACGGCCGAAACATCTTCATTTTAAACAGACCGACTTTTTCTCCCCGGGCGCGAAGTTCGGCCAGAACCAGGCGACAGGTGCTGGTAACCGTGCCGGTGGTGACGATAATAATCTCGGCATCCTCGCAGTGGATCGCTTCTACCGGACCGTAATCTCGATTAAAAATGGCTTTAAATTCTTTTTCTATCTGATCAAAGCGCCGCACGGCTTCTTCCATGGCCAGCTGGGTGTTGTAGCGCATTTCCATGTAGGCGGTCGGCATGACCAGCTGATTGAACGCATTGGGCGCGGCCGTATCCAGCCGGAGACGGGGGGTCGGGGATGGCAAAAATCGGTCTACCTGCTGCTGATCCGGAACGTCGATGGGTTCAAACGTGTGTGAAAGAAAAAAAGCGTCCAGGACCACCATGACCGGCAGATTTAATGTTTCGGCCAATCGAAAGGCCAGCAACGTAGTATCGAGCGCTTCCTGACCGTCTTCGCAATAAAGCTGGATCCAACCGGTATCGCGCTGGGCGAGACTATCGGTTTGATCCGTCCATATGTTCCAGCCCGGTCCAAGCGCCCGATTGACTTCGGCCATGACAATCGGCAACCGGGCCGCCGACGCCCAGTGCAGCATTTCGTGCATGTATGCCAGACCGTGGGAAGAAGATGCCGTGAAAGCGCGTGCCCCGCCGCTGGAAGCACCGATGACGGCGGCCATGGCCGAGTGTTCGCTTTCCACGTTGATGAAACGTGCATTTAAGGATCCATTAGCGCAGTGTTCTGCCAATGCCTCGACGATATGGGTCTGGGGCGTTATGGGGTAGGCGGCTATTACTTCAACTCTTGCCAGCCGGGCTGCTTCCGCAACCGCGTGGCTGCCTTCGATAACCTTTTTCATTTAATTTCCTCCTCCAGCGCCATGGCATTGCGCGGGCATTCCGTGGCACACACGCCGCAGCCCTTGCAGTAGTCCATGTCGATGGAGCGTCGTCCTTTTTCTACCCTGACTGCCATCTCCGGGCAGTAAAGCCGGCAATAATCACAGGCATTGCAGTTACCGCAGCTAAAGCAGCGCGCTGCTTCTTCTTTGGCGGCTTGGTCGGCCAGGGTTGATTCGATTTCCGCAAAAGACTCAAGTCGCCGGTTTGCATCCAGCAATGATGGGGTCACCCGTGGTGCAGTTTGAAAATAGTCGGTCACAATCTCGTTGTACGTCACAACATGCGGGTTGCGGGTTTGTCGATTTTCACCTAAGTAAGCATTCATGGAAAGTGCCGGTCCGGGCCCGATCCGGCAGGCGGCCAGGGCATTGTCGACGGCCGCCGGGCCTTTTTCAAAATAGGTGTCCAGGACCATGGCAGCCTGTTTGCCGGAGGCGATGGCATCGGCGACACTGTCAACCGGGTTGGTCAGGTCCCCGCCGAACACAAGGGGTATTTTGCGGTCGATGAATTTGCAGTGGCTTAGACTAAAGGCTCCGGCAGTGTCTGTTGCTGGAAAATGCCAGAGGGCATCGGCTTCGGCCCCGATGGCAACAAAGACGTTCTCAACCTTGATCGTTTCTGTTTTTTCACCATCCGGCATGATACGGGCCCGGCCATGGATTTGATTTTTGCTGATTTTCATTTGCTGCAGGTTCAGGGTATAACTGGAAGCCGCAAAAGATGATTCGCTTTGGTTGCGCTGGAGACGGATGGGGGCAAGCAGTTCCTTTATTTCCACCCCTTCCCGCAGCGCCATTTCGACTTCCGGCTCAAAGGCCGGCATGTCCTGAATGCGGCGGCGATACACGATCAGTGGTGATGCTCCCAGGCGCGCCAGGCAGCGCGCAACATCGATGGCGGTGTTGCCTCCGCCTAAAACCACGGCTTTGCCGGCAAAAGACATTTTTTCTCCCAGATGAAGCCGGCGCAAAAATTCAAGTCCATCATAAGCCAGATGACCGCCGTCGATTTTAAGGGCAATGGATCGTCCGTATCCGCTACCGATAAACAGCGCGTCATAATCCTGGCATATTTTTTCAAGCAAATCTTTGGTTACCGGATTTTTGCAGCGAATCGTTACACCAAGATTTTCAATGCGCTTGATTTCGTGGTCGAGTATATCACGGGGCAGGCGGTACTCCGGAATTCCCAGGCGCAACAGCCCCCCGGGTGCGGCGTTGGCTTCAAACACCTCACAGCGATAACCCAGCCGTGTTAAAAAGTAGGCGGCTGACAGTCCGGCCGGACCGGCACCGGCAATCGCTACCCTTTTGTTCCGGGCCGCTTTGATCGCTATATCGGGCATTTCCACCGGTGATAAGGCCGTGTCACCCAGAAACCGTTCAAGATTGTGAATGGCAATCGGGGCATCCAGATTAGTGCGGTTGCAGGCCTTTTCACACGGGTGAAAGCAAACTCGTCCGCAGACGGCCGGAAACGGATTTTCATTTAAGACCAGCCGCCGGGCATCTTTTAGCAATCCCCGGGATAACAGCATTTCGATGCCGGCAATATCCTGGCCCAGCGGGCAGGCTGCGCTGCAGGGCGCGGTTTTGTCATCATATATGGGATGGAAAAAGCGCCAGGAACCGGTTTTGTTGACGGCGGTGGATGTGTGGGAATGCGGGATGAATAACGGTAGTTCTTTAAATGGTGAGTTTTTCATGCTTTTTTTCCAACCTTGCTATGTTGGAGTTGAAATTACTATCTGACCATAGACCAACTGTCGGGGCTTTCCATAAATGCCTAAATTACGCTAATCCACCAATCCGTATACCTGTACACGTTGGTATGCATCCCGGCAGGCTTGAATATTTTGCTCCGGTTTGGTGTGGATGTCCTCCTTGATGGCATCGGAAATCATTTCCAGTGGCGGCTTTTCCATTATGCGGGCAAAGGCACCGATGATGGCGGTATTGATAATCGGATGGGTGCGGGTGCCCAGCTGGTTTTGGATGGCTATTGCGGTGGCATCCACACAAGCCAGTCGGAAACCGGAAAACGGTGCCCGGTTTTCAGGTTGGGCCGGGGCATTGATTAGAATCCAGCCGCCCGCCTTAAGCCCGCCGGTGACGGCCACACTTTCCAGCAGCTTAATGTCCTGGACCACCACATGATCCGGCGTGTAGACATTGCAGCGGACCAGGATTTTTTCTGTGTCCAGCCGCAAATAAGCTTCCACCGGAGCGCCCCGTCGTTCCACGCCAAAAACGGGAAAGGACTGCACACAATATCCGGCGCTGAAAAAGGCTTTGGCCAGTAATATCGAAGCGACCACCGTTCCCTGTCCGCCCCGACCATGAAACCGAATTTCCTGCATCGCCTACCTTCAGATTAGTTAAATTGGTTGATTGGGGGAATATATTATAAATTATCCGGCCTGTCAAAATTCAATCCGATTTTTTGGCCTTAAAATCACAATTTTGTTTGTTCCTGGGTCTTTATTCTACATAAATGTAATATCTGATGTCTTTTAGACCCTTGCCAGGTAAAAGGTTTACAATGGTAACTATACGATATTAAATTATAATTAAATAAAATTGTAGGATGGACACAATATGGCAGGATAGTTGCACTTATATTTACGAGATATTTGTTAACAGGAGTTGTTACAAGGGGGGGGGATATGGTTACCGAGAAAGCCTGTGCCGAAAGGATGTTGGATAAAACAGCAAATACCGCGCTGACAAAGTGTGATTCCTGCAACCGGGAGCTGCGGTCTTCTTCGGAGTGGATCTGCAGCGATCATCGCGTTATATGCAATGTCTGTTACCAAAACATGTTGAATCCCAATAAAAAAATCAGTTTTGAGCTTTAAAAAAGTGGCCTCAGACCGTCTTTAAATCATCAGCCTCAGAAGATTTAGCGTTTTCGCCTCCGCAAACCCACCAGATCCACTAGGGCCGGTCCCATGAGCAGAGCTGCATTCGGCATAGGAAAAAATAATGACTCATAACCGCTAGACAATAATAATATATTTTAGTTTTTATTATGCCCTTCAGATTCAAAGATGAGGATCTGCCCGAACAATATTTCAATTTATATGACTTTGAGAAATTCAAAAGTCCGGAAAACGGCGGAGATAGCTTATAACTCGACTTTCACTGAATTTAAGGCTATAATTGTGTGACTGTCAGATAATTACGCCGCCATGCAAAACGGGCAGAATTCAATCATTTTCCTGTCTAATTCGATCAAATGCGAAATACTTATCAAGCCGGTTAAAAGCATTAAAACCACAGCAATTATGCTTGTAACAGCTGCAATGAAAAATACTTTCCCTGGTACTGACCTGGTGAATGCAAAAATATATAGATTTAGCTCCGTTAACCCTGCCTATCCGCTGGACGGAAAATAGGTCAGCAAAAAAGCTAATAGAAATAAGGCCAATACAAATCGCATTGGGACCTCCTCGATTTACGGATTGTTTTTCAATTTCTAATAATTACCGATAGCGCACTTTAACTGCTTAAGGAACATTTTAACACGCGACTTTGACCGATCCGGTCAAAATTCGATTTAAGAATTTGTGATAATATGCCGATATATATAGACACGGTAATTTTTAAGGGATTTTCTCCTAAAGAAAAAGTCGGTAATCCATCGATAGACATCAATACTCAATTTATCAAAGGTTATGCAGGATGAGTGGGAAAAAAGAATTTTATCCAAAAGTTAAGGAATCATTGATTGCTGCCGGTTTTGAATATTATGACGGTGATCAGGACATTAAAGGCAAAACCCGGCAGCACCGGCGAAGGCCGGATTACATCGCTGTAAAAGGTGATCTGATAATCATCGGAGAAATAAAATCTCCTGATGAACCACCGACATCCGGCAGCTGGCGGCAAAAACAACCCAATGACAGTCCTGAATTTGCAAAGGTGAGACAGGACATCGATGACCTCGAGAGCGCCGGGATGATCGATCCGAACGTCGGGGGCCATGGCATCATAATTCGCGGGCAGATCCCGGATTATATTCGAAACATTGGCGTCACCTATGATTTGCCGGCATCAGTGCCGGGCTCAACTATCAAAGGCGGGTATACGGTTCCTTCCGAACAAGCCCAAAATGTTAAAGTTGCCCTATCTAACTGTGGGAAAGTTAAATACCAGGTTATCGGTAACGGTAATGGCCCCGTGACATATATTTTTGAACAGTAGACCCCGGCGAATCATTGCGTTTTAATATCGGTTGTGTTTTCTGGAAATAATTAATTTCATTAATTGGCGTTTGTCGGTCAATTTCACAAAGCAAAATTCATCGACGATGGTAATAAATAACAGACCTTGAAGAACATGGCCCAAATATTCAAACTCTCTTGCAATTCTTGACTTCAGGTTTCCTGTAGCTCCTATCAGTTTTTTCAAGATTGTCATGATTTGACTCCCTTTCTTGTTTTGTTGGTATCAAAGAAAAAATAGTTCCATCCGAATCCGCATAAATTTGAACGAAATTCCTATCTATTCCTAGAAGATATCATGAAGGTGTGACAGATCCGGTCACAGTTCCGGGAAAATTTTTCCACCATCCGGGTCGCTAAGGACCGGTATTTTAGTGCCGTTTTGCCTTGGTAATGTAAAAAGGCTGTCCCGCCCGGGATTGATTGTTTTAAATTACAGGGTTGAAACATGAAGGCGAGGGGGATAATATTCAGTATGAAAGGCTAATCTGACAAGTGGGAAACGTTGGCTGAACCGGAAATTAAAAATATGCTTTCACGGCTACAGGGACGTTGCGGTGGAGCCGGACCAAATGTTGGGGCTGCTGAAAGGTGATATCGAGCGAATCGGACATGTTGATATCCACATTCTATATTAACGAATCTTGACCACTTGACTTAAATGACAGGTTGAACTCCAAATGATTTAATTATCCCGTTCGATGTTTTAAGGTATTCTTGAGAGGCAACACTATGGTTTTTCTTCGATATACTCACCATTTTCAATATCTCTTGATACCAATTTTTTGCTGCCGTCGAACCTCATGTTGACATGGATTCGGTTTTTGCAGCCCACTCCGTAAATTTCCTTTTTCAAGGCATAGGTGACGCTGCCGTCTGTTTCGAAATTCTGCATCAGTTCATAAGACTTGTTAATGAAAAGTCTGAACTGCTCGCCGCATTCATTGCAGCGCACATTTAAGAAAAAGCCGTCCGATGCCGGTTGGGATGCACCTTTGCCAAACAGTTTGCCGGCCAGTTTTTTAAACATTGCAGGTCCTCCTGATTAATCCGCACTTTAAAACAGCACATTATTTTTCAGAGCGGGGCAAGATAATGATGGGCTCAAAAATTGATTGGTCGACTGGTAAATTATGTCTAAAGCGTTCAAACCGACTAAACCAGTTAACGATTCAACTATTTGACCAGTTTAAGATATCCGGACTAGGTCATGAATAATTTGGATTGTCAAGCAGGAGATTTCGGGTAGATGGATTTTGTAATGAAACTGTCAAGTTAGTCGACAGACTCGTGACAAAGATAAGCGATTGAACCAAAACATGGGGCTAATTTGACAAAGGCCTTAATGATTACTAAACTCACCCTCAATGGTCCTACCCAACACGGAGAGCATTTGATGTCAAACAATAATCAGTTTACTTTCCAAATATCTCATCTGACCCGACGCATCGTATTGTGGGTTTTCTTCAGCGTTATTTTAATAGAAACTCTAATATTTATTCCTTCCTACAAAAAAAAGGAAAAAGAGCTCCTGGAACAGATGAAAGCGATTTCTGCCGCGCGCGTTGATTTCGCCATGCAGATCATTTCTCCGGAAGCATCTCCTGATGAGCTATTTGCGCACATTAAACAGCTGTATGACGGCAAGGTCGTGGTTGGCGGAGCCCTATACACATCCGATGGGAAAAAGATCGGTTCCTTTGGTGAAATGCCCGATTTGTCGATTGCCAATGTCAAGCCCGCCAGTATGACCTTCCTTTTAAGTCAGGACGGGTCACGCTACGATATTGCCTGTTCACCGGTGGAACTGCAAAGAGACTACCGGTTGATCCTGCGCCATGATTCATCTTCCGTCCGGCAGGAGTTGTTTTCCTATTTTTTACGGATCGGCGGGCTGGTACTGATTATTTCGCTGGTCGTGACGGTCGGCACCTGGCTGCCGCTGCGCTGGATCGTTGTCAATCCCGTCCTGAATCTGAGAAATGACCTAATTCGTGCCGGAGAGGCACTGAGCCAGGATCAGCAAACACCTGAATTTTATTCAGCCAATATTCAACGCGACGATGAACTGGGTGAGGTAATCGGTGCATTTCGCCAGATGTACCGGCAAATATCGGATGCCATTAATAAACGCAAAAAAGCAGAGGCGGCGTTGCAGCAAAGCTTTCAGCAGGTTGAAGCCTATTCCAGGGTCCTCAACAATGAACTGGAAAAGGGCCGTCAGATACAAATCAATTTTTTGCCCAATCAGCTGCTGCAAATGCCGGGCTGGGAAACCGCCGCATTTTTCAAGCCCGCCCGCCAGGTTGCCGGCGATTTTTATGATATTTTCCAACTTCCCGAAGGCGCTGTCGGTTTTGTGGTTGCCGACGTATGTGACAAGGGAGTTGGGGCGGCGCTTTTTATGGCACTGTTTCGCAGCCTGATCCGCATATTTTCCGGCCAAACTTCGTTAAACGGACTGCCCCTTACCTGCAGTGACTTTACTTACGATGAATCCGAGCAGCTTGGGCAAAATCCAACCATCGACCCGGGCCATCTCCGGGCGCTTAAGGCAGTGCAGCTCACCAACCAATATATTGCTCTCAACCACGGCGAACTGGCCATGTTTGCCACGCTATTTTTCGGCATACTGGATCCGGATACCGGAAGATTAAGCTATATCAGCGGCGGGCATGAACCCTTGTATGTCGTCGACTCCGGTGGCGGGGTAAAATCGCAGCTTGTCCACACCGGCCCGTCGGTAGGCATTGAGCCGGCTGTCAGTTTCAAGATTCAGCAAACCCAGCTGGAGCCGGGTGATATCCTGCTGGGATACACCGATGGCGTCATAGAAGCCAATGCGGCCGACGGCAGTTTTTTTACCACCGAGCGATTAATGGCGATTTTAGACGCGCCGTCCGCATCCGTAGATGAGTTGCTGAATCGAATCGCAAACAGCCTGCAGGAGCATATCGGTGCCGCCGAGCAGTTTGATGATATCACCATGCTGGCTGTTCGGAGAATAGACGGGGGCGGCCCGCAATGAGCGAGCCTCGCGTTATTGGAGAGACAGGGCACCGGGCCAGGCACGCCGTCAAAGTTTATTGCGGTTTTTTCGAGGATGATTTACCAAAGAAACGCATTTTTAAGCCTTTGGACCCTTAAACTCAGGCAAGGTCCCGGAATGCTTGCCGCAGGTCCAGCTCCTCCCTGTTTGCATTCTTCATACATTAATTTTTTGCCGTTTTACAAGTGATAAAAAAGGTACCCGAGCACCAAATCCAAAAAAAAATGGATTTTTGAGTTGAGGTGATTAATTTAAGCACAATGACGGCTAAAATAGTTGAATGAACCGATTGAGATGGGGCCTAAACTTTCAAGTTTGCATAACGGGGAATAGGGCTATGGACAACTGGATTCCTTTTGCCGAAGGTGAATACCTGGCGGACATGGCTTTGTTGGTTGCTGACAATCAGAAGGCTGTTCCGGTTGAAGATGCAATTATTGAAGTATACTCCGGCTCCGGGAGCCGGCGTTTTTTAAAGGGGCGGGGACGTATCCGCAACATACTGATGATCGAACTTCTTGAAGACAGCGATGATCTGGATCTGTTGCTGGATTTTGGCGACGAATATAAATATTTGCTGAAAGTGCCCATTCTCCAGTCCGGCAAGGTGTTCTCACCGGATGTCAAATCCGCACTTCAGTTCATACCCCAGACCCCATGGCAGCATCTGCCGCAGGCAGAATTTAATGCCCTCGTGTCCCGATTGCGGATTCTTAATTAATTATGCTGCGCCTAATTCACTTACTTCGTTTCGCTGCGGCACTCATCTTCTTTATTTCATCCAGATACAACTTAATAATCGGTGAAATTTCCGGAGGTTGCCATTTGGTGTGTTTGGCTTCTTCCGGCCAGGTAAAAGGCAGGTGAAATATCTGACCGGGGTTGCCGGCCTTTTCCAGAAACGAAAGTGTCTGCAACAGCACCTGGCGTTGTCCCGCTGCATCATCCACCTGTCCCACCGGGCGTCCATAGGGGTACTCGATGGCCGCGACTCTCGGGATGCCGATTTCCCGATGGAACTCCGGTGTCATGGTTAATACGACGGTGGAAAAGCCTCTTTCTTCCAGAAAACGTGCCACCAGTCCAACGGACCGGCAACACAGCGGTCAAGCCGGCGTAAGTAAGACCGCCTCGACATTTTCAGCCTGCATTTGGTCGGCAACGTGCGGCATGGTTCGCGTAAGCAGTTCGGTTGGATCGGGCTGAAAACCATAGTAAGAATAGCAGTTCGGGGCCAGCCGGCCGATTTGGCCTTCTTTTTCGAATTCTTTGAATCTTTTCAAGGGCAGCATCACATTGATATCCTGCTTGATATAGTCGGTGTTGATATGAAGATGATTCACATCAATATCTTTCTCAGTGGCTGAGGCGGGGATTTGCCGGCTGGAAGGATCGCCCCATGCCGGTTCGATCTTTTCTCTTTCAACGTCAAAAGGAGGGTCGGTCTTCATGCTGATCCCGGCTGAGGTCATCAGCGTAAACGTCGTCTCACTGATTGGTTTTTTAAGCGGTGTCCAGGGAATGTTTCCGCTAAACGGCTGGGCGGGAATATCTTTTCCGATCCATGCCCCCAGCGAGGGCGGCATGAACACAAACCCGTTGACTACTTTTCCAGTGTTTTGCATATAAATATTCTCCTTTCCCGCATTGGCGATACGCCTTTGAATTTTTTAATATAAGGTATGAGGAGGATGCCCGCTCAACTGTTACCATTCACTGGTGAGTCTGCGGGTTACCGTGCTCCAGTTGGAATTTATTTTGGCAACAGCATCCAGGGCAATATCAAGATGCGTCTCCATGTAAGCGGAAAAAATTTTTTTATACAGTTTTTTATCCTTGATACCTCTTTTCTGCAGAGGCATATCAGAGACCAGCATGATTGAACCGATGGGCACTTCATGACGGTAAGCCACGGAAAAAAGGGTTGCCAGTTCCATCTCGATCGCCAGGATGCGTTGTTGCCTTAAATATTGAATAAACGCTTCATCATATTCCCATAGGCGTCGGTCGGTGGTGTATACAATGCCGCAGCTGGGATTCAAACCCAGTTTACGTACGGCACCAATGCAATATAAATTAACCGAGGAGGCCGGAATGGCGGGAAATTCCGGCGGCAGGTAGTGCCGGCTGGTGCCTTCACCCCGGATAGCGGCGGTAGGGACCAGAAAGGTGCCCACTTTGAGAATGTCGTCGATCCCGCCGCACATTCCCAGCATGATAACGGATTTAAGATTATCCAGATAGGCCAGGCAATTGATAATCAGAGCGGCCTGGGGTGATCCGATGCCGAAGTCGATCATGGTGCAGTTGATCTCGGGCGCATTCACAATCCGAAAATTGCCTTCGGAATACTTTCCTTTGGTTTTTTCCTGAAAATGCTTGATATACTGTTTGAAATTGGTAATCAGCACATGATCACAGAATTGTTCCAATTTACAGTTCGTGTACCGTTCCAGGGTCTGGCGGATGTATTCGTGCTCCTTGAGCGACATTCAAATCTCCCTTAAAATCCCATTACTTCCATGGCCTCGCGCAGGCGGCGTTGATCGAGGGGAAAGAGCGGTTTGCGGGGCGGCGGGAATGCCTCCTGCAGTGCTTGGTTTACTTTGCCGGCCAGGGGTGCATAGTAAAAACCCAGCTTCATCTTACCCTCATTTTCATAGAGTTTTAGCTTTATTTTAGTATCCTGATACTTCCAGTTATAGATCCTTTGGCCCTCATTAAAATTTAATGTTGTGCGCGGTATGCCGTATTTTCGGGTAAGGTGGTCCTTGAGTTTGCCGAACACCACAATTGACGCCACGTCCACATAAGCAGCAAAAAGCCTTGAATCGTGAAAGGCATAGGTAACATACGGCACATCAATGTCGAAGAGGGTATACGATTTTTTTGGATTCCCATAATATATGACGTCATGCTTTTCTGCCACTTTCTCGAAATCCGGCAGGTCGGCGATGTCGGCGCCCCATTGGACACCCAAAAAACCGTCTTTCAAATCCGCGGCCTGTAAAACGCCGCTATTGATCATCAAAAAAGCCAAAATGTATACCAGTTGTTTTAATCTTCGCATCTTAATAAGGGTGGTATTTCAGGTTTAATTCACTGAGTTTGGTAATATATTTTTTTTGATCGATAAAGCCGATTTGATTTTTGATCTCCATCAATGATGATTTTATATAGGGTCTGATATCAATCCCCTTGGAATTGAGCTCTTCATCATTCGCTCTGTCCAGCGCCAGCACACAGTAGTATGTTATCAAGGCTCTCACCTTCGGGCTCCTTCGCAGCAGATAACTCCTTCCGCCCAGGGTATTGAGTATATAACCGGCATATTCATACATTATTTCAGGCGAAGGACGGCCCGCTAAAGTTCCCTGCCCCCCGCTGTCCATGGTAAACCATTGATAGAAGGCTTCCATGATGGATTCGATTATCTCAGATTCGTTTTGCAGTATCTCTCTGGTTACATAAACTCGTTTTTTGCCCATGACCCGGTAAAAATGGGCTACGTTGCGGACCATGCTGTAAAGCGATTGCATTTCACCGGCGACTATCGGCGGTGTTGTAGATAAATTCTTGATCGCTATTTGATACTGCAGATAGGCGCCGCCTTCAAATTTATAGGTTTGAATATACGGCTGTTGATCCAGATATGTAAAAAATGACATAATCCGACGTTCTATATCGGCAAGGTTCGGCTGCGCTTTGGCATCAGCAATTTTTTTCTTGACGACAGCACCCTTGCCGGCCTCATCTTTTTCTTCCTGCGCCAAGATCTGGGGCAGCTTATTTTCATCCCGCAATATTTCGGTCAGCTTTTTTTCATCCCGCAGGACTCTGGCCAGCTTGTCCTCCTCGCGCAGCATTGTGATTAATTTTGTATCCTTTCCCAGATTTTCGGCTATTTTTTTTTCATCTCCCAGGACTGCGGCCAATTCCTTTTCATCCTTCACAATGCGGGCCAGCTTTTTTACTTCGCCCATTACCTCGGCCAGCTTTTCACTATCAATAGTTGCCTCGGCCGATTTATCATCCCCGCCGAAAACCTCGGCCAGTTTTTCTTCAGGCACTTTTTGGCCTTTGACATCGGCCAACTCCTGTTCAAGCACTGTGACCTTTTGCTCAAGCTGGTCGGTTTTACTTTGTGCGATTTCCTGCTGCTGTTTGATCGCCGTATCCAGTTTATTTTTGTGCCAGCCGGCAATCTTGCTGAATATAAAAAAGCCGCTTATGGCAAGCACTAACACAACAACGACTATCTTGGCCGCTCTATCCATATAATATATACACCTCCATATTTTTAACCTGTACAGCTTTCAGGGATTAAGGCTGCCGTCAGTTTAAGTGGCCCATTATAAAGCAGAAATAATACTAATTGCAATAGGGAATAGACAGGTCAATGGGGGGAAGGATTGTTCGAACCCTTATAATCTGATCCTTTGGTTCCGGTCGGACCGATATCGGATTAAATGCGCTGATGAATCAGGCCTCTAGTCAACCATCACCCCGGGCTTCGCCCGGGATGATTTGAGCTTTCCTCTCATATCCGAGGAATGGTAAAAGCACGTCGGTGATTTATCCGTTAAATAGGCAATTCCGCCGCGGCGGGGCCTGACGCGTATCCACTCTTCTTTCAGGCAGAACCCGGCGATCAATGCAGACTCTTCTTTCCGGGAAATAGTGCGAATAATCGAACTCTCGTCGCTCAATTCCCAGGCGGCGGCCGCCATGGTCAATCATATAAGCAGGATTTGCCATATGCAGGGAACGCGTTTCTTTCATTTTTAAATTGGTGGCCATTTCATGAAAATCTGACAACTCACACCTCCATTGGGTATATAATTGCTTCCGGCAATCGCTTAATATTCAGAAAGCCCTTACAAGGTCTGGAATTTAAGTGTTTTGCACGCCATATCTAAAGAAGCAACAAAGCAAAAACTGTGCAAACTTGATGATTAATTAGATTTAAAATAATATATCAGGTAGTTATAGATATGGCGACCGGTGATAATTCTATGATCTGTGAAAAACATTACCCAGAATTTGGGTAGTTTATTTCACAAAATTCAAAACCGTATATATAAAAATAATAAAACAGAGATGAAACCGGAATGGGGAAGGTGCGTGGAAACGGTTCGGTTACTGCCGTCTATTACCGGCGGCGCCTTCTGGGAGCTTTCCAGCGGGATTTACCCATTTCTTCTATGTAACCGACCGACTGCAGCACGGCATTCAGACTGAATATCGGCAAATCAAGATTTTTATCCATATAGTTGGACAGGTGTTTGGCCGAACTGGCCTGCAATCCTAAGCGCGCGCAAACCAAATAGGCAGCTGCATCAGCTTCAATTGCTTCACTGTTGATGTTCAGGTCTTCTCTTTCCGGCCACCATGCATGACGGTCAATTCCCAGATGACCGCAAAAGATGTGTCCCAATTCATGCGAAAGCGCTGAATACTTTTCCTCCAGGGTTTGGGTCCTATCGATCAGGATTAGATAGCTGGTGTCTTTTTGCGGGCTTAAATTCGGATACTGTTTTCGCAGCGCCGGCGTAATGCGGCTGACAGTGTCGACTGTACCGTGCGCCAGCGGTTTTTCAACGACAGCAATCCCGTGAACCGCGCAATTTTGCTGTGTATTTGTATAGAGTTTTCCAAGCAGCTGATTTCGAGTTTCGCCCGCTTTCAGCAGTGCGGAAGGAACCGGCGGCCCTTCGGTATCCTGCAGATCAAATACGAAAAGAATCGGCGCCATCGGCGCCAAGATGACGATGGGGCGGGCATCGAATTTAGGTTGCCGGCCGAATTTTTGCAGCCAGCTGCGAGCTGTGGCGACATGGGTGGCGGAAGAATTCTGAGTATAGATCAACAAGCCATTAAAAGCTGAGTAACCCGGAAAGCGGGCAATAAAGGCCAGAAGATCCTTGACTTGGTGGCTGTCTCTGAAGCGGGCGCTGACTGCGAACACCTCATCAACAGGATTGTGGATGGTCTCAAGGTCGGCGAGTTTTGCATCCGTCAGCCCGTTTGATGCATTTGAAGGGCTATCCGGAAACAGGCTCAGCTGCTTGGTCATCGTGCGGCGCCTCCACCATTGCTTTTGAGATGGTTATAAAGCAGGGTTGTGCGGTTCATCGTTTACGGTTGCCGGTTTAAGTGTCCGAATTTTTAACTTTTGAACATAGCGTCCTGAACTTGGAACCGTCACTTCAAGCACAAATTATTCATGGGATAGCTCATCGAGTACCATAAAATTTCTTTTTGAGTCAATACCTTTGAACCCTGAACCCTTCACCCTTCTGATTTGTTACTTGCCAACCGGGAATGGAGTAAATATATTTGGTAATTATTTTTATAGCCTTGTCAGCCCTAGCCCGGATCCGCCTCAGGTGGATCGTCAACTGCAAAGAAATCGCCGTTAAGATTATAATATGATGGTTAAATTGGAGGTCGACCATGGATTTTGAACGCTATTATCTTGATCTGTTTGAAATGCTCAATGCCTGCTGCAAAAAAATTGCCTCCGGCAAATACGACAAGGCTGATTCCGATCATCTGTTTGAGCTTTCCAAAAAGGGAAGGTACCCCGGCGTCCTCAGTGAATTGGCGGAGTCATTTGGTATGATGATGGTTAAAGTAGAAGCTAGAGAATTTCGTCTGAAAGAAATAATTGAAGAACTGGAGCAGGCCAAAGCCGGGCAGCAAGGGGACAGCGCCTGAACCGGGAAGGCATAGGATTCTTAACTTTGCAGCGACAGCCAATCAATACGCTATCGGCAGCCCGCTAAAGGTCGGTATATTTAGCGGCAATCCCTTTGACTTTGTCGACGGGGTATTTTTTTTCATTGATTCGCATTTTTTCCTCAGCCGCCTGCACGGGATCGATTCCAAGCCGGTCCGCAAGCTGCGTAAGATAGATCATGACATCCGCAATTTCTTCTTTAATTGCGGCCAATTTTGCGGCATCCACATTTTTGCTTTCCGCCTGGGTCAGCCATTGAAAATGTTCAACAATTTCCGCGACCTCAACACTTAGCGCCATGGCAAGATTTTTAGGCGAATGGAATTGATCCCAGTCTCTTTGTTGAGCGAAGTTTCTGATCTTTATTATCAATTCTTTCATAAAACGTACTTTACTTATTATTTTCAAAAAAGTGAGCGGTATGGTTTTTGTACTGTTGCGCCACCTCCTTGTTATAGACCACGAACGAATCTCCGTCGATATCCGTAATACGTCTGTCCGGCCGACTGAAAATCCGGAATGTTCGGTTGATAATCTCATCGGCCGAAATGATGTGGTGGTTGTAACCCAGGACATAATGCAGATCCACCCGTCGTTTGGCCTTGCCCCAGGCCAGCGTTCTTAAATGATCTCTGATGTCATCGATTTTTTCTTTCATGACTCCGACGGGCGTCCGGTTGAAGTTATCGGCAATCGCGGTAAAATAGATATTGGCCGGAAATATGGGCTGCATTGCCAGCACATGTTCAAAAGATTCCTCAGCGTGCTTATGTGCGGCACTTTTTACTTTGCGGTTGACAAAGCCTTCTTTTAAATCCGGTGTGTTGATTTTGCGAGGTTCGCCGAATTTAATGGAAAGATTTCCCTTATTTTTATCACAGTAAAATTCTTTAACAATATGGCCCAGATCGTTTATGTAGATATCTCTTTTGCTCTCACCGGATTCATAAAGCCGGGTCAGTTTGGCAAAGTGCTCATCTTCTAAAACCCGCTCATAAGCAATGTTTACCGGAACAACATAGACGTCGATTCCGGTCTCCAGTGAAGCCTCGATATCCATTTGAAACGGAAGATGATGAAATCCGTCTATTTTTCCCGTATAGCTTCTGCCGGTTTTTGTGCCGTCTTTTTTGAGCAGATCAAGCAACCCCAGTTTTATGCTGGAATAACCGGGAAAGGTGACATACATCTCCTTTTCTTTCACGAGGTGGTACCGATAGGCACGGGTTAAAGAAATAATGTCTTTTCTGCCGAGCGTCATTTCACTGCCGTCGGGCTGATTGATGCTCAGCGGTTCACGGAAAACTTTAAACGCCCCCCTGGTGGAGAGGTATTGCGCGATGCTCATGCGATGGTCTTTGAGGAAGTCGCCTAACTCCTGCCGCACAAATTTCGGCAGCAGATCGGTGAAAATATCAATATCATCAATAAACAGATTGGCCCCTCCCTCAACCAGCACTTTCATCTGGTTTTCCCGGAACAGTATGCTGAGCAGGATAAAATCGGCTTCACTGAGGTGATTGGGCTTGAAGGTGATCGCGCAGTCCGGATTTTTTGCCTTAAAGCGTTGAATGTCCTCAAGGCCAATAACACGCATGTTAAATGTATTTCCCCGGGCCAGCTGGTATACTACCAGTTCGAGCGGATTAATGTCCTGCCACGCATGCTGGATCAGGTGGAACAAAGATTCCATTTTTTCAAATTGTTGTTTTTTCATGGCTTAAAAATTATACGGCCGGCTTTCAGATCGGCACCCGTAAAATCCTGTTATTTCATCTCCAAGCCCCTCCAGATATTCCATTAATTCTTTTTCCGTATCAAAGCTTAAGGTGCCCACATGACCGGATGTGCGCCCGTCCGAAGCTCCCGGATGTCCCTGACACATTTCGCTTAAGAATTGATGGGGCTCATTGCTAAATTTTTGGGCCAGCTCATTTTCGGTAATGATCCGCTTGACATGGCCGTAGGCATCAAAATATACGTAATACTTCATTCTTATTCCCCTGCAGGTATCAACGCATACACCTTTGCTGCAAATGCCTAAATTTCCTAATGTTAGCCGTATTTCTCCAGCAGATCGCCCAGGCTTTTTAAATGCGCTTTTTCTTCATCCGCCATTTTAAAGAGGATGGCCCTGACCTTTTGGTTTTCACTTTTATCTGCGTAGCGCATATATAAATCCATGGCCTGCGCCTCGAGCATCATCGCGAAATTCACTACTCCGGCCGCTGATTTAAAGGTCGGCAGGTTCTGTTCCAGCAGATGATCCGGGTTAAATCCGCCTTCGGTCATCTCCGTGTTGACTTCGGCCTCGAAAGCGCCTCTGTCCTGGGGATTGGCTTCTACTGCAAGATACAACTCAAACAGCTTCTGTTTGTGTCGCGCTTCAATTTCGGCTAATTTGGCCAGAATTTGGACGACTTCCGGGTCGATAGCCAGGCTGGCCGCGTCGGTATAAAATTTTTGCAGTCCTACCTCCAGACCATAGCTGAGGGCAATGACCTCTGGCGGCGTCTCATCACCTTTTAAAAGCAGCATCCCCATATCCCCGGGACCGGCGGCCGCGTGACCCTGCCAGGCGGCAAGGCCGCCGGCCAGGTTGTAGACCTCCGTGAAACCCCTACCGGTCAGAATCTGTGCAGCGGCCCGGCTGCGTCGGCCGGCCGCTCAGTAGGCGATGACCGGTTTCTGGGGATCCAGCTCCTTTAGCCTGTCGTCGAGCGACGGCAGCGGAATCAGCTTGCTGCCCGGAATCCGCGCAGTTTCGTATTCAGAGGGCTGGCGTACATCCAGCAGGGTAAAGCTGCCGGCTTCAGCTGAATCGATGAAGGTTTGCAATTGCTCCGTATTCATATCGGTAACCGGTGTAAATAAATTCCTCAGACGCATAATATGGCTCCTTTCGGGGGTTGCCCATTCGTTAGGCGGCGGAAGATTTCGCCGAGGAGTCAGCCTCAGGCTGATAAATCATCCATTGCAGGTATCTGATAGCGTCGGCCTTTGATTCGAATATATAACCGGTCTTGTTCTTCTTCCAGGAGTGGGGCGATCTTCATCAGGCCCTGATCGGCAAATTTAATGATATCGTCTCCCATGTGCATGTACAGGCAATCGTTTTTTATAAACAGTTTGCGCGGCCGCAGCACAATCTGTCGTTGGGTGTTTAATACCAATGTCACATCGTTTTGCCGGATTATATCAAAAACAAACAGCGCTTGATCCTCGTAGGGGAAGTAGACTTTTTCGGCGCAGTTGCCATTTTCCTGGTAAAGATAATACCCCTGCTGGTCTCGCTTGATACAGGAATGGAAATAATGGATTATTTTTTTATGTTTGAATTTACCATTTTCATTGTGCCAGCAGCCGTTTCCATCAAGCCAGAAAACCGCGTCATCTTTGTTGATGACAATTTCTTTGATTTTTTGGGTCATTTAATTTTTCGAAATTAGCGGATCGGGGTTATCCGGCAGGGCATTGCCGGATTCGGCCTGTGGGAAGTCGGGCCGTTGCAGGTCTTGCTGTGCCTGTCGGCCGATTTCCGGCGCCACTTTATCTCTGCCTGAAGGATTGGTAAACTCATCGTTGAGTTTTTGGATATAGGCGTTGCTGTCGTCCAATACTTTTTCCAGGCGGGTCGCGGTGCGTTTTCCCCAGCCGGCCGGGTTCGGCCAGAATAGACTGCGCCACCACCGGCTGCTTTTGCGAAAGGCCCGTTTGTAGTTCGGATGTAAATCAGGATCAGTTACTTCTGCCAGCAGCTTGGCGGAGACTTTTTTTGCCGCCCAGCGCCGTATGCTAAAGTGCACGTAGCCAACAACGGCTAACAATATGGCAAGCGTGCCGTAAAATGTATAATGGTTTGACATCACCAGGTCCAGGAAGGGCAGGGACAGGGACAATCCCTCCCAGTAGCCGCCCCAGATAGTCAGTCCCACAAAGGCCAAGAACAAGGCCGCCAGAAGCGCTCCCTCCAGCCGCAAAACCTTGCGGCGCATGCCTTCCTTAAAGCGCTCCAAACGGCTGACAACTTCCTGTTTCAGCATGTTGGCAGTTTGTTCCAGCATCCCTATGATTCGATAAGCCCGCTCTACACCCACCTGCTCGATACGGCCGTAAATGGCACTGGAATCAGCCTGGCGCTTGCTTTCGTAGCGGGCTCTGACATCCTCGTTATCGAAGGGAATTGCAGCATCCTCATTATAGATCGCATAGGATGAACCAGCTGTTAAACCGTATTGCGCCAGCGCCCGTTGCCAGGCTGCAAACACTTCTTCCAGATTATCCTCATTGGCGGTGACATCAATCTGATTCAGAATATATAAAAACTTGTTTGAATCCCGCCGATTCACGGTTGCCTTTACCAGATGTTGCAGGGTATCACGCATGGACCCGGTTTCCGGGTGGCGGGCATCGAAAAACACCAGAACCAGATCTGATAAATTGATAATGTGATCGGTAATCCGCAGCGTGGAGGTTCTTTGATCATCGGCATCAAAACCCGGGGAATCAATTAGGATTTTGCCGCGCAGGATTTCGCTGGGGCATGTTTTTAACTGCAAATAGGCATCAATATGTGACCCCTGGCCCTTGGCCACTTCTTCAATGGCCTGGCTGATTTTGTACAACGGGAAGCGGGGATCGGCATCCAGCGCCAGACCGGGCAGGACTCTTTCTTTTTTATCCCGGGTAAAACAGATAACACTGAACTTGTCATCAACCGCCTGGATACCTACCGCCTGAAGATTGTACTGAAGAAAATTGTTGATAAAGCTGGATTTGCCCGCTGAATAGATGCCCAAAATTGAAATTAGCGGCCACCAGGGCGTGCGGGTGGCGTGGGACTCTTCCCGGTGAAAAAATCCGATTCGGCGACTGATTCGATCCAGTTCACGGAAATTCAGAACCACCTCGGAGAGGATCGGGTTTTCCTGTTTCAGGTGCTTTTCAAGTTTTTGCAGTCGCTGACTGATTTTGCTTTCCTTAAACATTATTTAAGCTCCTGTTTGCGTTTAATTCGATCATCATCGAAAGAATGCCCTTACTTGCCGATCCGCCGAGACCGAATTTCCATACCCCGAAATTTGTACGATTATACCATTTTTACAAAAATATTAATGGTTTTCAACCCGAATTTTCAAAATGATCGAAATCAGGTGTGATTCCTTGATAAGATGGCAACACCTGACGGGTGCACTGGATTTCATTCATCAACAGGATGGTCTGCGCCGAATAAAACAATGAAATATCGAAAGATCTGCCGTGGCGGGAGACAATGATGCAAACCCGGGGGAATCGCCAAAAAAAAATGACCGGAAAAATTAAAAAATTTTAATGTCAAGCGCTTATTCAGTCATCAATTCTTTGACCGCCAGCCACAGAGCACAAAGAGAAAGAATCAATGCCGAGCCGAGCAGGGCCATATATAAAATTTTTATCATTTTTGGATCCTTTATTCTCTGATAAAATTGAGAATCTAATTTTGGTTCGGTCATTGGAGGATGCAAAGTAAATGCCAATATTAGAAAATTATAATTTTAAAATATATTCAATGGGATATAGGCAATCATAATCGGACGAACGATCAAGCGGCCCGGGATGTCCGTCAATCAGGTGACAGTCGGCGGTCATTCGGTCAATTTTTCGGCAGGATCCATGTCGTGGATTAATTACCGATCCAATTCTCTTCTGATGGCCAGGGCGACTTTCTCCATCAGATAAGGTTTTTTGACATAGGCGCCGGCGCCGAGTCGCTGGGCCTCCTTAACCCGCTCGGATTCCGAATATCCGCTGGCAATGATGGCTTTCTGGCCGGGATGAATTTGAACGATGCGTTTGTAAGTTTCCAGCCCGTCGATGCCGGGATCCATGATCATGTCCAAAACGATCAGATCGACGGCCCTGTTTTGCATGTGCGCGACAGCTTCTTCACCGCTGGAAACCGTTTCCACCCGGTAGCCCAGCTTCGTCAGGATGCCTGTGGCAATGGCGCGCTGTTCTTTTATATCATCGACCACCAGGATCGATTCACCCCGGCCGCTGTATTCTTCAAGGGAGGGTTTGGATGGTTTTTGGGACGAAGGTTGGCGACAGGCCGGCAGGTAAAGATAAAATACGGTACCCTTGCCTTCGTTACTCTGAACATCGATATAGCCTTGATGATCTTTGACCGTTCCCCAGACCACCGCCATCCCCAGGCCGGTGCCGCTTCGGCCCATGGCCTTTTTGGTATAGAACGGTTCAAATATGCGATCGATATCTGCTGCAGCAATACCAATACCAATATCCGAGATCGTCAGGATGACGTAATCGCCTTCTTCTATATCATCATACCCCTTGATCGGCTGGTCGATATAGCGGTTCGCGGTCCTGATAGAAACCATGCCACCCCGGGGCATGGCCTCGGCCGCATTGGATACCAGGTTCATTACCGTTTTTGACAAATGAATGGGCGATCCGGCGATTCTTAAAAGATCCGGCTCAAGGTTGACGTCCAGCTTCACGTTCGGGCAGTTTTGCTTTAACTTTTCACATTCAGGACTAACCAAATAGTCCGCGATAATATGATTCAAATCGACCACCTCGGACACCGAGACGCCTCTGCGGGCCAGGGTTAGTAAATCCTGGACAATGTTGGCCGCTCTTTCACCCGACTTCTGGATCGCCAGGACGGAAGATCTGAAAGGACTGTCTGCGGGAAGATCCATCAATATCAATTCCGGGTAGCTCACCAGGCCCGACAGCACATTGTTCAAATCATGCGCTACACCTCCCGCCAGGGTTCCGATTGCCTCCATCTTCTGAGCCTGGCGTAGTTGTTCTTCGAGCCGGGCTTTATCCGCGATAGCATCTTTGCTGGCCGTAATGTTGCGCACGATCGCCATGGCGGTATTCCCGGTAAACGCCACCAAACGGCATTCGAAATAAGCCTGTTTGCCGCTGAAAACCAGCTGGTATTCAAAAATCTGGATACGGCCCGTGTTCAAGGCCTGCCTATTTTTTTTTAGAACAAGGTCTGCGACTTCGCCGGGTAATATATCAGTGATTTTTTTACCCAGGAACTCTTCCGGTGCCATGTAAAGATCGGATTTGGCGCCTTTGTAATCCAGCAATATTCCCTGCTGATCGATTTGAAACACCATGTCCGGCATGGCATCAAAGAGCGCCTGGCTCTGCGCGTCGCTTTGGCGGATAATCTGCTCGGCTCGTTTGCGCTCGGCAATTTCATCCTGCAATTCTTTGTTAATTACCTGCAGTGAATGCTCACGGGCCTGGATGCCGTTGGCCATTTCTTTAAATCGATCCGCAATGCCGGCCAGCTCGCGGTGATGAATTCCGTCAAACTCATAGGCATAGTCACCCCTTGCCAGGCGATCGATACCGTTTTGCAGGACACTGAGGGGTTGGCGCATAAATATGCGCAACAAAATGCCGGCAGAAATAAAGATTACGATAAAAGATGCGAGCAGCATCAGTATAATCGTATTGCGAAGCCAGGCCAGGCCCATTTCAAAGGCACCCAGAGAGAAAAACAATTCGGCCCGGCCGATCACCTGGTCCTTGTAGACAACATCTGCCGATCGTCTGATGCGTTGTTGGGGACCCTTGCCGTCGGCGACATTGAACAGGGTTTTGCCGCGGGCGTCCTTGATAAGGACTTGATCGACGATCTCAATGGCTAAAAAGGACATCCCGATTTTGCTGATTTGCTCATCATCGTAGTCCCAGAGCGGTACCACCAAAACCTCGCTCAGATTATCCGTCAAATCGTCGGCCTTTTCTTCCAGCTCCTGCTTCATGACCTTCGACTGGCGGCTGTAAACGTAGGTCAGCAAAACGCCCTGAATCAAAATCAGCAGAAGAATAAAGCTTATAGCCAGTTCGCGTGAAAGCGATCGGCTGCCAGAACGAGCTTTTAGATTTGAAATCGTTTTATTTGCCTTATCCACAGGAGTTTCCTTTACCCGGATGGTTTATTCGCGGTTCAGTCGAACATAGGTCCCGTCGTTTTTAATTGCATCCAGTGTTTGTTGCCATTGGTGGACCAGGGAATCGGGGGTCTGAGTCGAAAATGCAATATAGTTCTGCACCTTTTTAAAGGCCAATACCAGTTCCAGCTGCCCGGGGTCGACACCGGCCTGTTGTGCTATGTAGGGCATGTTAAAATCCGAGCTGACCCACAAATCGATACTGCCCTCTAAAAGATGCCTGATATTGCTAAGATTTCTATTCGCACTAACAATATTGTGAAACCCCTTGGATTGCAAATACTGCTCTTTGGCATCCTTGTGGTAGGTGCCGATGCGGGCAATGTTTTTGGCCTCCTGAAGGGAGTCGATCCTGATTCCGGAGCCCCTTTTACCATAAAAACCCCAGGTCTGAGCATAAATCGGGCCGACCCATTTAAATAATTTTTCACGCTGCGTCAGGCGGGTGGTCGAGAACAGGGCCACGTTGGGTTGGTTCAACGCCAGGGTATAACCACGGGCCCAGGGCACAACTTCAATCGTATCCGGTAAATTTAGTCGGCGCAATATTTCACGCACGATTTCAACGGCTAATCCCTGCAGCCGGCCATCTTCCATGTAGTTTGCCGGAGGGGAGTTTTCGGTGTAGATTCTCAATGTCGCTGCAGTCGCTGCGGCGGCTGTCGGTGTCGGCTGAGTCGGCGGGATGCTCTCGGCCGGCAGCCATTGACTGGAAATTTTTTGAAAAGTTCCCTCCCGCTTAATTTCATCAAAGACGTCGCGCCATTGATTAACGACAGCCAGGGACGTCCCTTTTGAGATGGCGATGTAGGCATAGTAATCTTTGAAAGGCAGGACCAGTTCCAGTTCGGCGGGATCGACGCCAATCTGTTTGGCGACCCGCTCGACGCCTAAATTGCTGAACAGCCACAGATCCACTCGGCCAGATATCAGCTTCTTCAAATTGCTGGCCGGCGATTTGGAGCTGTCCAGGTTGGTAAAACCTAAAGATTTGAGCAGCTGCTCTCTGACGTCATTTTTGTAAGTGGCAATCGCACCCACTTTTTTGGCATCTTCAAGGGTGTTCAGGCTCAATCCCGCTTGTTTTCTGGCATAGAAACCGAAACGCACCCGGTACAGCGGCCCGACCCAGTGAAACAGGTTTTCGCGCTGGTTGGTGCGGGCCGTTGAGAAAAGAACCACGTTGGGCTGGGTCAATGCCAGATCATATCCCCGGGCCCAGGTCAGGATCTGAATGGGATCCGTCCGATTCATTCTGCGCAGCATTTCGCGTACGATTTCCATGGAGGACCCGGTGGGCTTGCCGTGTTTGATGAAATTAAACGGCGGGTTATCTTCGCTGACGATCGTCAGCTCCTGGGCGCCGGCAAGGACGGGTATAAGCAGAATCAATAATATACGAATGACAAAGTTAATTCTCATTTTGACCTCCGCGGGGTTTCATCCCCTATGTGATCAGCTGACATTTTGACCTAAAAACGCAACGGTTTCAATGCTTAGATCCCCACCGGTTTCCAGATACCCTGATCCAACCAGAGCCTGGAAAAAGATTCCCCGACAGGCAAAACGGATTTCGGCAGATCTTCAGGGGTGATTTCAAATTCCTTTTGGTCGTACAGAGGATCCCATGGTTCGACAATGACTGCACCTTCGGATAGCGGAATCAGGCGGGGCTGGATGGGACGTCCCCATGGCCGCTGGTCGGCTTCGACTTGCAGATCCTCTAATTTCCGAAATTTTGAAAGTTCATGCAAGCTTACCAGGGTCGGCGGGCTCAGCGGAACTTCACCGGTCAAGTTGCCCGCCAGGGCTTCTTCGGGGCTAAGCCACAGCCCACGAACTGTTTCTCTGGCATCCGGCCTACAAATTTGACCGGCCGGCATTTGGCCGATAAAAAATCGGGTGTCATATCGGCGCTTCATCCGAACGGGGGTTATCCAGTGCGACCAGCGTGTGAGCGCCGACAATGCCAGGCACCAGTTCTCATTTTCCACAAGCCTGACAAACCATTCTTTTTCAAGGTCGAGGTCCAGCCTCATGCTGCAAATTCGTTCCAGGTCGGCCGCTGCGGCGTCATCCCTGTGTGCCAGAAAAATGCCGGCTTCTTCAAGGGTTTCGCGAATGGCGGCAACACAATAAGCCAGCGCGAGATGAACTGTGAGATCAGGGCCAAAGCGGATAAAAATTTCCTCCGGTATCAAATCACAGTGTTTGTGAAATCGTTCGAATTGCAGATCTTCGCGGTCCACGGTGCCCCCGGGGAATACAAATTTTCCGGCCATAAATCCGCTTTTAGCGCTGCGTTTCAGTAAATATACCTGCAGCTTGCCGGCATGCTCGCGGGCGAGGACAACTGTAGCGGCCGGGGTGATATTCGGGGATGTGGCATTATGGGTATTCATGCCGGTAAAATAGCAGGTATGGCAACCGGCGGTCAAATAAAAAGGATATGTGTTGACATTACCGTATTTTTTGGATTACTTTTCTGGGGACTATGAACTGATCAAAACAGGAGAAAGACACCTTGTTTTCAGCCACTGAATTGCTGGATATGGCCATCAAGCTTGAGAAAAACGGCGAAGCAGTTTATCGCGAGGCGATCGGAAAGGTTGCAAAACCGGAGTTTGTCACCTTACTGGAATGGATGGCTGATGAAGAAGTAAAGCATGCCGACTTCTTTTCCGATTTGAAGCATAAGCTCGAAACAGGATCGGAGCATCCGTTTATGGAAGAGATGAGCCGCGAGCTTTTTGATGATCTGCTGGGGGATAAAAACTTCTCTCTCAAAGAAATTGATTTTTCCGCTATTGAAAAAAGCGACGATCTGATCAATATTTTTATTGAATTTGAAAAGGATTCCGTCATATTTTATAAAGTGATTGAACCGTTTGTCGAAGATTCGGTTGCCCGGGAACATTTACGAAAAATAATTGAGGAAGAATACCGCCACATCAAGCATTTGCAGGAATTTGTCGGTAGCCGGCAGGAATTTATCATCATTCGTGATTAATAATTAGCAGCCTAGGTAAAATGGTTCCAAATGTGAAATCTATTTCCCAATTTTATTAGAAAAATTCCGATCTTTCGGTCCTCCAAGTTAATTCGCAATTCAAGATAACCTTCCTGAATAACTATAAAACCTTGTAACAGTCGCACCTTGGCATGATTGCTGCTATGCTGAAGGTTAAAATTCATATCAGCGGCAGCAACAACCGGCAATTTTGCGGCTGCTGTCCGGGGGTCAAAAAAGGAGGGGGTTATGAAGGGGGAATTAAAATATAAAGCCAAGCAGAAAGCCGGTGAGCAGTATCCTGTCATACCGGTCGAGAAATCCGAAAACAGCAGTAAGGTCGAAAGTGATAAAAATAGAGATACCCTGGTCTTTTTAGAAGACCGACGCAAAAAGCAGATCGACGAAACTATTGATAGGCCGGATCGGTATTTAAGTCGGTATCACTATGACAGTAAGAATCTGGATAAATATCTCGAGCTATGCCCGCACTGCAGGAAACCGAACCTTTACCCCTACCGCAAAGTCGTCATCGACAGCGCGCTAAACTATCTTGAAGAAAAAGAGGAGCAAAGAGGACGGCATGTCAACCGTAGTCGGTTTGTCGGGTTAACGGCGGGCTTGCTGTTGGTCTCAGCCGGTTTGTACTACCTGCTTTTTCATGTACTATCCGGTGTCAGAGTTTAGGTGGATAATCCGGCTGAAATCAGTTTTAACAGATCAAATTACAACCCTGAATGTGCTGTTTTTAAGGGCGGATGAATTAAATAGCCTGCTTATCTGCACTCTGGCCGGCAAATACAGATAGCCGGTGGTTAATGTCGTCTGCTTCAATTCCGGCGGCGGCTATCCGCTTTGCCGCAATCATACCCTTACGCAGCAACCTCCTCAACCTTTCAATTAACCACCCGTGGAAACTGCCGATAAACATGAGCAGCATAAACGAATTATTCCGCGGGCGCTTCGATCAACTAGCAACATTTATTCCTGGAAAAAAAATTTAAAATCCCAACCCGGGCAAGCCGGAATTTAAGATTTAAGATTGATACCTGAATTTTTTACAGCTAACTTCGCTTCCTACAACCAATTTATATATGATCATATTCATGGTTAGAAAAGATACGTGTAAAATTCAGGTAATTACTTGAATTTTGCCGATCCATGATTACCGTTTATTAAATCTGATTTGCAGGAGGTAAAAGCAATGAAACCCACGAAATCTTGCACCGTCCGCCGTTTTTATCATGCTCTGGGCTTAATGGCCGGTGTGCTTTTGATATGCAGTATCTGTTTGGTACCTGACTCATTTGGGGCTGAGGCCCAAGTCATTGAAGCCAAGGTTAATGTTGCCTTGCAGCGGTTTTATAAGCAGGTGAAAGGCGCCAAGGAATTTGCCGGCAACGCCAAAGGGCTGCTGATCATGCCCGGTGTCATGAAAGCTGCTTTCATTATCGGCGGTGAGTATGGCGAAGGTGCCCTGCGAATTAACGGCAAGACTGCGGATTACTATAACATTGTTTCCGGCTCCTTTGGTTTTCAGATCGGCGCCGAAGCCAAGGATATTGTTATCGTGTTTATGACCCCGGAAGCGTTAGCGGGATTTCGTTCCAGCAGGGGCTGGGAGGTTGGTCTGGATGGTAATGTCGCCCTGATTACCGTGGGCGCCGGTGAGCAGGTGGATACGAGTACCGTTAAAGATCCGATTGTGGGATTTGTTTTTGATGTTAAAGGACTCATGGCTGACATATCGCTGAAAGGGGCCAAATTTACAAAGCTGGCTAAATAAGCTAAAAAAGAATAATTTCAGGAAGAAAAAGGAGAGTACCAATGATCGGAGAAAGATTGAACAACGCAATCAATGAGCAGATCAAAAATGAGCTCGAATCTTACTACATTTACCTTTCCATGGCCGCCTGGCTGCATGGCAAAAGCCTGGACGGCATGGGACACTATATGCGCTGCCAGGCCCACGAAGAGATGATCCATGCCATGAAGCTTTTTAATCATGTCATCGATCGCGGCGGCCAAGTCGTGTTACAGGACCTCAAACAGCTCAAGACACATTGGAGTTCACCTCTGGAAGTATTCCAGGATGCCTTTGAACATGAAAAGTTTATTACCGGTAAAATCAACGATCTCACAGCCATTGCCCGGGAAGAAAGGGATTATACATCCGAGCCGATTCTGGCATGGTTTTCCGAAGAGCAAATTGAAGAAGAGGCCACCGCCAGCAAAGTTGCCGCTGAATTGGAGATGGTCGGCGAGGATAAATCAGGTTTGCTGATGCTGGATCGTGAAATGGGTGGTAGAGTTTATCCGGCGGGCTCTCCCCTGGATCCGGTAGCTGGCGGTGCCGGCGGAGAGTAAAAAACGGAATATGCGTGTGGCGGCGGGTATCCAGATGGCTTTGTGACCTTTTGAGAGTTCATCAACGTTGAACATCGAATGTCGGACGTTCGATGTTCAATGTTCATTTATTCAGGACCCCGTCCATCAATCGAGGTTTCTAACCATTGTCATTCCGGCTCCGTGTAGGCGGCACCAAATATCATGCGGCCGATGGAAATTCTTAAAGCTTTATCCGGCCATTCACTTTGAGCTCCGGGCCAATAAATTCCTTCCCAGACCACCCGATCTAATCCGTTATCTTTTCTACACTTCAGACAAATAGGCGATCTGCTCCCCCCTTTTATCGGCTGCCCGGAGATATGCTGCAGGATGCCAACGGGCTCGCCGCCGGCCGACGCACCGCAAATCAGGGCACAGCCGCAATTCAATACCTTGTAAGCGACTCCGATTGCTTCAGGATGCTCAAACAAGATATTCTGACAGGCCCTGTTAAAGGGAGAATATTGAGTGCTTTTGTAATCTGTCATGACGAGTAATCTATCCTGCGCTCCATCCCAGGATCAATCTAAAGCCCAGCTTTTCTTCGGGGGTGTGCCCATGAAGCGGGTCCGTATTTTTAAAATGACGTTTAAATTGTTGTAGCGGGAGCTGCTACTTTTTATCATACCCCCATTTTTTAAGTCAACCATAATACCCTTGAAATATGACCTCAATCAGGCGGATAAAACCGGAAAATGTAATTTGAATTACGAAAATTACCAAAATCCCGATATTGAGGAAACCGCCCGCTTAGAGGTGATCCCGCGACAACCTATTTGAATTACTACAAAAAATAAGGCAATAATTTAGAATTTTAACGTTGGCATGGAAATTGTAATCCAGTTAAGTTGGCTTATTTCGCAGACTGACGAAAAAACAACCTGGTAAGCTATCAATGGCGTGAAAACCAGACGATTCACCAAAAATGGGAGGGTGCCGAATAAATTTGTAATGGAATAAATTTCCGCAGATGGCCGCCGATCAAACATGGGGAAGGCGGTATCTGAGGTTGGAAGTGGCAATAAAGGGGAACCGATAAAAATAAGGAGGGCAAAAATGGGACTAAAATCTTGGGGGGTATTGGGTCTCGTCTTATGTGTGGTTTTCTCTGTTTCACTGGCAACTTCGGCCGCGGCCGAAGATAAGCTGTTTGTTGTGGCGGCCAGTCTCAATGGAGACGCCAATTACATGATTAGCAACGGTGATGGGACTTTTTCGTCACAGCATATCCTGCAGCTGACCAGCAACAGCGATATTGCGCTGCCATATAAATTCAGCTTCGGCAACGGGCTCGGTGATTTCGATAATGACGGTGACCTGGATTACATTATGGGAATGGGCTATGGATCGGGGAACATTTACATCTCTGAAAAATTAGAAAACTCCGAGTCGGGCTACCTTTTTGGACCTCCGGTCTTTGCAGCTGCTTGGGGTGAAGAGGGGGATATGCCCATGGACATGGCGGTGGCAGATTTCGATGGGGACGGCAATCCTGATTTTATAATGTCCATCGGAAGCACCACGGCCACCATGCTTTACCTGGGCGACGGTGCTTTGGGTTTCAGATCTTTCATTATTCCGGCCAGCCAGCCATATGCTTCTTCCGGTGCCGATGCCGCCGATTTTAATAACGACGGACTTGCCGATTTTGTTGTTGGGCCCGCTGCACCGGGGCCGTTTTATGTGAATTTAGCCAAAGAAGACGGCACGTTTGATACCTTAACCTTCGACAGCTATGATGGGAATGCGGTCTACGGCGTCGCTGCGGCTGATTTTACCGGTGACGGCAACGTGGATATCGCGGCCGCCGCCCCTGATTATCTGGTCATTTATAAAGGATTCGGCGACGGGACTTTTGAATTTTTGAGCGGTTATGAGTTTGAATTAAACAGGTGGTCGGCCCTTGACAACTTGGACTTTGACGGCGACGGCAAGCAGGACCTGATCGCAAATAATTACGGTTCGAATCCGGCAGGAGTTGTCGTATTATTGGGCAATGGTGACGGTACTTTTACCCTTGACGATATTTATCTGGGCGGGACCGTTGGGGAGCGCATCGCCGTGACTGCGCCCCCTTACGAACCGAACCAGGCGCCGATTGCCGTCATCGAACCCGCTTACCTGGAAGCCACGGTCGCGGAAGAAATTGTATTTGACGGCTCCTATTCCTATGATGGGGACGGTGAAATTGTCGCATATGAATGGGATTTTGGCGATGAAAAAGCCGCCGACAGTGCGGTATCGTTGATGCCTGTGGCGGATGCCGGCGCCAAGGTAAATGAAGTCAGCTCTTCACATGTCTATTATCAGACCGGTACCTATACCGTTACCTTGACGGTTACCGATGACAAGGGGGCTGAGAATGTCATTCAGGCTAAAGTAAACGTAAATCCGCTGAAGGTCAAGGTTAAGTTTTCTCCCACTAAGCTGAATCTGAAAAGCAGAGACAAATGGATCATGGCCACCATCAATTTGCCGGTTGGAATGGATGCCGAACCGATCGATCTCAGCACCGTAAGCCTTACCACGCCCAATGCTTCTAAGATACCGGCGTTTCAGGAATACCGGCGTGGATTTCTGGCCAAACTTTGGTACAAAATACAGCGCCGGATGAATGTCGTAGTCGTAAAATTTGACAGGCAGGCTGTGATCGGCGCCATTGAAGGTCCTTCAGACAACACCGTCTTGACTGTTCGGGGTAAATTGCTTCACACGGGAAAATCGTTGGAATTTACAGGCTCCGGAACAATTAAGACATACGAAAGGAGCCAACGATGGCCATGGCATATTTTTTAAAAAAACATTAAAAGAAAGCCGGCCGTAAAAAGGCCAAATATTGGCCGAAAAAAAAAGGCAGCGTCCGTAAAGCGCTGCCTTTTTTTGGTTTTACTATTTATAAATAAGGCTTATATTGTACAAGTTTGATGTTTAAATTCGAGCAGAGTTGTAAACCCCAACACCGAAAACCTGGTTCTGCGGGCCAGTCGAAGATTCCGTTAAGCGCGGATCCGAGCAAAAAAGGCCTGGCTGAAATCGAATGTCAAAAAAGGAGGATATGGCCATGGCTGACTGGAAAGCGTATCTGGCAGACAACACTTCCCGTTATTTGGATGAACTTTTCAATTTTCTTCGCATCCCCAGTATTTCCAGTTTACCCGAACATGCCCCTGATGTGAAACGAGCAGCTGAGTGGGTCGCTAACCGTCTGATAACAGCCGGCATCGAAGCGGTTCGGATACTGCCGACGGAGGGCCACCCGGTCGTTTACGGTCAATGGCTGCATGCATCTGATAAACCGACCATTTTAATTTACGGTCATTTTGATACGCAACCGGTCGATCCGCTGGAAGGGTGGACCCAACCGCCGTTTGAGCCCGTTATCAGAGATGATCGCATATACGCCCGGGGAGCCTCTGATGATAAGGGCAATATGCTGATCCCGATCCTGGCGGTTGAGGCCATGTTAAATACTCTGGGCAGTTTACCGGTTAATGTTAAATTCTTTTTTGAGGGCCAGGAAGAAATTGGCAGTCCGCAGATGCCTGATTTTATTGCCTCACGGCGCGATCTGCTGGCCTGCGATATGGTGCTCAGTTCGGATGGCGGGCAGTGGGACGAGAGTCAGCCCGCATTGAATGTCGGGCGCAGAGGACTCTGTGCCCTGCAGATCGATCTGCAAAGCGCCGCACAAGATGTGCACTCCGGCACTTACGGCGGTACATTTCAAAATCCAATTCACGCCCTGGCCCAACTTGTCACCTCGATGCGCAGCCCCCAGGGTAAAATTATAGTCGAAGGCTTTTACGACGCGGTGCGTGACTTAACAGATTCCGAACGGGCTCAGGTCACCGAAATTCCCTATGATGAGTCACAGTACATGGACGATCTGGGTGTGGCGCAGTTATTCGGCGAAGCCGGCTATTCAACCTATGAACGGGCCTGGGTGCGTCCCACGCTGGAGGTGAACGGTATCTGGGGGGGCTTTCAGGGCGAAGGCATCAAGACCGTCATACCGAGCAAAGCCCATGCCAAAATCACCTGTCGCCTGGTACCCGATCAGGCGCCGGACAAAATCGTTGAATTGATCACGGCGCATGTTGTTAAACACGCGCCGCTCGGTGCGAAAGCATCGGTCAAAAAACTTGCCGGCAGTGCCGATCCCTTTCTGATCCCCTTTGACCATCCCGGCAACCAGGCCGCCCGGGTCGTTTTAAAAGCGCTCTATGGCAAGGAACCTTACGTCGCCAGAACGGGGGGTACGATTCCGGTTTGCGGCTTGTTTTTGAAATTTTTGGGATCCCATCTGGTCAATTTTGCTTTTGGCCTGGAGGATGAAAATCTGCACGCCCCGGATGAATTTTTCCGGATCAGCAGTTTTAAGCGCGGACTGAACGCTTATGGTATGATCCTGGAGGAGTTGGGTCGGTAGGCGGCACAATTCTGCACCAACCGACGCCAGTTTCAAAGACTCACGGAATTTAGCAGACACAGTCCACCGCACCCGGGAGATTTTAGGGCATGGCTCAAAAGCCATCATATGAAGCGCTACTAAAAAAAATCGACTCGCTGCAAAATGAGGTTAAACGGCACCGCAAAAGAGAAGACGTCTTCTGGCGGATTCAGGAACGATTGACCCAGATTGTCGAAAGTATTCCCATCCCGACCTTTGTGCTGGACAACGATCATGTCGTTATCCATTACAACCCGGCAATGGAGAATCTAACCGGTATCGCCTCTGATGAGATCTATGGCACCCGGGATGCCTGGAAAGCGTTTTATGGTGCCGCCAGGCCCACGATGGCCGACTTAATCGTGGACGGGGCCCCGGAGCGGGAGATTGCCAGGTATTACCGGGGCAAGTACCATAAATCGACCGTTAAGGAAGGCGCTTATGAGGCGGAAGATTTTTTCCCGGATATCGGCGACGGTGGCCGCTGGCTTTATTTTACAGCGGCCCCCCTGATGGATTCTGAGGGAAACGTATTGGGTGCCCTGGAAACCTTGCAGGACACCACCGAGCGCCGTCGCGCGGTTAAGGCCAGTTTAAAATCCGAGCGGCGCTTTCGCACGCTGCTTGATATTGCACCTTATTCGATTCTGGTGTTCAGCTTGGATGGGCTGGTTTCCTATCTGAATCCGGCGTTTACCGAAACCTTTGGTTGGACTCTGGAGGAATTGCGCGGCAAACGCATTCCGTATGTGCCCCGGGAACTGGAGGTGGAAACCCGCGAACATCTGCACAAGCTGATGGAGGAAAAAGTTATTCGACGTTACGAAACCCGGCGTCTTACCAAAGACGGCCGCATCCTGGATGTGGTCTGGCGAGCCTCGGTATTTGCGGATTCCGGCGGTGAGGCGGCCGGGGTGTTGGTGATTCTTAGAGATATTACCCAGGTTAAACGGATTGCCAGAAACAACGAGGCCATGCAGCGTGTCAGTATGGCCCTGCCTGAATATCCGGAACTCTACGAATTGCTCGATTATGTGAGCGGGATCATTAAAGAACTGATGGAAACCGAAGGCGGTCTGGTGATCCTGCTTGATGAACAACGACAGGAACTTATTTTGCGGGGTGCCGCCTACGACGACACGGCCACCCAGCAGCGGGCCAAAGAGACCCGCTTTCTCGTGGATGAACTGGTGGCGGGGAAGGTGATCAAGTCCGGAAAGCCGATCATTATGAATGATATTTCCGGAGATTCTGAAATCCATATCGAACGCGATAAGAAACTGGGATATCAGACTCATAATTTGCTGCTGGTGCCCTTAAAGAGCCAGGAAAGGACCATCGGCACCCTGTGTGCCGTCAATAAAAAAGAAGGCGGTTTTGATAACTCCGATGTTGATCTGTTGAGCATGCTGGCCGGTACGGTGGCGCTTTCCATTGAAAATGCGCGGTTTGCCGCTGAACTTAAAAAAGCATATATTGAGGTATCCAGTCTGAACCGTGCCAAAGACAAGGTCATCAATCACCTGTCACATGAGTTAAAAACACCGATTGCAGTCCTGCGAACGTCCCTGGTGACCCTCGAAAAAAGACTTCAATCCCTGCCAAAAGAAAGCTGGCAGCCCACTGTCGACCGGGCCCGCAGAAATCTCGATCGTCTGCTGGAGATGCAGTACCAGGTCTATGACATTATTCAGCACAAGACCTATAAAGCCCGGACGGTCCTGAGCCATCTGCTGGACCAATGCAGCGATGAACTTGAAGCCCTGGTTGCCGAACAGGTTGGAGAAGGCTCCGTCGTCAAGCATATTCGAAAATATATCGATGATACCTATGGTGATAGAGAATTGATCGCCGAGACCGTTCAACTTGATGAATTTGTCAATCAAAGATTGGAATATCTTAAACCCGCTTTTGCTCACCGTGCGGTTGAGGTCATTGCCCGCTTAAGCCCGACGCCGCCCGTGCGAATGCCGCCGGAGGCCTTGCAAAAAAGTTTTGACGGTCTGCTGAAAAACGCCATCGAGAATACACCGGATGAGGGCCGGGTGGATATCATTGTGGAAAAGAAGGCGGCCGGAACGCTGCTGGAAGTTCGTGATTTTGGGGTCGGGATAACGCCGGAAAACCAGATTCGCATATTTGAGGGGTTTTTTACGACCCGGGAGACCATGAATTATTCAAGCAAAAAACCATTTGATTTCAATGCCGGCGGTAAAGGGGCGGACCTGTTGCGCATGAAAATATTTTCAGAACGTTATGGTTTTAAAATTGAGCTTCAATCTTCCCGCTGTCCTTTGCTGCCCGGTGACAGTGATGTATGCCCCGGTCGGATCAGCGAATGTCTTCAATGCAGCAACGGCGCCGGATGTCATCAAAAGGCTGCCACAATTTTCTCCTTGTACTTTCCGCCGCCGGCAGCGTCCGGTTGATTTTCGGCGCGATTTCACATCTACTGAAGTCAATCTAGGTATACAGCGGCCTCGGGGGCATCCCGTCAGAACCGGGTCCAAGACCCCGACTTTTGCCCAACAATACTGTTTTACTGGCAGGTAATCCGCTTCGCCTAATATCTTTCCGCCAGCAGCGCCACCTCCTCTTCCAGGCTCAATTCTCTGAGGTAGTCCCATTCATTTTGGCGTACGGCAAGATAGGATCTGGCCAGATCCGGACCCATTGCTTCCAGCAGTACATCATCATTGCGCAGGGCCGCCACGGCCTCGCCCAAATTGCGGGGCAGCAGGTCGATCCCTCTGGTTTTGCGCTGATCCTCGGGCATTAATCCAGGGTCCATGTTGACTTCTTCCGGCAATGCCAGATTGCGTCGGAGTCCGTCGAGTCCGGCCGCAATAAAGGCACCCAGTGCCATGAAGGGATTGGCAGTGGCATCGACTGTTTTTAATTCAAAGCGGCTGGCCCGGGTCCCGGCCTTATTTTTGCTCATCCGCACGGCAGCCTCGCGATTCTGGTGTCCCCAGGACCTGAAGGCACCGGCCCAAAAGTGCGGCCGGATGCGCCGATAAGAGGTTTTACTGGGAATGGTGACAGCCGCCAGGGCGGGCAGGTGGTCCAGGATTCCGCTGATAAAAGCGCCCGCTTCCAGACCGATGCCGGTGGCCTGCTGTTCATCACCGCTGATGTTTTCTGCGTTGCGCCACAGGCTAAAATTGAGGTGACATCCTGAGCCGGCTTTATCTTCAAACAGTTTGGGCAGAAAGGAGGCAATCAGCCCGTGCCGGGTGGCCACTCCCCGGACGGTTTCGCGATAGATAATTTGCCGGTCGGCAGCCCGTGCGGCTTCCGCATAACGAATGTTGACTTCCTGCTGCCCGGGTCCGGACTCGGGGTAATAGCCTTCGACTTCAAGACCCTGGGATATCAACGCATCGGCCAGATCATTGATAAATTCACAATGAAGATTCATTGAGCCGGTCGCAGAAAATACCGTATCGTCGGACGGCACCAGCCTGCCTTCGGCGTTTTTGTACATCAGGAAAAATTCATTTTCAAAAACAGCTTTCAGCGTCAGCCCCTGATTTTCAAGTTCTCTGGTCTGACGTTTTAGAAAACCCCGCGGGCAATGTTCCCATACCATGCCGCTTTCGCTGATGACCATATCGCTTAAAACCTGGGCGTGTCCTTTGGCAAAGGGCAGGATCGTCAGGGTGGACCAGTCGGGCATCAGGCGCACTTCCCCCACCGGGCCGAGGCCGGTTTCGGGGACCACACTGTCATACATAACCGGCAGGGCCATCTGGGCCATCGTAATGCCGACACCATTGTCAATGTAATCTTGCAGGTAATCGATATGGGCAGCTTTGGCTCGAATCACGTTGGCATTATCACACCATAGTATTCGCACGAATTTAATGCCCGCGTCCTTTAATTTTCGTTTAAGTGCCTCCGTCATAAGATTCCTTTCCGTGCTGTATCAGGGCGCTATTCAAAATTTAATTTCCTCAATCTGCGGCGGGCTGCCATGAATTCTCAAAAGACAATTGTTGGCGAGTAAGGTACTGCGGCCCTGAGTTAAAGCTTCTGAGTCAATCGGTTGCGAGTATATGATGATCCCGGCTGCCAGCTGGCAATAATACAAGGTGTAATAGGCTTCATGTTTTCTGAAATCCCTGAGTACATACAGGTCCCGTCCATTGCTAAGCATGAAGTTTAAAGCGGTGTAATCGAGGGTCAAAGATGAAACGGCATCGACAATGATTTCCGATATGGTTTTATCCGGTGCCGGGTCCTTAATTTTTGTCAGCAGATAGTGGAAAAGATGTTCGGTATCGGAGTCTTGCGAAGTAAAGACAAGGGCCGAATCCCGGGCCAGGGTTTGCGCTTGATAAACCGTCCCGTTGTGGGTGAACGCCCAGCCATTGTGTACAAACGGGTGCGTATTAGACAGCGTGATGGGGATAATGTCGCTGGCCTGCCGCAAATGGCACAACAAGATATCGGGCTGATCGGGCAGCGCGTAAAGCGCTTCCCGATATCCCGGCGATTCGTAAGCTGATCCAAGCTGACGCACCAGGGGCACCATGGCGGTTTGTCCGGGGTTGGAGATGGTTATGCCCCAGCCGTCTTTATGACCGGAGCCGTTTTGTCGGCCCGGAGGAAGATTGCCGGTCTCGGCTTGTTTGCTAAAGGCCGTGGCAATCTCACGCCAGTTATCCACCTTACCGCACATTCCCATTAATCTGCACATCGCGCAACGCCTTTTTTGGATCTGGTAAGCTTTAGATTATTTGCTTGCAAAAGGGGAATTTTTAAACAAAATTTTTCTCAGAGTCAATCAAAGAATCGACGCTATTATCCGGATGATTATTGAAGGTCGCCGGGATGCGGATCCTGCTGCCCGAGCAGAAAATTCATGAGAAATAATTTGAAAAGAAGTACTGTAAACCGGCCTTAACCTGTCATTCCAGCGACATCATATATCTCAAACTTGACCGGCACTCTCAGTATGTCCTTCAGTTTGGCCTCGTTTGCCGCCCGTTCGTCACTTTCCTCCCACTGGATCCAGTCCTCGACCGACTGCCATGTGGAAACCACGGTTATCTGGCAGGGGTCATAGTGATTGGTCCAGGTTTCACCTGATATATAACCGGACCGGCTCATGGCATCATGCCGGAAATTGTTAAGCAAAGCAAGGGCTTGATTGGCGGAATTTTTCACAAAATGTCTTTTTATTAATATTTTGACAGCCATCGTGACCTCCATTCTGATCCTAAATTAAAACGAATAATACCTGATTTCAAGGTATAAATTTAACCGGAGGCAAATTTGAACACGCCTGCCGCAACAAGCTTGCTTTAGTGGACACCAATTAAGGATGCGGGTGAAAATCATAGCGTTCATCCGCCGGCTGTTCATGAAGTATCTGAAATCTGACGATTTCAAGCCCAAACGTTGACGCTTTTGGGCACTTTTCTTTCAAATCGCCCGTTATTTTCATTTCAACCACTTAAAAATGTGTTAGAAAGGTACTTTTGACAAAGGCATAATTTTTGCATTATAATTCACTTTGATCGGGATTCCTAGATATGCTTAAAAGTGCATCCAAATTAAATATTGTGCGTATCGGTAGTTACATAACCTACAGCAGCCTCAAAAAAATCGGGGCCGGGATTTTGAAATCATTTCGCGGAGTGATCGCCGAAGTTGAGCTGTCCCATCATGATTCTCCGGTGGTGGAAAGCATCGACGCCTTGCTGTTGACGATGATCCTCGATCAGGAGTACGGGGGGCACACCCTGGGAATTACCGATGCGGATTTAAAAACAGCAGATGACGATGAATTTTATAATTCAATTCTCGGCGGCAAAAACCCCAAAAACGACGTTGCTGTCGTTTCCACCAATAAACTGGCGCCAATGAACATCGCAACGGATACCGAATATGAGCTGTTTATCGACCGGACGCTGAAAGTATCGCTGCATGAAGTCGGGCACAACTTCGGCCTGACCGATCATGCATCCTACCAGCCGGCCGCTGATGGCTTACTGTGCCCGATGAGCCGGGGAGAGTTCAACAAATTCGGTTATCGTGGCTATGTGAAAGTCATTGTTGACGGCAGAGGCCCCACTTTCTGTGACGAATGTTTCGATTTTATAGAGAACATTTACGGTCACCGGGATTCGCCCCAAAAAATTTTAAAAGACGGCCTGGTGGCGTAACCCCCCTTCAATTATTGTGTGTTGCAGGAAAGAATGGTTGCCGATAGCTAGGTTTCGGGCACAACTGAATCTAAGAAAATTTCAAGCGCCAAAAATCAAATCACAAATAAATTCCAATCACCCAAACAACCCTGCTCTGCTCCTTGTTACCCCATTTCCAGATCTTGTATAATTTCCGTTATTGATATAAAAGACTTTCTAACGATTTAAAATTTTCTAAAGGTAAAAAATGATCACATTATTGGATTACGGCGCCGGCAATGTCAGAAGCGTCATCAATGCCATCGAAAGCCTGGGAGAGACGGTTAAAATTGTCAGCGGCGCAGAGGATATCCTGTCGGCCGATAAGCTGGTTTTCCCGGGGGTCGGTGCTTTTGGCAGTATGATAGATATCCTGCATGATAAAAATTTTGTCGAGCCCTTAAAAGCATATATTAGTGCAGATCGCCCGTTTCTGGGCATCTGTCTGGGATTGCAGGCCCTGTTCGGCCACAGCGAAGAAGCTCCGCATCTCAAGGGGCTGGGATTGATTGCCGGGTCGGTGAAGCGCTTTAATACCGATCTTTCGGTGCCCCATATCGGCTGGAACGGGCTTAACTTCAAACAGCCCTCGCGAATTTTTGCCGGTCTTCAGGGTGATGAAAAGTTTTATTTTGTGCATTCCTATCATGTCGTTGTTGAAGATCAGGATGTTGTCCTGACCACCACCGATTATGGCTATGAATTTGTCAGCAGCATTCAAAAGGGCAACATCATCGCCTCCCAGTTTCATCCTGAAAAAAGCGGTCGGGCCGGACTTCTCATTTTGAAAAATTTTCTTGAAATCGCCGGCGATGCGACCCGACCCGCGCGTTTGTCGACCCGGACGACCCTGGCCAAGCGGATTATCGCCTGTCTGGACGTGCGCGCCAACGACCGGGGCGACCTGGTGGTCACCAAGGGCGATCAATATGATGTGCGCGCCAACGGCGATGTCAGAAATCTGGGCCAACCGGTTGAACTGGCCCGGCGCTACTATCAGGAAGGTGCGGATGAAATTACCTTTCTAAACATTACGGGATTCAGGGATTTCCCCCTCGCAGACATGCCCATGCTCGAAGTTTTAAAGCAGACCTCTCAAAATGTATTCGTTCCGCTGACTATCGGCGGCGGTATTCGTGATTACAAAGATGCGGACGGGCGGGAATACAGCGCTCTGGAAGTGGCCGCTGAATATTTTCGGTCCGGAGCGGATAAGATTTCCATCGGCAGTGACGCCGTTCTGATCGCCGAAGGATACCTGGCCGACGGCCGTCCGACCGGGCGCAGTTCGATCGAAGAAATATCGCGCGTATACGGCAACCAGGCGGTGGTTGTCTCAATTGATCCACGCCGGATATATGTAAGCTCACCGGAAGCGGTTGATCATCAGGTTATCAAAACAGCCATACCGGGTCCCGGTGGCGAACCTTATTGCTGGTACCAGTGCACCATCAAGGGCGGTCGGGAAGGTCGCAATCTGGACGCCGTCACCCTGGCCCGGGTCTGTGAAAAACTGGGTGCCGGGGAGATATTGCTCAACTGCATCGATCGCGACGGTACCAACCTGGGATTTGACATCGAATTGATCAATGCCGTTGCTGAGGCGGTTTCCATTCCGGTCATCGCCTCCAGCGGCGCCGGGCGGGTCGAACACTTCCATGAGGTCTTCACTGCCACCGAGGCCGAATCAGCCCTGGCCGCCGGAATTTTCCACCGTCGGGAGATTCCCATCGAAGATGTGAAAAATTATTTGGCACAAAATCAAGTGGAGATTCGGCGCTGATCACATTTTGGAAAGCCGCAACTGCAATTTGTCATTGATGTTGACGGACGCTATAACATTTTGAATTCATACTGTTTTACTACGTTTTGAGGTCAAATCTGTAGTTGACACCCCAAATTATTTTTGCGATATGTCTTTACTGACACCTGACACCTGACACCTATATTTTTCACTGATGCCGGATTCCACTTCATACAAACCGGATTGGCTTTCGCGCCTGCTGGCTGCAACCTTACAGGGGGCGTTGCCGGTGTTTCTGCTGCTGGCAGCCCTGGCGGGAGGTATTGTGGCGCTGATGATCACGCCCCGCGAGGAAGAACCCCAGATCATTGTGCCTATGGCCGACGTGCTTGTTTCGGCCCCCGGACTCAGTGCCGAGCAGGTCGAACGCCAGATTGCAACGCCGCTTGAAAAACTTCTCTATCAAATCGACGGGGTCGAATATGTCTATTCGATGTCCCGGTCGGAAAGCTGTGTGGTGACGGTTCGGTTTTTTGTGGGCGAAGATCGGGTTGCCTCTCTGGTCAAGATTTACAACAAACTGTATTCTGAGACAGATACTATTCCGCAGGCCGTTCAAGCCTGGGTGGTTAAACCGATTGAAATCGATGATGTGCCGATCGTGGTGGCGGCTTTGTGGAGCAACAATCCCGATTTAACCGGTGATCATGAACTGCGGCGTCTGGCCGAGGAGATCGAACACGACCTGCAGTCCATTAAAAACACCAATAGATTGACGGTTACCGGCGGACGGCCGCGTCAGATCCGGGTAGAATTGGATACGAATGCCATGGCGGCCCGGCGCATCACGCCACTGGAGGTGGCCTGGGCCTTTGATGTTTCCAACCGTTTGCTGCCGGCCGGCGAGGTCCAGATTAATGATCAGGCCCTGGTGGTGGAGGCCGGGGATTTTATCCGCAGCGCTGCCGAGCTGGAAAAACTGGTAATCAGTGTCGTGGATGGTGCGCCCGTGTACCTGGCGGACGTGGCCCGCGTGATCGACGGACCCGCCGAGCCGACCAGCTATACCTGGATTGGATTCGGCTCGGCTTCCGGTTTGAAGTCGGACTACCCGGGGGTTTATCCGGCGGTGGCCATTTCCATCGCCAAGAAAAAGGGTGCCAATGCGGTATGGGTGGCAAATGAGGTGGAGGATTACTTTGCCAAACTCAAACGCGAAATTTTCCCGCCGGAAGTCAATTACCGGATCATCCGTAATTACGGCAAAACCGCTGATGATAAAATCAACAACCTGGTTTCCAGCCTGCTGGCGGCGGTACTTACGGTGACCGTGTTTATCGGGATTTTCCTGGGATGGCGGGCAGCGCTGGTTGTGGGTCTGGCGGTTCCGATCTGCTATGGCATCACCCTGGGGCTTGATCTTTTTGCCGGTTACACCATCAACCGCGTGACCCTGTTTGCCCTGATCCTGGCCCTGGGGCTGCTGGTAGATGATCCCATCACGGGTGTCGACAATATCGATCGCTATTTGCGCGCCGGTCAGCATCCGCGACGACGCAGCGTCATTATGGCAATGAAGGAGATTCGCTGGGCGTTGATCATGTCCACCATTGCCATCATTATCTCATTTGCCCCCCTGCGCTTTATTACCGGCATGATGGGGCCCTATATGGCACCGATGGCATTCAACGTCCCGGTTAGTGTCACCGTCAGTACGGTGGTGGCGTTTCTGGTTACCCCCTGGCTGGCTTTTAAACTCCTCAAGCCGGTTGCCGAACCCATTGGATATGATATCACCCATACCGGGCTGTACCGGGCCTATGCCGCCTTGCTCAAGCCGCTGCTTCACACCCGGCGGCGTTCCGGGATATTTTTGGTGCTGGTGGCGGTGTTGTTTTTGATATCAATTGTTTTTCCCGCTTTGCGGCTGGTGCCGCTCAAGCTGCTGCCCTATGACAACAAAGACGAATTTCAGGTGGTGGTGGACATGCCCGAAGGCACCACCCTGGAACGTACCCAGGGAGTGGTCGCGGCTTTAACTACCTATTTAAGCTCGGTGCCCGAGGTGCGTGACTATACCGCGTTTGTGGGGGTGCCGTCTCCCATGGATTTTAACGGCCTGGTGCGGCATTATTTCCTGCGCACCGGCGCTCATTATGCCGATATCCGAGTTACGCTGGCCGAACGTCAACGCCGCTCCCAACAGTCCCATGTGATTTTGCTGCGCATTCGCAGGGATCTTGAAGCGATTGCCGAAAGTTTAAAGGCCCGCATCAAGCTGGTCGAAGTGCCGCCGGGCCCACCGGTGATTTCAACCATTAGTGTGGAGCTTTACGGCGGTAAAGCCACCCCCTACAGTGCTTTGCAGCAGGCAGCCGCCGTGCTTGCGGATCGACTGCACCGTGAACCGCTGGTGGTGGATGTCGACACCTCCGTCGACGATGACCAGCAAAAAATCATATTTGTACCGGACAGAGAAAAAGCGGCGCTTTCCGGTATTGGAACCGAAGATATCGCGCGCACCGTCGTGCTCGCCAACCGCGGTCTGGTCGCCGGTCATATGCAAATCCCCAGTGAAGTCAATCCGCTGCCCGTGATTTTGCGGCTGTCCTTCGAGCGGCGCAGTTCGTTGAATGCCCTGGCAAACCTGCATGTCAAAGGCCGGCCGGGGATTACCAAAATTCGTGAAAAATCAGGTCTAAGGGACGCCCCGCAGCCCATGGTTCCACTGGCGGAACTCGGCCGGATCCACTATACCAGCCGGGATAAAGTCATTCACCACAAAAATCTGCGACCGGTGGTCTACGTATTTGCCGATATCGCCGGACGAACGCCGGCGGAAATCGTACTGGATGTAACCAGCGACATGAACCGGGTCCCGGACGGCAGTCAACCGATCGCACCGGAACAGCGAACCTATCTGAATTCGGGCGGCGGTCTGCCATGGAGCCTGCCCGACGATATCAGGGCTGTCTGGAACGGGGAGGGTGAATGGCAGATTACACTGCGGGTATTCCGCGATCTGGGCATTGCATTCGCGGTGGCGCTGCTGGGTATATTTATTGTGCTGCGCATTCAAACCGGTCTGTCTGTTATAGCTGTCATTATCATGCTGGCAATACCGCTTACCATGATCGGTATTATGCCGGGATTCTGGCTGCTGAATCAAATCGGTGACCGCCTGGTGGACGGATTCCCCAATCCGACGCTTTTTACGGCAACGGCGATGATTGGCATGATCGCCCTGGCCGGCATTGTGGTTCGCAATTCGTTGATTCTGGTGGAATTTGTCCACCTGGCCCTCAAAGAAGGCAAAGGACTGCATGAGGCCCTGCTGCAGGCCGGAGCGGTGCGCATGCGGCCGATCTTTCTGACCGCCGGGACAACCCTGCTGGGCAATCTGGTGATTACGCTGGATCCGATTTTCAGTGGGCTGGCCTGGGCCATAATTTTCGGCCTTGCCGCGTCAACCGTTTTTACTCTATTTGTGATTCCGGTGCTTTATAGTCTGATATATGCCAATAAACCGGGACACGGTCTTCCTGCGGAAAGGGGTATCGAATCGTGAAAACTGCAAAAAAAATCTTGGGGACCTTCCTTGCACTGGTGCTGCTGGGTGTGGTGATGGCCTATCTGGCAGGATTCTTTGCGGAAAAGATACCGATCGAATCCAGCAAAGCAGTGCCCCAGGATGATACCGCTGAAGCATATACCATTGCGGTTGTCACCGAGCCGCTAATCGAACGGGCGGCCGGAACCCTGCGTGCCAAGGTCGAGACGGTGATATCGCCGTTGATTACCGCAACGATTTCATCGATTGCGGTCTGGGCCGGTGACGAGGTCCAGCCGGGGGAAGAGCTGGTCAGTCTCGATGCCCGGGAATTAAAAGCCCGGGTCGATCAGGCGCATCAGGCCGTTGTTACCGCCGGAGCCATGCTGAGCCAGACCGAAAAGGAAGCCCAACGGGTTGAGCGGATTTTCAAAGCCGACCCGGGGGCCATATCCAAGGCCGAACGCGATCGAGTTCAGACGGCTTTGAGTGCAGCCCGGGCGCGGCTGGTGAGCGCACAGCGGCATGAAGACGAGGCCCGCACCGCACTTAGTTACAGCAAACTGACGTCACCGATTGCCGGCCGCATCGTTGAACGCTATGCGGATCCCGGCGACACCGCGCGCCCCGGCGTCCCGGTGCTGCGGCTGTATAATCCGGGCACGCTTCGCTTGGAAGCCAGCGTGCGGGAGTCGATAGCCTCCAGGCTCAAAGAAAATCAAAATCTTGTCGCCGAGATCGATGCCCTGGATAAACGCTATGACGGGGTGGTGGATGAAATCGTGCCCTCGGCGGATCCCGGTTCGCGGACTTTTCTGGTAAAGGTCAGCCTGAGCGGTGACACGGGGCTGTACCCGGGAATGTTCGGCCGGTTGCTAATACCTATCGGACAAATCGAAAAGATTTACATTCCGGCTGCGGCTGTGACCCGGGTGGGCCAGCTTGAATTTGTCATGGTGAAAACAGAGCAGGGTGCAGTTCGCCGGTATGTGCGTCTGGGCCAGCGCGGACCGAATACGCAAATCGAGGTCGTCAGCGGTTTGAGAGCCGGTGAACAGGTGTTGATTGCAAAGAAGTCCTAACTCCTGAAATAGTAGTCAATTATCGCCCGGGCCATCTCCGTTGATCGCGTGCCGAGTATTTTGCCGTGCACTCCCAAAACACCCACCACGATTCCCTTGTTATCATCCGGTGCTAATGCAAA